>JAEHJW020002412.1_pt1 | contig 66434 bp, 67 predicted proteins | sample 9271431 | NCBI WGS metagenome assembly JAEHJW02 | reverse complement strand
GAGCAACTTGCTACTGAAATGTCTGATAAATACGGTAAGGTACAGCGGGGATAGCCGAGCGGTAAGGCGACGGCCTGCTAAGCCGTTTCCCTATGGGAGCGGGGGTTCGATTCCCCCTCCCCGCGTTGGGTGCGGTTCGGATACTACTTTTTTGTTGCATTGTGTTTCCTCCTCTTGAAGACCTTCTTGAAGAATGGGCGGAGCATCTCCCCGTTGCGTCGCGCCTCGATTTCCTCGCTCAACTTTACGTAGGGCAAAACGGATGAGATATCGGAGTGTCCGAGGTGAAATTGGACCCTCCTGAGGTCCGCACCTCGCCGGAAGAGTTCGGTGGCTACGAAGCGGCGGTTGCTATGCGAATTCATGTTGGGTATCCCCGCAGCCCTTCCCCTCTCTCTTATGAAGTTTCTCAGGCTCTCGGGCTCGTATCTCTTGACTATAGTCTCCCCTTTCTTTGGATGAGTGACGCACGTAAACAATCCCTTGTCTCCCCTGTTCGTTGGGGTCAGTCTGTCCGTCCTTATGAATTTGAGAATGAAATCTATGGCCTCCTTTGGGACACCCACCCACCTGCTCCTTTCCTTCTTCTCGGCGTTTATGTAGATGCCACGCTTGGGGTCTATGTCGTCGACGTTTATCCTTGCAAGTTCGCCTATTCTCGCTCCAGTGGTTGTCGCGACCACGAAGACGGCGGTTATGAGGGATGAATACTGCTTGTCTGCGATTTCAAGTGCGTATTTGAAAATCTTTTCTATCTCATCAGGAAGCGGTACATACTGCTGCTTGGGAGCCTGCTTCCTCTGCTTCGCAGCCACAGGGACGTTGTATCCAAGCATCTCATTGAAGTGTGTGAGAGCATACAGGCAATTCTCAATAGTTTTGGGCTTGTCTCCCCTCAGGCCGGCCATGCGTTTGTAATTCTCTATGTCCTCGGACGTTGGTCTCTCGATCGGGATCACCGTGGACAGGTAATTGAGGGATCTCACGTACCGGTCGAAGGTGCTCTTGCTGTAGGTATGATCTGTTCTCTTGTACTGGAGATAGTCCCAGAACTTCTGTCTCGTCTCCTCCGGAAGTCCCGTGTCTGTCACAGATCGCTTACCTCCAATTCAGCAATCCTGGCGATTTCTAGACAAACTTCCCTTTTGGTCTTTCTCTTTACCCTTCTTTTCTTCCTGAGCTTGAAAAACTTGGGATCTATTTTAGGGTCACGAATTACAGGCAAAGGCTCCGTCTCCTTCACGTTTACATTTATGCTGCTCTTGTCTACCGAAGTCAGGGCATCCCTGAATCTTTCCATTGCCTTCTGCCTTGCATCATCTTCATTATCTGCCTCGATTCCCTCGATGTCGAGTGTCCCGAAATGTAGCTTGCAAGAATAACAGGTCATTGTATTCTGCCCTCATTTGGGGCAACAATCTGGGGGAATTTCACTCCTGCAGATTGAAGGGCAGGCTCAATAACTTCGACTATCGTCCTTTCCCTTCCCTCCGAATCCTTCACAAGTATGTCAGCAAGGAACTCTTCCCTGACATCTCTCAGACCAAACGCAATCGATTCCAGCTTGGTTTTGAGATAATGCTCAAACAGAGCCAGAGATTGTGCCCAGTTCTTTCCCTGCTTTATCTCAGATTTCCCCAACTTCTCGTTCCAGACACGATGTCCTGCTATGAACAATGGAGCCACTAACTTAATTCCGATTGCTGATCCGTACTCCTGTTCAATGATGAACTTCAACTCTATCCGGTCAGAATCCCAGTCCTTAGTCCACTGTGATTTCGTGATTCCGTAGTCCCTAAGCATCTTGTCTATCTTTATGAATCTCTGCTCGGCTGACACTTCTGTTCCGTTGTACGGCAAAGTCTTCCTGCTGTGTTTGAATGTCATGCCATTGCCTCCGTCTTCTTCATCAGGCTAAAGATTCCAGTAAGCTCCTCATCCAGAACTTTAGTTCCGGTACTGTCAAACCTATCGAAATCAAAATCCCTTGAGTAGAGCAATTTCCCTTTCTTGGTTGCGGAAATCGTTATCATCGATTCACCTAGACTTTTCGAAATGTTTGGATTTCAGATTGTAGTAGTACCCTTCCTTCTTCATGTCTGAGACACAGCCTTCCCAGTTCTCGATGAACTTCTTGCCTTTGAATCCAATGTCATCTCCCACCAATCCGTACTTCTTGATTGTGGCATCAAGGGAGTTAATGGGGGTTTGCTGACCAGTTGTTCCATCGGTTTGACCTTTTTGGTGATCTTGAGAACTTGAAGATTTGGGAGATTGTGTTAGATCAATCGTCTCATTAGAATGGCTTGATACATCACTTGACTTTCCCAGTCCATTCTTTTCTTCTGATAGACCATAAGGGACCAACAGTTTGTCCAATATCCTATCTTTCAGACGGTCGCTTATAGGTTTATCGTCGAGGTAGAGGGCTACTTCAACTGCGTGATCTGAGTATTTCTTCTCTCCGTCTGAAATCATTCTTTCACCCCGTGAATGAAGTCTATTACGAATAGCTCCAGATCCCTTTCACAATCATCGCATAGCTCTATTTTCATTATGTTTCCGAGTGCCACGGCATAAATTTTCTCTACAGCCTTACCACATTTGTCACAGATCAAAGTTCCATTTCTTTCAACCATTTATAAACCCTCCTTTATTCTGGAGGGGAAGGACGGATTCTTGGAAGTGCCAAAAAGGCTAGGAATTGGTCCCCCTTCCCCATATAGTGGCAGACTTGCAGTACTTTTCACCTTTTCCATGTTCGCACTTCCAATATAGAATATATGGGAAGGAAGTATAAATATATTCTGACTTGGAAGTCGAAAGTCAGAGTATATATTCTATGTTGTTAATCAGAAGATGGAATGGGGAAGATATACTCCTTGGAAAAGCAGTCTGGAATACTCAGGCTACTAGTGTTCTTGATGGAACATGGGGAGTATTTGCTATCGGATATCTGGGATGAGGCTGGAATAAGTATCAATCAAGGGTACAAGGCACTAGAGAAAGCAAGGGATCTCGGCTTGATCAGCACCAAAACGGATAATTCCAAGTATCCTCCAAGGAATTTGATTTCCCTTACACAGAAGGGGAAGAAAATAGCAACTAAACTGAAGGATATAGAAGAGACCCTATAGTGAAGATACCAGAAAAACCTCGTACCAACAGAAGAATTCTTTAACTTCAATCTCATTATTTCATTGACCGAGGGCCTCTTGGCCCCTCCTAAGGGTCCCCGGTACTACGCAGAGTTTTCAGATTAGTTCAAGTTCTTTCATTAGATCCTTGGCTCTTTCGCTTGCAATCCTGGTGATGATGAAGCTACACTTCTCATTCATCAAAGTGATTAGTTCTTCCCGTGTTTTTGTTTCCTCAACAGCTCTTCTAAACACCGCACAGTCAAGGTCAAACTGATCCTTTCTCCCGGCCACATATTCTTTCTTTATCTTGTTCCAAAAATCTGAATCGTTTATATCCAAGATAAACCCTCCCGGGCTCTCAGTCTTAGCGGCTACATATAGTTTCTGCGGCTGTTATCGGATGGATAATGTAAAAGTCGACTGGAACTGAGACGAAATAAAAGTTAAGTATCCTCTGATTATATAATTGAGGGAATATGATCTCTTTAACTGACAAAGGCGAGAAAGTTGCAAAGCTGTTGAAGGAGATTGAAGAAGTGCTGGAGGGGTGAGAAATTGACAAGAATAGATTCTAATGCAGACCTCGTAAATCTGCAACAACCAGATTATGAAATAGGACTGACACTCTTGAATTTGAAGCAGAGGATGAGTCCGCAACAGAATGGAAAACAACTAGTAGATTCAGTCAAGATAGAGAGGAGAGATAAAGAAGAAATCAACCCAACTATCAGTAAGAACTCGCTGACTGGAGTGAACAAGACAATAGCGGACCTACTTCCGAATATATCAATGTTTATGGAGTTTCAGGTTGATTCGTGGAATTTCATCAATCAGTTATATTCTAACAAGACAAAAGAAGCTTTGATTGTATCAGCACCAACGGGATTTGGGAAGACAGAGGCAGTTATACCAACCATAATCAATCACATTTCAAATACTGAAGGAATAGCTATATTGATATTTCCGAGAAGGGCATTGCTCCTTGATCAACTCAAGAGACTTGCAGGTTATAATTTTCCGCAAGGATCTATAAGGATAGGAATGCAAATGGATGGCATAAATGGGTTACTCGAGTGGACTATATACAATGAAAAGCAAAAGAACATTTCAATAAGAAATTTCCCTCACATTCCTCCTCAAATAGACCCTAAGAAACATTTCAATTATCATTTTGAAACAGAGCTGCTGTCTGTTGATTATCTTTCTGGGGATAAGGATAGGGTAAAACTTAGCTTCATCAAGTGTGGCTGCGGAGGTGATTTGTACCAAGATGTCTTTTTCCGTTCGGTTGGTGTAACGCTAGGTCTTGGAAGGCGGGATCAACACAGTTCATTTATAGGAAGTTCAACCAACACTACGTGGACGTGCGAGAACTGCTCTCGGAACTACTCGGTTTCGATATCTAGAAATGAGCACATAGTTCTGAAACCAAACCTGATATTCACAACCATAGACTCTTTGCCTTCATTGTTTTCTGATCCAGAGATAAGAGATGACCTAATTGGCAAGCCAATAACCGTAGTCTTGGACGAGATTCATGTGTATTATGGTTCATACGGAGCTCACGCCGCTTCGATATTGTCCCAGCTTGCTTCAAGGGTTGGAGGTAACATCACTAGCGTTGGTTTAAGTGCAACAATTGATAAACCAAGAGAATTTGGCAAGAAAGTATTTGGTAAGGACACTGTGGTGATCTCACCTAAGCAAGGTGATAAGAGTATTATCAAAGACGCTGAGACCTATTATTTTATTAAGAGCGCAAGTGACACCAAAAAATCGGGGGAATTTTACTCGTTGAAATCTCAAGCAATGATACAGTTTGGCTTGCTATCTGCATCGTCTGTCCTGAATCAAAACAAAACCATGCTAGCATTTATGGATTCAATTGACGCTGTGAGTCTTCTCCAACGTCAAACAGAGGACGCATACAACTATCCGTCTAAAAGGCTCCACCACTTCAGGCTTGATGGACTGACCTCTGATAATATGGTTTACAATCAACAGACTTGTTCAGGATTTAATCCCGGTACCTGTGAAGTCAATTGCACTATCCACGAAGCAGGTGAATGCTGGAACATACTACGTAACTCATCCTCGGTCACAACTCCTCAGAGAATATCAATAAACTCTGTATGGGCTTCAGCACTTCCAGATAGGACTACGCTTGGTAATTCACACATCATATATTCCACTTCAGAGCTCGAACTCGGAATAGACCTACCGCATGTTGAGCAATTAGTCCAATATGGAGCTCCGTACACAATTTTCAATTATTTACAAAGGAAGGGTAGAGCAGGTAGAACCCCCGGGAGTAAGCCGAGTTTCTATTTTATTCTTGGAGATAAGTCGAACGATTTTGTATACTTTTCTCACGGAAGAAACATACTTAATAGGATGTACATGCTGCCTCTAAACACTGAAAATAGAGTAGTTAAGGATATACACAGGATGCTTAATGAGACATACGACGAGAGTATAAATGAATACCAAAGAATTACTACCAATCAGACTGTTCAACTAACCTATGTCAGAAAATTCAGGTCCTCTTGGTATGCCGTCCTATCAAAAATTTCTACAGACTTCTCCAATTTCCTATCTAACAACCTGGGAATAAATCTTCAAACAATTGTTACAATAGCAGATTACCCCGGAATGAAAGACTTTAAGCGGGACAAAGGAGATCTGATAGATCAGTTTCTTGTAACTAAACAAAACGAATTAAATGATCTCTTGATGGATGGTCAATCACCGCTTCGCTATTTGGAGGAAGAAAAGCAAAAACTTCTTGACAAAATCGAAGTTTCGACTATAAATAATAATGATAAAGTGCTGTTGAAACAGAGAATAGAAACGGTGATTGGAGATGTGTTAGTAGACATGGGTACACCTACAGCACAAAGAAATCCGACAGCCGAAAGACAACATCAAGTTGACCTTCTTCAGGTTCTATATAATATTGGTATCCAGTACTTAGGGTCTGAATTAGGGGAGGCCTCCTCAGAGTTCCATGCTGCTGTTCATAGAGTAGCCACGGTAAATCAAACGCTGGTCAACGGACAGCAAAGAATCAGGGAGTTGTTCTTCTTGGTTCAAACAATGAATGAACTTGGAGATGCGGTAAACAGATCACTATCATCCGAAATAATAAAATATGTATATCGTGCCCAGCACTTCTATGATCTTTCATCACAAAGTTCAGCTTTTACTATTACATCTCCGCTTCCGTCTCCACTTCCGCCTACAAATTTGTTCTCCACTTCCTCTAGAGAAGTTTTGGTGCTCTCGGGAAGAGGTGCTGATACAGGGGAAGCGAGAGACATCAAAGAAGTAATTTACAAATACTTCCCGTTTCGTCTAAATGAAGTGGGGGCCCCTGGCTCGAAGAAACTTGTACAACCAAGAGTGGAAAGAAATAATGGAAGTTATCAGTTCGAGCCACGTGAATATTTGGATGGGTTATTATTCCGAGCGCAACGGCAACAGAGACAGGTACTACTGCCTATGAGTGCTGTAACCGAGTCGATACAAGATGACGGAGTTAACGGAATAGTTTCATTTTGTGACCAGTGTTTAGTTCTTCAGGATTATAGCAGAGATTACTGTAGGGAGTGCAGACAGCCTCTTTCTAAAGTCAGAGCTTATGCATCTCCAATTGTCGAAGTAAAGGTTAACGATATGGGAGGCATTTCTGCGCCTATCAGATCAATGAGTTATGGGAAGTCCACGGATGTGATGATTACCTTGAACGGAGTTGAGCTTAATTTGAGGTATCAACGTTTTGATCAAACGAACGGAGAATACATGCCTTCCAGCAGAGGAGAGACTTTTCAGATAAACGCAACTATTCCCTACGGATACATGGTGAACACTCACTCTATTGAAATCCAAATTCCTCAAATGAAGATTGCTGATTTGATTTCAAACTTTAGAAATTTGAATCAAAACAGACAAATTACTACGAGTGACGTGCTTCACACACTCGCTCATCTCTGGGTAAAGACTGTTTCATTAAGTACGGGAATAACTGATGAATATTTTGCCTATAGAGTTAATGATAACGATCAATCCCCCTCTATCGTAGTCAGTGAATTTCAAGAGGGTGGAGCGGGTTATCTTGAAATCTTCGCAGATTTAATCAGTAAATCTACAAACAGCGTGCTAGACAACATGCACTCTCTAACAAATTGCGCAGAACACAATAGGATTTCTACTGATGTGGTGACCCAGCAGATAGCTAACGAAATGCAAAATTTGGATTTTAGATCCACATTTAGGTTATCCAAGAAAGACCAACTTGTTCGGGAAATAAGTGGACGCCTTAATCTTCAAGATGGGGAAGTAATAGACCATTTTCCAACTTGTTACGACGGCTGTCCGTACTGTATAGGTCTCTCAGGGTGCGAGCAAGGCGTAGAAGAGCAATTCGACAATTTAAGCCTACAGGTAGCACGAGACTACGTAAATTCTCTGGTGATTACAACTAATGACCAAAATAAGGCAGCGTCATTGGTTGCGAACGGAGGAATATTAGTCAGATCAGGGGGAGGTCAATTTGGAATCTTCCTTCTATAAGGGAGATTTGTCGCAGATCATTCCTACAATATATTCGCTGTCAACTCCAGGAACTTCAGTTTATGTGCTTTCTCCTTGGCTGAACATTCACGTAGAGGTCATCATACCATGGAAGAAGACAGATAATGAGAAACCTTTCATTGAATTTGTGGTTTCCGAAAGACGAAGAGGCGTGGACAGCGTCTTCTTCGTTAGTACTATGGCTAGAGATGATAAAGAGACTCAGAGATCCATAACAGAATTGACTGGCTTAGAGTTTAGAATCAAAGTGATTGAAAATCTTCACTCTAAAGCTGTGATTGGAAATTTGTTGATGTACAGAGGAAGTGCAAACATAACATATAATGGGCTCTATAACAATATTGAATCCGTGACAATGACCGTTGTCAACAATCAAGAAGAGGCACTTAGGGGGCTCTTAGCATAAAAAAGTGATGAAGTCAAATGTCGCAAGAGTTGATACATCTCATCGATTCTCCATTCCGGTCAAGGAAGTCAAAATATTTTACAGTATTTGGTTCTGAGCGTACCTTTGATCTATTAATATCCAACAAGTTCTACCCGACAATTCTACCTGCCAGTGGTAAGCTCATTTCTTTAACTGTAACCACTGAAAACCTTGAGAACAAGTTCGATTATATCCAAAAGAGTTACAATAAAATCATAACTGCTAACCTTTCACAAACCAACGAAATTGACAATTTTGTAACCTACGGAAAGTTTTCTACTTATGAAGTTTCTGACAGGGTATACAGTGTTTACCTTGATTCTCTTAATCTAAATATCTTATCCACCCCTCCATTGGTGATTGAAAAAGAGATTGAAGGCAAGAAGAATAATGAGATTATAGGGAAGACTCGACATTTTCAATGGGCTTCTTACTCACGCTACGGAAAGGACTCAATAGACGCAACTTTCAACATAATAATAGTAAACTTTCCACGGACTAATCTGCGATATAGTGGTCATACAATAATCAACTTTAGAGGACAGGAACTACTTGTATCATCGATTTTTGCAAAAATGCTTGTTTCGGGGCGAGATGGAAATTTCTCATTCGTTTTCGTAAAGCTCGTGTTTGATCCTTCTCTGTTTAATGAAATTCTACGAAATGATTTAGTTGCTTGTGTTCTCCAAGTCTACACGCTATACAACATAAAAGATGGAAATAAGGATATTCAGCCTATCAACTATGTAACTGCAGTTGTCCCGTTCTTCGGGTCATATGAAGAACTGATTCCTTTTTTCTGCAACCAATTCTCTGAGGAGGGGTATAGCAGGAAGTGCATAGTTGATAAGAAAATAATGGAGAAACTACGTTTTCAGATACTGGAAGGTTCAAGGACAGAGGATAAAGAAGTACACCTTGAAAGCAATGTTTACTCACTCCGCGAACACCAGGAATGCTTCGAATATTCAATACTCAGACCTGAATCAATTCTTAGATTTATTGAAGGGGCCGTGTCTAGTGACTTAGGTCGGTCCATTTTGGAGAACACAGTTTCTGACGGAGATATAAAACAAGAAGCGCAGCACTTGGTTGAGCAACTTAAGAATAGCTCTTTCATTAATGGCACACTTATAAATCCCGGTTTGAAACGCTCTATACTTGAAGCATTTAAAGTTTAGAAGCATCGTAAGAAACTATAATAGCCTTCAGGTCCTATATTAATGTGAAGATGATCCCAATTTTTGTCGCTGATAGGCCATTTTCCTTAAAAATACTGGAGGGACTGAAGTGTCAAGGATATCCATTCGGCATTTTGTCCCACGTATTTACCTCGAAAAATTTTAAGGAGAAATTTAAGGATTTTACTCTGGCAACGATAAAGGTCGGGGATTCAGGAATTTACCAAGGACAAGATGTTAGCTATGAATACCTGTTCAGCCAATACGTAAAAATGGGAGTCAGCCATGGTATCATAAAGGACTACTACAGAGATCCCGAATTGACTTTAAGTAGCGCAAAAGAAGCTATTAAAATACATAACACCGGTGACTATAACAAGAGTTTCGAACTTGTTGGAGTCGCCCAAGGAAGGTCGGTTGAGGAATATGTCGAGAGTTACAGGAAACAGAAAAAAATGGGCTACGAAATGGTTGCAATTGGCGGGCTTCTAGACAAAGTACAGAGGCACGTAAGACTAGTTAAGGTGAAAAGAGAAGAATTATTAGAGGAAACCTTAAGAACAATAAGAGAGCATTATCCACAGGATAGACTGTTTCCACTAGGAACTTTTAACAGAGCAAGAATAAAACTCTTCAAGGAAGTTGGAGTCTGGGGATCAGATTATAAAGGCTGGATTTTCAAATATAATCTGGAAGAAAGTCACATTCAGAACAACAGGACAGAACAGACTCGAAATTACATTGAGACAAAGGTATTTCCCATACTGGGTAAAGAAAGACTGCTCATACTTTCTTGCTCCGATTCCAAGAGAATTGGAATCGGCAAGGCAATTGACATTTATGATGGGCCGGCCTACAAAATTGTAAGAAAGTATCTCAGGCATAACAATGGTTTAGACGTGCGAATAATCTCAGCGAAGTACGGCATAATCAGCAAGGATACCCTAATAGAAGATTACAACGAAAGACTCACTCCAGAGAAGGCATCTGTATACAGGACTAGGTATTCGCAAGAAATCAGAACGCTGAGTTCAGCGTATGGTGAGGTATTAATATATGGGGGCAGCACTTATCAATCTGTATTCAAAAATGTGGAAGTAAAAAGGACAAACGGAAGAATTGGAGAACAGTTATCGCAGCTCAAGAAATGGCTTTATTCTCAAGATCAACCGAGTTCATCTTCTTAGGAACTTCTTTCCCATAAAATCTCGCCAATTATCTAATAGATTTAATCATTCTTCCAGAAATCGCGTTATCCCTTAGACATCCGACCTTTCAACTTGCTCACTTTTCGTTCTTCTTGGCAAGTACAACTTTCTTCCGTTGATCACACATTGATTTTATTTTTTCCCAGCCATCAAACCCCGCCAGTAAGGATTTGGCATATTTCTCGTCACTGTCCAATATATCGCATGCTTGAAACAATAAATCTTCTTTGTAGAACTTTTGATTTGTTACTTTCAATGGATATTGCTCTTCACTGAAATTGACTAAAGCCTCCCACAAAGTAAATGCAGGGCCACTCTTGCTGTTTGCAAGTAATTCACCACGTCCTTTCAAAAATCTATAGATAGGATCTTCCCATTCTGGTATGATGCCTTGAGTCATTTTACTCACCCATTTTAGTAAAATGCGTAAGATGCTATAAAAGTATTTGATATTTAAGTCTTAAAAGGCAACGCACCTTTGTAATTTGTTCATAAGAGATCATTTAGACGGTTCCCTAATACCTTCCATTGGCGCTACTACACTCTTAATCTTTTTCCTGTACGCGTCGAAATATCAAAAGAGGAAAATCCAGAGAGACTAAATTAATTCGAGTTCTTCCATCAACTCATCCACCCTCTCGTTAGATATCTTCGTAATCACAAAACTTATATTCTCCTTCAGGAACTTGAAACATTGGTCTATGGTACTGGAGACCTCACTACCCTTCATTATGATTTTGAAGTCGATGTCCCACTGTCCCTTTCTTCCGTTGATAAATTCCTTGCCAAATCGATTCATTCTCCCTTCCCTCCATCCTAATCTCATCCAGAACTTCCTCCAGGTTTCTTTGACCAAGCTCCTTCAAACCGTCTTTCCATACCAAGGTAGTCTGTCGATGTGTAAAATTGCAACTCACGAAGATCATTCCCCTAAGACTTCGTGGCCATCCGGCTGTGACTCAATCAGGTCCAATTCTTTGAACAAGAATGCTATCAATTCTTCCTTTGTAGTCGTCCCCTTGTTTCCATCCTTCCCTGGTCATATGCGTCCAGAGTTTCCAATTCATCTTTGCTTATCGTTAGCATCGTGGTTAGAATTTTTGGTTACTTATCTAAGGATTTTACTGGCATTTGATAAATGAAAAAAGTGAAGAAATGAATTCGAAATTTAACTCAAAGTAAATCTCTTAAATCTCTACCTAATCGAAGTGTGCCTTCTATTATAGAGCTCAAGTTTTGATTTCAAAATCTCTGATACGTCAGTCTCATTTTCTGCAGGGTACAACTTGTCATCTGGAATATTGGCGTACCTAATCCTTGCATCTAGCCTCTTGCCAGCAAGATCAGAACTCCAGCCTTTCACACGGTAGCATATTACAAGTCTCTTTAGGGACCACGCAAAAGCCAGTTCAGACAGTGTTCCTGCTCCTCCACCCATCGCTACCACTGCATTTCCGTTTGCCACTATTAAATTTCTGAATTCATCCAGCCCAGACGCTATTACTATGTCTGCAACTCCTTCTGCGACCTTAGGATCAAATCCAGGAAGGATCGCAATGATGTCACCATCCGTGTAATTCGAGGATTTCCTCCCTCCCACCGAAAGGGCCCTAGGGAGAGACCCAATTCCTCCCGAGAGTATTCTGTACCCGTCGTCAATAAGCCTTCTCCCCAGCGAAACCGCAAGATTCCATTTTTCCGATCCCTCTGGGATGTTCCTGTCCCCTATAACGGAAATGATTGGCTTACTCATTTTGATAATACCCCCTTTTCTCTAAAATCCCTCCTATAATTCTTTCATTTTCTTCTCTGCTTCTCTTCTTTTTGTCTGCAGATGGGTCGTAGAAATATATCAGTTGCTTTATCCACACAGGAGATTTCGCCATCTCCACTATCGGTATCATGAAGGCCCAGTCCTCAGCCTGCGGAATCCACTTGCCATCCAACTTAAAGTCTTCCTCGTCTATCTCATCAAACAGATATTTTCTGAATGTTCTCAGATGCTGCCAGACGTTTCCTCCCCTGTTCTTCCTCGGGTTGACAAAATTGACCTGGTAATAGGAATGCTTATCCGCCCTCAGCATTGAACCAACGGTCACATCCGCTCCCTCTCTGTATTTGGTTACCACAGTATCCACAACATCCCTTCCTATGAGTGCATCATCCGCATCGACCATAGCAATGATAGAATTGGGATTCTTGCATATTTTTCTGACCGCGAAATTTACGTTTTCCATGGGGGTCAATGCTTCAAGATTCCTCATGATAGTCATTCTCTCCCTGACTCCAGGGAAGACAAGATTCTCCACGTACTCCAGCATGCCGTTCCTGGAGGATGCATCGATAAACACCATTCCGAACGATTGATTTCGCTGAGAGAACAGTGAATCAAAACATCTCCTCACTTTGGAGATGGGTACATCCCGCCCCCTGATTATGACGACCACCTCTTCGTTTCGTTCCCCTGACCAGTCCGCGACAGATCCGACAAGATCCACTCTGCCCTTCTGTGGTGGAAACACATTTCCTATCTCCAACGATTTCACGATGTTGAACCAGTCATTGAATTCGGACTTCCTTTCGTTTGGAATGTGAATGAAGAAGGTCGATCCAATCGGAGCCCTGAGAGAGTGGAGGCCATCTTTCAAGATTGCCCTGTCAATGCTTCTGTGCCACGGGAAAACAAGTCTCCCCTCCTCGTCCACCTCATTTTCCAGCGGCAGGAATTTCTCCAACCTATCGAGGGAAATCAGTGAATTCCTGACTTCGATCCTCCAATCCACTCTTTCATAGTAGCTTTCCCTTCTTTCTCCCGAACCCGCGACTGGAAATGAAACGGAGATAGCCCTCTCATCGTTTTCCAGAATGTCGATCATCTCTTGTAGGAAGTTGGATCGAGGTCCATCCCTCCATATAATTGAGTCTCCATCGCACTGCAGCACGTACTTCGTCCTGCAGTTCTGAAATCCATAGAGTGTGGTCAGGATGGGCTGACCGTTAGAGCTCCTCACTTTGTCGCTCTCCAATCCGAACCATCGTCTGCTTATTCCCTTCCGAATGGTGGGATCATCGGGCAGGACAAGGTATCTATCCAGGGTCCCTTCCGCGACAAGAGAATCAAGCGTCTGAATGAGATTCTCAAAATCCCCCTCATCGTATTGCCTGTTGAATCCTTCTTCCTCCATGTCGGTGACCGCTACCCTTTCCCTGAATGCTCTGGGAGAATCCAGTTGGTTCACCAGATGCCGTATCTGCATGTTGGCAGTTTTCCATTCCATTGCTGAAATTTTTATCAGGAGGGTCGCATTCTGGTTTACAACTTGCATCACTGGGCTCAAAACGAAGAGCATCAGGTCGCTCCCGGGTGAAAGATTGTTAAAATCCAAGGATGGCAATTCGTGAACTTCGTCAATGCTGAATCCTGCTTCCGTGAAGAGCTTTGAGTACCAGTCAAAGGGTCTGTGATAGTCCTCCCTTCTCTTGAAGGTGCTCTTCACGATCTTCTCGTATCTGGTCAACTTGGAGTACTCTGGAAGTGGAGAAGCCACTAACGAGTGCTCGCTCTCCTCTTGCTCATTGCTGAAGGGATTACAGACTCCGATCAGCGCCCTACCTCCTTTTTTTACCAATCGTCTTATATTGGTCATTATCTTGTTTGCTTCAGCATCCTTTACCTCACACAGTACCTGGTTAGCCAGGACAAGGTCAAACTTCCTTCTTCCCGCGGAGTTATCGTTTATCTGTGATTCTGACATGCTCTTGATTCTATTTTCTCCAGTATGCCTCTTGTTGAATTTCTCATAATCTAAGTCGTAAACCCAGACCCGTGCTTGCCCAGAAATCAGATCGGCCAGCCAACCGTTGCCAGTTCCGTAATCCAAGACCGTTTTCGGACCGAGGCCCCTGATAATTTTTTCAATAAGTCCGTACAACCGATCGTGTAACGACCCTGCGTCCAACGATGACCTGAAATACTCAAACCCGTACAACTCCGGCATGTCGTATTCCTTCAGAGTCCTATGCGCTAGTTCCTTGAAATCGCTCCTGAAGTGCCACCTATAAGTTAGAAATGCTCTCCTGCACATGTTGTCGTAGTAACCGTCGGAAAACCCAACGATGCTGGTTCCCAAGTCAACATACATCACCCGCGAGCCGCTGACGATGAGGTTATCAGGGGAAATGTTGGTGAGACAGATACCTGCTGCCCTGCACTCCTGCAGAAGTTCCATTATAGAACTGAGATATCCGCCATGGTACATTTCGCCCTCCACAAACGAGGAGACCAAGATTACTCTGCCTTCAGAGACGACCACCTTTTCTATTCCAGCCAGATGCTTCAGTTGCAGATTGGAATTCGCAATCTTCCGAAGAAGTTCGAGCCTCCCGTGCTCAAAGTGCTGGGCTCCATGATGAAAATACTTGTAGGATCTTGTACCGTCAGAAAGAACGATGCCTTCGCTTCCTTCTCCCAGCAGCCTGAGACGCCGTCGACCAAATTTCTTTTCGATGACGTTCTTCGCATCTTCGATTTCTTCAGTGCTTGCGTGAACGGGCAATTTCTCACGATAGGAGACACAGTAGGATTCCAAGTTTTCTAGAAATTCTGTCAATTCTTTTCTCGCATTCGCGAGTGATTCCATTTGTCCCGTCAAGTTGGGCGGTGAGAATTCATTCTCGATTTTTTGGAGGGTCTCTTCGACGGCACCGGAGTAGCTTCTTACGAGGTCACCTGCTGTACTCGGTGTTGTCTTCATTTCTTCCAGCGCCTTCCTGATCGAACCTACGAGTCCCCTTATCCTCCAGGAATTCATCAGAAGCATGTTGAACCGAAACTTCACTCTGGCTTCAAAATCTGAAACCAGCTGGTCAATTTGCTCACTGGAAGAACTAAGGAGATCGTGGGCGGATGCACCGTCTCCCAGCCTCTCTCTCGTGCTCGTAAGGAATTGTTTCAGTGTTCGTACCAGCGAAGCACCGTAGATGTCGTCTATGGTGGTTCGGAGCGCAAGCTTAGAATCAACACCGTAACGCCTATCCTGGCGCAGAGACAGCGGAATCGACACCACCTTCTTCCTGCGAGTGAGAACATTTCTGCCCCCAACCTCCTGATTCAGCAGGGCCCATACTGTATCTCCTCTTCTGAAGGTGGTTCTGTCGGTGACGGGAGCAATGTTCGGAAATGTCCTGAGACATTCAGGGTCAAATACCAGGGTGTTTCCACCTCTAACTGGAATGCCGCCTTCAGTCGTTTCTTGGTCTGATGACGGTACAACGGGTCTGAACAGGTTCACCCCCGAATTGATTAGAGGGAAGTTCTCAAGCATGTGTCTTAGCGTAGAGGCGCTTGTATCCTCGGTATCCGTCACGTACCAACTTGGAGCTTCCAGGTGGCCATAGTGGCGCAAGGTGAGATCGTAATAGTAGTCGGTGTACCTTTCTGAGATGACTCCGTTCTCTGCCTCTTTCTTCTGAGACTTGGGCGTACTGCTGGACGGATTTGTTAGGGCTTGAAGATTGAATAGAAAGTCCAGCAGCTGCGTTCGAACCATGCTCGCTGCGGGAAGGGGAGGATCCCCAGAAATCTTGCCAATTGCGATGGAGCAACCTTCTGACCTCAGCGACGAAAGGTAATCCATGAATTCTCCTTCGTCAAGTCTGGTGTTGTTCAGACCCAGATCGTCCAACCGGACGTCATCGTCAAGTATCCATATGACCGGATTCGTCAAATCAAAGGATTCCAGGTAGAGGTAGTGGTGCAGGACCGTTCTTCCAAAGGGAATTCCTTTGCGTCTGAAGCCCGCTTCATAGTATTTCCCAAAATTCCCGTTTGCTGCATCTCTTTCGATCAATTCTTTTCCAACGATGCGGACCACGAATTTCTGAGAGACCGTATGAGCTATGGTATCCAGCCTCTGCGAATCGCCAGAATTGTCGCAGATCACAATTATTGCCTTACCTTTCGGAACTCTGAGGAACTGCCCAATATCTTTCAGGAGAAGTTCTGTGGAATCGAGATTGGAGCACGTAAACCCGATCAGGAGATCAGAAGACGAATGGGCAGTCGATGAAGCCTTGCGCTGGTGCTGTTTCATCAACGGTCGTTCCTTGGTTTCCTTTACCAAGTCATTTTCAGAAAAGCCAAAGAGGTCTAGAGCTCTCTTCTTGAACTGAGCCCGCTCCTCAGCGTTCATCCTGGATGAATATTTTCTGAAGAACTCAATGAGTCCTTGCCTCTTTCGTTCCGATCCATAGCTTGAAATGCGGTCCTTTCCAGTGGAGTAGTGATGGACAAGGTGTTCATCGACGTAGCTGACCTTAAGGCCTTTGAGGTCAAAGAGTCTTATACAGACGTCCCTATCGGTTGTGCTTTCAAGATTCTCGTCAAAGGCTCCCGCCTCCAATATCGAAGACAGCCTGACGAACAGATTTGAGCCTTGAACGTGAGGATTGGTAGAAAGGAATGAGGATGAGGAAAGATTGTGCGGAATTGCTTGTTTTCTTCCTATATCGTCTTCTATTTCATGCCTCACCATGCCTGAGACAACCAGATCGGAGTCGTTCAGGGTCGCAGAGTCAAAACATTTCTCAATATAACTCCCCTCCCAAGCATCGTCATCGTCAAGAAAAGCCACATACGTTTCGTCTGGATCTACGTTTATAGAAACGAGATAGAAGAGCGCGGTGTTCAGTGCTCCAGACATGTTTGCAGTTCTTTGATTGACAAGAGTGACAAGTTCGGAATTGATATCGGTACTCAGTGAAGAAGTGTCTTCATTGTTTTCCCCTACCAAGATTACCTTATCTGGTCTCAGGGATTGAATGAAAATGGATTTCAGGGCTCTTGGAAGTGAGTCTGGTCTTCCCTTGGTTGGTGTGATTGCAAAGATTTCTGTCATCAGAACACCACGGTCATAATTGTTGCATAATTGAATTCCTCATTGTCGCCCCAACTGGCGCCCAAGCTTTCCTGGGATTCTCCACAATGAGTATTTGTCAGCCTCTTCTTCAGGCACATGCGAATCCCTTCAAGATGGCTACTCCATTGGGTTGGGCAGAGGAGAAATTTGCTGACTCGAAATCGCGTCTGAAATTACCCTGCTCACAATTTCCTCAACGCTGATTCTCGGAGACCAACCCAGCACCGAAACGATTTTCCTGTGATCGGAATACTGGTCAAAGGCCTGAGTGTTTGCTTCCCTGAACTCTATGGAGCCCTTCCCCACCTTCTTTACAACCAGATTGGCCAGATCGATGACGGAGATCGGTTTGTTGCCCAAGACAAAGACATCGTAAGTAGCGCTCATCGTACGGAGATGGTTCAATCCCAGTGAAAATGCAGTCGCGACATCTATTGGATGTATGAACTCTCTTATGTGCTTTCCGTCTCCCAGAATTACAATGGGCTTGTCATTGAGTGCAGCGCTCACGAATTCCCTCAGGACGTTCATCTCTTTCTGACCCTCTCCACTAACTAGCGGAGGCCGAAACATTACCGTTTTAATTCCGTAGATATCGGAATAGAGCTTTGCTATTTCTTCGACGAACGCCTTAGAAGACCCGTACGGATTGTTTGGATGAAAGGGGGTTTCCTCGTTTATTGGGCAGGGGGCATGGCCATATGGAGAGAAGCTGCCCATACCCAGAACCCTGGCGATGTCAAGCCGTCTGCAGGCTTCATAAACATTGAGCGCCGCATTTACGTTTACCCTCAAGTAATCGTAGGTTTGCTTAACGCTTTCAGCGCCGCCCCCTTTTCCGTTCGACCCCGTGAGGGCAGCGAGATGCACAAGGACGTCTGGTTCGGAAAGTTCTAGGACACGTTTGAGATCTGGATAACGAGTTGCATCAGTCACGTAGTGATTCCGACCCTTACTGCCTACGATGTCCAGAGTTGCGGTGTCGTGCCCATCGAGATTTAGCTGTCTGTGGATGTACCTGCCAATGAATCCCTCTCCCCCCGTGACTAGGACTTTCACTTATTGTCACTCCCTCTTTTTAGACCCAGATCCTCAAGCCTTGGATAGAACAAGATATGCATGGATTGTCCAATCGTGACGAACAGGAATTTGAGGCAGATTGCAGGCAAAGATGATCTCGCAAGTTTCAAGTCATTCGTCAGCAAGATAGGTCTGGTACTAGAGGGCATGAGTCGACGTTTGATTTCTCGAATAAACATGTCTGCGGAGGTTCCGGCAGGTACCTGGTTTATTTTCCCCTGGGAGATTAGATTCTCGTAGGCGATATTGTCGTCTATTGTATGCCTGAGGGTCGCATCAGCTATGCAAATATAGGGAACATTGATCCCGTCGAATTCCAACAGAACTGTTATGATTCTAGAGATCTGTGGTTTTCCGGGGCCTGCCCAGGCAACATTACTTGCATCTATCACCACAAAGCTATCTATTCGGGGACCGCTTGCAATATCATCACTGCCAGAACTTTGCTTAGAGATTTCTGTTTCACCATTCCTTCTTAGAGGCAGGCTCATATCATCTTCGATTCCTCTCCCGTTTAGAGAAAAATCGGAATCCGCAGATTCAGCCATAGAAAACACTCTCCTCTTTTTTGAGTACAAGCATGAAGCTTAGCGAGCTTGCATCAGCAAGAGACCGAGAACGAATTCTCAGCTGAACCCATCCATACTGGAGTAGGTTCATAATGGTGTAAATTTAATTTTGTATTTAAGCTTTGCAATCTCCAACTTTGAAAGTCACTATCGGGACCGTGCATGTCACTCTAACGACCGGACTAAATCTATCGCTTTCCTTCTGTTTTCATATCAATCACATTTCAAATTTTCACGTGACTATTTCAATACTGGCCAAGGCAGTGAGAAATGAATAAAATGAAAAAAGTGAAAAAATGAATTCTAACTGGTTCTAGGTACTTATTCCTCTGTGATAGCTTATCAATTTTCCTTCTCCATCAAATATGAATGTCTTAGATGTGTAGAACCAGGGAAATAAGTGACCATGAGTTATTTTCACCGTGAACTTCACTGCGTTTATTTTGTCAACCATATGCTCTTTCCCAATGAATCCCCTCACGTTGACTTGTCCATTGTGGCCAATGAAAGGTACCGTGTTACTATCCGAGCCACTTGTATCGGTTCCGTCGATTCTCCATTTGATGTCCCTAGCGGTTCCAGGTCCTGCATTCATGATCTCTAAGTCCAAGTATTCACTCCCTCCTGAGAAGAACTTCGGCCCAAGCGTGTTGTCAGGATAAGAATATGCAAGATCCAAAGCCTTCGTTACAAGAACTGGAAAGACTGCCGATAAATTCGCGATTAGCACATTCATCAGGGTAAGAAACAGTCCAAGAACCGTTAAGGCTAACCCAATATACTCTATCCAATACATATTATGTTAAGGTTCTTCAAAGATTATTATTTTGCACTCATCCAAATCTCTGGCAAAAATCACACTTCCAATTGATACCTTTGTCAGTACTACCCTTTGTCGTAGGCATGTAATTACCAGTCGTCATATTGGGACTCCGGAAATCATCTAGCATCCCTTTGTCGTGCATGAACAAGGTTATCGGGCAAGAAGGCAATAAAGTAATTGGGGCATCCTCAATTTAGAATGTGACGGGGTAAATTATGGAATGAACCAGAACTTAACATTCAGGGTATATTTTCCGATAGCTCTTTTATAGGAATGTTACTTATTGGTGCCGGAGGCTTCTTGGCCCCTTAAACTAAGACCTCCGGTTAAATAATGTAAAAGTGGTAAAAACAAGACTTTAAATTGATTCTATCTCCACTATCAGGTTCCTCTCCTTTTTGCGAGCAATTTTGGAGATGACAGAGTCAAATTTGTCTTCTATCTTGTTCATCATTTAGCCACAGGAAGAATTTTCAGATACGTACTAAAGAATCACAAGGGATTTAATGGCCGCAAAGCAGGTTTAGCAAACTCTACTTTGTAGAATTTTCCCCTCCTAAGCCTTTAAGTTCTCTAACCTGTACTTCTATCTCTGCTGGGGATTCAATCTGCTTTCCATTGCCCGGTCCCAGTTCTCCGAACTTCCTCGCACTCACTAGTACTCTGCCCTCGTACGAACCTATCAAAGCATTGTAGCCCTTCGCCACTTTCTCAATGTTATCACCCAATTTAGATATGTCTTCACTTATCTTTTTCAGTCTCTCGTAGAGCTCTTTGCCGGCTTCGAGTATCACCTTTGCATTTTCTTCAACTTTCCTTTCACTCCATCCTCGGGCAATTGCTTTCATGAGAGAGAGAAGAATTGTTGGAGTTGCGATTATAATGTTTGCTTCCATCGCTTTATTTACAAGTTCCTTATCTTCCTGAAGCGCTGCATAGAGGAATGATTCTCCAGGTATATACATCACAACAAGCTCTAGTGACTCTTTGTACATCGCATTGAAGCCCTTCCAGTATTCCCTCTTGGAAAGGTCAACTGCGTAGTCCTTAATCTTTTTAGCATGGTCCTTCATCAACTTCTCCGTCTCCTCCGGTGTTTTCGCTTCAAGTGCAGAAAGATAACTTGATGTTGGGGCTTTTGAATCTACGATTATGACTCTATTGGAAGGAAGGTTGACAACCATGTCTGGTCTTCTCTCTCTTCCATCGACCGTTATACTGACCTGACTATCAAAATCGCAATATTCTGTCATACCAGAGAGCTCTGCTATCCTCTTCAGCGTGGTCTCTCCCCAGTTTCCTTTCGCCTGAGGATTCCTGATCGCATTTGACAGTTGGTTAGCCGAATCTCTGAGATTTTTCTCATTTTCAACAAGAGCTTTGACCCGTTCATCCAAACTAGCATAGGATGTCAGCCGAGCGGCTTCGATTGTGCTCAATGCAGTTCCAACGCTCTGGAGATAGTTGTTAAGAGACTCTACTGTGCCTTCTATTCCCGTTTTAGCTTCATCAATTTTAGTGGTGGCTGCAGTGACTATGGGACCTATCTGATCCTTCGCTAATTGGACTGTTTCCTCTCTGTTAGTTTTCACAGATTCAGTTGCTGCAGTTTTGACGGCGTTCTTGATTGATTCCAAGTCTATTACCGGTGGGGGAGTTGAAAGTACTTGTTTGCCTCTCCAAAGTATCAGTCCAATAATTACTCCGCCAAGAATTCCAATTACAAGTCCTATAGTTAATGAAATCGCATCCATTCTTTCATCAACCAAGGATTCTATGATTAGTATTTAAGACTAGGGCTGAGAAAACGTAATTTCTAAGTTGTGCAGTAGATCTGTTTTCTCAATAATGGTTTATCCAATCGTCTTTACCAATCTATAAGCAAATGTGTCTCTGGATATTCTTCTTGCTCTCAAGTATTCCTCCAAAAAAGAAGAGATGTTCACACTCGCTAATAAGCGTCTCAGTGAATTCAATGAGGAAAAATTCAACAGGCACATTAAAAAAGACGGAAATACAGCCGAGATACTCAAGTTAACGAAGCAGGCATACAATGATTTCGCCGAGTATTACGACCAGGGAGTCATTATTGCACCAACGTATAAAGAAGAGTATGAACTTGCAAAGAAAGCGATGCAGTTGGACTCGATGTACAACACTCTAATAAGTAGGCTTGAACTTTTTGCACAGCATGAAAGTGCTCATGAAAGCATAGAAAGCACAAAAATAGTAATTTTCCTTACACTCCTGGTCGGAGCACTTGGTCTTATTGAGTTAGGCGCCACGCTCTTTTCTTCCAACAAAATTGGAGCCCTTATTTTTTACCTTTTTATTTTGGTCGCATTTGCAATTTTTGTTATTTCATCAATTGTGTGGAAAGTCAGAGTGAAATAATAGTGTCCTTGGGGTGAGACTGAAAATTTAAAAGGGAGATTTCCTCCTTATTTTGACCTGTTATAGTGAACTACCCAACAGTTACGTCTATCCAACGGCAGAATCTAGGCCATTTTACGAAATCTTGAGAACCATGTTAGTATTGTTAGTTAGGTGCTTGACTATAGTTGTCAGACCTATACTGGCCTATTCCGGTTAGGCAACGGTACCGTAATAGGTAAAGACAGGAACTAATAGTAAGAAGTAGCTCGAAGTGAAAACGTTTTTATCTCTAAGTAAACTTGCATTTTGTGGTAGTGTCTTCTGTGGCAGAAATTCAAGTGGAAGAGGTGTAGCTTATGCATGACAAAAGAAAGAGATCGGCAGCTTCTAGACGAATGGAAGCTGAGACTAAACACGAAATACAGAATAAACAACTAGCCAAACTATTGGATAATCTCGAAACATTATACAAGAACGTGAAACTGGGTAATACAACTCTAACAATGCAAGAGGAATCGTCTTATGTTATGGATTACCTCAAGGCACTTGTGCTGTCAAAACCGGAGTCCGCTGCTTCTGAAAAGCTATTAAAGCCCATTATGCAGGTGGCAGGGATAGAAAACTTTCCTGAGGGAAGAGTGGGAGGAGGGTGGGTGGATTTCATTTTACCATCATCAAGGGAGATAGGCCCCCCTGTAGCTTTGGAGCTTAAACCTCTGCACGGAAGCGACGGGAAGCTGAATCCTCTTTCAAAGGAGTTCGATCAATTGGTTGACCAGGTCACTAACACAAGGACCAACCAGATCATAAGGTATATCCTAGGAGGAAACGGGAACAGGGGAGTAGATTTTGTCGTGTTCACAAATCTCAAAGAAGTCTACATTTTTGACAAAGGTTGCATAACGAAGTTCGAACCTGCCAGGAAGGAGACTTTTAAAGAATTCATTGAAGCCATTTCAGTTACAAAGAACATCTCTGACTACCTGCGAAGGGTCACTGAAGAACTGGAGAAGAGGGACTTGGATAGGTATTTCTTCAACGATCTTAAGAAATGGTTCGGTTATCTTCAGGAACTGGACTGGAATAGCGATCCACAAGTCAACAGCGTGCTTCTCCTGAACAAGCTGATCTTCGCTCTGACTCTTGAAGATTTTATGATTATAGACTATAGGGAAACATGGGATATGTTCTCTAGGAATTTTAATAAATGGAGTGCCAAGGGACCCAAGGCAGTGCTGAAGAATTTCTTCAAGGAATTGGACGAGTTCCTTTACGAGTATTACGACACCGAACTATTTGTTCCATCAAACAGCATACTTTCGAAATTCAAGGAGTCCAACGAGAGCTACGCGAAACTTCTCAAAACTCTAAGGTCCGTTGCAGGTTTTGTGGATGAACCCACCTTATTTTCGGGTGGATTGTATTCCTATAATTTCAGGTTGATAAACGAGGACGTATTTGGGAAATCATATGAAACCTTTCTGGCGGAGAACAGGAAGGAGTCCGGGATATACTATACCCCCAATCAGATCACAGGAAGGATGGCATCAGACCTAGTGCAACACCTTTTTGGCAAAATAAGAGATAAGTTGGTTCAAGATTTGAGCATCGAAGAGTACGACGAAGCGTTAATACTGGCAGATCAGCTGGTGAAAATAACAATATTTGACCCCGCATGCGGATCGGGAGCCTTTCTAATAAGCGTTCTCAGGGAAATCGTGAAGGTTTATTCGGACATTAAACCAAAAACAGAATGGATCAATCAGCTAGGTCTAAAGGAGATATCCGAACCTGAAAGGGTGAGAATAGATAAGGTGAGACAGTTAAGGGAGACCCTTGGCTTTAACGGACAAATGAAAGGAATAGACAGAATACTTCTTTCAAAGATAATCCTCCGGCACATCTACGGATGTGACCTTGACAATACTGCATTAAATGTTGCTAAGGTTAATCTTTGGAAAGAGACTGTGAAGCTGAATCCAGAGTCATTCTATTTTCAGAGTCTCCCACAATCCATAAATCATATACTGCCTGCCCTAAAGGTAAACTTTGTTTGTGGAAACTCTATAGTTGGCTTATCAGATGAGTATGTAGTAAAGTACCTTACTGACAACTTCAGAGAAGATATCAAATCAATGCTTGATTTAAGGAAAGAATACCTCAAAGATCCTTCAAACGCAGACATAGCTGAGAAAATCGAAGAAATAAAAGAACCCATCAGGTCCTCACTTTCGGTAGAATTTGGTAAAATATATCCAGAGCTGGAAAGCCCTCTATTCTATCCGCTAGAATTCTTTTTCATATACTTTAGTGAAAATGGCATACCCGTTGAAGAGAACTCTCGGAAGTTTTCGGCTTTAATAGGCAACCCCCCTTGGAACGATGTTAAACCGATTAAAAAAGAATTTGCGCAGAAACACCCTAGTATATTTGGGGAAGGGCTAACAAAATTTTCAATCTCAGGCAAGGAATTCGAGAAAACGTTTGATAGAAAGTTGATGAATGCGGAAACAAAAGAGTTATGGAAAAAATACAGGGATGAGATCCATGCTCTTTCTGATTTTATTAGAAAGAATTACGGTTTGCAATATAAAGGGGATACATCCCTTCAAAAGACATTTCTGGAAAAATTTATTAGATTATCTAGGGACGCTTTTGCAATACTGATCCCTTCCAATTTTCATACCGACGAGGGTGCGTCTGATCTTAGGAAGGAAATATTCGATAAATGGCAACTGAATTATCTGATTTCCTTTGAAAACAAACATAAAGTCTGGTTTAATATGGAATCGCGGTTCAAATTCGACATGTTATTTGTGACGAGCCATAAGACTGGAGAATCCTTCAAGGCGAAATTCTACGTACATAACTGGAAAGAAACGGAGAGGTTACTCGACTACCCTATAGAGCTTATTCTAAAACTATCGCCTCAAATGCTTGGAGTTATGGAATTTCGGTCGGAGGAAGACGTAGAAATTATAAGAAAAATTAGAGCAGATCACCAATCTGCTTTTGATTATGGATTTAGATTTTCAAGAGAATTTGGTTATCCGGGAGACAATGATCTCCTAGAAGATCAGCCCTCACACGGTGATATTCCTGCCTTTGAAGGAAAGACGATTCACCAATATGATTCAAATTACTCAGATAATAGGTATTGGATAAATGAAATGAATGGAAGAGAACGACTCAAGAATTCCTTTATCCAGTCCGTGACAAAGTACTTTAATGATAAGCCAAAAGTGGCCCAAATGTTAGAGAAGGGGGAACTGTTGATGGATTATGAGACGGATAGGCTTGTGTTACGAAGGCAGGCAAGAACGACAGATGAACGAACGTTAATCGCTTCAATAGTACCCAAGAGGAATTTTTTGTTAGATAGTCTCGCATACCAGAGGCCTTATCAGTTTGAAGTCGCAGAAGGAAAAATAAGACAAGTTCATAACATGGATGAAGATTATTATCTCCTTGCTCTCCTAAATAGTTTCGTACTTGATTACTATATCAGACAGCGTATTTCAGCTAACCTCAATTTCTCTTTCTTGTATGAATTACCGATCCCAAAAATATCCAATATGTTAAAAGAGAGAGTAGTATCTTTGGCGCGAGAACTTGTTAGGAAACCTACTGACAGGGCAAAAAGGACGGATATTGAGATATTAATAGCGAAAGAGTTTTTTAAATTGAGCAAAGAGGATATAACTTACATTTTGAATTCATTTGTGTACGGGGACATAGATAAAGAGCTGATAGAGCTAATTAAAGAGAAATATGAACATAACTGAAACCACAATCCCAATGATAGAAAATCAAAGACTCCCTTAAACGAAACGATCAACTAAGTAGGCTTCGGAATTGTGAAACTCTTCTTACCCTCTGCTTCATATAAGTTGAAGAGCTCCCCGCATTTTGTACACTTATATCTAGACACATAGTATGGCCCAAAAGACCACTCTTTTATTGATTGTGAACTGAATTCTGCCTCACAAATAGGGCACTTCATCTCATGCACCTGAATGATAGATTATCAGGAGGTTAATATGTTTTGTTTTTGAGAGATTATTCCATGCATAACCTATGAACGGAAACCGCACCCCTTTGGTTTTTGAGGGGCCAAGAAGGGTGCGGCAAGAAAAGAGTTAGCAATGGCATAAAGCTTTTCTTAAGCAATGAACATGTTATAGCCCAAAAACGTGTTTTAGTTTCGACAAGGGGGCATCAGGCATTTTGATACACTATTGAACAAATCATATATAAGAAAATTTCTTATCAATATTCAATGCCTCCAAAGTCGAGAAGTATGAGACAAATCATGATAGAAGAACAAATTAGAGAATTACTCGATAAGGGCTATTCGGTTAAAGAGCTTAATGACTTCGCTGAAAAGATTAAAGATGTAAGGACTAAAAAAGCTTACTTGCTTGCCTTGCAATACCTTGACCTAAAATGAGGGTTTAGGTGCTTCTGAGGTGACTGTTATTAATTTTTCGGCAATTATTCAAGCATCGACAGTTCTTGTAGCATTTGTGCCCCCCCTACTACAATTGATCCTAAAGTACATTGTAGTTTCAAGTCAAGCCAATAAACTTGCTTGGCTCTTCGTTCCTTCGGTTATATTATTTCTGATAACAATAGGATTTGCAGCTGAATCAAGCCAGTATACGGTGTACTTCTTTTGGATATCTTTGGTGCTTTTGGCAATAGGAATTGGGGGCGCGGTATACACACTGCAGTTGTACTCGAAGACAGTAGAAGAACTTAAGAATATTCCGCCTCTTAGACCCCAAGAGGTTCTTAACAGTCTCGTGGTAGATGGGAAGATATATATTTTCAGGGAAGGGAAAGTCAAAGTCTACAATCCACAAACCAATACCTGGTCCGAAGCAGCCAGCATTCCTTAGAAATATTAAGCCCCGAGAAATCCACCGAGTTATCTCCTTAATCATTTGACCTACATCTTTTTCCTACGTGCAGTAAAGGAAGAGACGAAGGGTTCCTCTACTTAGTAGGCTACTCTATATTGACACGTTATGTCCCAGAAACGTGTCCTTTTCCTCTAGTTGACTTAAGGGTACTTTGCTGCTTGGTAAAAACATCAAATCTGAACACGCTTTTGATTATACGGTGACAGACAATCCCGGTAACAAAGAGTCGAGCTAGAATTCTTAGGCCTCCAGAATATGAATCATCGAGACGTTAGAAAATGTTCTTTTGTAGGCAGAAAACATCATCAAGATAGAGTCTATTCCACTTGCCTGATCCCAATCCCCTCCCAAGAGTTTTGGGGTCAGGTCTCAGAGTACACCGGGAAAATTAAAAAAGAAGGGCAGGGCATTGGAACCCTACCCACTTTAACTCAGTCCTTACTCTTTGGAGTATTTCCACGTCCCTTTCCAGACGGATTGCCTGTTGTGCTTGGGTAATTCGGATTGGGTGCAGCTTTAGGCGGTGGGTTGTTTCCTTTCTTGCTCATGGTTGATCACTAGATCTAATAAGTTGATGTTAATAAACGTAACCGGACGTTAAATCAACACACTCTATTCGCCACCGAATTCTAACAACTATACGGCTTTGAATAGTCTCGCAAAATCTTGAAAGGGCAGACATAAATCTCGGATGCGGGAGCCGCCCGTTTATATATCAATATCGATATACTAATCCCCTTTAGTAGTGGTCCGAATCTATTGGGAGGATATATTATATACAACAGAAATTCATAATGTCAATCTGGATATTAGTGGAACGTAAATCCCCAGTATAGTACGTGACGGTGGATTGAGGCATAGAGGAAACTACAGGTGATGGAGCTTTCCCCTATTTTCCCTTATTTTCCCCTGTATTGTCTATCTTTCCTTTATCTTTTCGTAATTACGGAAGTTGGCACTAGCAGAGACTGTGAGCTCTGGCTAAACGAGATGTATTGACATTTTAAAAAGTCGGTAGAAAACTAAAATTTTCTTGCATTCTCTCGTTAGAGATCCTGCAGCTACTCGGACCTATGATTAATTCTTAAGTTCAGAAAGGAGGCGTTAAGGTTCAATTAAGTCTTCTTGTAGTTTTATCACTAAAATTACAACAAAAGATAATCGTCTACCAAGGAATCAAAACCTGATTTCTCAACAATCGATACGATTTTATTGTAATTTTATACAAAACTACATATGCTTAAACTGCATTTATGATAAATGGGCACATTGACTATTGAGAACCCAATTACTCTACACTCTCCTAAGGCCGGTGCTACCAAGTGGATCAGGAAGGACACACCACAAAGGATTGACAAGAAGACGGGCGAACCTAAGGAGCGGGTAGTACTGGAGAAAAAAGGGAACTTGGTCAAAGTAGCAACATCTAAGGGAGTCGAAGAGATTCTAATCCTGCGACCCTCGGAGTTCAAACAGATATATGCAGCTTGTGACAGAAGGCATCAGGTCATTCTAAGTTCCCTTTTGTTCACGGGGATGAGATACCAGGAACTGATCAGGTTTAGAGAGCACCCTGAATGGTTCGACAAGAAACAATTCATCAAGCTTCCACCGGGATCTGGACAGAAGAAAGTTAAGAGGTCCGCCCCGGAGAGATGGATAAGGTTGAGCTACAGAGGAAGAGAAGCCGTTCAGTCACTATTTGACTACCAATTACCTTCCAACAACTCCATCAATCAGTACTTGGCGTACAACTTCGATATAAAGAACTTCTCGCTGAAATCTCTAAGAAAAACTTACGAGAGCTGGTTGGTCTTCTACTACCCTGAGCATCAGTTACAGGTCTCTATGAGTCAAGGTCATACAATCATTACACAGATACGGCACTACCTCAATCTGCCATTCACTGAACAAGACAAACTTGAGATGAAAGAGTTCGTGGAGGGGTGGGTCTAGAAATGAGGACTCATCTTCGATTACGTTCCACAGCCTTCGACGGAGAATACGATATGACTGGTGATGGTAGGACAGTCTTAGAACTTACAGCAAAGATAACCGAGAAGGCAAAGAAGATGCTTAATCCGTTCAACAAGACTGATGTCCAGTTTAGCGAAGAATGGAAATATTATAAGGGCAACAAAAGCATGGAGGCCATCTCGGTAAATAAGTTTAAGGAGATGGGCGGAACTTTTGATTACATAGTATGTTCCAGTCATGCTGGAGGAAATAGACTAGAGATTGGCGGAGGGGTAATCAAAGACGTTAAGATGTGGGTCTTAAACGGTCACGTAAGATTCAGTTAACGCCCAAGACTGCGTGAGATAACGGCAGAAGACTGTAAGTTGAATGCACTTTCGTCTATAGCTGAATTATAGCCTTCCTTGATTCACTAATCTGACGAAATCTTCTAGATTAATCAGAGTGACCAAAGAACTTCCGTTTATGTATGTTGACAGTTCACCTTGAATGTATTTGTCTCTCAGTTTCCAGCCATTTCCGCCCATGACTATGTATGCCTTTTCGTAAAGGTCTGTGTGTTCCTGAATGGCATTGATTAAGCAAATCATCTCGAAGGGTACTTTTTGTTCAGCAGTTCCACCGACCTGCTGCCATTTCATTGATACCAAAATTCGTTTAGACCCCTCCTTCCATACTATGAAGTCCACCTTGTGCTTTCCGTCCCCCAAACGTTTGCCAATAATCTGTTGCTTTAAGTATTCGTACCGCCCCTTCCCAAGTGCAGGGATCACCATATCTTCTAAAACCTGACCGGTGGTAGTGTCTCTCGGCGTCGTACTTCACACCCCCTTCATACCAATGACCTCATTTACTGGGCCTCTCTTTGTTCCCACACAGTTTATGAATCTTGGAACTTTTACAATTCTCAACGAAAATCCTAACTTTTTGTACAATTTCAATATCCTATCAGTAGCCTGATTTGTGATCACTGTCGGAACTGAGAGTTCAGCCGTCCATCGTGCCACTCTTTCTTGGTCTTGCCACGTAAAACCATCAGCAGAATATTGACGGAATTCCACGTCGTATGGAGGGTCGACATATATGAAGTCATCTTGACGTATTTTGAGGGTGGAAAAGTCCCCAGAAGAGAATTTCCAGTTCTTCAGTAATTGTGTATAATCGCTGAAATCAGTTGCGTAATTAATGGTCTTGTACCTTCCAAAAGGTACATTGAAGAGACCTGAAGAGTTGAATCTACACAAACCGTTGTAACCAGTATGATTGAGATAATAGAATAGTTGGGCCGCCTCTTTCGATTTCCATTTTCCTTCCTTGACGAGGTCGTTAAACCTCTGTCGGTTTTTGTAATAACTTTCCTTGCTGTTTTCCATAGTGATGTCTACTCCTAGTTCAGACCTCACTTGGTTATAGAAATTTATCAAGTGAGGGTTCACATCATTAAGAAGAGCCTTGTTAGGTCTTAGCCCAAATGTTACTGCGAGTCCACCACAAAGAGGCTCAACAAGCCTAGATTTAGAGTGTTTTTGCCACAGAGGCTCGAGATGAGGAACCAACCATCGTTTTCCACCAGCCCACTTCAGTAGCGGTCTAATCTTAACCTCTTCTTTCGATTTATCAGTAGGAGTGTCACCAGAAAAGTTCAACTTAGTCTGGGATAAGCTATGGGAATAGTCTTCCACTATCTAATATATGGGCAGAAATATTAAAGGTTACTTTTGGGTGTACTCTTTTATTATCCTTGATAGTTTTTCCAAGCGTCGTTTATGCTCTTCTTAAGTCCTTTCTCGTATCTTCTTATTCCTTTGTCGAAATTTGTCATTGACTCTTTCTTCATAAAATAAGCCCGTACATCCTGTTCATTTTTAGACGCCGACTTACTCACTTCAAGTGCCCGATGGATGTTTCCTGTAATTTCCACCTGTAATTTCTCGGAGCCTAAGAACTTGATCCATAACTTCAAGTCTAACGCGCCAGCTTTTGTCTTGCACTCGTCTAATGCCTCGTACAAGTAAGCACTCACGAAATGCTGAGAGTACCGAAGTAACTCTTTGTACCTCACCGATTTCTTTCCAATTTTATTAACAACGTTGTAAGACCTCCAGGTCGTTATGTAGTCGATAACTGGATGGTCCTTGCTAATCTCCTGTTTAATTTTCTCTTCAGGAAACGCATCTTCATACCTGTCGGGTTCTGAAAATACTTCTTCAACATTCCCTCTCACTCCCTCGTGGGGAAGATGGTGTTTACAGACAAGATACAACAGGCCTAGACGTTTCATCAGGACATTCGATTGCGAGGCCTTAGCGCCTTCGGTTCTTTTCCTGTAATATGTCCAATTGAACAGGTTAAATAGTTCTTCCAACCTTACTTGACGAGGGTCCGTAGAGCGGAGGTCCGAAGGTAGTATATTGTTCTGTGTATTGAGAGCGGCTATAATGTCTATGCTGTTTGAGTAGGTTCTGTTATTTTCGTAAGGCAATCGATATGCCCTAATCAGTATTTGGGCACCTTTTCCAGCATTTCGATTCCTGTAATAGGCCTGATAAAGGGCCCTCAAGGTTTGGCCCCCGTTCACGACCTGAGGATTCCTTAACACTAACCTTTGCAATTCCTCGTCGATGGTAACCTGATCTGCGAAAATCATCATTCCATTATGCTTATACCAAAACCAAGAGGGGGATTCCGTGAAGGACTTCTGTATTCCCTTGTTTATTCTGTTTGCTCCTAGAAATTCTCGAACGTTCTTTTGAAGGTATGCCTGCACATCTCTTTCTTCGTCAAACCACTTAAGGATTTCGTGGATGTTTGCTGTGCAGACAGTTGCATCTATGTCGCCCTCTGTGTATCTTAGAAATCTATTTCCCACAATCTGTATTTCCTTTCTGCCAGTGTAGGGGATAAACCCATGATTCACATCGTAAATGACACTATCTAGTTGACTGCTATCAACAGGGGAAAACGCGGTGTTTAGCTTCCATCTCTTTTCTGTGAAGAATTTTCTGATCCTTTTTTCTACTGAACCACTGTCGGTTTTCTTGATGCGGTCAGTAGTTAACCAAATGACTTCCAAGTTCGCGTTTAAGTCGTCATTCTGCTCCCGCAACTGATGAACGAACTCATCTGCCTTCCTATTGGGGTTATCATTGGAAACCGAGTTGAGTATCTTCCTTATGTCCTCCCACAGGTTTCCTTCTGCCGCGGCCTTTTGCTTTCCTACAAACTTTGTCTGAATAATGTAAAAAGTGTTGTCTTCCTTATAGTAAAAATCTATTCCTCCATCATCTTTACCATCGACATATTGCTCTTTGAAGTCTTCATCACTCACCTTGAATCTAGCCTTGGTAAAGTATCTGGTCAGTTCTCTAGTGGCTTCTTTATCACTCAAAGTCCTAAGATAATTTGTCAGCTCACCCGAATTGTTAATCTGTCGGTCCTCCATCTTTAATTCCCTCCCATGTAAAATATCTAGTATTTCAAAAATCTTTCTAGCTTGGGATGATTCTTCCCAAGGAAATCTACGGATCATCAAAAGAGTCTCTATAGGAAGATAAGTTGAACTTGAGACAATTAAGAAATACTAAAAGTGTACGAACGTTAGCATTGCACAAGAAAAGGCAGAATGTTCAAAAGTGTATACAATAATTAGCCCTCAGCATCCGGAATCGAATTTGTCGTAGGATATAGTGATAGTTACAACATCTGCAAATATGTCTAATATTCTGATTCATCTCCAAATATCTTGACATTTTATCAGAACCGGTAACGACTATCCTGCTTCCCTTAGATTGTCTACAACGATCTTGGGGTCGATTTTATAGCCGTCCTTATCCAATCTCTCAACTCCTCCCTCGAGTACCAATATTTTGAAAGTTTCGACTGACGCTTTACGTTTGGCTTGGGATTCTTTAGGAGGTATGCCGTCCTCCCATATGTCCTTGGCCATCTTCTCATAGCTCTTAATGTTCAGTCTCGAGTGATGTTTCAGTATGATGTCTTTGTGAATACGCCAACCTTTACCCTCTATCAGATTTCGGTTCTTTACAGTCTTCTTTTTTCTTCTTTCCTCCACCATGTATGAGATCTTAAGCGCATGCTCTGCTTCTTTTGGTCCGGCTCTCTCGAGTATTCGGCTCATCCATGACGGTCTATTAACATTGAATCTATCAATAGCCGTCGTATAGGGTTCTTCTTCGGGGTGATGTCTCGTATACGGCAGGAGTGAATAAATGGCGATCGTTTGCCCCTGTCTCAATGAAGATGCGAGCTCAATTATCTGTCTCCAATACTGAGGAGTGACGTTCACCAATGCAGCCATGTTCTCGTAGGTACTTCTATGTATGATCTTGACTGGAGACTCCCTTATTACTGAGTCGATAGAGCTAGGCTTGATAACGTTGAATATGGGCCATGTGCTTTCGTGGCGTACTTTCCAAACCTTGAATGCAAGAAATAGGTTCTCTGAAGACATTCCTCGTCTCGAGTTGCCGGCCTCAAATCCCTCGTTGAAATAGAGGATCTTCCTCCTGGAGTTCTGGGGCCAGTCGTCAGGGTTCTTGGGATCAAACTCGAAGTGTTCTGTCAGGGCATCGCTAAACTCAGTAAGCTCTTGGTCGTTTATCTCCGGGTGCATTTCAATGATAGTTTCTGTAATGGCGTCTGCGTCTCCGTAGACGTGCATTTCGCAACCCTCCTTAAACTCCTTAAGGTATCGCCAAAGCTCGAAACCTAACGACCAACCGGTATTGGTCTTCCCGGAACCCCAGTCTCCAAAGATTACGATAGGCGTAGGCTGCAACTTTATTATCTTCAGTACTCCGTTCGAATACGGGAGGAAAATGGAATAGTTGTACGAATCAGCAATGACTCCAGCCCGTCCGTCTTCGTCCAATATGAACCACTCTTTGAACTGACGGCTTAAGTTGTCTATGGCGTGCTCAAACAGATCCAGGCTGTTTGTCTTCAGTAATTTGTTTTTGAGTAGGTCGGTTTCCTCACTTCTCACGCGATCAAAGATTGCCGGGTCTCCAAACTGGCCAGGCCACAACATGCGTTGTTTGAATAGCCAATGCTCTTCGTCAGGGTTATAAAAACCTGCCTCACCTGACACTTTTCTTTTCGCCGTCCTTTATCTCGAGACTGCTCAACATTACTTGCTCAATAAGGCTAGTAATTCCGAGAACGAACTTATCCCAGTTCTCAGCTCTTCCCCACATCGAGAACTCGAGAGAAAACGTCATTGAGCTAGAATCGAGACTGATTGTTATGTCCTGGTATCGGTCCTTGATGGCACCGATAGTACCCTGTCTTACGACTTTACCTGATTCAAACTTGGGCCCAAAGTAGATTCTCTTATCGGAACGATCTCCTGGGTAGTAAGCGTCGCTGGTCAGTAGGTTTCCGGTACCCAGATATTCCATCGACGAGCGTTTGAGTCTAGAATATAGGGTCTCTCCTCCGTTCTGTCTGAGGATTAGCGGCCATGTGATTACTCCGTAATTTGTAACTAGCGTCAGGTTTGCGGACCCTTCAGGGAATTTGCTGTATTTTTCCTTGGTTACGATAACTTCCCCCGTCTCCTCATCAGCAAGGACAGACCACAGTTTACCGGTTCTGACTGAAATGAGAGGGAGTTCTTCATCTGACCGATTTTGCCCAGTGTCGTTTTCTGCAGAGGCCACAGCAACATCTGTCAGTTCCATAAGAGTTTGGTCTCCTTGCGCCTTCTGAGGTTCCTTAACCGATCTTATATGTTCCTCCAGTTCAGTCTTGAGTTCTGAGATTTCCCTTTGTGCATTCTCCATGCCCTCCTTGATGTTTTTGTTCAGCTCTTCTTTCAATTGGCCTATTGCTTTGACTACAGAGCCATAGTCTTGCCCCTCAATATGCAGCTTCTTTATTAGTTCCTCTCCGTGCTCTTCGTAGTATCTATAAGCGGCCTCCTCTAGCGCCTCAGAGTCGGTCTCTGCTTTCCTTTCGTACATTTCTATCATTTTGTCCTTCGGGTCACCCCTCTTTATTTCCTCAGTTATGGAACCTACAACCTTTCCTTTTACATCATTGAACACCGCCGGATCCATGACGTTCTCTGGTTTTTCTATGCTCTCATCGGCAAATGCTTCGGCGACCCCTCTAAACATAACGAGCTTATCTAGATCCAGGCTTGTCACAAAATCTCCGAATCTGGGGCAAGCCTCCAGGAATTCATCATAACCAAGTTTATTCAGGGTCCTAATGAGAAGGGTATAGTTAACGTTCAGTTTCTTGTCGTAGCCAGTGTCAGGTATGCCGTCACTCGTAGACATCTTCTATGACCCTTTTACTTGAGGACCTTCTGACAAAGTAGTAGATAGTTCCAAGTAGAAACACTATTATCATCACGTCCCCTATCACGTTTTCAAACCACACTGACCCGTAGGGATTTGGCACGTTCCCGAACGTATAGGTGAGGGGAGGGCCCGAAAAAATGTCCTGCTGGATGTTTACCCCTGCTGAGTTGAGCCATCCCCATTTGTCCATTACATTGACTACGACCGTTTCTCCCTCATTGGAAGGCGTGAAAGTCATATTCGTTGTGTTGAACACGCCAACGGTCTGGGAGCTTCCTCCGGGGAACTGGTAAGAAATTGTGACCTGAAAGGGGTAGGATTGGTTGGCTTTACCCGTTGTGTTGAGCATATCTGAATGAAAAATGAACTCTCCGTTGCTGAGGAAGAGTGCGGTATACGGAACCGGGGGAGGGGAGACGAGGAAATTCGTGGTAATAGGACTGCAGTTCTCCCCGTTAGTTGTGAAATACACCTGAAGGGAGTAATAACCCTGCTCGATACCATTCAGGTAATAGGTCAGAATTTCGCCGTTAGGAGCGGTGATCGTTCCACTCTCTATCTTGGACCCGTTATTATCATAGATGGAAAGGTAGTATGTTAGGGCAGAACTCTGGGGAATGTTCTCTATTGCAAAGATCCCCTCGATTTGGACATAAATGCTCGTGTTCTCTATGTACATAGGTGCCACGTTTACCCTCAAGACATTTTCCTGGCTCTGTGCAGGTACGGAACTAAGAGAGAATATTCCAATAATGGCCATTATTGCAATTAAGGAGATTGCTCTATTTCTTGCCTTTCGAAGATTCATCGCTGGTTCCACCTCTCGTCAACCTAAGGGTATCCTGTATCAACTCGATGCTCGGTGCATATCTTATGCGCAGTTCCCGCTCTAGCTTCTGACTGTAAATCTTCAGGTCCCTGTTTTCCTTCTGGAGTGCAAGTATCTCCCTGACCTCGCCGGTACCAAGACCCTCAACCACGATCAAGCTAGGTCTTCTCCCCGGCTCTATAATGAGGTCACTTGCCTCAATGTAGTAGGACAGTCCCTTCTTCCTGACGTAGGCTTTGTAAACGGTGACTGGCTGCTTGCCTAGGTTCCGGATCAGATAGAAGGAAATCAGTCCTCTATCGGGTCCCCTGACCTTGTAGTACCAGTGGTTCTTTCCTTCAAACACCAGAACTGGTTTCCAAAGGGTACCAGGACCCCAGGCCAACAGGAGAATAATCAACCCAATCCATAAGGGCAGAAAGGTCATCCTTTGCCAGAGGAAGCCGGATATCAGCAGTTCCCCGTAATAGAATGCTCCCGGTACTATCGTTGGATAAAGGAAAGCGACGTTGAGGACGAGGATAACTATAACCGCAAATACGAAAATTGCAAGCCAGTTGATCTCCTTGTAGTATTCCCCTTCGGGACTCGCTCCCATGTCCACTGATCGCCGTTCCAACCTGTTCTTCCTCAGGTCCCTGTTCCTCCTGTGGCTCTGCGAATATCTTATTCTCCAGAAAAAGAAAACAACTGCAGCAATCACAGCTGCAACCAACACCAAGAGTTCCATATTCACTTCAGATCACCTTCAGCCGAAAGAGGACGGAAGCTACAGAAACCAGAACAAGGGAAACTGAGGTCCAGAATACTACATGAGAAGTTTTGTCCATTAGCAGACGTTCTTTGACTTTTTTGGGCCTCTCGTCGCCCAAGTAATAAATCAAGGTCTCGCAGTCCTTCTCTATCTCCTTAAGAGTTTTGTTCAAGACCAGATCCTGTGCAAGTTGAATCTCGATTCCCAGGAGCTTTGCTATCTCCCCTATCCAAATATCCCTGTTGTCCCGGATTCTCTTGTATTCATCAGCGTGAGCCTTCAGGGTAGTCTCACGCTGCCTCTCTATCGATAACTCGTCGTTTTCCTGAAAAATGTCAGTGGAATTCACGCCTCGCCCTTCTCAAGTTTGCTGAAATCTATCGACTCGTCAGCCCATCTTACTGCATCCTGCCAGCTTCTCTCGGTCGTTCCCACCCTTGTGACTCCGTCGCCCCGCTCAGACGCTGCCTCCCTCAGGTGTGATTTTTCCTCCTTCAGAAGATCCGGGTTCACGTGGACGAAATAGATGTCGTGATAGCTTCTAGGACCTTTTTCAACGTTGAATCCTATTGACATGACGTATCTGTCCTTATCAAAGAAGTCAGCAATCTCCCCTCCGGGGTTCACCCTGATCTTGGCGTTGAGGGGGATCTTCAGGCCGTCCTTCGTCTTGGCCCTGTCCCTGACCCTTCCGATCTCCCTGACCAGCCGGTTGTAGTTCTCCCTGTTGTGGGCCCGTTCCTGTTCTTGTTTCGTTTTCGACACTTTCGATTTTGGTCTCTTCCTCAGTTCCTCAAGAAATTTCTCCCAGGATTCTGTGTCTCCAATGTCTTGATAGCCCTCCCTGTAGCGCTTAAGGTCTTCCTCCGTCACAGCATCTGGATGTTTCTTTCTCCACTCGTCTGCCTTTGATGTGAACTCTGCATAGTCCCCTCCACTTCCCAACGGCTTGTGTTCAGGAAGCTCGGATCCAGGTTTCTCAATCTTCCCTGGTTCCACTTTCTGTCTGCTCTCCTTGGGCACTTCTGGAGTTTTGTATGTCGCTTCTACTATTTCCTTAGGCCGGGACCGAGAATGCGTTATGCTCAGGATTCTTCCCCCCTTCAAGATGGATTCGTAAGGTGCGTAGAGCCTCAGTCTCCTGTTTGTCTCTATCAGCCTTGTCCTTTTCCCCTTATCCCTCAGTCTCTTGACATCTTTCTCTGCCTTCCTCCTGGATTCACCATAGGGTCTGCGTTTGTTGATCGGATAGACCTTCCTTCTCTCGCCTCTCCCCTTGCTTCTAAATTCTGTCATGGTGTCGCCTCCAGCCCATCGACAAGGCGTTTGTACCTGTCCGGGACATTGTACTTTATCTCCTCTTTCAGCTTCTTCTCGTCGTTCGCATACATGCCCCAGAGCGAGTCCTTGACTTCCCCTCTATCTTTGATGACGAAACCGTAAATCTCTCCCATCAGGTACTGATTGTAGGTCTTGATCTCCTCCTCTAGGACTTTCCTCGCTTTGCTGACTGTTTGTGGGTCTACCTGGCCGTACTCTTTCTCGATCTGCTGTATAGTCGCGTAGATATAACCGGTGGCGCTGTCATCCCCTGTCTCGCTTATCTTGGCGCCCCATCCACCGTAATCGTGGAACGCGACGGGGATTTCCACCGCAATGTCCTTGCCGTCGAAGTACCCGCTTTCGGGACTCGTTGCTTCCTTGAAGTCTTCCTTGCTTGCATATGGATTTTTGTCTCCGAGGTTGTACTCGCGGTTCCATATCAGCATCGTGCCTAGGTTGTCCCATTCCCTGGGACTTTCTGGCGAGACGTCCCTGTATACCTTCAGGGACAAGTTGCCCTGCCTTGCAACGTAAACCGGCCCCCTTCCCAAGATCTTGTCTCTCTGGTCTTCCAACTCTTCTATCCTGTCCAGCGCTTGCGTGTATACTTTGTACGAAACCAGCTTCCCCTTGCCTTTCCCGCTAAGTGTCTTTCCCATGAGAGGGTAGACCTTCCTGTCCCTGCCTTTTCCTTTGCTCCTAAAATCCGTCATTTCATCCTCTCCTTTGTTATCTTCACTTCTCCATATGCGATGTTTTCTAGAGCACGGGCTTCCGCATCCTTCGCTTGGCTGAGCGTGAGATTGGAATCTAGAACTGTCCTGACTCCGTCCCGTTCATAGATCACCTGATATCTGCCCTTCTGCCTGTGGGCCCTAGATATGAACCGGTCGTAGTCTCCCTCGGTGACTGCCGATTCAGCAAGACCCCTCCATCCCCTCCTGATCTTGGATTCGATAGCCTTCCTCACGTCCATTTCGGATGCGTTGTCACTCTCGTAGCTCCCAATACTGAACAGTGCTATCTCCCTTCCTTCAGTATCGTAAGCGTGGATGTAGTGGCCGCCAAACCAGGCCCAATAGGCCCTCGTTACTGGATCCCTTTGCGCAATCTTGGCGCCTTTGATCTCACTCCTCAGGTTTGACGTCAGCCTGGAATTGGAAGGGGTTTTTCCGAGCATTCTCCCTTGTGAAATAGGGAACACTTTTCTTCCCTGGCCCTTCCCCCTGGTCCTGAAGTCCGTCATTTCGTATCCCTCGTCCTGGGACTCTTGCCCTTGAATCCCCAGCTGTCGAAGTTCTCTTTATTCCGCCTGTTTCGTCTCTGCCTTGGCGATATGTTTTCCCATCTCCTTTCCCCGATCTCTGCATTCCTGTGCCATTCCTTTCTGTCCTTCTTTGTGATCTTCCTGCGTTTCCCATTGATGGGGACGACGTATTTGCTTCCATTCTTGAAAACTGTTCTAAATTCCATTTTTTTCACCTCCTCTCTCGACATCCGTCCTGTTCTTCGTGATCCAACTGCCTATACCAGAAATAACCCACCTTGGGCCTAGTTTAGTTGGAACTATTGACCCGTTAACCTGGTACTTGCTCCCGTCCGGGGTCCTGGCCACTAAATCAAAATCTCCGCCCCGTCTATAGAACGCTGCTTCGCTGATAGAGCGTCCTTTAATATCGTAGTAGAACCATTCCTCTTTGGTTTCCTTATAAGCTGACCTCAATTCCTTTTCAACGGCGTGTCTCCTTACGGCCTCGAGGCCCATAGCCGGACTCATACACAATCCGGTATATTCCTGGTCTCCCTCCTCCATGCCGCTTTTTGCCGGAGGGCTAACTTTTAGTGTAGCCTGGGCTACGTTATTATACCCGTATGGGTCCCGTCTTCTATGTCCCGCATTGCCGATTGGAATGTGCCTGTTCTTTCCATTTCTGTCCTTCTTTGTAATGAATCTAGCCGTCTACTATCACCTCCGGGTTTTGCCGGTGGCAAGATCTGAAGACCAAGTCCCTGTCAAGGAGTTTCCAGGTAAACCAGGCAGTCAGGAACCAGCTTCCGCTGTCCCTTCCGTCGGGAGTCATGAAATTGACTCTCCTGTCTGGGATCAATAGAGAAACACCGTGGGAAGCAAACAGGGTCTGTCTCCTTTTTCCCTCCAGTGTCGTCAAAGGGAGCAGAAACGCAAACGGTTTTCCCAGGGAATACGCTCTCTCCAGAAACTCATCCTTGAGGGAATACGGCGGGTTAGTGATGATGACGTCGAATTCCTCTGGCTGGAATTTCAAGAAGTCATAGCCTTCGTTGATGTCGCTCGCAACCACCCTGAATCCCTTATCTTCCAGGGCCCTTCTCAGGTATCCTTCCCCGCTCGCCGGTTCCCAGACAGTCCAGTCCTGGTCCAGGTAGGGAAAGAGGATGGAGAGAGCTGACGGGGGCGTCTGGTAATCGTCAAGTCCTCCCTGTTTCTGGGCCACCAGGGTCTTCACAAAATCACCCCGATGAATTTTTTCAGCGAGGAGATGATGTTGCTCAGGTTGAATCCGAAGTGGACCAGTATCAGGATGAAGATCAAGACGACAACTAGGGCTGCAACACCGTCCAGGACCGCCCCTCCGTCCTCCCTGAAACTGGATAGTATTATTTTCCTGGTCCATGGCCCGAATGCCCCCTTCATAGTATTCCTCCCCAACTTGTCACGGCTGAGAACAGCAGAGACCAGTTCACGAATGACAGGATTATGAGCGCGAAGGCTGCAACGTAATGTGTCGGAATGTAGAAACCGCTATTTCCAAGGCCTCTTTCCGCCTTCCTGACCATCTGTGCTTCTATCCCTGACCTGTGGATTGACCATAGCAGAATGCCAACTCCTGCTACCAGGAACAGTGCATTGATCGGTGAAATGAAGGGCTCGACAAACCAGGAGACCTTGTCTTGAAACAGGTTCCCTCCCGTGCCGTTCTGATAGATGTTGGATTTCACGACCGAGGAAGCGTAGCTGTTGTTCCACAGGTTGTAGGAGTTATGGCTTATTACCTCGACGTTCAGTTCTCCGTAGAATATATTTGAAAATGAGGGGAGCGAAAGATTTGTTCCCCTCGTCACGTTGTAGGGGGCAAAGTAATACAGCACGTTTTCATAGGAGGGATTGGGAACCGTATAGGGGTCGTTGCCGTACCATACGGATATCTCAAGGTCAATCCATGAACTCTTGTTGTCCCTGGCAGTTATCGATATTTCCTCGTTTCCCCCCTGGGATGAGGGTTTGATGTAAATGTTGATAATCGGAAGCTTGTCCCCCGAAGTAACCGAGGTTGCGTTATTGTAGACAATGAAGCTGGTGCCGTAGTCAGTAATGCCTTCGTGGAACCTCCATCCGTAAACTCCGGATGGTGATGATGCAGAGAAATTGTATTCAAGGCCGGCTGTACCTCCGGTCTCCTTGTAAGAGAAATTATAGTACGACAAGATCTGGACGTTGCTCGACGCGTTATCCGAAGGGTTGTTGTTAAGGTAATGGACAAACGAAGCGTTCCATTCTCCTGCGCTGAAGGACCAGTTCAGGAATGCGTGTGTGTCAACACCCAGGGAATCTACCACAGAAGTTGGTTTTCCCGAGACATGAGAATTGAGAGCACCGAATTCCCCCTCTCCCAGGTAGATGGATTCATACCCCTCGAACTGGCCTATCATATTGTATTCCGCCGTCTGGAATACTATGTAGAAGGGCCCCGAATTTGCTGAAGTTGGAATGAAGACGGGTACAGTATAGCTCTTTATGCTGGTAGAGGTGGATACATTCTGCTCCAGGGTCGTGCCGTTCTGGACGTAGAATATTCTAATGGGATGTCCTGACAGGTAGCTTATCGCGCCCGAACCAATCCCGGTGCCCAGAGAAGTGCCCGAGGGAGCTCCCAGTCTTGTTGCGCCATCTCCGGGAATTGGAAGCAACCATGCCAGTCCGGGATAGCTCTCAACGGCGGACCAGTTGATGGAGAACTGGACAGTTATTCCCTGTACCACCTCCTGCCCGTTCTGGTAGAAATCTCCGTACAGGAACTGGTATGGATAATCCACTGCCCCAACCTGGTATGCCTGGTTTATTCCCCAGGACGCGGAAAACCATTTGCCTATTCCAGAAGGAGATCCTCCCCAGCTTGTTGCCTGGGGATCGGGCTCGAATGTGCCCATCTCAATGCTCGGAGGAGCGAAAGCGAGAGCAGTCAAGGGCATTGCCGAAAGTGCAATCACAACGGCAAGAATTATTGGCACAAGCTTTGCCTTCACTGCTTCCTCCTCCCCCTGTTTTCCGGGTTTACGAAATAGGAGAGTGCCCATCCCGCAAGGAGGAATATCATGGAGATGAGAACGAATAGGGGCCAGTTCTGCTGGACGTAGGTTACCACCGTATTGTTGTTGTATATTGTCGTGCCTGTTCCGGTGGTTATATTCTCGAACGGCACCGATATGGTGACGTTCCTGCCGTTGACCGTCAGGGTCCCGGAGGACAGGCCTGTGTAATATCCTGCGGACTCTATGGTGAAGAAGGACGTGCAGTTTGCGAAATGGAAACTTACGCTCCGGGAAGTGGAGTTTACTGCAAGCTCTCCGCTGATGTTGACCCACCACTTTGCTCCATCCGGAAGTCCATTTTCAGTGAATGTTACAAGATAGGTGACCAGTGAATATGGCACATCCTCTGATACGGGTGAACCATCCACCTTGAAGGAACCTGAACTTGCAGGGGTGGAATAAAGCTTGTTGGGAGTGGAGATGGATATTGAGTAAGTGCCGTTTGGCAGGGACAAGGCGATCACCGAAGAACTGGATGACGCCGGTGTCTGTCCGGACACGTTTACGTACCATCTAGTCCCCCCGGGTAACCCCGACTCGGTAAACGTGACCGGGTAGGTAATCTCCGAGAAACTGACCGATTGCGAGGTTGCAATGCCCCTGATCATAAAAGATCCTGAATCGTTTGAGGGCCTGTCCACCTTATAGTTGGTCGCTATCGAATAGGCATATGTGCCGTTTGGCTCAGAGAAAGTCAATGAGTTTACCTCATAGGGTTCATGGAACGACTGCCCGGTTGTGGAGACATTCACGAACCAGTCGCCGGACGAGAGCCCCGATTCGTTGAATGTCACGGAATAGGTGACCTCGGAAAAGGTGACGGAGTCTGAGTACGGTGAGCCATTCACGGTGAATGATCCTGAAGAAGTGGACGGGCTGTACTCCTTGTTTCCTGTAGCAATCGAATACGAGTAACTTGAATTTGGAAACTGGGATGATATGGTCGATGTTGCTGAAGACAAAGAGCTCTGACCGGAGACGTTCAAATACCATTCTGTTCCAGAAGGCAGCCCCGATTCCGTGAACGTGACCGAGTATGTCACCAGCGAGAATGAGATCGATTCCGGAACGGATGAACCGCTGACTGTCAGGGTGCCGGACGAGGGAGAAGGAGAATATTGTTTGTCGACAGTCTGGACTGAATAGGGATATGACCCATTCTGTAGTGGTACTGTGTAGGACGGGGAAGTCAGGGCTCCCGATGAAGGCTGGCCTGTGATGTTGACATACCATTTCGTTCCTGTGGGAAGGCCTGACTCAGTAAACGTGGCAGAATAAGTCGGGATGGAGACAACTACACTGTAATGGATTGTGTAAGAGGCAACGTTGTTGTTTGCAAAATCAGCATCGAACGTTATGGACGAAACGGTTGACGACCCGGTAAATACCCCGGACGTCTGCACGTTCTGGCTGAGAGAGTTGTAGGATGCATTTGTTGTCTTCTGTGCCGTCCAGTTAAGGGTGAACCCGCTCGAACCTGATACCGATGGAATGGTAAACGATGACGAAACGGATTTGTAATTGTAGGTCCAGCCCCAGTCGAGACCCTGCACCGAATGTATTGCCGGCTGAGATGCCACCTCAGTGATGGTGTCCGTATATGCTACAGTGGTGCCTGCATAATTCCCGTTTATCGTGTAGAAATAATATCCAGATAGGGGAGAACAGGTTATGTTCAGAAGCGTCACAACGGATCCGGAGGGAACGTTCCAAAAGGGATCGAACAGGACGTAGGAACTGCTGGAGGTCTCGTAATTGATAGTGGCGGACCAGGAGTAAATGACCCCGTTTGCAGTAATGTTGGCCCAGACGGTGCCAATGTTGTAGTTCCCTCCTCCCTCGCTCTCTATAGGTATGAACAGTTCCCCGGAGCTATGGAAGTTCACTGTTCCGTTGTAGGTATACTCCGGGAAACCGACAGCCCCTCCCAGTGACAGGGGATAGCTCAGCCTGTAATATTCCGAACCGGAGGTATCCCATGATTTGGCTTGTGCTCCGGAAATGGTCTGATTCCACGACGAAGATGTGGAATTGTTTGTTGCCCACATTTTCAACGTTACAGTCTGTGGAACCGGCCATGCCGTGGCATCGACCGTCGGCGGTATCAACGAGATGGAGGACACAAGGAGCAGAGCAACGAGTATGATGGCTTTGTCCTTTGATTTCATACCCACTTTCCATCCTCCTTCAGGCTGATGTGGTATCCTGCAGAATATGTGACCGCGAATGCAAATATCAAAAACAAAGCAACGTACCAGGCCCATGCCCCAATCGGGGAAATCTTGGCAGCCTGGAAACCATCCGATCCCGAAAGGAAAGGAGCACCATCTATCAAATTCCTGAATCCAAGCACTGTTGCTGCTATGTTGGTATAGAGCGGCTCTGGGTAGAAGAGCAGGATCAATATGGATACCGAGACGAAAAGAGTACCCGAGCTGAGGACAAAGAACATCTGCCAAGGCACGAGGCTTCCCGTGATGTTGGTGGCTCCCCAGAACCATGAAATGGTGGAATGAATTACTGTTCCTCCGAAAATTGCGGTTGAAACGATTATTCCTATCTCGTGGATCGCACTGGTGACTATGGTAAAAGTCAGGAACGCCAGAACTGCAATCAGCAGCATTTCCAAAAGGGGCATATCGCCCAGATTCTGGCGGGACCTGAGCTCGGATGATCTCATTTCTTGTGCCCCCTTTGAACTTTGTTAGACTTTGAAATTCCGCTCTGCCAAGCAATAGCAGCGCCGATGATTATTACCACACCCAATCCGCCGATCAAGAATCCATTGTAACCCTGCTTGAACCAGTTGGTGACGACCTCCCATCCGCTGCTGTTCGTATTGTTGACAATCTTTGGCACCTGGTAGGTGAAGTTGGAGGAGAACAATGGCTCCAGGGCGTTCCTTGATTTGTTATACGTGCCTACCTGGAGCGTGTAAGAGCCCTTGTTGAGATTTCCTATCAGGAAGGTAAAGTAGTCCCTCGTTGCTCCTTTAGATGAATAAGGTGTACCAGTGACATAGCCTATCTCAATAAGCTGGCCATTGTTGTTATTGGCCGAGCTAACCTGGATGACATTGACTGGAGAGTACGAAATGTTACTATTGTCCACAACCGAGACGTTGAAGGAGACGTTGTAGTTGCCGTTCAGTTCCTTCAGGTAGGAGTAGGAATACTTCAGGGTGATCTTGCTAGGACCGTTCAATGTATACTGTGCGCTGAACGATGACTGGACCGTACCCCCGTAGACTACTGAGAATTTGAAGGTGTACTGGGCCGAAGAAAAATCGTTGATGTTCAGCGGGTACGAAAGCACCTGGGACCCGTTCGTCAAAGTGGTTGAGTTCATGGAGATTTGTGTGGACTCTCCGAACGCGCTTGAATAGGTAAGCTGGCCTGAGTATGTCACGTTTCCCTTAAGGAACAGCCTGATGGACACGCTCGAGGATATCACCGATCCAGTTGGCGGACTTATGGAGTAATAAGAAGGAACGTAGGAAAAAGTTCCATTGACGCTTCCAAGCTTGACTGCAACGGTGGTGTTGTAAAACTGGGACTGCAGGTCATCGCCAAATAACCTGAATGAGAGGGAGTACGTCATGTTACTCTTCGGAACCTGGAGACTGAAATTCCAGACAACCGGGCTGAAGGAAAAGGTGTTGGAATATCCAGGGAAGGATGCAATAATGTTCAGCATACTCCAGTCTGAGGGAGGGTACCCCGAGGGTGGGGATACAGATCCGTTTATGTAGAAATTCTGGGAGGAGGAAATAACAACGAATGGAGGGCCGGCGATTTTCAAACTGGAGACGAAGGATATGGACTGGTATATTGTGGAGGGTGAGGAAGAATTTACCAGCAGTGCTCCGTTGACTGCAGAATACCCGGATGCAGTTGCTACAAACGGATACGTACCTGCAGTGATGGAGCCAAAGGTTATCGACTCACCGGTTGAAGTTTGATTTTGACCAGAAAATGATACGCCCCATAAAGTTCCGGAGGCTAGGCCTGATTCCGTGAATACTACACTGTAAGTCTTTGTTGTGAATGATATAGCGACTGCCTGGTTTCCTCCGTCGACCGTAACCTTTCCGTTGTTCGGAGAAGATACGTACGTCAAACCACTGTATTGGATATTTGCAATGGTGAAATAGTAGGTGCCGTTTGGTTCCGTGAATTGAACGGAAGGATTTCCCGAGGCAACGGCTCCTATAGATACCGTGAAGGTGATCCCCGAGGGCAGTCCCGTTTCGCCGAATGTGATTGTATAATCCTTGGTGGGTGTGATGAATTGAATGTCTTGGGTTACTGCCGCTGAGCCAACCGTCAAGGATCCCGAAGGAGGTGATACGGAGTAAGGTGATGGAACGTAGATTGAATAGGAGTACGTTCCCGCAGTTTCGCTGAAAACTATGTCGGGATCCTGGCCGTTGAGATTTGTGTTATACTGCCACAGGCCATTGAGGCCCACTCCCCAAGTGACTCCTGAAGGGATTCCCTGAGGTACAAAGGTTACCGCGTAGCTGGAAGAAGTGGAGGAAGGGAAAAGGACGTTGATGGTGACGTTACCGGAAAGGCTCAGGATTCCCTCACTGGGTGAAGCGGTCAGTCCCGATGAGTCTGTTATCCAGTAGTAGATCACGTTTCCCAATGCGGCTGACAGATTGATGTACGAATTTGTAGACGAAAGGGTGGAGTTAGCTCCAGTATAGCCGTTCAATACCGTGTGGTAAACGACCGACCATGAGCTGGCAGAAGGCAATCCGCTCTCAACAAAGTGAATTGTGCCGTCAGAGGGAGGAGTGCTAGCCCCTTCCTCAAGCACATAGATGGTAGCCTGGAGGGATGAGGAGGTAACGTTCTGCGTTGCGGTGAATACGGTTCCGGCGTACTGGTTGTTCGTGGACAGTGCGTAAACGTAGTTGTTGGATGATTCGGCGAGAACTCCGTTGGAAGTAGTAGCTATCGAGGTGCTGGGAGATGTTGAGGTGAGGGAATAGAAAAGGTACATTATGTATTCGGACTGACCAGAGAACGAGAAGTTGAATGAGTCCTTGACGTAGTATCCCGTGCCTTTGGCGGTGCTCAGGGTCTGCCCGGCTGTAGACGTTATCTCTATCTCGCTGATTGACGTCGAGGGAGCCGTGAGGTTTGCAGTATATTGTATGAGTCCGTTTCCGGCAGGGATGTAGGCATCTCCCGAATACCCAGTTGAGAAGAGTTTTGAATAAGTGAAGACGTTGCCCTGTTCGATGTCCAGTGCCTGGCCCGATTGAGAGGAGGCAGATGCATTGGCAGCCAGTGTAAGGCCCATCAGCGAAGTGAAGATAAGCAGAATAGAAATGAGCAGGGGGAGGAATTTTCTCATTCTCAATCCCCCTACTTATAGTGTCCTTTTGGTTTCTTTACTGATTTTTTGTCCTCCGCCTCGTAAAGTAGAATCCCAATCAGGACAGCTATTACGATACCTGCAACAATGTAGTATCCATAAGCATGAATGAATGAAGTAATGGCCGGAGGAATTACAATCCCTCCCGATCCATTACCCGTAGTTGATTTCACGGTTGAAGCATAGACAATGGTTTCGACCACTGATGAGTAACCAAGGTTGACTGTGCCGGAAGACGGAGACGCCTTGTATCCAGATTCCGTTGCAACTGTGTAACTGAAGCTCCCGTTGTGTGCAGTGATCACCACCGATCCGTTCGTCGTTTGGTATATCTGATTGTTGACAGTTATGGTCCAGAGGGTATTGGAAGGAAGACCTGTTTCCTTGAAGGTAACCATGTAGAATACTTCCGTGAATCCGATGCTCAGTGAGACAGAATTGCCCGAGACGTTAAGATAGCCTGAGGAAGGGGTTGCGATCCAGTTTTGAGCAACGGACACGGAGAATTTGTAAGACCCATTGGCAATGAAGAATGTAATTGTATTCGAAGTCGATGAGTTCGAAGTTCCATTGTAAGCGACGGACCACTGAACGTACTTTGCAAGATTGGTGGAAGTGAAACTCACGAGATAGCCATACTTGAACGTGATGTTTTGAGTGATAGCCTTTCCGCTGACAACTATCGTGCCTGACGAAGGGGTTCCGTACCATTGTCCTGCGTCAGGAATCTTGAAGAAATAAGTTCCGTTCGTAAGGGGATACGATGCCGAAGCAGAGTTGTAAGTGGAAGCAACCCCGTTTAGCATGATGCTCCAAACGGTTCCCCCTGGCAGGTTTAGTTCATTAAACGTTACAGCGAAAGTTTTCCCTGTGGATGAGTACGTCAATGGGACAGTGACATTGCCACCGCTTATCACAATTGAACCAGACAATGGAGTGACTGAATATCCCGATATCCCAATTATGCTGTATGAGTAGGTCCCGTTCAGCTCATTGACGTCCAGGTATGATCCCGTTGAAGAGTATTCTGTTGAGCCTACCAGAACGCTCCAAGTTGTACCAGATGCGAGCCCAGTTTCCGTGAAGTTAAGAAGGAACTCCTCGTTGAATACCAACGAAGTTGGGTCCGTATAAGCCTCAGATATACCAATTATCTTTGACGACGGAGGAACCCAGACGAGGGCAGAATACTTGGCTCCAGATCCCTCAACTGCAGACGCATTGAGAACGTAGGTACCGTTGTAGAGACCAGAGACAACTATGTTTGTCCCAGCCGTAGCATGCCCTATTGCCGTTCTCGATGAATTCGCTAATCCAACGTAAGCAGTTGCTCCAGTTGGCAAACCTGTAGTAGAGAATGTTCCTGTAAAAGGTGGGGCCGCTGCATATGCTGATGTAACAAATACGCTTCCCAGCATTACCGATACAATCAGCAATGCTAGGACCAATTTTCCATTTTTTCCAATTTTTGGCATTCGAATGTGCTCCTAGGCTTTCGAGAGCACAGGAGATGAGCCTTCGGAGCGATAATCTCCCAGTGCTCCGAAAGCTTTGTACAGAATAATTATGCGTTACTAGGATATGATGACTGCGGTTCTTAGAGATATTTGAGCCTTCATTTCTTTTGGAAACTTAGTACGGAAAAAATTGAAAAAATCAGAATCAACAAATCAATAATTCCACCAAGTGGTCTGCATAAATCACAAATAGATTGTCTAAATCTCTATATAAATGATAGTACAAGAAGTTGCTTACGTGTTAAGCGGGATTGAGACATATAGCACGACTTCAAAGATTTAAAAGGGATTTTGTATGTCTGAACACATTTACCTTTATCGGGGAATTGCAGTTGAGGAGCGCGAAACTGACAAAGTTATAGAGGAAATAAGATCACAAGGAATTATTAATGGAAAAGGATCGTGGAATTTTGAATGTTGGAATTTAAGGAGAATGATTCCAAGTCTCATTGACAAAAAGGATCTAACCACGGACAATACCAGACACGGATTTCAAACGTTTCCGTGTAAGAACTTCGCAGATGAGTTAGGCGCTCAACACTACGCCCTAGTGCATAACCAAACCAGAGAAAAGAAAGTTGCTCTAATTGTAAAGGTAGCAATAGATGAATCTTGCTATTACTACATAGATGGACGAGACTTTCTTTATCCGATTTTTCAAATGTGGGACAAGAAAAATATTGCAAATCAAGAAGGAAAAGAAAAGGCATACAGCAAGCTGTTAGCAATTTTAAAGGAAGTATATGGATCTAAAATAGAAGAATACTTTCAAAGGGCTGCTAGCAGCGACCAGTCGGATTATAGGATAGCCATATGTGAGCTTGCTACACACGATTTTGAAATATCTCAATCTCACTCAAAAAACACTCATATCCTAGGGGGAAGATACTCGACAGTTTTTAGAAGTTCGTTCTTTGTTCAGTCACCTATCTCCCCTGACAGAATTGTCACTGTCGGCGTAATCAAGCAATTTTTATACCAATTTAAACCTGAGTTTGATGTCTATTCACTTTGAATTTAGGATTGATCTGCTCCCCCTAGAGTTTGTGACACTTTTCCTCATTTCTCTTTCATCTTCAGTTCTATGATGGTGCAGGTATATCAACTTACATTTGTAAGCAAATCTCTGGCAAATCATACTATCATATGTGAATAAACCTTATTTGTAAAAACGGGCTACTAAAATATGTCTGAAATTACCAACTACTTACTAGAATGGAAACACAAACTCGAGAATGCGGAAAGAGAGTACGAGATCAAAAGAAGAGTCGAAGAGGAACTGATGAAATCAAGTCCGAATGACACAGTCCACATTTACAAATATATATTGCTTTCAAACTATAATGTAGAGGCTTCAATAACTAAAAATTTAGTTGACGTAGTGTTAATGCAGCAAACCCTGATCGAATCCATCGAAAAGTCTTGTTGTCAAAAAATCTCTCTATCCGAAGACGAAGCTAAGTTTGTACAAAGCCTAAAAAGGACAATAGAAGAACAAGCTGAGAAGTTAGATGAAATGCAAGAATTGCCGGGTTACACATAATCTATTCCAAATCAATAATATTTATTATCAATTTTCAGGATTAGGAAAGTTTTTTTACTTTTCATTAACCAAACATTATAAATAGGTCTAAGAAACCCAATATGGAGGATTTCCTAAAACCTCCTAGTTTAAACATTTAGTTAGACCCTTTTAAGAATATCGGAGTTCTCATGGTCTTACGACCAGTTGACGACTTTTGTCTACCCTTTTACTCGTTAACCTAATCTCCCAAATAGTTAACCATCACTTAACTAATATACCAGTGCTTTATTCAGTATTAGTATGCCTCAACCAAATGAATATGTTTCCGTTGCAAGATATCTGGAAATTTTGTGGAAATGTTACCCTGGTGCTAAGACTAAAGTGGAACTATCCCGTGAAGCAGGAGTATCCAAGGCTGCAATCACCAAGGTCAAGGGTCGCCTTTTTGATCTTTGCGAAGTTGAAGCACTTGCAAAGAACGGTAAGTACAGGTTGAAAAGGGATTTAAAAACTATCAAAACGCTCTTTCTTGTTTCTATCTGGTCGGAGAAGTCATCAAATTTCCTGGAAAGTTCATATTTAAGATCCGTTGTGTCGGATCCAAATATAATTCGAAAAATTACAGAGGCAATACCGTCGTATTCAAGGTATTTCACCGAAGAAGACACTAATTTGATTATCAATTTTCTTCTACACATCGCTTCGTTTGCTTCTCAATTGATAAAAGGGGACGCGATTGATATACTTAAGGAACACATCGACGACGAGGAATATGTTGTCTCTTCTCTCCTGTCATCGGGCATGACAAATCTTATGATAGGTGAGCTTTCTCAGGGAAAAATTACTGAGTTTATTATTGAACTTGATCCTCAAACGCTCTTCTCCTTGAGGGACAAACTCTACTTCTTCGTAACTGACTTTTCTAGCGAGATTTTTCCCAAACTTGGCATACTCTCTAAGATTGAAAGTGAAAATGAGAAAGAAACCTATGTTTCTGTGTACCGGCACACGTTTGAATACTATTTCAAAGGGTTCCTAGAAAGCGCATCTAAGGTGATAGTGGATGCTTTAAAAGAAGTAGAGTCAAATAACGCACGTTTGGATGATATTTCTATAGGTCGCTTTTTCAATCCGCTTATGTCTTTGAACGACACAAATCAACTAAATCCTGTAAAGAATGTGACCCAAGATTTCACATCATCAAAAGGAAGATCCAAAGGCAAGAAGGAACTTGAAAATGATAAAGGGTCTTAGTTATGTCAAATCGATGAATGGCGGGGGCTCACGTTCTCAGCTCTTAGAATGTGATGATGGTCATTCTTACGTAGTTAAATTGATTGGAAATCAGCAGGGAAATCACATCTTGGCAAATGAAATGGCTTCTTACTATATCGCAAAGGAGCTAGATCTTCCTGTTCCTGAGGCAGTCATAATTGATATTCCACTAGAGTTAGTAACAGAAATAAACACCAAGACCAGGTTATCTCTTAGACCGGGGCCCGCATTTGGAAGCCATTGGCTGCATCAAGATCACAGGATCATCGTTCCAGGTAATAATTCTGATTTGGTTAAACAGACTGAAAACAAATCAAAATGGCTTGGTGTCGTGGTCTTCGATACTTTGATTCAGAATGATGACAGAAAGGGGGAACACATATTGATAGGAATTGCCAGTGATCAATCTTCACAATTCTATGTGATAGATCATGGCCATACCTTAGGTACGTTACAAAAATGGGGCTCGTTGAATATAAATTCTCTTAGAATAAGGAATATCTACCCTGATATTCAATATGATGGGAGAGACAAAACATTCTACAGAGCTAAGCTAGAGCGCTTCAATCTCGAAGAACTAATGAAGAAAATTGAACGACTGCCGCTAAATGAATGGGAAGTTCAGGGACAAGAGGTAGAGCTTCTCGGAAGATATATGAAAGCGGCAATTCCAAGGACTATCGAACTACTTTTAAGTACGTGAATTCGTTATTTGTTTTGACGAGAAGAATGAAGGGTATTTATTCCGTTATAAATTTTGTCGATGATCCTGTTTCCAACAAGGGGAAACCGATAGGTGTAATTATTTTAACCTCTAAGCCAACCGCAAGAGTCAAGGTACGAAGGAAAGTGGGCGGTAAGAAGAAAATAGAGAGTAAGCTGATATTAAGTGCAGCAAGATCGATTGCAAGAGATGTGAAGAGGGAATCTAACGAAAAAGGATTTAATGGAGCACACAAAAAACTACTGACTCTGGATCACGACTTAAAGAACTCCATTCAATTAGGTTCTATTAAAGAACTGAAAATAAAAGATGAGAACGCCTTTGAAAAGAAGCTAATCAGAGAATTTGATACGAATATACTAGCATAAAATTCAAAATTTTTCTGGAGTTTCTATGCCTTCTGGGCATACCAAAAGGTTTAATGCGTTTCCAAAATAAGATTACTCATTAAATCGAGTTAGACTAAGTCCGTTTAGGTACTATCTGTTTTATAATCTCGTCTGCGGCTTTCGTGCATGAGAACAGAGTTGAAAGTCCTTAAAAGAACTTTATGATTCTCTTTCATACATAATGCCATGACCTCCCTTCATTTTCCTTGCTCTGATGTAACCCCTTTCTTCCATCGCGACCAAAGCAAATCCTATTCTTCTTCCCATTATCCTAATCAAGTCTCCGTCTTCGTCAATAATGAGATCAAACATCTTCTGAATTTGAATCCTGATGTTCTTTGAATAAAAGCATTTGTAAGGGTACTGTGAAACTGCTTTCTCTACGTGAGCCTGACTTAATTGGGAGAGTAACACAACCTCCTTATTCTTTACATTAGCATCTCCAGAAATCATTTCATACCCCTCATTATCAAGGCCAAAGTTCTCAGCAGATTCCAGTTCATCGGCAGTAACCTGACTTTCTCTCTTCCCTTGTTTGAAGGGTTCCTTCTGTCGTTAACGGTTCCATTTTTTATTAAGTCTACCAAAATGCCTACATCTCTAACGTGCTTAATGTCAGATTTCCCGTTTTCTAACAGGTATTCTTCTGCCCTCGCTAATAGGTCGTTAGGGTTTTCGCTGGTTGTATTCCAATATCTTTTTTCCAGTTTCCTGGCTTCATTATCTAATCTGATTTCATCCGGAGTCTTAAGATAGGGTTCGAGAGTGGATTGAGTCATTTCCTCTTGCCTCCGTCTGTTAGGACTCTCATCTCCCTTTCTTCCCGTTCCTTCTGGATATCTAACATGAATTTCTCGAGATCTTTCTTGTTCTGCTCGTCCTGTAACCTTTGATATTCCGTGTTGACGATATTTGTGCTACTCATGCCGGAAATCTCTCCATCGCTCAGGACTAGATATATCCCTTTTTTGCTGTCATTGCATTCAGGGCAACCGTTTTCGAGTGCATCATAAAGGTGTCCCTCTCCGCACATTCTCAGTGAGCCTGATAGCGAGTCGAGGTAAGACTGGAACTCTTTCTTTTCTCTTGACCCCCTTCCGACATACTTGATCCAGGGTGAGATCTCAAAGAATCTGTCTACGAGTTCCTTGACGAACTTCTCATACCACATCATGTCGTCAGGATCGTTGTAGTCGTGTTCATGCGGAGCGTATTTCTTTCTCAGAAGAATGGACCACGTTCCAAGCTTCCCCATAGTTTCAACTCCGAATGCTCTCTTTACAGCCTCCGCCTTCCCAAGCATGTCGCCTTTTAGTAGCTGTCTAAAAACGACCCATCTTGCATACTTGTCCTTTAGGTCAACTTCTTTCTTGATCTGCACCAGCCTTTCTTCTTCCCGCTCCGTGTCCTCTAATTTTCTCTTGAGGTCTATTAGCTGGCCCTGAATCTTTGATAGCTCCCCCTCCTTCCTGAAGATCTCTTGTTTGATTTCCTCCTTCTGTTTCAACGGAGATCCCCAGGTTGCAATGAATACGCTTTCCATGAATGACGTTACGTCCACACCCTCCGGGACCAGGTTCTTGATCCATTCTTTAGGAGTAAGATGCATTGATCCCCTTGCATCTTTCCATTCTTTCCTCCTCTTGATCTTCTCTGACATCTCTCTACCCTTCCCTGACTGTCTCGTTGTCAACGTACGTACCGTACGTACGTAGAATTATTAGAAGAGAGAAATAGAGGCCATTTCTCGAGCTCCGGAAAATGTTACGAACGTGCATATCGAAAGAAGTCACGGCCGTAAAAATTCTAAATTGATCATGAAGTTCTTGAAACCTGAACCTCAGCACGCTATTCATCTCAGTGTCTCCACGAGTGAAAGTGTCTTAGGAACAGTGTCAAGAAATTCATGGGGCTCAAGATAATTCGGTAACGAGAGTATGTAAACTCCTAGGGATGTCTTTTCCCAACCATGCTCAACGATCCCTTTCTTGAATTGCACTAGGCAGACAAGTTTGGCTCTCTTGGCAGGATGATTGCTCAAGTAATCTCTGATTTGGTTGTAGCTAGGGTTGTTGATACTGACTGAACCTCGTCTTTCAATTCTTCCAATCTGCACATTGCACTTCTTGCAGATCAATCCTCTTAGTTCCCCGGATTTTGTGTCGTAGTCTGGAATGAGTTTCTCGGGAGAGCCACATATAGCACATTTCCCTTCCTGGAATGAGTAGAGCCACTGTCTTGCTTTTTCCGAAATAGAGCCTCCCTCAATATTTATCCTTTGGGGAGACTGTTTCATTCAAGTACCTCCAACAGCTCTCCCAGACTTTCCGGGACCTCCCGTAGGGGAAAGCTCTCTTCCCATTCCTGAAAGAGCTCTTTCAGGGCTTCCTGCGGCACCAGTCCAGCCTGAATTATTCTTCTTCTCCTAGCTTTCTTGCGGGATTCGAACCCATCAGTCCGTATCCCCCTCCCCGCGTTCCATTCGGTTCGATTATTTCTTGTTTCCATATCATTTCACCTTGCTTTTCAAAATCTTCCTGAAGAACGGCCGGAGCAGTCTGGCATTGTTTCTTGCCTCGACCTCCTCCGACAGTTTCACATAGGCCATTGTTGACTTCGGTTCTCTGTGACCCAAGTGGAATTGCACTCTCCAAAGGTCCGCGCGTAAACAAAACGTATATATCGATATCACCTGGATATCCCAATGACTGGGTTTCAAACCTCACACCTCAAGTGCCCGAAGTGCGGAGGGGATTTTGACCTAGTATGGCTTCCGGGGGATTACTTTCATCAGGCAGGGATCTTTTACTCAATAAAGTGCCCTGTCTGCAAGAAGCGCTCACAGTTCGATGTTTACGATACGATTGTTGATCCGAACACTCACCACTGTGAGATAACTTTGGGACCAGTGTAGGGATGCTGATGACAGGGAAGAGTACTTGACTTAAGAGAGACAACCCTTATGAAAGGAACATCAATCTGTAATGGGTGAGCCGAAGCACATGCGCAGAGTACTTCTTGCCGTTGGTGTAGCAGCACTCGTTCTCGGCATATCACTGGTTTCAATATCACTCTACGACGCAGGAGAGAACAACGTTATGTTCTACTCCCAGACAATGCATCTCGGGAGTGATGGAGAGTACTATTCTGACCTGCTGAATATGACGGAAGCTCACCAGCTCGCCTTCAGTCCCGGTCCCGGCACCACGACTGTATACATCGTGCAGTCACGAGATCTCCCCCTTATCAATCAGAGCAATGCAATGAATTACTCCTACGCTTCTATGACTGGGACACCCGGAGGAACGGATGGCATGAGCCTTTCTGGCGAGTACTACATAGTCGTCTTCAGTACATCCGTTCCACCTATCAGCTACTATGTCCTCGGAGGCCCTTCTTTTCAAGTGATTGAAGTGTTCCTTTCCATTGGGGCAATGCTGACGCCGATTGGTGCTGTCACAACAATCCTCGGTACTTTTTTGACGCCCGTTGTGACGAGAGATGGAGAACAGGGCAGCCACACTTCCGTCTACAGTAGATACAGATGGCTCGCATTTTCCACTCTCTACATAGTCGCAGCCTGCTACTCGTTCAACGTTGTCTGGGACTTCATTCTGGGCACTGAGCCCTTTTTTACCACTTCTGGGTGGTTTGAATATCTCCTCGTAATTCCCATTAGTGGTCTTGTCTTTCTTCTTCCTGTAGCGTGGTCGTTGATGAACGTGATGCATGACGCCGCCTGGATGATTGTTCCGTTGCTCCTTGCCTCTGGTCTGGTCCTCATGTACGAGGATCTGTTTCTGTTCCCTGCCCTTATCACGAGCTTCTTGACATGGGGGATACTTATCTCAGAATACGGAGAATACAAGAAAGGGAAGAAAGGTGGAACATCGTACACTGTCTGACCATATGGTCGAGCAAACAGGAGTGATTTGTAAAGACATTCACAGGAACATGCCACTATTTGAAAGTAAAGATATCGAAATCCTATATTCCTGCATACAATTTTTAGGCATAGACTGCTTTCATGATGGGCATGACGCAATGAATGTCTTCAATAAATCATTTTATCTTTCTTTTTCATGTAAACGAGACGATTAATCTTTCGAATATCCCACCTAACAAACCGCCTCGTTACCACAGGCGCAGGAGGACCTTAGTCGTTGCAATGGTTACGATAGTCGTCTCAGTGTTGGTCGTGACCGCAGGGGTCATCCTCTATTACAACCATTACCGTCCTACTCTTGTGATTACGAAAACCGCCGTGATTCTGAAAACGGGCACCAACATCACCCTCGGTAAGAGTGGCGTTGTGCGGTACTACATCACACTGAAGGGGGATTACATAATAAAGGGAGCCTGGCAGGCCTCGAGTCCGACCTGGATGATGTTCGGTCTGCTAGAAAATGAGTTGTGCACGGGGTGCGCTATTCTCGGAGTTGGTCCCAGTTCCCCTCCCGTTACGAAGGGCGAATTCAATCAAACGGAGTGGAGCGACAAATATGAACTGATAATGAGTGGTGCACCAGGTGAAAAAATAACAATAACAGAGGACTTTGAAGCGGTCAGCTACTCGCCCTCCCAGGTTGGATCGTTCTTGATACCCGGAGGAACCCACTTTTCCACTGAAAACAACTCTTCAGTCAAGGTCTATTCAATTTATCTCAACAGAAGTGCAATTTTTTCCGGAACCGTTAATTCGGGCACGAACTGGCAGATAATCTTGACTTCTGCGTTAAACAATCGACAGATGAATTTTTGGGCCGGGCCAGGCTCAAGCCATTTTGAACCGGGCTATCCCATCTATCCCCCAGGAAACTATACGCTGAGAATAGTTGGGAGCCTTGAAGTAACTCAATCGCTCGAGTTCGTCTACTATTTTGAGAACTCCACTTTTGGTACCTGGGTCAATCATTCCTGAATGGGCCAACGACAAGGCGTATATCCCGTTACTCAATGTATCGCCAACGCAGAGGGACTTTAGCTATGTCCGTTCAGATGGGAATGTGGGAGAGAAGGTGGGTGCGCTATCTGGTGGTCTATTCCATCGTGATTTCTGGATTCATAGGGCTGGGTCTGATAGTTTTTTACTTGTTCGCCAGTGGATTTGACTTTTTCAACTCACCCCTTCGCATGCCCATCGGTTTTTTCATAGGACTGCTGATAGTACTTATTGACGTTGGTGGATCATTAGCGGGTTACTTCTTCTTGATCCTCCTTAGGAAGAGAAAAAGCACCTAACGAATGATAATTCGGCTGAGGAAGTGAAGACAGACTAAACTGGAGATGTTTGACCGTAACCAGCTAACAGGGTACACCTTCATTTGATGGAAAATGAGATACTCTATTTTGTGGTGCTGAAATCGCGACCTCTCTCCTCCTGGTAGCCCTGCTCACTTATGAAACGGAGAAGACACGAAAGGGTACAAGATTAGTGCTGTAGTAAGATAGTTATAAAGACTGTTGCTACTCAATAATGCGAAGGAACACGCTGATCGTTGGCGTTGTGTTACTGGCAGTAGGCATTATCATGGCGGGAGCAGCGTGGGTTGAATTCACTCACTCATTGACCAGTACGCTTTCTTCTTCAAAGGGACAGGAAGGAGGTGCAATGTACGCAGGGCAGAACGGCGACTTCTATTCCAGCCTCCTTACCGCTGGACCAGGTAGTGAGATCATAGTTTCCTCCAATTCTTCCGATGTCCACCCATACCTGATTTCGTCGGGAGACCTTTCCATCGTTAACTCTGAGAACATAGGAAATTATTCTATTGCAGCCTCTCTGATTCAGGGGAACAGTTCCGGATATTCTGAACTGAATGGAACATACTATGTCGTGACTTTCGGAACGTCTCCCCCGAGCATTGCGTACATCGTGGCCTCTCACTTCAGCAGCCTGGTCATTGAGGGTGGTCTGATAGCACTGGGCGCCATCCTCGGGATCGCAGGATTAGTTGTAGCGATAATAGGTGCGGTACGGAAGCCAAGAATTTATCCTCAGCGACCGCTCTAACTCATTCCGGATTCCTGCAACCATAGTTTAGCATCAGCCTCCACTGGCACAGAAGGATCCACGTTCAAGGGTCACTATGTAACCCTATGTCTGCGTGTTCCTCTTTTCGTTCAGTATCGAACTGGTTCCTCTGTAGACAAGTATGGCGCCAACGAAACTGAACAGAGGGATGAATATTCCGACAACGTACATTATTCCTGCAGTGCCAAAAGCACTCTTGTCGAAGTGATCCCTGAGCCTGAATGCACCTATTACGAGTCCGAGAACCTCCCCTACGAGACCCATAATCCCGCCCACCAGTATCATTACAAATCCTCCGAGTATCATTACGACCGAAGTACTCAGCGCCGCACCTATGATCAGTACCATTCCGACGAATATGAGGATGAGGGCAATGAAGTACAGATTTATTCCGGTGTACGGGGAGTCGAACCTCTCAGAAGTGCCCTTGAGGTGACTGTATCCAGACCTAAGGAACACTAATGAAACAATCTGGATGACGATAGCGGGCACGGAAATGGGAAGGATGGAATAAGTATAAGAGAGAGATGAGGTCAGCGGTTGCGGCGAAGAAATACCCCTTGATAGAGCGGTCAAAAGGTAAGAGACTCCGAGGGCAAGTCCGACCATGCCCAACAGAAAACCTAGTATGGCCAGTATCGAAAACTTCTTTACGTCGTGGAGAGCAGTCATCTCGTTCGAGGTCAGCTGCTTCATTGTAGAGGGAATAGATCCATAAGAATCGCTCATTGTCTGCTATGGACGCTCGATTATTATATTTTTCTCGTACTGGACTGCATCTTTCGGCAGCCCAATCTTGTTTGGCTGCGTTGACAGTTTCTCGTATCTTAATGAAGGTCTTAAGGAAACAGCAGCCATCAAGACTTGCCGAGAAACATAAGAGTGAAGAGAATGCTACCTATTGGAGGACGGATAAGGATAGGAGGGATCATGGTCGATCTGAAGTGTCCAAATTTTCTCGAGCTGTTTGAGGTGGAGTTCAACCATTCGCTGATGAAAGCTTCTGCAACGCAATCAAGAGCGATGGAACAAGGATAAGAGGAATAAGCACCATAAAAATTGGAAGTGAGAGAAATATGAAATGCCCTTACTATGGACGCAAGATTATTCAGAAAGAAGAATGGCAATGAAGATCATAGACTGACTGGAAAGATTCAAAACATTTGTTCCACAACAGTTGAGCCTATAGTTGGAATCTGTCGAGTCTATCGGTTACACAACCCTCAGTTGATCTTTCGATCTCCCGGAGCCTCTGCGTGAATGAACGTCACGACATGCGGAGTCAGTAAGACGAGTCGATTATCTAGGTACCCTTCTATTCAAGAGCGTCATACTCTTCTAAGGGCCCTTCGAAACCACACTTCGGACAAGCAATTACTGCTCCATGCCTGACGAGATACGGCGCTTTCGCTCCACCACTGCCTTCCATAGGGTACCGTCCCCAAACGGGCTTCTTGAAAGTCTCCCCACACTTTCGGCACCTTATGTGCTCCTTCATTTCTCTCCTTTCAGATGAGAAGATTTGCATTGAAATATTTTCTGAATAGAGTCGTTGTGGAAGTACAGAATTGTAATGGATGATGGATATCCTCGTCCATCCCTAAACGACGGGGTCACCTTGGGCGGTCTTAAGCGGAACCCTCCGACCTAGAAACGCTTTTATTTTGAACATAATTGTGCTTCAAAGGGAAGAAAAGGGCGAAGGAGAGGCAAGTGAGGTGACAAGCAATCTAGATGGTCCTAGAAGGAACTGGAGACCGAGCACGCCCGTTGTAGTCCTCATGGTGCTCTTTTACGTCATGCTGTTTCTTGTCAGTTATCTCAGATTGCCGGAATGGATATCCATCGTGTTAGGTATCGCAGCGGTTGTTATTTCCCTCTATCTGCTCAACCTTTATCTTGAGTACAGGAGACAGCGTGTAAAGGAGTCTGTCGGGCTGGGGTAACAAAGGTTTCTATAGCCTGAAGATTCACCAGTATTACATTCGGCTAGTGAGTTGGAGTTTCTCTGGACTCTGTGATTAAGAGATAGTCCGCGCTCAATACAAACAGTTGTGAGGACAGGCAGAAGAGAGGAAAGAGAAATCATTTCTTAATCCTTCTTCTCACCACTTCTATAACAATTCCTACCGGGACTACCACTATCAATACGACTACTATTATCAGGGTGTAATCCATAGAAGAATTGGCAAATGTTTTGACAGTAATGGGCTGTCCATTTACGGTAATAGAACCGTTCAGATTTCTTCCGCGATGGCCAAGTGGCAGGTGAACTTCGTACGAATAGGATCCATTGGGCTCGTTGAATAGAAGAGATGACGTTTTGGTAGATTCGGTAACGTTTATAGATTGACCAGAAAAAGTGGTGCCAGTCAAGGTTGCAGACCATGATGTTCCAGAGGGTATTCCCGTTCCAGATATCGTAATTGGGTAAGTCACTTCCTTCCAGATGACTGACATTGTGATTGAGTTGCCGCTAACAACGAGCACCCCAGAATACATTGCTGTGCTATATCCCGAAACGGACTGGATCAGGTAATCGTAAGAGCCGTTCTGTTCATCGAATGAGATGGAACCGTTGACTGAAGATTTGACTGCCCCGTTCAGTGTAACATTCCATACCGTACCAGTCTGGAGCCCGGATTCATTGAAGGTAACCTCGAAGTTCCTTTCAAAATTCAGGAGAACAGTCTCATTCTTTCCATTCACGCTGAAGTTCCCCTGGTAGCCTATATAATTGCTGATCGGATACCAGCTGAATCCCCATTCAGGGGAATACTGAAAGTAACTCTGATTGTCGATCATCCCGATGTTTTGGTACTGAAGATCGAGCCTGTACGAGTAATTGGAGTACACCGGAACAGAATATGTTACGCTGTAGGTGCCATTCTTCAGGTATTCGTAAAATGTTCCGTTTGGTGACAAAAGCGTATCCTCTCCGTAAGCCTGATTTTCAAAAAAGAGGACTGAAGCGGAACCCTCCGGGGATTGGTTAGAATAAAACGTCACCAGGTAATAGTTACTTGGAGCATCGAACAATATATTCTCGTGAAGATTGCTGAAGGCAGAGAAGTTGAGATATGCAAAATTAGAACTCAAAAGAGAGGTAGTATCTGGACGTGGAACGATATTACCTATCAAGTCTGAGAGCACCTTCGCGGAATGATTCCCCTTCGGAACTAGGAATGACAAGTTCTGGTCCAGTGCGGAATATTCCGTCAGGTTTCCCATGATCATTGCCCTCGGGTAGTCAGTTGGGTACTTAACGAAAGTGAAGTTGGCGTAGACGTATGAGAGATTTCTTGAGAAGTTGACGTCCACGGTCCTGCCAGACGAGTCGACAGTAATGTTGACATCTGTGATGCTTGCGTTGAATCCGTTCGATCCGTAGTATGGTCCAGCTGGTTCCGAGGACGTACCAGACGTTCCGATGTTGAGGTCGTAAGTACCGTTAGCAAGGTAGATGGTATTGGAGTCGTTGTTACTGAGATGCTGTCCGCCGTTCAAACTGACGTACCAGTAGGTACCGCTAGGAAGACCCTTCTCAAGGAATGTCACACCATAGGTGGTGATCTTGAAAAAGGCAGCGCAGTCGATTGAGGAAGATACATTGATAGTCCCAGTGGCCGATAGATTTGTCAGTGCGTCGAAATTGGGCTGGTAAGCACTTGGACTGAGATAAGAATAGGTCCAGTTGGTTCCATAAGGTGGAACAACGTGAAATCCTGGTGAATATAAGGAGTAGTTGTACGATCCCTGAGGCAGATCAAAGGTCATGAATTGATAGAACATCTGACCGTTTATTGCAGTATTATTTTGCCATTGAGTTACGTTTCCCATGGTCATCCTCCATTCCATACCAGCTGGCAAGATGGAATAGATCCTTACGGGATACAGGGGCACAGAACCCTTGAAGTAAATGTTGACATAGACGTTGTTGCCGCTTACATTTATGGTACCTTGGGAGGCAGTGAGTTCATAATCCCCATTGGTTACGATGCTGTATTGGTAGGTCCCATTTCCTGTCACGAAGTCAATGGAAGAGTTGATCGATTTCTCCGTTGTACTTGCAAGGCTGACCGACCATTCGGTTCCGCTTTCAAGCCCGCTCTCCTCAAAATTGACGGTATAAATGGTGAGAGAAATGATTGAAACGGCGTCGGATTGCGTGTCGATAATCAGTATCGAATGAGATGCGCTGTCGTATGCCTCACCTCCCTCTTCCATTGATGGGGCTAGACCGAGGTTAATCGATTCTTTAAACGACCCATTTATTGCGTATGCCCTCGTCTGCGACAACCCCTCTGATACTGCATAAACGAGACCGTTGCCGTTACAATAAAAGACTCCAAAGAACGTTCCATAATTGGACACCTGAATGGATCCCACCCTGGAGCCAGTTGTTGCGTTGTATTCTCCTATTGAACCTGAAAATTGAACAAGAATCAGGTTGTCAGTCTGGTCAAGGGCCATGTATATTCCTATACCATTCAAGGAATTCGATTCGATCATGTGGTTCCCGCCGATGACAATAAGGTTCGTGGAAGTTCCATTCAGGTTTAGCACATACACATTTCCGTTGGCAGGGTCGTACACAATGCTTACCACGAATAAATTCATTGTACCCATGCTCTCGTACGTGGTAGCATTGATTAAGTCTATCTTGCCAGTTTCGGTGACCCAGTAAATGGTGTTATCCGATATATCTACGACAAGAAAGGATGGTAAACCTGGCCCAGTAAAGCTACCCTTCACAGAGTTGTTTTGATCAATGATATACATCTCGTCGCTGTTGGGCGAATAAGCCATGATGTCACCATTCTCGGTATCCAGTTGGAGAGACGATGTGTTTACTGGGAGAGTAACATTTTTCAGGAACTGAAAATTTGTACCATTGTAAACAGAGATGTTGAATGAGTTTTCATAGGAGACATAAACGTCTCCAGTGAAGTGGTCATACAGAATGGAATAAGGACTTGTCTCTGTGTAATGCCTGATGTAATTTCCATGCACTAGGCTCTGGTTGTTCAGTAGCAGTGTTTCGTACAGGAAACCGCTTGAGGACAGGGCTGAGTTGATGGGTGCTGAGGCAGCATATTGAGCTTTCTGCCCGATCGTCTGACCACCAAAGATCCCCGTTGGAATTAAGAGAGCTAATGCCAGTAGGATTACAAAAATAGACTTCAGCTGTTTTGGACAGCATGACGGAGTATCCCTATAATTGCTCAATGCTCGAGTAGTTGATTTTCATATTTATCGGTTCTTGAGGTCTTAGTGTACCTAAAACAAGTTGGCATCTACCTCAGGTTTTTTTATTTGGCATGCTTTGAGTCTTTCGCAGCACTGGTGGATCTGTGGCCTCTGCGTCTTTAATCAGTGGCTCTTCTGAACACAAAAGAGAGCATGAGTGCAGTTCAGAGTAAGGTCAGGCAATTTATTTTGGTTCGTCCAAGATTGGAGAAATTCTTATTAGAATCAATTCGATAAATATACTGACCATGGCTCAAAATCAAGGACTCAGACCTAACCCTAAGGATACCTTAAAAGGGAAAGATAGAAGCGGTCTGATAGGTGTAGTAGTTGTTATTTCAGTGGTGATAATTGCTGCTGGATTCATCGCCTATACTCCGACAAATTTTCCAATCAAATCAAAAACGATACTGGCAGCTGGAACCTACCAAGAAGAGGGAGGAAGTAGTGCTGTCGAATTTTTCCTTGTTTATCACAACATGACTAACATTCAAGTTCACGGTGCTTTTACCTCAAGGGAAAACGTCTACTTGAAGATAGGAACTTTTGGTTCTGCCGGTAGCCACCCTTCCCGTCCACCAGACTTGGCCCCATCTTTTGTCAGCGTATTCTGGTCAAGCGGCAACACTACGCAAAGGAGTTTCTCGGTCTCTCTGCCTTCTCCATCTGGTTCGGATGTCAGTGCGTGGTACGCTGTGGACTTCTACGACCCCAACCCATTTTACAATTCTAATCACAGCTACGACTACAACGAATTGAACATAACACATCCAATAGTCATGACTTATTATTATTCAGATGGCTATTCACAGAGCACACCGATACTGATATCAGGTGAAAATACACCGCTTCCAAAAACTCAAATCAACAATATTTCGTCAAACGTTGCAATCTATGGCAGCAGAACAATTTCAGTATCCTATGGTCAAAGCATCACATTCTCGATAGAGTTATACAACGAGGGAAGTATTGCTGTTGAGGAACCAATAAGCAGTTCTTGGCCAACAACAAGAGGAGTTGTCAGGGGCCCCTCCGGAAACCTCTCCCCCCAGGGACAATCGCATTACACCACATGCTTCGGGATTTATTACCCGTACGGATTTTCAGTCTTCGAGGGTATCGTTACTAACTCAACATTATCAAGCGTTGTTCCGCTCGACTTGGTTTACCCTGGAGTAGAATTCTGCCCAGAGATTTATGTATTTGACAATTATACGATAGGAGCTCAGAGCGACAGTGCAATACTTACTGGTCCTAACTCTCCATTCAATGTTACTCTTCTTTCCACGTTCACGTTTAATGGGTATTATGCTGCGGGATCCAACTCTACGGACAGTTCTCCCAATCAAAACTACCAATACAACTACTTTCCTCAGGGAGAATATACAGTAGTTGTGGAAGATGAGTGGGGAGCAATAGCCTTTCTCCACTTCAGAGTATCGTGAATTCTGTTATTCTATTTCATACATTGTGCCACGGCTGTCCTTCATTTTCCTTGATTTGATATAGCAACTTTTTTCAAATGCAAATC
>JAEHJW020008288.1_pt1 | contig 66799 bp, 101 predicted proteins | sample 9271431 | NCBI WGS metagenome assembly JAEHJW02 | reverse complement strand
CATAATCACTCCTTATATAATCCTAAAATTAAACAAGCAATAATAAAAAATATTGAAATAAAAAGTATCGACCATATAAAAATTTTATCCCAAAATTCATATCCGTTTAAAAGTTTTTTAAATATTTGTCATATTTAACTCCTTTCGCACATTGTGCGCTTTGATTTGAATGTTTCCATCCGTCATTTTGTTGTAAAATTTCTGGTATTGTAAAACATTCTATCATACTGGCAATACATTGTAATTCGACAATAAGCATTTCAAGATTTCTACTTTCTTCAAAATTTCCAGCATTATCTAATTCAATAGCTTATTGTTAAAGTTGTTTAATACGCCTATAAAGTTTTTCTTTCATATAATTTTCCTTATTTATAATAAGTCAATTCTCTGATTGATAATTTTTCATAATTTATTTTTTTAACATTATTTGCCTTTCTATAATTATTTAATGCTTTTTCAATTTCTTTTTTTGTCCTAAAAATACAATTATAAATTGCCGATGTCATAAAAAAATGTTTCATAAAACCCTCCAAAGGTCATTTTGATAGTTAAAAATCTACGATTTCTATTTGCTATCTATATAAAGTATATACCTTTTTTAAAAAAAAGTCAAGTGTTTTTTTAAAATTTCTTTAAAAATATTAAAAATTATTTATATAATTTATAGTTTTTATAGTTTATAATTTCAAAAAATATTTATTTTATTTTTATCAATATTATATACTTTTTTAAAAAAATAATATATGATTTATGTAGGGAGAGAAAAAAATTAAATCAAGCGAAAATAAAATAAAACAATTAACTCCAAAAGAAGAAGTCTTTATAAAAGAGTATTGTTCTAACGGGTTTAATGGTAAACAAGCAGCAGAAAAAGCCGGATATAGTAAACGTTCGGCGAATGCAATTGCAGCTCAAAACTTATCAAAACTATATATTAAAAATGAAATTAAAAAGTATTTAGATTCAATTTTAGGCCAATATAAGGATACTTTAGAGTATGAAATTATTCAAACATATAAATTATTGGCATTCTACGATCCTAATGAAATAATAGACAAGAATGGTTTGTTGAAAACTGATTTAAGTAAATTAGGAAATTTAAGTAAATGTATAAAAGGAATTGAAACTAAATATAACTCCAATGGTGATAAACAAGTAATAGTAAGATTGGCAGATAGAGAACAAGCACTTGATAAATTGGCTCAGTATATGAGTTTATTAAAGCAAGAAATAAAAATAGAACAAAATGTAAATACTAAAATTGAACATAAATTTGATACTAAAAAATATGCAGATGTTTTAAAATTAATGAGTGAGAATGAGACTATTACAGGAGCTTTATCAGAAAATAGAAATATTGAATCAATTGTTGCAAATTAATGGTAATTATATACCGTTAATTCCAACAGAAAAGCAAGCAGCATTTTTAGCATTAGATTGTTTAGATGCTTTTTATGGTGGTGCTGCTGGGGGTGGTAAAAGCATAGCATTATTGATAGGAGCATTATTATATGTCCATGAATCAAATTACAATGCAATTTTATTAAGAGATACTATGAGGAATTTAAGCATGCCTGATTCTATTATGGATTTATCTCATCAATGGTTGACTAACACTAATGCTCATTGGTCAGGTGAAAAAAATAGATGGATTTTTCCTTCTGGGGCAACATTATCTTTTGGTTATTTAGACGAACCTAAATCACATTTTAATTATCAAGGTGCTCAATTTCAATATGTAGGAATTGATGAAGCTGTAAATATAAGAGAAAATCAAGCAAAGTATTTATTTTCAAGATTAAGAAAATTAAAAAATGTTAATATACCAATACGTTTTAGATGTGCAAGTAATCCTCCTGCAGGTGAGCAAATAGCAAGAGGACAGTGGGTTAAAAATAGATATGTTGATCCAAAAACAAGAAAACAAGGTGTTGTTTTTATTCCTGCTAAAATGCAAGATAATCCATTTCTTGATATTTTTTCATATAAAAATTCTTTATCTCAATTAGATATAATAACCAGAAAGCAATTAGAAGAAGGCGATTGGGAAATTAAACAAGTAGGAAATATTTTCAAACGTGAATGGTTCGAATTAATTGATAATTTACCTAATGATAGAAAAATAATTAGATATTGGGATTTAGCAGCAACAGAACCAAGTAAGTCAAATAAAGAGCCTTGTTATACAAGTGGTGCAAAATTATCCATCGATAAAAATAATACAATTTATATAGAATCAATAGTTAGATTTCGAAAAGAACCACAATATACAGAACAAATAATTAGACAAACTGCTGATATGGATGGAAAAAATGTAATTATATATATGGAACAGGAACCGGGAAGTTCAGGGAAAAATACTATAGATCATTATAGAAGGAATATACTTCCTGAATTCGCTTTTTATGGTGATAAAGTTACCGGAAGTAAATTTCAAAGAGCAACCCCATTATCAAGTCAGGCAGAAGCAGGAAATGTAAAAATTATAAAAGGTTTTTGGAATGAAGAATTTTTTAATGAGATTGAATTATTTCCAGATGGTCAGTTTGTGGATCAGATCGATAGTTGTTCAGGTGCATTCAATAAATTATTTACACCAAAAACAAAAATAAGAATTGTTGGGGATGAAACTGAATATGAAGGATATAGAAATAAAGGAAAATGCCAGAATTGTAATTGTGAAGATGAAAAATTATATTCTATAGATTATCGAGGAAAGACTTTAAATGTTTGTAATCATTGTAGAAAAGGATTTGAGATATGTTAAGTTGTTTTAGTTCACCTATTAAAATTACTCAGGAGTTTGGAAATGATTTTTACATTAACAGTGTAGGTAAAATCATTTCTATAAATCAATATAATAATTTAGTTGAAATAATGAAAAAACAATATAGACTATATTATAAGTCTATGGGTATTGATGGGCATGATGGATTGGATGTAGTCCCTGAAGATACAAAAGATTGGCGTATTTTTTCAGTATGGGGTGGAGTAGTTATTGAAAAGAAATTTCATAATATTTATGGGAACAGAATATCAATTTGGAATAAATATAATTATACAATAGAATATCATAATCATTTAGGAATCTTTTGCCCATCTGTTAATGTTGGGGACGTAATTAAAAAAGGAACTTATCTCGGAATGATGGGACAGACAGGTAAAGTATTTGGAGCACACAATCATTTTGCAATAGCTAAATCAGATAATAAAGGCAATAGAATTAATAGACAAAATGGTTTTTTTGGTTATGTTTCACCTATACCATTTTTGGAGAATTAAAATGAAAGAAATATTTAAAGATATACCAGAATATGAAAGTTTATATCAAGTTAGTAATTTAGGAAATATAAAATCTTTACCTAAATTAAATGGAGTTAGAAAATCAGAATCAAAAATATTAAAAGGTGGGAATGATAAAAACGGGTATAAAATATTTATTTTATGTAAAAATAATAATAGAAAGACTATAAAATTACATAGAATAGTTATAGAAACATTTAAAGGTAAATCTAATTTACCGGTTAATCATATTGATGGTAATAAACAAAATAATAATATTAAAAATTTAGAATATACAACAATTTTAGAAAATAATAGGCATGCATGGAAATTAGGTTTATGTAATATGAATCATAGAAAAAAGAAAGTTAAATGCAATGAATTAAATAAAATATTTAATAGTGCAACTGAAGCAAGTAAAGAATTAAATATTAATAGGGGTCATTTATGTGAAGTTGCAAGAGGTGAGAGAAAATTTGTTAGTGGATTTTCATTTATTTATATTTAAGGAAATATTATATGAATGATAAAGAGTTTCAAGAATTTATGGCAGCACAAAAAGAAGAAATAGAAAAACACAAATGGATAGAATCAGAAAAAGCAGGTTATGATATAGGGATAAGAGCTTGTTTTGAATGGGTTGAAAAGCATGCAGAGAATTTTTATAAATGGTGGACAAAAAGGAGTTAAATATGGAATTTTATATTGAATTATTTAAAAACAATTGGTTTTATGTATTGCCTTATATTTTGGTTATTTTTATTGTTCATTTTTTAAAAGAAAATTTAGTAATTTACTCAGGCAATAAAAAAGGTATTTTAATATTATTAACAGGTTTAATATTAAGTTTAGCAGCGAATTTAATACCATCTTTTATGATTGGTTTTAATTTTTTAATATGGTTGGGATTAAGTTTACAAACATGGATTGGTAGTGGATTTTTAACGGTTGTATTAGATAAATTTATCCAAGCAGGTGTATTAGAAAAAGTAATAGATTTTGTAAAATCAAAATTAAATAAGAGTTAAAGTGGAAATAGTTTTCTTAATAATAATATTATTGTGTTTATTTTTTTTAATTTATAAATTTAATGATTGAGGTTAATATGAAAAGATTGATTGAAGTGATAAAAAAATATTGGAAAATAATTATAGGAGTTATAGGAACAATTATAGCAGGGATTATTGCTTTTTTATCAATTACAACTTTAACAAATAAAAAAATAGATAATCAAGTTAAAAAGAATGAAGAGGATTTAAAAAAAATAAAGGAGGAAAAGAAACAAGATGAAAAAACTTTGGCTGATATTGATAATAAGTTTAAGTCTTCACCTTTTGAACGGGCAAGAAATAAAAAACTTAGACCTTGATAAATATAGAGATGTTTGGGATAGTTTATCTGAAGACGATAAATGGGAAAGTTATAAAATAGCTTATCAATCTTATAATGATTTATACAAATTATATCAAAATATGTCCACTCGTGAAACTACTTTAATAAATGATTTAGAAAAATCTAATGAATTGTTAAAAAAGAAATTTGTTAAATATGGAATTGGTTTATTTGTGTTAGGTGGATTAACTCAGGAATTAAGAGCTGATGTTTACACTGGAATAAATTTTGATTTCTTTTTCCTTAATGGGAGAGTTGCTATAAGTCCAATGTTAGCAGTTAAGATATATGACAAACTTGGTGGTTCTTTAGGAATTTCATTTAAATTTTGTTGGTAAGGAGATATAAATGGCAATAACAAGTGGTGATTATATACAATACCAAAGATGGGATCAATTCACATTTTATGAGGCAAGTATAGCATTAAATTCAGTATCAGGAATAAATACTTATATCGGATTTTCTGTATTATGGAAGTTTGAACAATTAAGATTGCATTTTAGCACTGCTGTTATCTCAGATTTAACAATGGCTGTTAGATTAAGCTCAGCAAGAGCAAGCAGTTTAAATGCAAGACTTTTAAGTCAGCAATTAAGTAATGCTCAAGATTTAATATTAGATTATACAAGTAATGCTTTGTTATTTTGCAGCAATGAACAATTACTTATTACTACAAGTACATTAAGTGTAACTAATTTAGTTGGAATTGAAGTTGTAGGATGGGCGGTTCGCGGATGATCGAATTAAGATGTAACTTACAACTATTATGGGAAATTGATAATCTAAATAAAGGTTGTAAGTTATTACTTTTAAAAGTAAGAGGCTAAAATGCATTTAATAATAAATGGAAAAGATATTATAGAGCAACAAGTTGAAGTTATTGAAGATCATAATCACAATGTTCAACATTGTATTCCTAATTTAGCTGATGGATTGAATGTAATTGCTGGTGCTGGTGCTTGGACATTGGGAAATTTTGCAGTTTTAATTGCTACAGGATTATTAGTCCAGCCATTTGATATTCACATGGTGCATGTCGGAACATTTTCTGCAAGTGATATATATCAGCTTAATCTTTATGCTGGAGCAAATGGCTCGGAGGTATTAATAGCAGAAGTAAGATTTACAAGAACAAATGCAACAAATCCAGGCTCTATTTTACCTTGTATTACTCCGTTGTTACCAGCAGGAACGCAAGTGAAAGCAAAACTTGCATGTAAATTAGGTGGTGCAAATGTTAATTTTAGTGTAATGTATCATACTTATTAAAGGAGAAATGATGACAGTTCAAGAGTTATATGACTTTTTAAGATGTGAATTGGAAAAAATTGAAAAAAAAATAGAACAAATAAGCACAATTCAAACAAGATTAACAATTATTGAAACACAATTAAAAGTTCTGTGGATTGTAGCAGGAAGTATTGGTTTAACAACATTAGGTATTTTACTTAAATCTATTTTAGGATTGATTATAAAATGAAAATTTTTGGTTTTGAAATAAGTAAAATTAAAAAGGATATTCCAAAACAAGAAAAAGTAAGTAGAACAGCAATATTAAATACTCAATATGGTACAGCAAAATGGACTGATAAAAATTATGAAAATTATATAAAAGAAACTTACATGAAAAATGTAATTTCTTTTAGATGTATATTTTATGTGGCTACTTGTTTAGCTCAGGTTAAGTGGGGATTATTTCAAGAACAAGATACAGAAAGAATTGAACTTACAAATACTGATTATAACAAATTATTAAAGCGTGCTAATCCTTTTGATAGTTATGTTGTATTAATTCAAAAAGTAATTAGTTATTTAATGATTACAGGCAATACTTATATAGAAAAAGTAATGGCTGGTAAAAAGATAAAAGAATTATATTGTTTAAGACCTGATAAAATACAAATTAAATTAAATGAAAGAACTGGTGAAATAGGAAAGTATGTATATGATCAAAAGATTGAATTTGAAGTTAATCCGATTACTTTAAAATCTGATTTACTGCAAATTAAATTATTTAATCCAGATGATGATTTTTTTGGAATGAGTATAACAGAACCTACAGCACGTGAAATAGATAGTAGTAATGAAGCAATTGAATGGCAAAAGAAAATGCTTGAAAATGAAGGTAGACCCGGAATGGCTGTATTAGTTGAATATCTAAGTGAAGAACAATATGATAGATTAGAAAAAAGATTGAATGACAAATATAGAGGTAGTAGTAATGCAGGTAAAACAATAATACTTGAAGGTGAAGGCACAAAAGACATAAAACCATATAGTTGGAGTCCAAAAGAAATGGACTGGATTGAGAGTAATAGAGAACTTGCACGTAGAGTTTGTTTAGGTTATGGAGTACCTCCAATGTTACTTGGTATTCCAGGTGATAATACTTATAGTAATATGCAAGAAGCAAGAGCTGCATTTTGGGAAGAAACTATTATTTATTATTTAAATTTATTAAAAGGTGAATTAAATAATTGGTTATTTGAAGATGATAAAATATTTTTGGATTATGACATTAGTCAGGTACCTGCAATGGCTTATAAACAGGAATTAATATGGACAAGAATTAAAGATGCAAATTTTTTAACAATAAATGAAAAAAGAGAAGCAGTAGGAATGGAACGTATTGAAGGCGGTGATACTATATTTGTACCATTTGGACAAGTTCCAATTGAACAAGCAATACAAGAAACAGAAACTGCAGAAGAAGAAACACAAATGACAGAAGATGAGGAAACTGATGAAGTTGATGAATTAGTTGAAAAAGGTTATGATAGAGAAGTGGCTGAGCAAATAGTAGGAGTTACATATTAAGATGAAACATGGATTAAAAGAATTGAAAAAATTATTAAAAATATTTGAAAAAATGACAAAACAAGAATACGAAAAATTATATAACGAGGTTAATATTGATAAACATAACAAGAAATAAACATTTATTTGCAAAACAACAATTGCAAGCACTTCAATTTCTTGAGATGAAATTATATAGAAAAATAAATCCTATATTAAAAAATACTTATAAAGAAGTAGTAAAAATAGTAGAGCATGGTGATGTATTAAATATAGTTCCAACAATAGTAAATAGAAATAGCAATAAAATAAGAGAAGTTATAAAGAACCAATATAAAAAAATAGGTCAATATAATTTTAAGCAAGTAACAGATAGATTACAAGAGTTAAAACCAAAAAAGATTAAAGATTATTATTATAAAGATGCAGAAAATAATTTCTGGTATTATTTTGAGATATGGAGTAATCAGCAATCGTTAATAAAAAGTAAACTTATAGATGATACAACAAAAAAGATAATAAGAAGCATAATAGAAAAAGGAATTAAGGATGGTAAAAGTTATAAAGAAATTTCTAAAGATATTGAACAAGCAACAGGATTTACAAAAAATAGAAGTATGATGATTGCAATGACTGAAACTCATACAGCATTTAATAAGAGTCAGTTTGAGAGTATTCAAAATAATAATGTTAAAATGGAAACAAAGGAATGGTTAAATGCAGGAGATGAAAGAGTAAGAAAAGACCCATTTAGTCATGTAAGAGCACAAGGAGAAAAGGTTAAAATGAATGATAAATTTATTATGACAGGTGAAGCATTAATGTATCCAGGTGATATTGAAGGAAGTGCTGCCAATGTTATTAGATGTAGATGTGTTACATTATATAATACGGAGGTGACAGAAATTGGATAAAAAATATTTTGATTGTAAATTTAAACAAGAATCATTATCAGAGGAAGGAATTTTTGAAGGTTATGCTTCAGATTATATTGACAAAAAAGATAGTTATGGGGACATAATCGTAAAAGGAGCATTTACAAAGACATTACAAAATGGTGGAAGAAATGGCAATGGAATAGCTATGCTGTGGAGTCATAATTCAGATAAACCTATTGGAGTATGGCAATCTATTACTGATGAAGGAAATAGATTAAAGGCAATTGGTCAATTAGCAATGAAAACTCAATTGGGAAAAGAAACTTATGAGTTAATGAAGATAGGTGCTGTTAAGGGATTAAGTATTGGGTATGATATTTCAAGAGATGAAGATGGTAAAGCATTAGAAGATGCTTATGAATTTGATAGTAAGAAAAAAATTAGATATTTAAAGCAATTAGATTTATGGGAAATTTCACCTGTAGTATTTCCTGCAAATATTAGAGCAACAATAACATCAGTGAAAGATGTTGAAGATATAGAACAAAAAGCACAAGGCAATATTAGAGAGTTTGAAAGACTACTTCGTGAGGAAGGATGTTCTAACCAACTTGCTAAAATTATTGCTGGAAATTGGAATAGAAAAAATAATAAAAATACTGAATTCTTAAATAAATTATTGAATACAGTAAAAGAAATTCGTTATAGTATGAAACCTGATCCGAGTTCTGGAGAATCTGAAAAGTGAATTCATGTCGAGATGCATAGTTCAAGTTATAAAAGATGATCCAAAAATGGAAAATGATCAGGCAGTAGCTATATGTATGTCAAAGTGGAAGAATAAGGAGGAAAATAATGGCAGATAATTTTGAAAATAAAATGCCAGAGCAGGAGTTGGCAGACCAAATAACAGGTCAACTTAAAGGACTTGGTGGAGATATTGGTGAAATTAAAAAACAGCAGGAAGAAATAAACAAGAATTATAAAAATCTTATTTCTACTGTGGAAGCAACAAATGTTGATCTTTCAAAAAAAGAAAGACTCTTAACTGATCTTGTTACAAGACAAGAAGCAATTGATAAAGCTTATGCAATACTTCAGAAAAAATCAGAAGATTTAGAAGTTGCTCTAAATAGACCACCTAAAATAATTGGTGAATCTAATGATAAAGAATTAAAAGATGCATTAGATCATTTTATTCACTGTAAAGCAACAAAAGGTGATGGTGGTATAAATTGGAAACAAATTAAAGACTATAAACCAAATATTGAGGAATACAATGCTTATAAAAAAGCTTATGAAAATTATTTGAGAATGGATGAAAAATTAGTATCTCCGGATGAGTATAAAACTCTTTCTGTAGGTATTGATTCTCATGGTGGTTATACAGTAACACCATTTATGGCATCTCAGATTTTAACAAGACTTTATGAAACTGATCCAATTAGACAGTTAGCATCACAGATGAGTATTAGTACTGATAGTGTTGAATGGCTTGTTGATAGAGATCAAGCAACAGTAGGTTGGGAAGGTGAAACTGAAGTAACAGCAGAAACAGGAACACCAGATTTAGGTAAAAAAAGAATCATGGTTCATCAAATGTTTGCAAAACCAACAGCAACCCAGCAGTTGTTAGAAGATTCTGCAATCAATATTGAAAGTTGGTTGGCTAATAAAGTGGCTGAGCGTATGGGAAGATTTGAAGCAGCTGCTTTTGTTACTGGCGATGGTATTGGTAAACCAAGAGGATTTTTGACCTACCCTAACGGAACAGCATGGGGAACAGTTGAACAAGTTAATATGGGTGCAGCAGCAACATTAACTGCAGATGGCTTTATAAATATTAAATATCACATGAGGGAAGAATATTTAAATACAGGTACTTGGTTGATGAATAGACTAACATTAAGAGATGCTATGTATTTAAAAAATGGTATGGGTGATTATATCTGGAAACCATCAATGATAGCAAGTGATCCTTCGTCTGCTATTTTAGGATTGCCAGTTAGGATGTCAACAACTATGCCAGTAGTAGCAGCTAATGCATTATCAGTAGTATTGGCAGATTTCAGAGAAACTTATATGATAGTTGATAGACTCGGTATTACTATACAACGTGATCCATATACTCGCAAACCTTTTGTAGAATTCTACACAAGAAAAAGAGTAGGTGCTGATATTATCAATTATGATTCAATCAAAATTGGTGTAATTCACGTTTAATAAAATTAATTAAAGGAGGTATAATATATGAACGGAAGAGATTCAATGACCGAATTTGGGTTTTTTACAGCATGGAAATCAGATTTGTGTTCAGATGCGCAAGGCGATCAAAATGGCGAAGAAATAGACATGATTGGATATGATACAGCAACTATTATTTTTAATTTGTATAGTTATGCATCTGCAGGAGCACAGGGAGCAAATGATAAAACATTGCTATTACTTCAACATGGATTAGCAAGTGCTACTCCTGCAGATGGTGCAAGTGCATATTCATTAGTTCCAGGAAGTCAAATATTTATGGTATCAGGTTCTGGATATGGTGGTTATGATTCCACTGCTTCTACAGGTGTTTTGATGTCAATTATGAGTAAAACAGAACTTATAACAGCAGGTAGTGATTATGACAATCCAAGAAACAATGCTTCTGGTATACTTGTGATTGCAGGATATAAAAAAGATCATACTCATAGATTTTTAAGATTAGTTTTAAGAAATTCTGATGCGGCAAGTGCAGCATGGGCATGTGGTGTAATTATGTTAGGATTACCAAGCAATTGGCCTGTAACAGAGCCAACTAATATAGCATAGTTAGTTATAATTAAGGTAGGATTAAATTCCTACCTTATATTGAAAGGAGGAAATAATGGCAGGAAGAGATGGGAATTATCCAAATAGTAAAGTTGGATTTGAACAGAATAATAATGCAAGTGCTACTGATAGATTGTTTTGTGATAATGATGGGTTTTTTAATTTTGATGATGGAAATGATGTAGCAGGAGAACAATTAAAAGTTCAGTTATACGATACTATACAAAAAACTACTATTACAGCTTCAGCAACAAGGTTAAGTATTTTAAATTTGCCTGAAAGTGTAGGACTTTTAATATTAAGTTTAACTAGTAATCTTGCACAAGGAAGTTTTTGGCTTACAAGTTGTGTGCAGGGGAGAAATGTAATTATAAAATTGCATCCTGGTAGTTGTGCTTCTGGTAGTGTTGTAATTTCAACTTCTGGATGTAGTATAGTAGGATTAGGTGGATCAGATGTTTCTGTAATTCATCTTATCAATTCAGCAAATAGTACAGCATTAATTGAGTTAAGAGCTTATCAAGATAATGAATGGACTGTTATTAATCTAAATACTGCATTAAATGTAACATTATAAGGAAAAAAATATGAAAATTATAATGACAGAAACAAGACAAGGCTCTGAAAATGGTATTATAATTAAAACTTATTATTCTGGGGAAACTTATGACATAGGCAAAGAACTTTATGATAGTTTTAAAAAAATGAAATGTTGTAAAGATTTTGCTGAAATAGAAGAAAAGAAAATTGATGATTCTCCTAAAAATAAAATGATAAAACCAGATAAGAATAAGGATACAAAATGATTACAGAAACAACGGCGGACGTTAAAGGTAATAGATTTCTGTCTGTAATAACAGAACCAACAGAATATCCAGTAACAGTTTCAGAGATAAAAGAATTTGCACGTATTGATGGTAATGATGAAGATTCTATATTAGAAACATTTTTAGCTGGAGTTGTGAATGAAGTTGAGTCATATTTGGGGAGAGCCTTAATCACAAGAACTTATAAATTAATAATGGATGAATGGAATCAAAGAGAAATAGAATTGATGTATCCGCCGTTGATTTCTGTTCAGTCTGTTAATACAGTTGATGAAAGTAATGTTGAAACTGTATATAGTAGTGATAATTATTATGTAATTACTGAAAGTATTCCAGGCAGATTGATAATAAAACAAAGTGTAGAAATGCCAAGTAATGCAGACAGAGATTATGCAGGTTATAACATAAAATATACTGCTGGTTATGGAAGTGCTTCAAGTATTCCAAAACAAATTAAAATTGCTATTATGCAATGGGTGACAATGATATATGAAAAAAGAAGTATGACAGAAAATGATTTAAATGAAATTATAATACCGAAAGAGGTCGTGAAAATTTTAAAACCATATAGAGTAATAAAATTATGAAACATGGATTAAAAGAATTGAAAAAATTATTAAAAATATTTGAAAAGATGACAAAAGAAGAATATGAAAAATTATATAACGAGGTTAATAAAAATAAATGAGTTATTTAGCAGAAAAAATATTAAAACCATATAGAGTAATAAAATTATGATTATAATTTATTTTATTTTAGGATTTATAGCAGGAATTCTTTTTATATTATTATCTATTTTCGGAGATTTAAAATGAGTTATTTAGCAGGTAAATTAAAACATAGAATACACTTAATGGTTGCTGAAGATACTCCTAATGATTTTGGAGGATTTACAAGGAGTTATAAAAAATTATTAACTTTATGGGCAGGTAAAAAACAAATTGGAAATTATTTGATGATGATAAGAGCAGTTAATGCTGAAAAATCTAATAGTAATAGTCCAATAAGCACAGATGAATTCGTTGTAAGGTATGATTCAGTAATAAGTAAATTTTATAGAACTTTTACTAATGGTTTTGGAGTTGGGATTGATAGTAATGAGAATAACGGATTAGGAAAAGCATTTAGCCAAGGATTTGATAATGGTGAGGATAGTCTTGTTGATATGTTTCCTGTAAAATCTGATTATTTTGTTTTTCTACAGTCAGGAAATAATGAAACTTACAGAGGAAGGTTGTATAAAATTAACAGAGTTGTAATGGATGATAATACTAAAGAATTAGTAATATTACAATGTAGTATGATGGAGGAACAAGGACTTGGAGCAACTGAATGATTGATATTGATGTAAGAGGTAGCGAACAAATACAACAATTTCTTTTTAGTCTCGGTCAAAAGGGAATGGAAATTATTGAAAGTGAATTACATAAAATTGCAGTTAATGTTCGTAATGATATTTTAAAATCAATGAGATCAAGTCCGGGTGGTGGTAAAATTTATAGAAGAGGAAAAATATTTCATCAAGCAAGTCTTCCAGGAAATCCACCGAGAGTCGATACTGGTAATTTGTGGAATAGAATTTTTGCTGAAAAAGGATTTGATTATTCAAAAGTATTTACTGATAATGTTAAGTATGCAATTTACCTTGAAGAAGGAACGGTTAAAATGGAAGCAAGACCATTCTTCGAGCCAGCAGTTGAAAGAAGCGATTGGCAAAATAAAATTAGAAATAGAATTATAGCAGAAAGATTTGCAGGGAGAAAATTAGAATGATAAAACATATTATTGAAACTACAAAACACAAATTATGGGTTTTTTATTATTTATTTTTATTCTGTTTAAAATTATTATATAGAGCTATAATACATGATTTTTCAAAATATGGAAAATGGGAAGCAAAATATTTTATAAAAGTTTTACCAAGATTAAAAAAATTAACTTATGGAAGTCAAGAATATAAAAATTGTTTAAATGAAATAAAACCAGCAATAGATCATCATCAAAAAAATAATAAACATCATCCAGAATATTATGATAATTTAATAGATGGAATGTCTTTATTAGATATTGTAGAAATGTTTTATGACTGGAAAGCAGCAACTAAAAGACATGAAAATGGAAATATAAATAAAAGTGTTGAGATAAATGCAAAAAGATTTCATTATAATGAAAGTTTAAAAAATATATTAAGGAATAGTATAAAATGAGGTTAGGACAAATTGTTTTGAGGTTAAGAGCTAAAAATACTTATTTCGAAAATTTTATAGGGGGAGTATCCGAATTAGATACTGCTATAAAAAATACATTAACTAAGGATATGGCTTTTGTAATACCATTGTTAGATGATGCTGGTAGGAATCAATACGATACTATAATAAATCAAAAAATTATAGAAAGATTTGGAGTAATAGTCGCATTAGCAAATGATACAAAACAATCTGATAAATTAGGATTTTTAGCTTATGATAAATTACATGAAATTAGAAACCAGTTAATTTCTGCATTATGTAATTGGATTCCAGTAAGTGCAGAAAGTCAAACAATGTATCGTGGTGGTAAATTGATTGATATGAATAATGCTTATATGTGGTATCAATTTGAGTTTGAATATGAAAGCAGAATTACAAATAATCCTCAAACTGGAAATGTAGAAATTTCAGACACTAATTTTGATGATACTGAAATTCCAGTTTCATTTAATACGATTTATGTTCAAATGATAAATACGCCAGATGCGAGAATACCTCATAATGATGATTTAGGGAATTTTCCTGGAGAGATTCCTTATTCAGATAATTTTCCGAATGTTCAATTGCCTGATATGGCGAATTGGATTAATTTGAATGCTGAAAATCCAAATGCAGGAGATTTTTCAAGAGCTTTTGCAAGTGGATTTGATGTTGATTATACATAAAGGAGGAATAAATGGACGCTTACAAGTTTTTAAAACCAAATGGCAAATTAATTATTCGTGATCCAAATACAAAGATGCCATTATCAGAAAATGGAGAACTTAAGGAATATAATAGTTATTGGAGAAGGCGAGTAATTGAAGGTAGTTGTATTATTGTAGAACAAAATAATACAGTAGTAAAAGAAGAAATTATTTTTGATGATAAAAATAATATTATAAAAAAAGGAGGTAAATAATGGCAATATCATTTAATAATATCCCAACAACACTTCGTGTGCCTGGAGTATATACAGAAATTGACAACAGCAGAGCTTTAAAAGGGTTGGTTAGCAATCCTCATAAAGTCCTAATATTAGGTCAAAAAATAGTAACAGAAGGGACAGCAGTATTAAATACATTATACACTATTTCAAGAGATAATTTAGCAGACGGTTATTTTGGAGCTGGTAGTAATCTTGCACGAATGTGCAATGTATTTAAAGACAATAATCAATTTACTGAAGTTTATGCAATGGCATTATCAGGTGGAACTGTAATGGCAAGTGCTGTTATACATTTTTCAGTTGCGTTAAGTCATGCAGGTGGGGTTGTTTCCACTAATAATGAAGAGGTTCATTTATTAATTAATGGATCAAGATTTGATTTAGCTTTAACTTCTGGTTGGAGTGTAGGTCAAGTTAATTCTGCATTTAAAACTTTAATTAATGCAAATAGTAATATACCTTGTATAGCAGCAACAAATGCAACAAGTTGTCTTGTATTAAGTGCAGTTAATTCAGGCGTTATAGGAAATTATTTAGATGTTAGAGTAAATTATTATGATGGACAAAGTAATCCAACTTGTTTTGCTGATTCTGTTTTGATTTCTAATTTTGGAGTTGGTGGAGTTGGGGTTGGAACAGTCGATATAGGTGATGCTTGGACAGTAATTGAAAATGAACAATATCAGCATATTATAGTACCATGGTTTGATGATACTAACATGGATGCATTAGAAACAGAATTAACAACAAGATTTAAACCTATGGAAGATAAAATGGGACATGGGTATGCAGTAACGAAAGCAACTTATGCAAGTGCTACAACAGAAGGTAATGCAAGGAATAATCCGTTTACAACCTTAATGGCAGAGGATAATTCACCAACAGATCCAGCAGAATGGGCAGCAGCGTTAGGTGGTATTTGTGCTTATGAGCTTAATAATGATCCTGCAAGACCATTACATACTTTGAAAATGCAATCTATTTTACCTCCAAAAATAGCAAATAGATTCACAATGACTGAAAGAAATTTATTGTTATATGATGGTATTTCTACTTTTACAGTTGATAGTACAGGCAATGTATTGTTAGAAAGAATTTGCACAACTTATCAAAGTAATGCTCTAAGTATTCCAGATGCAAGTTATCTTAATATCGAAACTATGTTTACCTTGTCTGAAATAAGATATCAATATAAAGCTCGTATGATAAGTAGATTTATGGTGACAAGACAAAAATTAGCAGATGATACTTTTCCAGCACAACCTGGAATGAATGTTGTGAGACCAAAAGATATTAAAGCAGAAACAATAGATGTATTTACAGATTTGCAGAATAAAGGATTGATTGAAAACTTACAGGATTTTGTTGATAATTTAATTGTTGAAAGAAATGCAACTGATAAAGACAGAGTGGATGTATTATTGCCACCTGATTTAATCAATCAATTTAGAATTCTTGCAGGATTAATACAATTTATTTTATAAAGGAGGTATAAATGAGTAAAATAACTGGACGAATAGAAGTATTAGTTAATGGACAATTACTTCTAAATAAATCAGGTGCGGTTGCTTCTGGAGTTGGAATATCTGGGGAACCTGGATTTGAATTAAAAGAAGTTATGGGAGATACTGGATTGCATGGGTTTTCAGAAACACCTGTTCCAGCAAAATGTGAAGTAACAATAACAGATAGAGAAGATGTTAAACTTTCTGATTTAGCTAAGATAAGAGAAAATGGAACTATAATTTTTAGAGCAGCCGGTGGTGGTAAATCTTATACAATGAATGGAGCAACTTGTCAAAGAAATTTTTCAATAACAGGCGGTGAAGGTGAAACACCAATTGTATTTATTGGTGGATTTTGGACGGAGAATGTTCAGTAAGGAATTGATATGTCTATTGAATTGAAATATCCAGTAACAGGAATTATTGATGGAGAAAAAAAAGAAATAAAATTTCTAACAGCAGGTAGATTAAAGGTTAAACATTTCGAGTTAATTCCTGTTACACTTTTAAATAAAGGAAAAGAAAAACAGAAAGAGCTACAAAAAGAATTAGATAGTATAGATACTGAAATAATTTTAAAGAAGCAAGAGATTGAAAAATTAAGTGGTGAAGAAAAAATAATACAAGAAGAAAAAATAAAAGAATTAAAATCTAAATATGAAATTAAGGATTTAGAATTAAAAGAAAATTTAAAAAAGAAATTAGAATTTGATGCTGAAGAATTATTACCTTTGTTTAAAGAATTAACTCCACTTTTGGCAGGATTATTTAATTTGCCTATTGAAACTATAGGTGAAATTGATTTTGAAGATATTGGTACTGTGATAGGAGCATTAGACGGTATTTTCCCAACAACTGAAAAAAAAAATTAAGTCTTCCAGCTGATTGGAAAGAGGGTTGCTGGATGTTAGCATATATGTTTCATTTCCAACCAAGCGAAATAAAAGAATTAACTATATTTGAATTTTTTGATTGGTTGGAAGGAGCAAAAGAGATGAGTAAGTATGGCTACAACATTTGATCTACAAGTTATTTTTAGGGCAGTTGATAAATTAACAATGCCTATTAATAGCATGTCAGCAAAATTACAAGATTTTTCAAAAAGAATGAGTTCGGTAGGAAACGATTTACAAAATATAGGTAGAAATCTTACTACATTTATAACTGTTCCTATTACATTGATGGGGATTGCTGCTGTTAAAAGTGCTAATGAATTAGAACAACAAAGAGTAGCATTAGAAACAATGTTAGGAAGTAAAGAGGAAGCTGCAAAATTATTAGCACAAATAAGAAAGTTTGCAGCTGAAACTCCTCTTGAGACTGATGATATAATTAAAGCTTCTCAGACTTATTTAGGTTTTGGAGGAGATGTTAAAAAAGTAATGCCTATTGTAAAAATGTTAGGTGATGTTACTCAAGGAAATAAAGAAAGATTTCAGCAAATGGCATTAGCATTTTCTCAAGTTTCTGCTGCTGGAAAATTAACAGGACAAGACTTACTTCAAATGATAAATGCAGGATTTAATCCACTTAAATATGTAGCAGAAGATTTAGGGATGTCACTTATGGAAGTAAAAGAACAAATGTCAAAGCCTGGAGGAAAAGGACTTATTGTTACTACTGAAATGGTGATTAGAGCATTCCAAAAAGCAACCAGTGAAGGAGGAAGGTATTATAATGCAATGGTAAATCAGTCTTTTACATTATCAGGGAGATTGTCTACCTTAAGAGATAATGTCAATATGATGGCAGTTAGTTTTGGAGAAGCATTAACCCCAACAGTAAAAGATGTAGTAGAAAAATTAATTAAATTTACTGATTGGTTAGAAAAAACTGCTCCTGAAACAAAAAAATTAATTATAGATATTGCTATAGCTTTAGGTGTCTTAGGCCCGGCCATACTTGCTATAGGTATTACTGTATCTGCTGTTGGTTACATGTTTGCAACCAATCCTATAGGAGCTATTATAACAGGTATTGCTCTGGCTATTGTTGGTATAATAATAGTTGTAAAAAACTGGAAAACTATTTGGGCATCTATAAATAAAATATTAGATAAAACTCCTATGATATTAAAAATATTATTAGTTGCATTAATGCCTCTTCATATGATACCATTATTAATTGTTAGAAATTGGGGGAAGATAAAAAAATTCTTTTCTGATCTATGGAAATCTTGGAAAGAATCCCCTCCTATTATAAAAATGTTAACGCCATTGATTACAATTCCTATAATGATAATAGAGAACTGGAAAGATATATCTACTTTTTTTACAGAATTATGGGATGGTATTGCAAAAAATTTTAAATTGTTTTGGGAGATATTAACATTACCAGTTAAGGTGTTTTGGAGTGGTGTTATAGACATTTGGAATAAATCAGGAATTGGTGAATTTTTATATGGAGTTTGGGAAAATTTTAAGAAAGGATTTTTAGCAATATGGGATTTTATAATTACTCCTATAAAAAAAATGTGGAGTGATATAGTTGAAAACCCTGTAATAAAATGGCTTTTTTCTAAAGAACAAAATAATAAAACATTAGGAATAAAACCAACTACTGTTGGTGATAAAAATAAAGTTGAAGTTGATATTAAAGTTTCTTCAGATAAAGGAACATCAGCTGTTATAAATAATAAAAAAACAACTGGCAAAACAAAAGCAAAAGTAACATCAACAAATGATTATTTAGGTTATAGCTACCCACAATAGGAGAAGTATGAGTTGGCGTGATAGATTAGTTGAGGCAAGTTTTAAAAATATTCCCTTCAAGGTTATTTCTTCAAGTTATGAAGGAGGAAGAAGAACTCAACTTCATCAATTTGCCAATAGAGAAAAACCATATCTTCAGGATTTAGGTAGTGAAGCAGATGTATTTCAAATAGATGCTTATATTATTCAAAATATTGAAAATGAATATGATTATTTTACTGAGCGAGATAATTTAATAAAAGTTTTAAAACAAAAAGGAGCAGGAGTTTTAATCCATCCTTTTCTTGGCACTAAAAAAGTTGGGTTAGAAGGAACATTTCAACTTGAAGAAACTTTTGATGAAGGTGGGATTGCAAAATTTACTCTAACATTCAGAGAGAGTGGAGAAAGAGCTTTACCTGAAAATTTAGTTGATTTTTTTCAGAAAGTTGATAATGCAGTCAATGCTGCTATGGATTTAGTGGGAGATAATTTTTATAAACAATATTCAATAGTTGCATTATTTCAAGATACAGTTAATAATATAATAGGAAGAAGTATAGGAACTGTTCAATCTGCAATAAGTTTAACTGCAGGAATATCAACAAAAATAATTTCTGAAGCAGTTAGTAATGTTGCTTTAATTAGAAATTCAGTTAATAGTATTGTTAATAGTCCTTTAGATATTTTTAATGCTTTAAAAAATTGCTGTTATGCTATGGCTAATATTTGTGGTATGGGAAGTGTTTTTTTATTTGAACAAACTATAAAAGGATATGCAACTGATAATGGAGTTGCAATTAATAATCATTCAACTGATATTTTTGCAAATAAAATTTCTATAAGCACAAATGTAACAGGAGGAGAATCAGGAAGTTATTCTGGAGTAGTAAGAGGAAATGTAGTTGAACTCGATCCTAATAATATTGATGAAACTTTAGGTAAATCAGTTATTACTAATTTAATTAATTTAATTAAAGATTTTGATTATTCTGGTTTAGGAGCAACTCCTCCGAATCAGCAGAAAAATATTGCTTTAATTTTAGATACTTTTAAATTTCAAATTATTTCAACTATTTGTAGGATAGCAATTAGAATAAACTTTTTTGAACAAGAAGAAGCAATAATATATTTGGAAAACATAAATTCTATGATTGATAATATATTAATTGATATGGGTGATGAAGCAAGTGATGGCACAAGTGCTATAGGTATAGGAAATGGAACTGAACAAATAAATAATAAAGATATTTTTCTTTCTATACAAGATATCAGAAAGACTTTTTGTGATAATATGCAATTAAAAATTGCAGGTATTACAAAAGGTATAGATTATTTAATTCCTATTAATGTTGAAACTACTTTAGAACTTGCTTATGAAAAATATGAAGATTTAAATAGAGCTGATGAAATATATAAAAAAAATAAATTGATAATACAACATCCAGGCTTTATGCCACCAGATGATACGATAAGGATTTTAGATGAATAATAATTTTTCGATAATTTGTAATGGTCAAGAATATAAAGATTGTTGGAAGGACATAAATATTAATATGTCAATTCAAACTATTTGCAATCAATTAAGTGTTTCAACAATTGATTTTTTTGCAGGAGATTTTTCAAAATGGGAGATAAAAAAAGGGAGTAAATATTTAGCTAAAATAAACAATGAAGTAATTGGAAATGGTTATATTGATACTATTAATTCTAATTATAGTAATAGTGAAACAAGTTTTAATTTTTCAGGTCGTGATATAACTTGTGATTTAGTTGATTGTCCTTATTTTGGAGATAATTTTGAATTTAAAAATCAAACTATTAAAAATATTATTAATATTTTTTGTTCTTATTTTAATATACAACTATATATTGATCCTATTGTAGAAACATTAGTAAATAAGAAAATTGAAAATTATACTATTGACATGGGCAGATCAGCATCAGAGCAAATAGTTGAATTATGTTCTATGATAGGAGTTTTGCCTATTAGTCTTGGAAATGGTAAATTAACTATAACACAAACAAATATAGGAGGAGAAATTTGTGATGATATTATATTAGATAATAATGTAATAAATGGAAGTATGACAGATTCATTTGCAGATAGATTTTCAGAATATATTACAATGACAGATAATAAATTGGATAAATCAGATTTTAATTCTGAAGAAGAATGGCTTTTATATATTAAAAATATAAAAAAAATATCAGGAAAAATTGATGATATTGAAATAACAAGAAAGCGTCCATTTGTTATGTTAGTGGATAATATGACAAGCATAGAGCAATGTGAAAAAAGATCACAATATGAAAAAAATATAAAAGAAGCACAAGGATTAATTTTAAATTATGAGCTTGAAGGATGGACACAAGTTAAATCCGGAAAAGTCTGGAAGCCTAATAAATTAGTACTTGTTAATGATAATAGATTTAATATAAAATTAGAACCAATGTTGATAACAGATGTTAATTTAAGTTATTCTGATGGATTTACAACTTCATTAGAATTGGTAAGACCAAATTGTTTTTCTACTTTAGAAGGATAAAAATGAGAGGATTATTAGACACTATTTTAAAAAAAATATTTTTACTTTTTTCACGTTCTGTAGTAAGTAAAATAAATAATAGTAATGCAGATATACAGAAGATACAAGTTGAAGGATTGAAAAATGAGACTATAACTGATATTGAGAGATTTCAAAATTATGGAATTGAAACATATCCTGTAATAACAAATGCCGAAGCTATAACATTATTTTTTGGAGGAAATAGGAATTCAAATAATGGTATAAATATAATTGTGAATAATAGAAAATTAAGACCAACAGATTTGGTTGAGGGTGACGTTTGTTTATATTCAATTGATTCAAATAATACAAATAAAAATAGAGTTTGGATTAAAAAAGTTAAAGATGAAATTGAGATCAGCACATATAGTGGAAATAAATGGTTAATAAATGAAGACGGAACTAAATTGAAAGATAAATATAATAATAATTGGGAGACAACTAATACAGGAATGAAATTAACAGATAAAAATAATAATATACTTGAAACTAAAAATACAGGAATAGAAGCAACAGATTGTAATGGAAATACTTTAAAAACCAATGCTACTGGTTTCATTGATATAAATGGCAATACAAAAAAATTTGTTACTTATACAGAATTAAATAATGCAATCGCTTTATTTTTAATCGCGATAATGGCTCATGTGCATACATCAGCAGCACCCGGAGCACCAACAAGTACTCCAACAGCACCTATAACATTTGATATAAGTGCAAGTGAATCTCAAAAAGCAAGGACAGGATAATGAAATATAAATATTTTGAAAGAAAACTTTCCATAGAAAATAAACAAAAAAATAATACTTTAGAAGTATTTGATATTGATGATATTCTGCTACAAGAAATTTACTCATTAAAAGAAAAGTTAAAAATAGCAATTTATCATCTTCATAAGTTTGATCCTACATTCGATATAAATGATTATGTACATAGATTAAATTCTGTTGATTTTGATACATGGATAGAGGAAATAAATGGCAAGTGATATAAAATTTATTTGGAGTCAAGATTTTTTAGAGGGTGATTTACAACTTAATAATGGGGACTTATTAAGAGAAGATGGATTAACTACTGCAATTTTAATTTCGCTTTTTACAGATGCTCGTGCAGATGAAGATGATGAGATTGATGATAAAAATGATAAAAGAGGATGGTGGGGTGATTTAGTTTCTCCTACTCCAATAGGTAGTAAGTTATGGCAGTTTGATAGGAGTAAAACTACTCAAACAACTATAACAAAATTCAAGCAAGCTATTGAAGATTGTTTACAGTGGCTTATTGATGATGATGTTGCTGAAAAAATAGATGTTAATGTATATAGAAGTGGGACTATAGGAAATGACCAATTAAAATTTGAAGTAAAAATATATCAATCAAATGGTAATCAAACAGCATTAAAGTTTGATGATCTTTGGAAAATGGAGGTTAATTAATGCCATATGATAGACCGAGTTTAACTGAACTTGTTAATAGAATTGAAAATGATTTTATTGTAAGAGTAGATAATTCTCAAACATTTTTGCAAAAATCTGTATTCAAAATATTTGCCAGAGTGTTTGGAGGCAGTAATCATTTACTTTATGATTATATTGAATTTGTAAAAGATCAATTATTTATTTCGACAGCAGATGGAGAAAATCTTGAAAAGTATGGTGCTGAATATGGCATATTTAGATTGAATGGTGAAAAAGCAACAGGTACTATTATAGTAACAGGAACAAATGGGATTGAAATTCCTGAAGATACAGAATTGCAAACATCTTCAGGAAATAAATATAAAGTATTAACAGCAGGAACTATAAATGCAGGGAATGTTAATCTTAATATTGAAGCAAAAGAAGTAGGAACTGATTATGACGAGTTAGCAGGAACAATTTTAACCTTTGTTAGTCCTATTACTGGTGTTAATACAACAGCAACAGTTATAGGAGATGGGATTGAGGGTGGAATTGATGAAGATACAGATGAACAATATAGAACCAAAATATTAAACAGAAAAAGATTTCCACCTCATGGTGGGATAGAAACTGATTATGAACTTTGGGCATTACAATATTCTGGAAATATTACAAGAGCATGGTCTATACCAGAATATATGGGCATTGGTACTATAGGATTAGCATTCGTAAAAGACAATGATGCTACTTCAATATTTCCAAGTGAAGCAGAAAGAAATGCAGTTAGAAGTTATATTGTAAGTCATCTTGATTCTGCGATCGGTAAATATGTGGGAATACCAATTACTGCAGAACCCGGATTTTTTATAATTGATTTACAACCTTATTCAGTTAATTTAACTTTGCAACTATACCCAAATAATTCTTCCACAAGAGTAAATGTTGATGCAAAAGTAGAAGAACTGATAAATCAAAAAGGTGCTCCAGGAGGAACTATAGCATTATCAGAATTTTATGAAGCAATTACAAGTGCTGCAGGTGAAGAAAAATGTAGAATACTATCCCCTATAGGTGATGTAGCAGTAGCTACTAATCAATTACATACTAAGGGGACAATAACTTTTCAGGATTATACATGAGAACTGGATTAGATTATAGAAAGCAATTACAATCTCTTTTACCAAAAGGAAAATTATGGAATCGTAATGAAGATTCTGTATTAACAAAATTATTATATGGCATGGCAGAAGAACTTGCAAGGATTGATGAAAGAGCAAGTAATTTAATTGATGAAAAATTATTAGAATCTACTAATGAATTATTAACAGATCATGAATTAGATTTTGGATTGCCAGAAGAAGGAAATGATGTACAGCCAACTACTGAATTAAGAAGAAAAGAATTATTATCAAAGCTGTTAGAAGTTGGACAACAAAATGAGATGTATTTTTCCGATATTGCAACAGCTTTAGGCTATCATAATTGGATTGAAGAATTCAGACCTGCATGGTGTGGTGTTGTTGTTGCTGGTGATCCTTGCGGTGATCAATATAATTTATTTTATTGGTTAATTTATTTATATATTGATTCAGTTTTAAATAGATTAGTACAAGGATTTGATATTGCTTTTGATTCGGGTTTTTTAAACAATACAACTTATTATGAAGCAAATGAAAGTTTATTGGTTGATTTAACAAAATTAATTTATAAAATTCAAAAATTAAAACCAGCACATACACATCCATTATTTGACTGGTATAATATTGGATTTGATAGAGGATTTGGAAGAGGGTTTGATAGAATTCCTCATTATGATAATTATTGGATTGGATTAGGGATGGATGTTGGATTTAGTTCTGGGTTTGAAAATAATTCGGAATATTTTGGGAATAATTTTAAAGGTGGATTTGGATATGGATTTTCTATTGACTTTGATAGAGAATCTGGGGGTGGTTTTGCAGCTTGTTGTTTTGAAAAAACAGGATTTAAACATCCTGCTTAAATAAATTAAAGGAGAAAAAAATGGCAGATACACAAAGGACAAGAGCACAAATATTGGCATTGTTTGCTGATAATGTAACAGGACAAATTAGTCCACAGGATTTAAGAGATTTTGTTGTAACAGTTATGGAAAGTGAATTTTCTAATGCTGGAGATTTTTGGGCAAGACCTCAGGCAAAAAATATTACTACAGATAAAACAGCAAAAGGATGGAAAGAATACTCACAACTTATTTTATCAGCTTGCAGTTTTATGAATGTATTATATTATGATCAATCAGGTGGAGGATGGGGATTAGCAAATGTTAGTGCTTCGACACAAACTGGTATGGTTGCACTTGCAATGGATAGTTATGCAGCAGGTATTAGCACAGGTGTAGTATTGAAAGAAGGTATTGTTTATGATTCTTCTTTTTCAACTGTTTTTTCAAGATTGTTGGGGAGGCCTATATATCTTGCAAGTGGTGGAACAGGAAGTATAACTACTACAATTACAACTAATTCAGTATTAATTTTAGGAGCAATTGCATGGTCGGATGATATGGGTTATTCTGCAATTGGTAAATGGTATTTTAAACCAGAATGGGCTGTAAGAGGAAATTAAAAATTTAAAATTAAGGATTTATTATGCATAGAACCGAAGGTACAAATTTTATCAAAGACAGTAATGGAAATAATTCTTTTACAGATTCTCCTCCAGCTACAACGATTACTGCTGCAATATTAAATTCAATTCAAGAAGAAATATGTACTGTCATAGAAAATTCTGGCTTGAATGTATTAACTCAAGCAACTGATACAAAAAATCAATTATGGCAAGCTATAAGTCAAGCAACTTCTTCCTTTGAATACATAGTTAGCAGTCAATCAACTTTTAATGCTTTATTTGAAAGAGTGGCTGCTAACCAATATAAAATTAAAGATGATTATAGTAGTGTTTTTATAAAATTCATCGCCGGTGGATATGCTTGTTATGGAGGAGGAAGTTTTTTATCTGGTGGAGATACATGGGGACAAATATTTACAAATAATTGTAAACTAATTATTTGTGAAGGTGGAACAATATTTCAAATGGGTGATACCCCAAGTTATTTTAGTATCAATACTGCTGATTTTATTGGTTATAATTTAAGGATGGATGGATTAGGTGGGGCTGCAGCAATAAATTATTCTTTTTATCTTAATAATACAGGAATAAAATTAATAAATCCTATGTCATACAACAGAAAATCAAATACTAATATGACAGTATTTTATTCCAATGTTACTGATAATATGCAGTTTATTTTAAATCCTATTATCAATACTATTGATTCAACAGGAGGAACTATAAAAGGATTTTATCAATGTTATAATATTCAAAATCCTTACATAACATTATTAGAAGGATCATCCGGAATAACTACTATATTTGATGCATGCAAAAGAATAAATAATTATTTAATTTATAATTGTACTAATTCAGCAGAACATGTTTATTGTTTTAATGCTTGTTATAATATTGATAATGGCGAAATAAATACAGTTGCTCATGATGGAGCAGTTGCATCAAAAAATGCAATTATATTTAAATCTTGTATTGGAGTTAATAAAGGATTTTATCAAACTGGATTAACAACAAATGGAGCAGGAGGGATTGCTTCAATTTTTGATTCAAATACATTTAAACCTAATCATGTAAATATTTTAGAAATTACTGATAATTATACATTAGATGAAAATGATGAGTATGATGTTATTGAAGTTGCTCATTCATCTACAACAAAACTTGTAACAATTACAATTCCATCAACATCTTTTTCTTATTTAAAAAGTAAAAAATTAAAAATTAAGAATACTGGTGTAGGATTAACTCATATTACTTGTACAAATAAAATTAGTTTAAATGGAAATTTATTATCAACAGTAAAATTATTTATGGAAGATGATTATGTTAATTTAATTTTTTCTACATCAGAGATAAAAGTAACAGATAAATATATATCAATAATTACAAATATGATTAATACTAATAGCTGGACATCAAGAGATTTAGGATGTGCTTTTACATATGATAATAAATCTGCAGCAGTTGATCTTACTGGACAACATATAACAGAAGCAACCTCTAATCAAACAGCTGTTATATTGTATGATAGTGGTGGGGTTGGTGCAAGTGGAGTAATGTATGTATATAATATTGCAATTGGAACTGGAGTATGGACTAATAATCGGCAAGTTAGTTGTGGAGTTGGTGGATATACTTTTGATGTAGATGAGCCAAGTGGATCATCAAAAAATATAGATTATGACATATATCATAATCTTGGATTAGGACTTGGATTATTTAAATTCCATATTTATATATCAAGTGATGGTACATTAACTAATACTACAGAAGTTTCTTTTCAAGTAGATGATCCAGGTGCTGGTAATGGTGGTGGTGGAAATGTAAATTATCTTGATAGTAATTCTATTAGAATAGCAACAGGAGTTTCTGCTGGATTTATTTATTGGGACAAAACCCATACTTTAACTGTTTTAGCAGCACAAGACTACTATTATAATTTTGTTTTTATTTTGAGGTGATATATGATAAAAGAAAAAATAAAAAATGGTGAGGGTATGTTAAAATTAAAAAATTTAACAACTCAAGAGGAATTTTGGATGGCTGCTTCAGTATACGGAAATAATACAGATAGACAAAATCCAACATGGAAAGAATGGCAAAAAAATTATAGTATAACTTATACACCTATAGAATCAGATTATAAAATTGAAAATAATAATTTGGTTTTAAAGACAGATGAAGAAAAACAACAAGAAAATATAATGGGGCAAGCAAGTAAAATACTAAACAAATTACAGCCTTTAATGATCGCTATGAATTTTCAAGAGAATGCAAAATCAAAAGGGAGCAATTCTGCAAATGCAATATTTACAGATAATCAAATAAAAGATTTTGGAAATTATATTAGTGAAATTGCAAAAGGAAATTTAAATATTGTTATGCCTGAATTACCAGAAGGTTATAAAAATTTATTATAAAAAAAGAGCAGTAATAATATACTGCTCTAATAAGGATGTTAGAATATGACTAATCTAACATCCTATTTTATATAAAGTCAAGTATTTTTTTAAATATTTACAAATTTTTTACGTTTTATTTTTAATATTTTTTAATAAATTTTTTGCATCTTGACTATGAGAATAAATTTCTAAATATTCTTTTGTATATTTTTCTGCATTTTCATAATCTTTAAATCCATAATATAATTCTGCAATCCTAATTTTAAAGCTATCAAATTCTTTTGTTTTATTAAATAATTCTATTATTATATCAATGCCTTTTTCAATATTTTTAAGTAGCCAAACTTGTCCATATTCAAATTGATATCGTAAATTATTTGGAAATAATTTAATTAATTTTTCATAAATTAAAATTGATTTATTTATTTTATAAAGTTGATAATAAACACTTGCTAATCCCCAAAGACAAATTTGATTATCAGGAAATATTTTATTTGCTTTTTTTAAATAATTCAAACAAGATTTAAAATCTTTTTTTAATCCAGATTCTCTACTATATTCAATAAACTTATTAAATTCGATTTCATTAGTTTTATCTTCTTTGTCTTCATTAATAACTTTTTGTTTCATTTTAAAACATTTATTATAAATTTCATTTGCCAAAATTGGAGTATCAGGATGATATTTATAATTAAATTCGGGATTTTCAAGATAAAATTTACTTTCTAACAAAGGTCTTGCCCAGTTCCCATTTTTGATAAGTTTATCCCATGTTTCTGGTTTAATATTTATTTCTGGTTCTGCCACTTTATTGTCTTCAATATTTTTATCTAATTGTTTTAAAACATTAATATAAATATCTTTTAATTTTTCTGCACTTTCTTTTGCAGATTCTAATATCAATTTACTTCTTTTAATTCTAATTTTTAAATCATCAATATCTTTTTTTAAATGTTTTGTATCGCCTTGCACTTTCAGTTCTCTTGACATTATTTCTCGAGAAGTTTTATAAATATGAAGTGACAATAAATTACTTTTTTTAGCTATATCTTGTGCTTCAATTGCATATTTTTCATTTTCTTTAAATAATTTTTCAAGTTCTTTTCCTTTTGCTTTTAACATTTTATCTAAAGGATTTAATGCTTTATTACAAGTTTCAATTTCTTTTTCAAATAAATCAATTTCACATTTAAGTCTTTTTTTAGCTTCCTCAATATCTTTTTCATAATTCGGTTTTAAGGTTAAGTATTTATTTAATACTTTTTTATTTATTTTTTTATTTGCAAATTTTTGTAAAGCTAATTTTAAACTCATTTGTTCACAATATTTCTTTTTAGCTCCACCTTCATTTGCATTTATAAATTTTATTTTTGGATATCTTTGAAAAATATTTTCGGATGTAGTAATAAAACTTGCAAGACCAATGTTAGTAGGAATTTTATCCCCAAAATATCCATCAACTTCAATCATATTCCCCATTTCATGATTTTTATTTTTTAATGTTGAATTAGGATCGTCGACTTTCCATTTTAAAGTTCCATCTTTATTGAATTCTATCTTACCGACTGCATCTCCTAATTGATTATGGCTTAATCCTTCTTTCCTATCATAACCACAATTAAATCCAATTTCAATTATAGGATTACATCCTAAATGAATTCCTAAACCTATTGCCATATGGACTACTGATCCACCTTGCTCTAATTGTCCATATTGATTCATAATATCAATTATTGATTCTTTTGGAGCAGGATTAAATCCTGCTGTTATAAATTTATATCCTTGCCATTTTTCTAAAATCGGAGCATAACTTCTATTAAGAGCAACAAATGGAATATCTTTTACATACCATAGATTATCAAAATGCTCATAATTTACTTCACCATAATCCACCGAACAAATAAAATCAGGCTTAATTCCAAATGCTAATAATGGTCTTAACATTTGCGCAATTGCTATTATTATAATATTATCTCTAATTTTTTTATCTAATAATTGAGGTATTAACTTTGTTACTGTTGGTGCTGAGGCAATTATTAAAGCTGGTTTATTTTTAAATAGATTTTTTATATCATTTACACCTCGATGCTTGATAACATAAGGTAAATTTTTTATATCATTTTCAGCTATTATTTTTCCTGCTCCCATCACAGTTCCTACATTACACATAATCTGATTTAAAGTATCCATTGTCAATTTTCTAATATCTTTATATTGTTTTAAAATTAAAGTATAATTTTCAATCATAGTATGCCAACATTGGATAACTCTTTGTGATTCAATTACTGCAAATACCGAAGGCACTTCAATTACGTTCGTGCATATCATCAATTGTCCTGCTTCAATGTATTTACTATAATCATAATGTTCAAAACAATTATTTATAAGCTGATATATTGGTTCAATTAATAAAAATAAATGTTTTTTATCTGCTTTTTTTAATGACTGATTTAATAAATAACCATTCCCGATTCCAATAATAACAGTTGCTTCGTCTGAATGAAAACTGAAATTTTTTATTAAAGTATCTGCCTGCTCATATTCATTATCTTTTACATAAGCAAGTATTTCTTTACTGCCTTCTTTTATTAAAAAATTATTTTTATTTAATATTTGAATATTTTCACATTGTAATTTTTTTTCTTGTTTTAATTTATTTGAAAAGTTTTTATTTATTTTTTCAATAGTTTTTAGATTCAATTCATAATTATTTTTCATTTTCTATTTCCTTTACTTTATGCACATCCCATTCACTTCTTAATAAGGCATAACAAATTATGTCTTTAAGGCTCCCATTCAAAAATTGTGCTTGTCTATAAATTCCTTCTTGTTTAAATCCGCATTTTTCAAATACTTTTTGCATACCTATATTTAATATCGAAGTACCACTCCATATTCTATTTAATCCGAGTTTTAAAAATCCATGTTCAAATAATTTCTGTAAACATTCAGTTGCTATTCCTTTTCCATGATAATCTAATTCACCTATCACGATAGCAAATTCAGCACTTCGATTTATATAATCGATTCGCTGTAAACTACATTGTCCAATATGTTTATTAGTTGCTTTATCTATTATCATGAAGGATGATAATGATTTATCATTTTCACATCTATTAAAAAAATCAGTTAATTCCTTTTGTGACTGAGGAAATAATCCATGTGAATTAAACTCATTTACTTTTTCATCTCCAAACCAATCATAATAATTAGTTAATTTTCTTTCTAAAAAAGCAGATATTAATTCTTTTGAAGTTGAAACTAAATTTAATCGTTTAGTTTTTAATTTTAAATTTAACATATAAACTCCTTAATCTAGTAAATAAATTGGACAATCTTCTATTTTATAATTTAAAAATTTTTTAAATTCTATTTTTTCTTTTTTGCTTAAATTTATAAAAGTATATTTATTACATCTCATAATTTTATCACGATTATTATAAAAACAATACTCACAATTATCATATATTCTGTTTTCATGCATTAAATAAATTCCTTTATTTTTTCTTTTAATTCATCCATACTCATTATACAATCTTTTGAAGTATAACTAAATGGAATTGGATTATTATAATTATAATCAATTATATATTTATTTTCTAAAATTTTTGCATGATGACTTTCTTCCTCTGTTATTAGACATTCATGCAATTTTTCAGATTCTCTAATTCCTATTTCAATTTGTTTACATTCTGGTGCTATTATATCAGCAACATTTTTAATATAACAACTTTTCATTTTTGGAATAAATATTTCTTTGCCTTTAGTTTCATATAAACTATCTAATACAAATTGAGCAACTTCCTCTACTGTTATCCAAAATCTTGTCATTCCAAAATCAGTAATTTTTAAAGATCCTTCTTGTTTTTGTTTTTGAAATAATTGAATTACTGAACCTCTACTACCTATTACATTACCATACCTACAAACTGAAAATAAAGTATCATGATATTTATTACTGTCAATAAATAATCTTTCAGCAGTCATTTTTGTAGAACCATATAGATTAACTGGATAAACTGCTTTATCAGTTGAAATTAAAATACCTTTTTTAATGCCATTATAAATAGAAGCTAATGCAATATTTTTACTACCTTCAACATTTGTTTTAATACATTCTATTGGATCATTTTCAGCTTTTATAATGTCTTTTAATGCAGCTGCATGTATAACATAATCACAACGAGCCATTGCTAATTTTAATCTTTCAAAGTCTCTAATATCTCCAAGCATATATGAAATTTTAGTATTATATTTTTTATATTCAACTTCCATCTCTTTCTGCTTAAATTCATCTCTGCTAAATATTTTTATTTCTTTTGGATTGTATTTTTCACATAATAATTTAGTTATGCATTTCCCTAATGTTCCTGTTCCACCGGAAATAAACCAAGTTTTATTATATTTTATTTTTTGTTCTAATAATTCTTTTTCTTCTTGTTCATAACAATTACTATAATGACTCATTTTTAATTCCTTAAACCAGTTATTGAATTTGCTCTTAATTTTAATTGTTCATCTGTTATTTCAAATTTTTTATTTAATATTTCATTCATTTTTTCCATTCTATTATAAAATAAATCTATATATTTTGGAGTCCAGCAATGTCCATATTTTGATTCCTTGCCTAACCCATCATCTAAATCAAAATGCAATTCAAGTGCTTGACTACCTAAATTAAGTGCTTGTTCGACCACATCAATATCTTTTGTATGATCTGAATATCCTGGCATTAAAAATCTTTTTTTATATTTCATTAAAATTAAAAATATTTCATTTATTCTTTTTAAACAGACTTCTTTATAATCTGTTGGATATTTACTTATACAATGCAAAAAATAATAATCACTAAATTCACTACCATATTGCATAATCAGATCAATTATATTTTCAATATTTTCATCATTTGCTAAACCACAACTAAACATTACTGGTTTTTTAGTTTCAATACATTTTTTAATTAAATCTAATCTTAAAATATCAAAACTACTAATCTTAAAATAATCTACATAATTTTTACATTCATTAATTACTTCCAAATAAAATGGGGTTATGCCAAATTCTAAATTTAATTCTTTACATAATTTTGATATTTCAGGAATCCAATCAATATTTAATTTTTGTTCTTTATATACTTTTTGTTTTTCAATATCATTCGTTAATAACTCTGCTTTAAATAATTGAAATTTAATTCCAGCAAACCCTAATTCTTTTGATTGTTTGATTAATTCTTGACATCTATTCCAATCATTATTATGATTACTTCCTATTTCAGCAATTAGTTTTATCATTATTACTCCTTTTATTTTTTTTATTTTTAGTATGTTGTTTATTTTTGCATTCTTTATTACAATATTTTTGGTCACTTCTTTTAAAATTATTTATAAATTCTTTATTGCAATATTTACATATCATTTTAATTTTCCAAATTATTATTTTTACTATAAATAAAATCTTCTACTATTAAATATTCTTTTGGAATTATAGAAATACATTTATCATTTTTATCCAAAATTTCTATAATATTATCAATTTGATTAAAAATTAATTTACCAATTATTTTAACTACTAATTTATTTTCAAAATAAATATTATATCTTTTCATTTTAATTCCTTTCTATTATTATAAACTTTATGAAAAGCATTCTTAATATCATTTCTGTCTTCTTCTGTCAAAGAAAGACTGTGATATGAAGTCATACAAAATGATTTTTCTTGTAATTCTTTTACATTTTTAAAATCCTTATCTCTATAATAATTTGAAAAAATAGGCATATCATAAATTGGAGTTATATATTTTTCCCAAATTAAAGCATCAATTTTTTGAGTGACCCCCATTTCAGTTTTTGTAATGGTCAATTCTGCTTTTACTGCCTCAATAAATTTATTTCTACTTATTCCTATTTTTTCTTCATCAAATAAAAATGGTAATACATAATAACTATGCTGACAATTTACTCTTGATTCTGCCCAAGTTATTCCATCTATTTTAATATTTTCTTTAAACCAATTTACATTATCGATTCTTTTTTGAACTTCAATATCTATATTGTTCAAAGACACAAAATAATCTATTGTATTTTCGTTAATTCTATAATGTTTAAATTGTTCTAATAAAACTAATGCCTGCATTTCGGTCATTCTCATATTGAAACCAAATTGATTTTTCATATTGGAATATTTTACTTTTGGTATTATAGGCATAGAATTTATTACTGCCTCAGCATGATTTCTTATTAATGCACATTTCATATATAAATCTGGATTTTCTGTGACAATAAAACCGCCTTCACCACAACTAAAATGTTTACCTTGCGTAAAACTAAAACAGCCAATGTCTCCCAAAGTTCCTGCTAATTGAAGTTCATATCTTGCACCTAATGCCTGAGCAGCATCTTCAATTACATATAAGTTATACTCTTTTGCTATTTCATTTATTTTTTCTACATTATAAGGATTCCCAAATAAATCTACTGCTATAATTGCTTTTGTTTTTTCTGTTATTTGTTTTTCAATACTTTCAGGATCAATACAAAAATTATCTTTTTCAACATCTGCAAATACAGGAATAGCACCATAAACCATAGGGGCAGTAGCAGAACAAGTCATACTCCAAGGTGTTACTATTACTTCATCCCACGGTTGCAATCCAATAGCACCACATGCTATTTGTAATGCAGATGTGCAAGAATTAACTGCCAAAACTTTTGTTTCAGTTCCTGTTTTTTCAAAAAAATAATTTTCAAACCATTCTTCAAGTTCCCTAACATATTCACCACCAAAAAAATGATTTCCATAACTTCCTCTAAATCCAGATAGATTATCTGAATCAATTAATTCATTTAATTTTTGTTTTATAATTTCTTTATTATAAAATTCTCTTTTTGGGAATGGTTTTAAACGTAAATTTTTGCCTCCATTTATAGCTAAAATACTCATTCATACACCTCCCTTTTAATAACATTAGGATTGATTTTATTTTGTATTTGATCAATTATTTCTTGTCTTGAAAATTCTGCTATTCCTAATAATTCATAAGAATCAAAACCATAATTAATTCTATTTAATACAACATTTTTAATATCATCATCTATATACTTTCTTATTATCCAAACTTTCTCGTCTTTAAAAAATTTTTTTAATAATTTTTGTATTTGTTTTTCAGTTCTAATTTTCATAAATTCTCCTTAATAAATTTTATTTCTTGTTTTAATTCAGTTAAATTATTACAAATATTTTCTACAATAATTGGATATTTTTTAATATTTAATTTTTTAATAATTTCTATATTGTTATTTTTATTTTTTTCATATTCAGGAAATATACTGTTATTGATAAATAAATCATGTCCATATTCATTCATTTTTTTATGATTACTTAAATGTATTTGTTTTATCTGTTCTTTTTTTTCATTAAATAAATCTATTAAATATTTTTTTCCAAACTTTAATGCATGTGAAGTATCAAAGCACATATCAAAACAATCTTCATAATTTAACTTTGCAGAATCAATATTTTCAAAAATAATTTTATTTTTAAATGCAGTTTTAAAAAATTCCGGAATATTATTTATTTGATCTATATGACAAATAAAATTATCTATTTTTAATTTATTATTTTTAATGCATTTAAAAATCTTTAAATAACTATCATGCGATGTTAATAAATGAAACGATACATATTTTAATTCTTTTAACCAGTCATAATTTATTTTAGATATTTTAAAATTTTTTAAATCATTTTCAGAAATAACAAATTCAATAGCATTTATGTTATCAGAAAAATTTTCTCGATATAAAGTTAAAATATTATCTCTATTTTTTGAATTAACAAACTTATATGCACAACCTATAGAAAGTCCGAGAATCATACATCTCTCCATATTTTATTAAATATATGCACTTAATTCTCCTCCAATAATTTTGTAGGAATTACTGATTTATTTATTTCCAATATTTCAGGATGTTTTTCTAAAAAATTAATTATACGCCAATAATTTAATTGATTGTGTTTATAAGGAAATCTAAATGAATCATTTTTAAATCCTTCAATAATTATTTTTTCTATAACTGTTTTATCTTCTTCCGTATCTAAACACAAATGCCAATGAGGATAATAATATTCTTTTTCTGCTTCTAAATTAATTATTTTTGGTTTAGGAAATATTTCTTCTCGACAATGCCAAATATTCCATCCAGAATAATAATTAATATATTTATTTGTATTATAAATTTCTTGATAAATTTGTATGGTATAAACTTGTATATCAAAACCATCAGGAAAACTTCTTGTAATACAATTGGCAGAATAATCAGCATTATATTCAAATAACCTTTCAATTAACAGATCAGCTAAATAAGGATCAAAAAAAGTGCAATCATGAGAAACATCGACTATAATATCTATATTATGAAAATTAGCAGCATCTAAACATCTTTGTATAATATTATGATGAGAACCAGAAAAATAAAAAACATTTTTATTTTTATTTTCACAATGAAACCATTTTAAAATTGGAATATATTCTTTATCTGAAACTGCTAATATAATACGGTCAATATATTTTGACTGGCTTGCTCTTTCAATTATCCATTCAATTTGTTTTTTGCCAGCAATATCACAAAGAACTTTCCCATTCAATCTTTCTGAATTATATCTTGTTGGAATTATCAAAGCAATTTTTTTATCATTATACATTAAAAATCCTTTCATTATAAGAGATGGGAATAATAAATAACATTTAAAATTCCCATCAAAAAAAAATTATCAAGGAGTCAAAACATTATTAATTAATATCTACTTTCCAGGACTCCAATAGCCATATTTGACATTTTAACCATTGATATTTATGATAATCAGGATCAGCTGCTGCAGTTTTTGCATCATATGGATTAACTCCTGAATAACTCCATTCTACACATCCATTTGTGTCTGTAGTAACCTCAGCAGTATAGAATAAAGTATCATTTCTTTTTTGCTGTAAAGTCTTTGGAACTATAAATGATCCAGGAGTTCTAAAATTAAATTTAGCATATTCATTGGTTCCATCTGCTCCACAATCAATAACTTTTACATATAAAACAACTCGTTTTATTTGTTGCCCTATTTTGTCAGATAAATCTAAAGTTCTCCAAACATTTTGATATAAAACATCATTACTATTTGTTGAATTATCATAATAAACTTTACATTCAACAAAATCATTTTGTTTTGTTAAAGCATCAATATCAATATAACCATTACCATTACCAGCATATAATTTTTGACCAAAATCGAAATCAAATTTCTTTAAAAAATTTTTTAAAGTATACTTAGCTGAAATTGGATACATAGGTTCATTTATTAATTTATAATCTAAATTAGAACCATTATTTGTTGATTCTCTTATTATTGTTTCTTTCATAGGAGATTGTGAACATCCTATAATGAAAAATACAATTAAAAATAGAATTTGTTTCATTTTATTTCTCCTATATATATTATAATATAAAATCATGAAATATTAAAAAAATAATTAAAATAAATTAAAATTTATTATTTATCTTTACCTGCCACTTTTTGAGTACAATTTTCATTGATTTTAAGTAATTTAGGATTATCAATTAAATAATCAATTATTTCCTGATAAGTAAAATCAATCCTGTTAAAATGATTTATTATATTTTTAAGTAAAATTAAATCTTCAGGATAGTCTAAAACAATTCTCCAATCAGGTTTAAAATATTGGTCTTCAGCGCATACATTTCCAAAAAAAAGATTTTCTGGAAATTCTAAATTATCTTGTAAGTAAGAATTTAATTGAACGGAATGTGTCCATATGTTCCAACCAGTATGAACTCTATGATTTTTATTTTTTATAATTTCATTAATTCTTTCAAAATAATAATTTTCATATATTTGAATATCAAATCCTATAGGAAAACTTCTAATCATACAGTTGGATATATAATTATAGTTATATTTTTTATATTGATTGATTATTATATCAATTTGAAATGGATCAATTAAACAGCAATCTGCTGTTATGTCAATTACATTAAAATATTTATCATCTATAATTTTTTTTATTTCTTGAATTGTTTTATAAACAGTATCCATAGCAGAATCTCTATTTCCTACATTATAACAATCAATACCAATTTTATCACACAATTCTTTTATCTGTAAATCTTCTGGTTCAGTAGTAGTTCCCACAACTATCATATCAAGTTCTTTAGATAATCTTAGTCTTTCGACAAGAATTTCTAATACGGATTTTCCATTCCACAATTCTTGTAATACTTTATTTGGAAATCTGCTTGATCCACAACGTGCTTGTATAATTGCTATATTCATAATTTATTCTCCATAATTTCAAACGCTTTATAAATTGCTTGTTCTTGTGCTTCTTGTCGTGTTTCAGTTAAAGGACTGCACCATAATAAACTAATATTTTTATTTCTTATTTCAATCTGAAAATGTCCAATTCTATGTTTATACAAAATTATTATTCCTTGTTCATCAAAAAACTTTTCAAGATCACAAAAACAAAAACTTATTTTATATGCCCCTAAAATAATTAAATTGTCTTTAATTATAAGATAATCTAAATCGGATTGGATTTTTGCAATCTTAAAAGGTTTGAAAAATATGCAATCTATAAATTTTTCATAACTTTTCGGATATTTTTCTTTTATTAGTTTCCAATCAATATTCATTTTACACTCCTTAGACAAATTTTCTTTTTCATTTTTTTGATGTCTTTTAATTGTTTTATTTTGATAATAATTAAAAAATAGAAATACAAGTTCTTTTCCTGATATTGCCTGTCTTGTCTTTGTAATCGGGTGGAATCCCCTGTGCTGATTTGCACCGAAATAGTGCATTTCAATTTTAAATTTTTTTTGAAATAGTTCGAATAATGTCATTCAATCCTCCTTAATATTTCCGCCCTTGTTTCACCTTTCACATATTTTAAAACTCCTGATCCTTTAATTCCTTCTGTCATATTTAATCAATACCATTTTTCAAAATTACTGCAAAGTGTTACTTCTCTTTCACCTTTCACAAATTGCTGACAATCTTTTTTTACTTTGCAATTTTCACAACTTCGCTCAAGCAAAGACAATATCTCGTTCTTATATTTTTCTTTGTCCGACCAGTTATCAGATTTTAACCATTCCATAATTCTTGTATAACTTTATTTGGAAATCTCGTTGATCCGCAACGAGCTTGTATAATTGCTATGTTCATTTTTACTCTCCTTTTTGATATTCTAATATTTCAAAAGCTTTGTAAATTGCTTGCTCTTTTGCTTCTTGACGTGATTTAAATCCACATATAATTACATTATTACAAATAGCAAATTCCCAATCAACTATATCATGTTCATAATTTTGCTTATAAATTATCTCAATAAATACCCTATTATCATCAAAAAACTTTTCAAAATCACAAAAACAATTAAAATGAAATTCGTCATCTGATGATATTGCAAATTGAATACAATCTTTATAACTTTTTTGATATTTTTCTTTTATTAGTTTCCAATCAATATTCATTTATTTCATTCTCCTAATAAATTTGATAATATTTTTTGTGTTTTTAATCCATCTAAACCAGTGCAAAATAAATCGTAATTTTCTTTTTTTTCTTTTAAATAATTTATGCAATTTCCATGTAAAATCAATAAAGCATTTTCTATTTCCACAGAAATGTCTTCAATTGATTCATAAGTCATCGTATTAAAACTACCATAAATTTTTTCTTTTTCTTTTTTAAAAATTTTAATTTTCTTTGAATGGTCTATTATAGAATAACGACCATTATCAGTTAATATATCAATTTCAAATATTGAGTAATTAATACCATTTGCAGGAGTTAAAAAAACATTTCTACATCTTTCAAATTCCATCCAGACAGGAACAGTTAAATCTTCAAAATTATAATCATTAAATGAATTTTGAATACTTCCTAAAATTTTACCTTGTTTAAAATCTCCAAAAAAATAATTACATAAATCAATAGCATGACAAGCATCTCTTTTCAATCCTCTTACATATATAATATTACAACTATTTATTTTTTCTTTTTCAAGTCTTTTTTTTAGACTTTGTATTTGAGGACAAAATCTTCTTGTATAATTTATTACTAATTTAATATCTTTTTCTATACATTTTTTATGAATGTTCAATGCTTGATCGTAATTATCAGTAAAAGGTTTTTCACAAATTATAATTTTAGGAAAAGTTTTTAAATTAAAAATATCATCAAAAATATTTTTGTGAAGTTCTGTTGGAACTGAAATCACAATTATATCCATAGGGAATGGTATTTCAATAACTCCTGAATAACCTTGACATTTCCATTTCTTTTTAGCAGAATTTAATTTCTTTACATTTTTTTCAACAATGCAAAAATCATTTATCTTTTTAGATTTTCTAAAATGATACAAAGCATGAGCATGAGTTAAAACATTCTCTGAAAATCTGGAATCATATTCATTTGGTTTTAATGCTCCTATACTGCCGGCACCAATTATACATACATTCATTTTTTATTCCTTTTCTAATGATTTTAAAAAAATTCTATAATTCCAAAAATTATCAATATAAATTAAACTAACTCTGCCATTCCATGTATTATATCGCTGTAATGCTTTAGTGATATTACCGTGCTCTTGTTGTAAACATTTACAAAAAAACTTAGTTCCAGTATCAATATTAAATTCTGGATTCAACAGATCACCTTTAAAATAGTAATTATTTAATTGCATATAACCAAAATCTTGACTTCTGTTACGATTATGGTATCCTTTGATATTCTGGAATCTGCTTTCTGTATATATAATGCTTATAATTATATCAGCATCAATATTATATTTCTTACTTTTTTCAAATACTATATCAATTATAATTGGATCACAATTAATTTTTTGTTTATATAGTTCGGATTTTGAAATTACTTTTGGATCTTCAATTTTTACTTGATAAATATTATTTATTACAACAATAAATAATATTATTAATAAAATAAATAATAATAAATAAATAATCATAAATATTTTAGTAGAATTATTTTTCATCAATTATCCTTATTTTTATTTATTATATCTATAAAACCAGAAATTATAATACCCAATACACCCCATATTAAAAACACTAAAAATATTATTTCTATTATTTTCATTTTTATATCCTTATATAAAAAAGCAGAGACAGGATTCGAACCTGTGGGTGCCAACCATGTATTCGGCTATATTTCAAGCTATTACACTACTTTGCTTTGTTTTCAAATAAAATCGGTGTTCTTTGGCACACCGAAAAGCCATTTTTAGAAGGATCATCTTGATTTTTCTCATTTCTTTTTTCTCATTTTAATCCTCCTCTAATTTTATCTTGAACATTATCAAGTATTTTATTTTTAATGCTTTGCTTTGGCTCGGCATTATATCCTACATAAAGTATTACTCAATTCTTGAAATTCCTTTTTCAATTTTAACTTCAAATATTTTATCTGCTTTTTCCTTTAGTTCATTTATATGGGTTACCAAAATTAATTGCAAATTTAATTTTTCTGATAACATTTTCAACATTTCAGCAACTCTATTTATATAATTTTTGCTTATAAACTTCCCTGGTTCATCTAAAATAATAGTATTATTTCTATTACTTAAACTCCATAAGGCAATTCTTAAAGCAATACTAGCAATATCTACAACACCCCCACCAGATGCTGTTAATGGATCAATTTTAACATCATTTCTTAAAAAATATAATTCAGCTTCAGTTTTACCTCTTTTTTCTACAAAGTCTAATTTGAATTGATAAGGTTCATCAAATATACTATTTAATGCTAATGTTACTATATCTGATATATGAAATATAATTTGATCTTGGGTTTGTTTTGCCACTATCTGTAATATTTTTTGTGCAGATTCTGATTCTAATTTATCTTGATTATATTGTTTTATATTTTTTTTATTTATAGTTATTTGATTTTCTAATTGAGATTTTTGTCCTTTTAAATTTTCAAGTTTATTTCTGTATTGAGTTATTTGCATTTATTTATACCATAATTTTTTTATAGCAGTCATCACAAACAATATCTAATTGACCTTCAAAACCTTTAAAAGTATTATCTAATTCTTTCATTGCTATTTCATCATTCCATTCATCACTATTTTCTTTTTCATATATATTTTTACATACAGCACACTGATATTCATTTTCTTTCATAACAACTCCTTTATCTCATTTAACCCTTTTTCAAATTCAATTTCATTATTTTTAATATCAGTTTCGATTTCTTTTACTATTTTTTCAACTTCTTCAACACTATTGTAATTATATTCTTTTTTTAATTGTTCTTCAAAAGTTTGTAATTTACCTTCCAATTGTGCTTTTTTAATTTTACTTTCATCAATATCTTTTTTTAATTTTAATAATGTTTCTGTGTTATTCATTCTTTACTCCTTGATATATAAATTTAATTTTAACTCTTTTATAATATTAAAAAATGCTTCTGCATCTAATACCACAATAGGTTTATTATTTTTTCTTTTATGAATCAAGAGCCATTCTCTATTTTCTTTAGTATTTTGTTTTGCTTGATTTATATCCTTATAACAATTAAAGGTTTCTGTTGCTTTGCATTCTATATCGAATTTAAATAATTCATATATTCTACCTCTTAATATAACATCAACACCTTTCTGTCCCATCTCTCTGCTATGGATTAAGCATTGTTCATCTTGATTATTAAATTCAATATTAAAAACCTCAGCTATTTTTTTACATACCCACTGCTGTAATTTCCGAGCTTTTGCTTTTCTACTGGCTATTGTTATACTCATTTACTTTCCTTTTTAATCTATTCACATAATTTATTATATCTTCTTGCATAGATATGGTCAGTCTAATATCGCCTAATCCTAAATGAAAATTTTTATCAAATCTTAATTTTTCAAAATAGTCTGATATATTAATTATTTTCAATTTATAGACATCCTTATTTTATTTTTAATTCCTTCTCCAACTTTATTTTCTTTTAAGTAATTATCTATATTATTCTTAAAGGAATTACTTATTTCATATTTTCCATTTAAACTTAAAATAAAAGCTTCCATCTTTTCATTAGTTTTATTTTTATCATCAATATATTTTCTATCAATCACATCTTCTTTAATATTAAAATATTTCTTCTCAATAGTAAAGTCTTCATACATTACATAAAAAGCTGGCTTATAATTTATCTGATCAGCATCCATTCTTAACATACTACCAACATTTATAATTCTGGTGTTGTTTATTTTTACATCAAAATTAGTATGATTATGACCGCAAAAAATATAATCAAAACCTTGTAATTTTTGTACAAGTTCATCCGGAGTTATTGATCCTGGAAATTTATTTATTGAAATAAACTCATGAATTAAGGCAATATTTATTCTATCATTTTTAATGTAATATTTTTTATTCAAATGTCCATAATGAAATCCAACAACCTGAAAATCAGTATCTAAATATATATCAGTATAATTTATTTTTTTTGCTTTCCATAAAACATTCCAACTACTTTTATCAATATCATTTATATTATGGTAAGGAATTTCGTGGTTGCCAGCAATAGTATAAAAATTATCTGGTAAATTATCAATTAACCATCCCTCTAAAAATGGACTGGATTTATGATTATCCAATAAATCACCACAATCAAATATAGGACAGTTATTTTCTGATTGCACTTTTTTAATTTGTTCAAGTTTATTTTTTTGTGCTTCAAAATAATTGTCGATTCTACATCGTGGTTTTGTATCTCTCATGTGCCAGTCTGATGTAAAAATAGAAATAATTTTTTTCATTTTTTATTTCCTATACCTATTTGTAATTGATTTTCATATTTATTGTATTCGACATAAGTGGATTGAATATAATAAAATCCATTATCAATTACAAGTTCTGTATTATCATCTAAATTTTTTATTATTTCTTTTAATTCTTTTATTATCATTTCTTTTCCTTAAAAATTACTTTACACTTTTCATTTATACATCTCATTCTTTTAAAACCTTCAATACTTTCATTTTCAATTTCTTGTAATTCAGAATTACAATATTTGCATTTTAATTTATCACCATCACAAGGAATGGTTGTTAAATTTAATTCACGATCGTAAATACCAACAAATCCTGTGCCATGACATTTACAAGTTTTTAAATGTTCCATTATATTCTCCTATACATCTTTCTGAACAAAAATGCTTATTATTTTCAATAAACCATCCGTCTTTACAAAAATCAATCATAAAATTTTCTTTATTATCTTTTTTATATTCTTTTTGTTTATTACAATTATCGCAAATTACATTAAAAGTTATTTGTATCATATTTTATTTCCACATAAAGGACAAACATTTCCTAAAAGTTTTTTATATTCAATTTCATCTAATTTTAATTTATTATTTATTTTGTCAATATCATTTTTATATTTTATAATTGAATTTATTATCCATACAATATCACTATATTTATCATTCAATTTTTCTATTTTATCAGATAATTCAATTAAACTATTTATTTTATTTTCATATTTAATTTTTTTATTTGTTTCTTCAATCAATTTTTTTTGTGATTCAATATTAGTTTTTAAACAATATAATTTATTCCATTTATCTTTTAATAAAATAATATTATTTTCTAATTTTTCCAATGCTGTTATTTTAATTTCTAATTCATTTAAATTATTATATTTTTTTATTTCATCCTGATTAGTTTTTAATAATTCTCGTTCATTTTCTAATTTTCTGATATAATCTCTTTTCATCCTTTCAATATTAGACAATGATTTATCAATAATATCCAAATTGATTATTTCATTTATATATTTCGCTATTTCACCATTACTTTTAGAAAATAAAAAAGGTGCATCCATTTGATACTGAAAATTTATATCAGAAAAATTTATTTCATTTTTAATTTTTCCTGGGATTTCAGTCCCAAATGCCTCATAAACTTCATCATTAAATTTATACAAGTTTTTAGTTTTAGTTTTTTCTCTTGTAATTTTATTATTGTTAATTGTCAATTCTACTTTAGTTTCATCTGCCCAATAGCTTTTATAACTATCGCCTGACGGTCGATTATTTATAAGCCAGTTTAGACTTCGTAAAATTGCACTTTTTCCACTATCTGAATTTCCAGAAATGATATTAACATTTTTATCAAATGATAATTCTGTTTGTTTATGACTTTGGAAATTATTTAGCTTTATTGAACTAATCATCTTTATTCTCTTTTAAATTATTTTCTATAATTGGAAAAATTAAATCTAAAATTTTAACATATTTATTTTCCAATTTTGAATGACTATCTTTTCCACCACAATCTTTTTTACCACAATGTCCACAATAACCATATTCTTTATGAAACATAGTTAAAATATCTTCTTTAATCTTTTCAATAACTACCATTTATATTTCCTATCATAAGTCGAGATTGACTTTTCTATTTCCTGCCATTTTTCTTTCACTTTATTTTCTAATTCGGATTCTAAATTATTTTCTTCAATATATTTTACTAATGCTATTGGAGTATATTCTTTATTATCCCATTCAATTTTTTTTGCTGAATACTTTCCCTGAGGCGTTAATAAATCATATAAATAATTTATATTAGATGTAATATTATCAATTCCGTAAATATGAAGAATATCTATAAAACAACTTCTTAATTGAGGTATTATTTTATTTTTTGCACATTTTATTTTTATTCGCATACCAATTTGTAAATCTTTTTTCTTCATTTTTTCAACTTCACTTAACCAAATACAGTGACAGGAATAATGATCTAATGCTTTCCCACCTGTTCGAGAATATTTTTCTCCAAACATAACACCAATATTCATAATAACTTGACTTATAATTATCAATAAACAATTTCTGTCTTTTATTTTATGAGCCATCATTCTAAATAAATATTTTAAATAACGAGTTTTTTCTAATTTATAACTTCCTTTATCATAAATTTTTCCTTTTTCTCTTGCTTTTGTTTCTTCATCTTCACGTTCTTTTTCTGCCTCACAACTTAATCCATCTAAACTATCAACCACATAAATTAAATATTCATCTGATTTTAATTCATCTAATTTTTTTTCTAAATTAAATTTCATTTCTTCAATAGTTTCTGAATTTTTTTGATTTTCTTCAATAATTTTAAATCCATATAATTCTTGTTCATCAAAACTAAATCCAGATTCACAATCATCATAAAATATTTTTAATTTATCCTTTAATAATTTTTTTGCAGTTGCTATAAATTCAATAGCAAGTAAAGTTTTACCTGAACTTTTATCTCCAACAATATTTACAACTTTTCCAATTCCATAACCACCACCTAAAACTAAATCCAGTAAGGTTGCACCTGAATTGATAGTTTTATTTATAGATTCTTTTATTGGTTCTTTGATAGTTTCAATAATATTTTCAGTTATTTTTTTTAACATGCTAAAATCCTTAAAATAAATTTAAAATAAATTTCATATGCTGTTTTACCACAAGCAGTAAAACACCCATCTGGATTTAATTTTAAATATCCATCTTTAAAATTTATTTTAGTTCTCATTTTATAAATCATCCTCACTTAAATCCAAGATACTTAATCTATTAAGCACTTCGTTTTTATGATTCAATCCAATTGAAACAAGTGCATTAAGTAATTCATATTTTTTGATATTCCTCAATCTATCTTTTTTGTATAAAATATTATTTATTTTGGTGCGAAATTGTTCCACTTCCTTATCAACATCACCAAAAATATAATAAGTTTTATCTGGTATTTTATTTTCCATAATTTAATCCTTAATATCCATTATTTTCTTTTCTCAAATTTTTTCTAATGTTTATAATCTCTAATTCATTTCTTTCTGCTTGAGAATTATTTCCCTCATTATGAGCTAAATAATCATAACAAGGCTTACAAAAATCTCCAATAAATACACCTTGATTACTTTTATTTGTACATCCTGTTATAATGCATTTTGTAATTTCTGTAAATTTTATTTTTTTCATTACTCAACCTCCGAACATTTTTCCCATTCAGTGCATTGAATACAATCATCAGTAGTATCAACATCTTTTTTGAAAGTATGCCCATGTGGGCAAAGATTAGATTTTTTGTTTTCTTGTTTAGGAAATTCATTTGCTTTTTCTAAATAATCATCATCTTGTTTATTTTCAATGTTTTCAGTACCTAAAAATATATTTTTCACTTCATCATATTTAGGAACAATCAAATATTCATCAAGACTTAAAACCTTATCCAATATTTCTTTTTTGATTGCATATTTTCTTTTTTCAAATCTGAATGCTTTATATTCATTATGTTTGTATTCTCCTGCTATTTCAAAAGCCCTAAATTTTACAATATAACCATCCTCACTTGGATCAGTAAAAATTACATATTCTTTTGTATCTGGATCAACAATTTCACACATTAGTTCAGGCTCAAATGCCCCAGATTTTTTATTTATATCCCACCAACCAGTATCAAAAATCATAACTTCTTCTGGATTATCAGATAATAAATCCAATACATTAAAAACACTTCTTGTTTTTACTTTAATATTCTTAATAAGATTTTTATTTTTTTCATAATCATCATATAAAATTTTTAATTCTTCACAAATAGGACAAGGTTTTCTAAATGTTTGGTTTAAACATAAAACTGTTTCATTATTTATACCCACTCCGCTATGTCTTCGATAATTTAAAACATATTGACTATCACCTTTTGAAACTCTTGTATTTGGATCATTATCAGATTTTATAATATATGGTAGAATAACAATCTGATTTATTTTATCCAAATGTGGTTTAAACATTTTATATTCTTTTGGAAAATTAAATATTTTGTTATATTCTGCAAAAGATTTATTGTCTTTTGTTTTATAATTTTCCTCAATCCTTTTTTGTAATTTATCTTTTATACTCATTTCAATCCTCCTCTAATTTTATCTTGAACATTGTCAAGTATTTTATTTTTTATGTTTTGTTTTGGCTCTGCATTATAACCTACAATATAAAGGTCAACAAGTCTTTCAAGTGCTTTTTTTCTATGGTCAAATGCAGATACAGCGCCTGAAGCAATTTTTAATTCAAACTTTGCTTCAATCAGTTTACTATTCAAATCCTGATATTCCTTATTTGCTATTATTTCAGATTCAATGGCTTTTTCAGTTGGCTTTTTTTCATTATTTTTTAGAATGAAATTATATAAAGTTGCTTCTAGTAATTCTAGTTCTGATTTTAATTTATCCACTTTATTACTGCAATTGGCTTCATATTCAAGCCATTTCATATATAATTTTGGATGTAAAATCCATTCCTTATCCAAGATGCTTTCATCAATAGATACATCGGATTTAAAATCATAATTATCATTCATTTTTATTCTCCTATTATATTATATATAAAAACCTAAAAATTTTAAAAAATATTATTCTTTTTTCCCAAGTTCTTTAATCCATTCGAAATCAGGATGTTTTTGTAAAATTGTATTTTGCCAAATATAATTTTGCCATTCAATATTATTAGAAAATCCTTTATTAAAAATTTCAACTAAAACTGAAAACATATTAGTATTAAAATCAGTTTTAATTATAATATTTTGTAATTGAATTAAAATATTTTTTCTTTCTTGTTTATTTCTTCTTTCTGCAAAATCAATAGAATTTTGTAATTCTACCTTAATTTTGTCTAAAAATATAATTTGTTTTTCTGTCATATAATCACCACCTTATATTATATATAATAATACTATTTAAGAAAAAAGTCAAGTGTTTTATTTAAAAATTTTTAATAATTTACATTTTCTTTACAAATTATAAGAATATTTCAAGACATTTTGATATAAAACCAGCTTTTCCACTATCAAAAAAGTTATTACTAAATGCCTGAATAATAACCCCTGCTCTAATAGCATTATCTTTATTAGCATTTAATATCATTTTACTGAAATAACTTAATATCATTCTGCGTAAACGTTCAATATCTTCACTTTCATCTAATTTTTTTAATACTTCTTTTACAGATTCCCAGTCTTTTAACATAGCTCGACATAATTCTATTGATTCAATAGATTCCTGAAATTCATCTATTATTTTATTTATCTCATCCTCATTATCCATATATATTATTTTTTCTAATATTATAAGTGCTTGTCTATTAGTTTCAGATTTTTCAATTATTTTTTTTAAAGCAGATATAGGACATTTACCATTTTCTTTTTGATATACTGATTTTAATAATTTCATCATATTATTATAATCCAATTTTTCTACTTTAAAACAAAAACATCTATCTCTAATTGTTTTAATAATTTTTTCAATTTCAGTTGTACATAAAATAAAATAACAATCTTTTGGAGTATCTTCTAATATTTTCAGCATTGAATTTTGAAAATCTTTAGTTGCTTGATGAACTTCATCTAATATAAATAATTTATTTTTTCCATTTAAACTTTTAAATTGACAGTTGTCTATTATTTGCCTTGCCGAGTCAATACCTCTATTATTTGCCGAGTTTAATTCATAAACATTATCTTGACAATTAAATTCATTTTCAAGTATTCTGGCTAATGTGGTTTTTCCCGAACCTCTTAAACCATAAAAAATATAGCAATGCGGATGATCTGGTTTTTTGATAACTTCTTTTAATGATTTTAAATTACTTTCATTACCTAAAAAACTTTCAAAATTATCAGGTCTGTAAGTTATATGAAACATTTTATTTTTCTCCTATCATTTTTTGTTTTATATAATTTTCAATTTCTATTGAGCTTTTAAACCATGTTTGTTGTTTTAATTGATCTATTAAAATTTCAGGTGTTATAAAAATAAGAGGCAAAATAGAAAAATATTCTCTTGATGATTTATATCTTTTACAATAAGGATTTAAACATTGAAAAAATAAATATTGTAATTTTTCAATTAAATTTAAAGATACTTTTATAACAGAATTCTGTTCTTTACAAGTATCACAAAATAAACCATTTACTAAAATAAATTCTTGTCTGCTTTGTATTGGAATTTGTTTATCATTTTTATTTTCTAATAATTTCATATTTTAAACTCCTTCATATTACTCCAATTTTCATTCTGTTCTGAAATATCTATACTTACTTCCAATGGTACAATAATCCAATTCCAATTATCAATAATATCTTTAGTCATTATTTTTTTAATCTCTGGTATTAAAATATCCTTTTCATTCATATCAAAATCAATAATTAGACTGTCATGTATCTCTGCAATAATTTTTGATTTTAAATTATTAGTTTCAATAAATTTTTGAACTTGTATTAAACTCCATAATAAACAATGAAATGCACTTCCTTGAATCTGTATATTAGTGCATTGTTTTTTATCCATTTTCCCGATACATCTAAAACCAGTTTTTAAAGGTATAAATCCTCTTTTCTGATAAAACTCCCAGATATAATTTTTCCATTTTGTATAATTTTTAAATCTGATATTCCAAAACTGATTTTCTACATCTTGAACATGATTTATAAATTTTTGTTTTGTAAATCCAAAATTATTAACATCAATTTCTTTCATAATATTATTAGCACAATTCAAATAATAATCACCATAAAATTGAGGAAATACAAATTTATTTTTTGCTAAATATCTTAATTCTTTTGATACATTTTCCCGTGAAATTAAAAATAAATCGCAAGCAGTATCCAAGTGCATGTCTGATTTATCATCAAGTATATAATTTATCATTACTGGATCTTGATGGTAGCATGCACCTATTCGCACTTCCAATTGCCCATAATCTATTTCAAGTAAATAATTATCCTTTGAAGGTTTAAATAATTTCCGTATCATTTTAGTTTCTTCATCTCTTTTCGGAAAATTCTGTATATTTGGATTACTCGCAGAACTTCTATAACTGGATACTGTATGCAAATGAAATTGAGGATAAATTTTTTCATTACAAATTTCTTTTTCAATTCCTAACAAATAAGTATTTTTTAATTTTTCATATTTTTTATATTCTAAAATTTTTTTAACAAATGATAAATTTAATTGATTTAAAACTTCCTTATCACAACTATTATTTCCTTTTTTAGTAATTTTAATAGGTTTAATTTTTAATTTATTAAAAAGTAAATCATTCATATCTTTTGTAGAATTAAAATTAAAATGTCCATTCCAGTTAGCAGTAACTTTTTTATCATACTGTATTTCGTGATTTAATTTTTTTAATTTATTCTCTAAATCTAATTTTAATTGATTTAAATATATAGTATCAATATTGATTCCATTTTGTTCTATTCTGGATAATGATAACATTCCTTGCATAAATAAATCATATCCTCTATCTTTTAATTTTTCTTTTTGTAATTCATATAATTTATAAGTAAAATAGCTATCATAACCACAATAAATCATTATTTCATTTATATCAGCATTTTCAATATTATTAAAATCATTACTATTTTCTGCCTTTAAATATTTTTTAATATTTATGTCATAATCTTCAATATCAAAATTGATTTTTACTTGTTCTTTTAAACCACATTTTGCAGTATTGTCTATGATATGAGTAGCAAGCATGGTATCCCAATAAACATTTTCAATCCAGAATCCCCAGATATTTTTTATCCATGACAATTCAAATTTCGCATTCTGGATTATCTTTTTTATGTTTTTATCTTTTAAAATATCAAATAACTTATCATTAAACTCATTAAATACTATTGTTTTATTTTTATCAGTAATTGCAATACAGATTATTTCATGTCCTTGTTTATGAGATTTAAGTCCTGTAGTTTCAATGTCAATAGAAATTAAATTATCAAATTGATAATTATGATTATTAAATTCTACTTTTGTATATTCAGAGATTTCTACATAATTTTTATCTTTTAATTTATTTCCGAATAAGTCTTTTTCAATTTTAAAAAATGGTTTGTTCATTTATTTTTTGTCCATTCATAAATTCCATAAATTGCTAAAATAAAATATATGAAAAATAATATTGCTTGCATATAAATCTGTTTATATAAATCAATTATAAACCAACTAAAATTAGTAAAACTCCAAATTATAAAACAAATTTTATTTTTCTTAATATTTAAAATAACTCCGATTAAACTTAAAATTGTAATTATAATTGTTATAATATTAAATATCATTTTAATTAAATAATGTTTTATTTTCTTGTTTTATTTTGTTTTCAATACTATTTAAATTCTTAATTGCAGTATCAAAATAAGATTTTTTTAATTCTATTCCAATTCCTTTTCTTTTAAATTTCAATGCCTGAAAAACTTCCGAACCAATACCCATAAACGGTGTTAAAATAGTTTCATTTGGATTACTATATAATTTTATACACCTTTCAATAGTTTCAAGTTGTAAAGGACATATATGCTTTTCATCCTGTTCTGCTCTTGCTTCATAATATTGTAATGTATTAGTTTCGTTTATATCAGTCCATATTCCATTTGCCCATTGAATCCATTTTTCATTATCTAAATCTCCATTTTTTACTGCATTAACAGGATTTTTATTTTCCCCTTCTTTTTTAAAAATTAAAATCTGATCAATTAAAGCAGGTCTTAAATCTGCACTATCTTTATGTAATTGTTTGAATGATAATGCCTTTGAATGAATTCTTATTGATTGTGCTTGTGGATTTTTTTGAATAAAACATCTGCCATAATAATTCCAGCCATTTTCTAAATGCAATCTAATTAAATCACCTGGAAAATCTTTTAATCCTATATAACCGTCTTTTTGCAACATTGCAGGAATATCCATGCAATGGACACATGACAATCTACCAGCTTTTGTTACTCTTAATAATTCTTTTATTATAAAAGAATATTGTTTATAAAAAATTTCTGCATTATTACAATTTCCTAAATCTCTTAATGAATCTGAATAAACAAATAAATCAACAAAAGGTGGAGAATAAATAGTTAAATCAATACTTTCAGTTTCAATTTGTTTTAATTCTTCACAGGAATCTCCATGAATAGCAATAAAATTTTCACCTTCAATTTTAATACTTTTATAATTTTCTTTCATTTCAATTTCTTTCATCTTTAATTCTCCTTCTTCATATTTTTTGATATGTTCAATCAAACCTTTTTTAAGTCTTTTTGCTTGTAAATCTTTTCTCATTATATTATCTAAAATTTCTAATTCAAAATTAGTTAATATAATATGAACATTTACTTCTTTAAATTGTCCATAACGCCAACATCGTCTGATACATTGATAGAATAATTCCCAACTATCATTTAATCCAAAAAATATCATATTATTACATTGTTGTAGGTTGAGTCCAAACCCAGCTATTTTTCCTTTAGTTAATAAAATATTATATTTTTTATCTTGAAAATCTTCAAACATTTTAATTTTATATTCTAAATTATCATCCCCTTTAACTTCAACACAATTAATATTTTTTTTAACTTCTTTTGACTCATCCTGTAAAGTACACCATATAATATACTGTTCATCTGGTTTTAATATTTCTTTTAATTTATTTATTTTTTCTTTTATATTTTTTCTTTTGTATTCAACTCTATCCTCTAATCCTTTTAATCCTGAAAAAAATAAATATTCACCATTACCTTTAAAATCAATATTTATAATATGCTTTATAATATTTAATTTTGGAAGTTTATAATCATATTTATAATTTAATTCCTGTGGTTCTGTAAAACAAATTGCCCATGATGAAAGCCATTCATAAAATTTATTTTCTGCATGGTGTTTTAATCTCCATTCCTGTCCACCTTTATTAGTACCTTTTTTATAAATATGATTTCCATTTTCTAATTGTATAGTATGTTCTTTATTTGCATTTATAAAAAACATAGATAACATTTCTTGATATGAACAGATATTTAAAAATTCTGCATGATTGCCTATTTCTACATTATCATTCGGAGCCGGAGTTGCCGTACAAGCCATTTTATATTTTATGTTTTTACATTTATCAATTAACTTCTTTTTATAAACACCCGATATAGATTTTATAATACTACTTTCATCTAAAATAATTGTATTAAAAATACTAAAATCAAAATTATCTATCATTTCATAATTAGTAATAAATAATAAATTATCTGTTATTTCATTTTGATTTCTTATATATTTTAATTCTATATTTATTTTTTTAGCTTCATTAACTGTTTGTCTTGCTACTGATAATGGAGATATAATTAAAGTTTTTTCATTTAATAATCTTGCATATTCAAGTAATATAAAAGTTTTACCTAATCCAGTATCAAGAAAAATTGCACATTTACCTTTTTTACAAGCCCATTGAACTACATCTTTTTGATAATCAAATAATATTTTATTTATTTGTTTTTTATCAATTTCTTTTCCTACTGCAATAATTCTATTATTTTTTGTTTTTAGAAATTCTTTATATTCCATTAACTTAATCCTTTAAATTAAATAAATTATATCTATCATTTTCAATTCGTTCTTTTGCTTTTGTATAATATTCATTATCAATTTCACAACCAACATAATAATATTCTAAAATTTCACAAGCTATTAAAAGACTTCCAGAACCAACATGAGAATCAAATATCAAATTGCCTTTTTCTGCATAATTTTCTAAAACCCATTTATACATTTTAATTGATTTTTCAGTAGGATGAATTCTCTTATAATTTTTATTTCTTGCATTTGCACCTAACCATAATTCAGTATATTTTTTTACTGGTTTATTAAAAGAAGTCCATGCAAGTTCTCCATCTGCATAAGAATTATTTCCTGTTTTTTTATCCCAAAAAATAAAATTTTTAGTGTTATATAAATATTCAATAAAATAATTCCCACCCCATATTATTTGATTTTTACTAATTCTAAAAAGTTCATTAAAATAATTTTTATCTGGAATTTTAGTATCCCAGTCTTTTAATTTATAACCAATATCAGCATTAGAAGTTCTATTTTTAAAATTTATATTTCCTGCACCAATTCCATAAGGCGGATCAACTATTGCTAAATCAAAATATTTATTAGATATATTTTTCATATATTCCATACAATCAATATTTAAAAATATATTTTTATTATAATCATATCCCATTTTTTATTCCATTAACATAGTAATAAATTTTACATCATTATTCTGAAAACAAATCATACTATCTGATATATAAGTTTTATAATCATTTCCAAAATCTGATTTTAAAAAACTAATTAAATAATCCGCATTCAAACTGAATTTTATATTTTCAATCTCATTTTCCTTATCCAATTTAGTTTTAATATTTATTCCTATATTACTATTTTCAATTTTAATTTTATTTTTTTCAATTTCAATTTTTAATACTTTACTTTCAGAGTCTAATATTGATACATTTACATCAATATCATTTAGATTTAATTTATCCAGAAAATTGATTTCCTTTTCATTTTCTAACTGTATTTTTGTATAATCAGGATAATTACAATCGGTTAAATAATTAAAATAAATTATAGTATCATCTGCTAAAAAATAAATCAGATTTTTTTCAATGCAATATTTTTTAACTTTAAATTTCAATAATAAATCAATTTGTAATTTCTTTAAAAAGAATTTATTAAACTCTTTATGCAAATTATAGATTATTAAAACTCTACCATTTGTACTAACAATTTTATCGTTATCGATAAATATATTAGGTAAAAATCTGGTATTATTTTCATCAATAATTTTTTCTGCAAATTCAATACCAGTTAAAAAGTTTTCAGGTAAATCTTGCCATTCAAAATTATCTTTAAAAGTAAACTCTTGTTTTATTTCTTGTTTAGTAAATTCAATTTCTGATTTTTTAGATATTAGTTTTATATTATCTTCAATATTTAATTCTAAATTATCGTCTTTTAATTTTGAAATAATTGCAGTTAATTTCTGTAATGACAAGCTGAAATTATCATTTAAACTTTCATCAAAAAATTTATTATAAATAACTATTTCATTATTGAATTGATAAATATAGTTATCCTTGAAATTTAATTGACCTGTTAAACTGATTTCATTGCCGGAATTTACTTGAACTCCATTTAAGAAATTTAGTAGTTTTTGTTTACTGATTGTCATTTAATACTCCTAATATATTATATATAAAAACCTTAAAATTTTAAAAATTAAATTAACCATTTTCTTTTTTTATTTGATAAAAATAATTGTTTAAATATTTCTTCAAGTACATTAACTGATATAGAATTACCACATAATTTAAATATTTGATTTTCACTAATATTATCTTTTATTTTCATATAATCATTATTAGTAAATCCTTGTAATATTAAACTTTCAAAAGAAAATAATCTTCTTTTAAGAGTTTCAATTTTTAAATTAGAGTGTGTTCTTATTAAACAAGGACAACAATTTTTAATCATTGATTTAAATTTATCCCCTTCTTGTGAAGTCCATATATAAATATCATTATCATAATTTAATAATTCTTGCAATGTAAATCTATATTTAATTTTTTTTGGAAATTCAAAACTTAAATCATCTATATCTTTTCTTATTGAAATTATAAATATTCTTTCTCTATTTTGAGGTATTCCATAATTTTTTGTATTTAAAATTTTCCAATAAGTATTATAATTTAATTCTTGAAAATAATTAATTAATTTTTCAAAATCATTTTTAAATTTATCTTGTAATAATGTACTAACATTTTCAGCTATACAATATTTTGGTTTTTTATATTTTATAATTTCTAAAACATTCCAAAGTAAACTTGATCTTGTATTACTGTTTTCTGAAAATCCTTTTTGCTTTCCAGCCATCGAAATATCTTGACAAGGGAAACCATAAGTAATTAAATCAAAATCTTGTAATTCATCTATATTTATTTTTGTTATGTCTTTTAAATTTTTACTTTCATTCTCATTATGAATTAAGCAATAAGCTTTTGAAGCATATTTATTTATTTCACAAAAATAAATTAATTCAAATTCAATATTTAAATTTTTTAATGCTTTTTCAAATGCTCCAATACCTGAAAATAAAGATAATAATTTTATCATTTATCTAATATCCCACTATTTACAAATTTTTTCATTTTACTATCCAATAAAGACTTCCCGATATTCAAACACTGTAAAATTACTATTTCATCATCAATAAAAAACTCATCTTGCCTATTTGCCAGAACCATAAGCCGAGCAATTCCTTTTTTCTTTTCTTCTTTTTTCTGATTTATTCCTAACATCAAACTTACATGATTTATTTTTCTAATATCCTCACTCATATCACCTTGCTTCATATCACGATCAAACGTCATTTTGTTAGTATGAGTAGCAGTAACTATAAGACAATGTTTTTGCAATGCTAATGCCCTTAACTGCTCCCAGACATTATTTAATTTATGCCTGTGTTCACCGACTTTATAATCAGATTTAACAATATCAGCAAAATCAATAATTATCAAATCAGCAACAAAATTTTCTTGACTGACTAAATTATCAGATATTTCAGATATTTCAGTAACAGATATATTATGTGGGCTATTACAAAATAATTTCAACTTTCCACCTTTTAATATCATTTTTAGATTTCTAATTTTATTTTTTACTGATTGACTTTGCAATCCTTGTTTTTTATATTTTATCATTTCAACTTCAAATAAATTATTGACTTCCTTAAATCTCGGTATTTCAATTTCCTTTTCTTTTTTTGTTTCACCTAATATATTTTGATATATTCTGCTTAATACTTGATTTTTAGGCATTTCTAAACTGAAAAATAATGTTCTTAATCCAAGTATAGTTGCTCTAATTGCAGTTTCAATAAGTAAAAATGATTTCCCTCTTTTAGCTGGAGCAGCAAAGGCAATCAGATCACCTCTTGTCAAATTGCCTATTGCCTTACCCAGCTCCCCTCCGAATGTAAATAATTCTTCCTCCTCCCAGTTTAAAACTTCGTCAACTACTTTAATATCAGAAAAAACATCGATATAATTTGTAATAGGAAGTTGTATTTTTTTATATTCAATAACTAATTTTTCAGCTTCTTCATTCTGACCGTTTGCAGTTAATTCATCAATCTGTAATTTTAATAATTTTAATTTTCTTTGTTTTAAATATTTTATTGCCTGATCTATTGCATATTCTTCATTAAAATTATTTTCTCTTTCATAATTACTGGATAAATGTTCTAAAAATAATTTTATTAAATTTTCATCATCTTCATTATGCTGTTCATTTAACCATTCATTATATAAATTTTGTATGTCTTTATGGGGTGCTTTTTTATATTTTTTAAAATAATCAATGCACCATTTAGCTATCAATTTACTTGAATTAACTTTTAATAATTGAATATCTAATAACTGTATAATTGATTTACAGAATTTATCTGAAACAATTAAACTGGTTATTATCAATTTTTCTAAATTAGTGTCAATTGCTGTTTTTACCATGACCCTGACCTTGACCCTGACCTTGACCCTGACCTTGACCCTGACCTTGACCTTGACCATGACCATGACCCTGACCATGACCCTGACCATGACCCTGACCTTGACCATGACCATGACCTTGACCTTGACCTTAATCCTATAAATAAATTAATTATATTCATAATTTACCCTTATTTTTGTTCATCTGGTAACTTATGCTTCCATTCAAAAAAATCAGTAACAGATTCAATATTTATATATGCAATTCCAACAGGTTCTACTTCATTTAGTAGCCCATCTTTTATTGCTTGCATAAATCTACCAGAATCAGCAACCCAAGAAGCATCTTTTAATTGAAAAAAATTACCAAATCTTTTAACAACCTTACCAACAAGATGGTAAGTTACTGTTCTAAAAAAAAATGATCTACCGATTAGATCATCATAAGATGAAATGTCAATTTTTTCATCTTCATTTAAATCCTCTTTGATTTTTTCATAAGTCTCATCTGAAATATAAATTTGTTTCATTTTGTTCTCCTTATATTATTATATTATAAATAAAAATCATAAAATATTTAAAAATATTTTAAGTATTTAATAAAATTTTTCGTTGTTCAGTAAACATTTCATAATTATAACTATCCGGACTACTGGATTGAATTGCTAAATCTAATTCTTTAATTTTTTCTTCTTTTGTTTTTTCAGGAATTACTAATTTACCTTGTTTGACTAATTCATCATGCTTTTTACTTAAATACCATGATAAGTCAATTTCTCTAATAGGACAATCACCTGCTTCCATCCATTCACAAAATCCATTAAATGCTTGAGTATTCATTCTAAAATGATGAATGCCAGTTTCAAAGTCTTTCCAGCCTTCTTTTATCTCATTCAGATAAATAATATAATATTCAATAAAACCTTTGAAATTAACTACCCTTGCCTGAAAATGACCTCTGTCTAATTCAGTTCTGGTATATTTTCTTTTAGTAATTTTGCAATAAATTGATTGACTTTTTAAACTTTCAGCAAATCCATGTAAATTATCAACAGTATCAATTAACTGATTTTCCTGTTTTATAGTTAATGTTTGTCCGCCGAAACATTGCTCTTTTATCATAGCAGTTTCGACAGGATACGGATTTTTTTTTAATTTAATTAAATCAGGTTTATATTCAGGTTTATTATAATAACATTTAAGCATTAAACTTTTACATGAAAAATAATCACTAAAAAAAGCAGCTAATAAAGTTCTTGGCATTTTATCTTTTTTTTCTTTTAGGGTAAAAGGATAATATCCATCTTCAAATCCTAACATTACATTTTTAAGCATTTGTATTATTTCGGTATGAGTATATTTTCTGTCTTCAATAGGAATGTTATATTTAATTAAAGTTTCTTTTAAAATACAATTATTTTTAATAAAAGTTCCATTAAGCAAATATCTATATTGTTTATAAGATTCTTTAATTGTTTTAGTATTTAAATTTTTATGTTTAGAAGCAATTCTATTTATAGAATTCCATAAGGAAATAATTTCTTTAAAATCATTAGAATAAATAATTTGTTTTTTAATTTTACTTTTAGGTAAATCATTATATTTTTTTTCTATTAAATTTTCTAAATTTGAATTTTTAGTAATGTCAGATTTTTCTGACATTACTATTCTATTGTCACTTAAAGCATTTAAATTAATATCACTTAAAGCATTTAGACTATTATTTTCAAGTACTTGATTTTGATAGTTCTTGATAACATTTATTTTTATTTCAGATTCTAATTTTTCAGAAAAAATATAATTTAATTTTATATACCAACCAGTTATTTTATCTGCTTTTTTATAAATTATTTGTTCTATTAAACCTAATTTTAATAATTGTTTTTTAGTTTTTCTAAAACGAGATTCCCCCCAGTGTAATCCTTTTATGCAATATGAATCGGTGCATTTAGGTTGATTAGTTTCTTGCCATTTTGCAGTATAATAATAAAAAGTATATAATGCTATTAAATCAGATGGATTTTTTTCTTGTAAAAATTTATCTAATGTGTATTTTGTTAAAATAATTAATTTGTCTTCAATAAAGTTTTGTTCCATTTTATACCCTCTTTAAATTGTTTATAATATTCTGGATTTTTATTGTATAATTTTCTTTGATGAAATTTACAGAATTCAGAAGTTATGTGTTTTGGAAACTTTGTATAAAGTATTCTATTTAAACATTCAAATAAAATAATCCATTGAGTATATGATTTATGCATTATTTTTTTTCTAAATTCAAATTCTACTAATAATATTTTGCAATAAAAAATTAAATAATCAATATTTTCTTTCCATAATTTTGTTATTGGATGATTTATACAATATTTTGGGATTTTCCAACCTATATTAATTCCAGTATTAGCAGAAATTATTTGAATACATTCTATTATTTGTTTATTTAATCTTTTATTATCAAGACATTTAGCTGTTTTAATTGGATTTGCATAAGGTAAAAATATTTGCATTATTTTTCTCCTTTAAAAATAAAAAGCCATTATTGACTGGTTCAGCCCTTAATAATATCCTACACCATTTAAAAAGATAATATTAAGCCCAGCCAATAATGGCTCTAATAAGCGGTGTTAAAAATATTTATAATAGTTTTGCTGATAAACTATTCATAATTAATTATATAATATTTTTAAATAAAAGTAAACTAAAATTTACTCTTTTTTCTTATTTTGTAATAAAAGTACTAAACAAATACTAATAAAAAATTCAATAATAAAAGCAGGGAAAAACAGATAAATTTTCATCATATCATTATTAAGTAATTCTTTTTTTTGAGTAATTAAAATAACATTATTATTGCTCATTATATTAGTTTTTTCATCATATAATTTATTAAGTTCTTTATTTTTAGACTCTAATTTCTTTATAAATCCATTTACATTATAATAATAAAAATTATATTTTTTTTCTTCTTTATTCATACTGTTTAATATATTTTCTTGTCTATTTTTTTCTTTTTCAATATTTTTAATTTCATTTTCAAGTATAAGTATTTTTTTATCATTTATTTCATTTTTGTTTTTATCTTGAATTGCAGTTATATTTTCAGTAGTAAATAACCGATCTTGATAAAGTTGATAAAAATACCGGTTAAAAGTAATAGTATTGAATACGGATAAAATAATATAGAAAAATAAATAAAACCAGAACATATTACTTTTTTTAAAGTTTTCTACCATTTTCTTAAAAAATACTGCTGATATTAAAGTGAAAGCAATAGCAAAGATCATACTATCAACATTGTCTTTTATGGTTAGCATTCCTAAATAAAGACTTTTAATTCCAATAAATAAAAATGCTATAAATACAAATAATAAGATTATAGTAAATATAAAATTTAAATTAAAAGGTTTTTTTACTTTAGGTTTAATTTCTTCTGGTTTTTCTTCAATGGAAATTTCTTTAGTTTTTTTCTGTCTTTTAATTTTTTGTTCTGGTAAATAATATCTTTTTCTTTTAAATTTTAAATATTTATGAGCAACTAATAATTGTAAAATTGATGGTATTTCTTTTATATTTATTTGAGTATTAGTTTCAATTTCTTTTATCGATGGGGGTTTATTTTTGTTTATTGAATAGTTTTTAAAGTAAGAATAAACCTTTTGGATATTTTCTTTTTGTGTTTCAAGCATTTATTTCTCCATAGGTTTTTAATTTTGGTAAATTAAGAATTTTGCATATTTCATCTGTTAATTTATCTTTACATAAAGTATCATTAAAACCCCATTCATTTATTTCTGTTAATAAACTATGAGAAATTTTACTCATGATGATATTAATTTCTTTTTTTGATAAATCATAATTATAAGTTTCTTTAAATATTTGTTTTAAAGAATTTTCAAATGTTAAATTACTCATCTTAATATCTCCTCTTTAAATTTATTTGCAGTAATTTGATCCATTTCTGCAATATCTTTATATTCTTTCGGTAAATTAATAATAAAAGCATTTTTTCCGATAGCAGATAATTCATTTCCTAATTTTTCTGCTTGTTTTTGTGCATCTATTTCATTATCAAAAAGAATATAAATATTTTCATAATTAGATAATAAGTTTAATTGTTGTTTTGTATAACTTATTCCGAAAGTAGCACAGCAATTATCACCTAATCTAAAACAATCAAATATTCCTTCTACAACTATTATATAATTATTTTTACAATTATCAAAGTTAAAAAGTATATTTTTATGTTCAATTATTTCCATTTCTTTCGGACAACTTATATATCTTAATTCTTGTTTATCTGTATAATCTCTTGAAGTGAAACTAACAATTTGATTATTATAAATTATTGGTATAATAATTCTAAATTTATATTTTGGATCAAGATGATTACACCATAACAATTGATATTTATTTATAATAAAACCTGGATCAAACTTTCTTTTTAAAAAATAATTTGAGGGAGGATCATTATCTTTTATTTTTGATCCAGGCAGAATAAACTCTTTTTTTATAATTTCTTTTTTGTTTAATTGGTTTAATATTATTTGCTGGTTATTATTTTTTAATTCTGATAATGGAATTTTTAGTTTAAGGAATATTTCTTTAATTGAATGATACTGACATTTCCAGCAAAAATAATATTGTTTTTCAAGATTAAATCCTAAATGCCAGCTATGAGAGTCCTCACAGCAAGGGCAGGAAATATTAACCCAGTTTTTAGAAACATTTTTGCCTTCGGTATAATATTTAATATTGTATTTTTGATATATTTTTATTATGTCAATCATAAAATTTCTAAAAGTTTATTTATTTTTGTAATATCATTACATTCTTTTAATTTGTTTTCAATTTCTAATTTTTTAATTTTTATCTCTTTATTTAATTTCCATTGATTACTTATCTGAATTGCTTCCTCATTAGTTAATAATTTACATATTGAAACAGTCCCTATATTCATTCGACTATTTAATCCTTTTTGTCTACCATCAAAATCAAATAAAGCATTATTGTCATTTATTTTAAATCCTGTTTTTGTTATTTTAATTATTTTTCTAATAGCTTGAGGATTTTTAGTATTATATGTTTTACCATATTCATATAAAACATATTGTCCTATTAATTCAGAATAATCATTTTTAAAATCTTTAAAATTCATATTTATTCTCCTATTAATTTAATTTTAGTAAATCCTTCATGCTTATAAAATTTAATTCTATTTTGACTATGTCTTTCAGTAATATAATTTTGTTTATCTAAAAAATCATACACATTGATAGTATTTTTATTTTCTGAAATTCTTAATCCACGTCCTAATCTCTGAATTGCTTTTATTTGGCTATTCCCACCACCTGCAATAATTAAGTTTTGAATAATATTGATACTTATTCCTTCATCAAAGATGGTACTTGCAATAATACATTTAATTTTTTTATTTTCAAATTCATTTATTAGCTTTTTTCTATTCTCAATTTCAGCATTACCATATAAAAAATAACTATCAGATATTAAGGATTCTAATATTTTGCCTTGTTTAATTTTTTTTACTAATATTAAACATTGTCCGGTTAAATTATTAACTAAATCTTTTATTTTATTATTTCTATAATCATTTTCAATAATACCTGTTTGTTCGGCTTCATTCCAATCTTTTCTAAATATATTATCAGGATAATTTATAGGAATAATGGTTATAATTGGCTCAGCTATTTTTTTATGTTCAATTAAATGATCAGCTTTTAATTTATAAATAATAGAACCAATATATTGAGTAATTTTAGCATTTTTATAATTATCTTTTGTGAATGGAGTTGCAGAAAATCCAAAACGATAAATAAAATCATTTCGTTTTAAAATTTCTTGATATGAATTTGAAGATGCATGATGGCATTCGTCTACAATAACCATATTATATTTATCTTTTAATTTATGTGCTGATTGAACGGTTGTCATAACTATTTGATGATTTTCGTCGATGTTGTTTCCTTGAACTATTCCGGAATCTAATTTTGCATTTATAGCTCTTTTTAATGTTTGATGAGCAAGATCAATACGTTGAAATAGTATTAAAGTTTTTATTTGAAGTAAATTACAAAGTGATAAAAATATTTCAGTCTTGCCTGCAGATGTCGGGAGTTGACATATGCCATTTATTGATTGAATACAGGATTTAACAGTTTCAACTTGATAATCATATAATTCAAGATAATGTAAGTTAGTTTTAATTTTTTCATTATTGAAAACTCTTTGCCAATAATTTCTATTATCTTGATAATCAAATTGAATATTATTATTATTTAAATAATTTAATAATGTTTGTAAAAATCCAATAGGTAAATAAGCAATATCATTATAAATTTTTAACATTTTCTTTTTATAGATTTTATTTTTATCAAATTTACCACCAACAAAACAATAAGAATAATCATCAAAGATAAAAGCAGATTCTATTGAGGTTAAGAATAGAGAATCTGCTTTGATAATAATTTGATTATTATTTATTATTAGTTTCATTATATTAAACATTCCTTTATTTCAGCAAATGAATTTGAAATTTCAATATGTTTTAAATTAAATTTTTTTCTTATGTGTTTTTTTAAATTCATTTTTCTTATAGTATTTGTTTTTGTTAGTGGTGTATTTTGTAATTCATCTAATATTAATTTTGAATTTTCAGATAATTCAAAAAATGAAAAATCTTGAAAATATTTAATATTATTGTTTTCAATATCTGATACTTTCAAAAATTTTCTTTCTTCTTTAATGAAATTTTTTAAACCATGATTTAAGCAGGAATATAAATAAGTAGAAAATTTTACATTAAGATTATTGTAATTTTTTAAGCACTTACAATAAATAATGTTTCCTTCTGAAATTAAATCATCAATTTCAATAAGAGGATTTTTCTTTTTTTTCTGCCATGCAATTTTATAAATCAAATTTTTGTAATTTAAATAATTTTCATTTTTATTCATTTTATACTCCTTGTTATAAAAGTTCCTTTAAAGGTTTGAGATTATCTGATAAAAGAATTCTATTACCATTTACAGATAATACAAATTTATTATTATCTTTAAAGATAATAATTTTTTTCTTTTCATTATAAAAAATTACATCATCATTCATAATCACTCCTTATATAATCCTAAAATTAAACAAGCAATAATAAAAAATATTGAAATAAAAAGTATCGACCATATAAAAATTTTATCCCAAAATTCATATCCGTTTAAAAGTTTTTTAAATATTTTCATATTTAACTCCTTATTACAAAAGTAGAATGACATTCTTTGTGGATGCAAGGAAATTCAAGATTATTATTACTTATAATAACTGTACCATTTCCTGAATTGAATTCTTTTTCAAATTTTGCTTTATGTAATATTTCTTCTAATTCATCAATTGTTAATTTAATATTTGTCATATTTAACTCCTTTTATCTGATCTATTTATTTCATTTAGATAATTTTTATTGTTTTTATTTATTCTTTTAATTGTAAAATTTTCTTTAATTCCTGATAATGTTTTAAAATAATTTTCAGCATCTTTTTTATTTTTGCCAATTAGAGAATAAATCTCATTATTATTAACATCTATAATTTTATAGATTTTATTCATATTTAGCTCCTAATTACATTTGATAGTCAGAAATCAACGATTTCTTATTTGCTATTTAATTATATTATAATACCATTTAAATAAAAAGTCAAGTATTTTTTTTAAATTTTTTAAAATATTTTTTTATTTTTTAAAATACATAATTTATAGTTTTTATAGTTTTTTATTCTAAAATAAATTATATAAATTTTTACTCATTTAGTATACTTATTTTGAGAAATATTATATAATTTATTCAAGAGGAAAATTAAATTAAATCAAGAGATACAGAAACTAAATTAACAATAAAAGAAAAAACATTTATAAGAGAATATTGTAAAGATTTTAATGGGACAAGAGCTGCTATAAAAGCAGGTTATTCAAAAAGATCAGCAGGAGTAATAGCAAGTCAAACGTTAAATAAAGTTAATATAAAACAGCAAATTAA
>JAEHJW020004588.1_pt1 | contig 67386 bp, 71 predicted proteins | sample 9271431 | NCBI WGS metagenome assembly JAEHJW02 | reverse complement strand
GATAAACAGATGATAGCAACTTGTGCACATACCACGTTCTTGAACACAGTGTCGGGAGTCCTGCCTTGGATATTGGTCATTATCCTGGCGATCATAGGGTTGACCGCCTTCGGGTTCACGAGGCGCATACGCAATCGAGCCAAAACACTAGGTACAGACCTGCGACACAATGGGCTAAGCTGGTCGCAGCTATTGTTCGGCGGCTCACATCATTCTCCCGTTCAGTAGGCTATTGGCATGAGTATCATCAAGCATATCGAGAAGCAACAGCAGCGCAAAGCCGTTGCTTCTGGCTGTATGATGTTGATCATATTCGCCATTATTATCGTCTTCTTGATTGCGCTGCTATTGTCGCATGGCGCTGCTATAGGTCATTTGATTAATCATGTGCACACAGTCAAGCCAGCGACACATCCGGCCATAACGCCGTGACGACTCGGCCGTATGATTTTGAGATTACTGAACTTGCTGGCAATGGAGGTTGATTAATGTCCACATTTAACGAAGAACTCACCTGGTCGGTAACCAGACGAATCATGAAACAGATGGACAGAATGGACTTTCCGCGTCAAGCCGCGCTGTTTGCTCCCGCTGGGTATCGTATGGCAGTAGCAAACCAGATATGCAAAGAACAGGGTGAGACGAGTCGTTTTCATGCAATAGGTCTTGTCTTTGGAATGGTTGGTACCACCTCAATGGAGCTTGCCAGCTATCTCTCGCATCTATCCTATATGCCACTAGCCAGGCAGTTCCTGTCAGATGTGTTGGAACTTGCAAAGGCAGAGGAACGTGGGTATGTCTACGAGTACAATGAGCCGTCACCTGGTGTTGAGTACGACTGGTTGGGGAGTGCAGCGGATTATGAAAACTACGACGAGGACGGGGAATACCATTACGAAGGCGAGGAAGAAATGAGAAATCAGGTATTAGCCGCAGTTGAGGCAGAGATGGCAGCAGGGCGTGTTCCAGAAAAGAAGATACTGGGGGATGATTACTTTGATGACCAGCTTGGTAAAATGGAGAGTGCAGTCCAACCACTGGAACCAGCAGCGATAACAGATGAAGTAAGGCATGGCGAGATGCGAGCACGAGTTACTGCGGCTATCGAGGTAGCAGAGGTTCTACCTGGATCAGATTGTTTATTGGAGGAGGTAATGCGTGGATGGGCACGGTACCAGGCAGACGACGTGGGCCTGACGATGCTCATGGACGGTAAAGAGGTGAATGAGACCAAATTTCTTGGTTTTCTCTCTGCATATGGAGCAACAGGGGTGTATCCAGATGATGAGACAGTAGCAGCAATGACCGATAAATACCGACAGATGGGCATTGGGAGGCTACGGCTTCCTGCCACCAAGGACGATATAATTGAGGCAGTGCTGGCATCACCACAGGCACTCCAACCTGTTCACAGATTTCATGGTAGGACGCTATGAACAAGCAGAAAATGCCGTTCACTCTAAACGATAACGGGAAAGCCCTGAACCTGGCTCTTGTGAAGTTCGTGACCAATAATGTATTGGATTTGGGAATACTAGCTATGTTGAAGAATCGGGATATAGATAGACGATGGGTGTCACTGGATGACGATGACAGCAAAATGGGGGAGTATGGTCCCGATCCTGGTATAGAGAACAGTGAGGATTGGTTGTATTCTCTGGAATCGTTACAGGAACTTCCAATCACTACGCTAATTTCAAGCTCTCTGAGTGTTGTTGACCCCGATCTTGTGATACCTACAGCGCAGGTAGTTGATTTCTTCTCTGGCCTCATCCTATATGCACTGGGCGCTGATAGTACGACTCATGATTTTTTGGATTTGGCACTATATGTGGCAATGACCAAGAACTCGGCAGGGGATATAGCATTGTTTCGTCCCGATCTTCACGTTACGTCCATGGCACAGAGACAGGTGGTCTTTCTCATAGAGCTAATGACCTACCTGTTATCATTTGAGTTTGCACCACTTGCTGATCACAGTATGAGGGAGCTTAGTGCAAAGATCAGCGCTGTTATGTACGGCATGGATTACCACTTTGCTCGCATGTCGTTTCAGATGACAAAGGCGGTCCATCTTGTAGACGATGCAAGGACAGTCTTTGAGGAGCGAATAAAGACACATCCGGTGATCGTTGGACTAAAGCACTCGGGGGAGCCGCCACCAGAGAGTGGACGGTGGAGGGAGTACCTAACCAGTTGCGCATCGCACGTGGATGCAAACTGGCAAGTACCAGACGAGGTCATAACATTTGGGCTTACACCAACAAATGAAATAGAGTTGGTGAAAGCTGTCCTGGCTGCCACTTTGAGCTAGGCACCCCCGCGCGCATATCGCCGCTCTGCGATGCGCCGGCAGGTAGCTCGCCGACTCCAAGATCGGCACGCACCACTTGCCGAGCGATCAGTCGCTTTGTGCATGCCGTCGCATAGTGCCGCTGTGCACTGTTCCTGCGAATACCATGAAACAGGTTGTTGGTCAAGCTCACTCGGATTGTATATGCCTGCGAAGCCGACGACTATGCCGTTTTCTCAGTTTGGCGTGCTTTCGTTCGGTGACTTCCTCACCATGCCAATACCACATCTTGGTGCCATCCGACCTGATTACAGCCGGGCCATCGTCTCGATGTCGCTGGTCATGTTGATACCAGATTTGTGTGCCATTCATCCAGATTATGGCAGGGCCGCCATCCCGATGCTGCTCACCATGTTGATACCAAAATTGCGTACCATCACGCCAAATCTCGGCTGGTCCATCGTCACGATGATAATAGCCGTCCTCATCTCCCCAGTATACGTCGTCCTGCAGGCAGCATCGCGGTGTCTTCCCGTCGCGCCGGCACAGCGCCTGGTAGGCTGTGCTATTATGAACCAAACAATAAACGTCATCTGGCTCTCCGGCCCAGACATGCAATTTGCCGCGTTTCCGATATACAGTTGGGTTCGGTCCAAGCTGTTCTGCGGATATCTCGCATCCATGCCGCCCGCAGTTTGGTTCACCATCCGCTACTGATTGTGTACAGCGCTCGTCTTTGGATATTGGGAAATTACAAATCCTCATCGGCTATTGCTCCTTAGCTGTGTCCTCGTATAGTCATTATACCACGCACTGCGCAGTTATTTTTATAATAGCGCCACACAACGGAAGACTAACGGAAATGCCCATTTCGAGGAACACGGAATAGGTTATTCTATCCGTTATTATAAAAGAAAAACCGCGAAGACTAGATCAGACGCCCCGAGACTGTGCCCGCAATCTGGCGTACTTCTCCTTGGCGACTTGCTTGCCGTGCCAATACCAAAGCTGTGTACCATTCGCCTCGATTATTGCGGGCCCATCCTCTCTGTGTAGCTCGCCGTGCTGATACCAAGCCTGTGCACCATCCGGCCTAGTCACGGCTGGCCCATCTTCGCGGTGTAGCTCGTTGTGCTGATGCCAAAGCTGCGTGCCATCAGCTTCAACCACGGCTGGGCCACCGTCACGATGTAGCTCGTCATGCTGGTACCACCGTTCCTGTGTACCGTCGGCGCTAATCATGGCTGGGCCACCGTTCCTGTGTAATTTATCATGCTGCCACCAGGACCGTATACCGTCTGCGTTGATCATGGCGGGACCATCGTCACGGTGTCGCTCGTTGTGCTGATACCACCACCGCGTGCCATCTGGGAAAATCACAGCCGGTCCGTCGTCACGATGCATTTCGCCGTTCTGGAACCATACTTGCGTGCCATCTGTCTCAATCACGGCTGGCCCACCATCCCGATGCGGCTCACCTTGCTTGTTCCTCCAGTATATGTTTTCTTGCAAACAACACGGTGGTACCTCTCTGGCTAATTGGCACAATACTTGATAGGCCGGGTCACCGTGGATCAGGCAATAAACGTCATCCGGCTCGCCAGCCCAGATATGCAATTTGCCATCTTTCCTGTATATGGTCGGGCTCTGCCCCAATTGGTCTGCCGATATACTGGTCTTGTGCCTCCCACAGTTCGGGCGATCATCTGTTATTCGTTGTTTGCAGCGCTTAACCTCGGATATCGGGAAATTACAGACCTTTGTCATAATTCTTTGTGTTCCATGGATCTTTTTATAATAATGCCACACAACGGGAGATCAACAAAAATAACCATTCTGAGGAACACGGAATAGGTTATTTTGACCGTTGTCATAAAAGAAATACTGTGAAGATAAGATCAGACGCCCTTGGGCTGTTCCCGCAGTTTGGCGTGCTCCTCTTCAGTAACCCGCTCTCCGCGCCAGTACCAGACTTGCGTACCATTTGCGTGAACTACGGCCGGACCGTCACTACGATGCATCTCGTTGTGTTGATACCAAAATTGCGTGCCATCAGACAAGGTCACGGCAGGTCCATCATCCCGGTGCTTCTCGTCGTACTGGTACCATTCTTGCTTGCCATCCGCCTCGATTACGGCCGGCCCATCATCACGGTGACGATCACCATGTTGGTACCACTCTTGTGTGCCATCTGGCCAGACTATGGCCGGCCCATCATCACGGTGACGATCACCATGTTGGTACCACTCCTGCGTGCCATACGCCCCAATCGCAGCTGGACCATCATTGCGGTGTAGCTTCCCATGCTGATACCAGTACTGCTCGCCGTCCGCGCGGGTCATGGCCGGTCCGCCGTTCCGGTGCAGCTTATCGTGTCGATACCATTTTTGCGTACCATCCGACCAAACCACGGCCGGACCATCGTCCCGGTGCCGCCTGCCGTGCCAGTACCATTTAACCGAGCCATCGGGCCAAACTTCAGCTGGCCCGTCATCTCTGTGCCGCTCGCCATGTTGATACCACTCTTGTATGCCATCTAGCCTGATAAGCGCCGGGCCATCATCGCGATGTAGCCTGCCACCCTCGTCTTTATACTCTACCTCAGCTCTCAGGCAGTATTGCGGTACTTCTCCTGCCAATTGGTACAACGTCTGATAGGCCGGGTCGCCATGGATCAAGCAATACAGGCCATCTGGATCGCCTGCCCAGACATGCAATTCGCCGGCCTTCTGGTATACAGCCGGATTTTGTCCCAGCTGCTCTGCCGATAAATTGGTTTTGTGCCTTCCACAATTTGGCTTGCCGTCGGCTACTGGTTGTTTGCATCGTTTGCTCTTGGATATTGGAAAATTACAGACCTTGTTCATTGTTTCCTATGTTCCGCAGCCGCTTTTGTAATAATGCCACACAACGGGAGATCAACGAAAATACCCATTCTCAGGGGCACGGAAAATATTATTTTGGCCGTTGCCACAAAGAGAACATCGCAAAGGCAAAATCAAACATCCTTAGATTGTTTACGCAGTTTGGCGTGCTCCTCCTCGGTGACCTTTTTATCATGCCAATACCACTCCTGCTTGCCATTTGCCTTAATTACGGCTGGACCATCCTCCCGGTGCCACTCGCCGTGCTGGTACCATATCTGCGTTCCATCTGCCTTAATCGCGGCTGGCCCATCATCGCGGTGTTGCTCACCATATTGAAACCACTCCTCAGTTCCATCCGATTCGATTGCGGCTGGTCCATCATCCCGGTGAAGATTGCCGTGCTGATACCAGTACTGTGAACCGTCTGCCTCGATCACAGCCGGGCCATCATCTCGATGCAGATCACCATGTTGATACCATTCTTTAGTTCCGCCCGCCTCGATTACAGCTGGACCATTGTCGCGGTGAAACGCACCATGCTGATGCCAAGCTTGTGTGCCGTTCACCTCGATCACAGCTGGACCATCGTCTCGATGCAGCTTACCGTGCTGATACCAACACTGTGCGCCATCCGCCTCGATCACGGCTGGGCCATTATTGCGGTGTCGCTTACCGTGCTCATCCTTCCATTCTACGCTTTCCTTTAAGCAGCACGGGGGCACTTCTCCGGCCAGTTGGCACAATACTTGATAGGCTGGGTCATTGTGGATCAGGCAATAAACATCATCTGGTTCCCCTCCCCAGATATGCAATGCTCCGTTCTTCCGGTATACGGTTGGGTTCTGCCCGAGTTGTCCTGCCGATATGCTGGCCTTATGTCTTCCGCAGTTCGGCTTATTGTCAGCCATCGGCTGTTTACATCGCTTGTTTTGAGATGTCGGGAAATTGCAGATCTTTGTCATTGTTTTTTGTGTTCCGTGGCCGCTTTTATAATAATGCCACGCAACGGGAGATCAACAAAAATACCTATTCTCAGAGACACGGAATAGGTTATTTGGGCCATTGCCATAGAAGAAATACCACGAAGATAAGATCAGGTACCAGCAGACCGCCTACGTAGTTCTACGCACTCCTCCTCGGCAATTTCCTCGCCATACCAGTACCACTCTTGCGTGCCATCGGATCTGACTACGGCGGGACCATCGTCGCGATGCCGTTTATCATGTTGATACCATTCTTGGGAGCCATCTGGCCAAACCACAGCTGGGCCATCTTTTCTGTGCAACTCGCCACGCCAGTACCACCGCTGCTCGCCGTTCAGCTGCGCCCAGGCCGGACCGCCGTCACGATGCCGCTTGCCACGCTGCCACCAGACTTGTGTGCCGTCGGGCCAAATCCAAGCCGGACCATCATCGCGGTGTCGCTCACCATATTGATACCATTGCTGCGTACCGTCGGCCCTAACCACAGCGGGCCCGTCGTCTCGGTGTAACTTGCCATATTGATACCATTCTTGTGTGCCATCGGCTTTGACCACGGCCGGGCCGTCGTCCCGATGTAGCTCGCCATACCAATGCCATTCCTGCGTGCCACTTGACTTGATTACGGCCGGACCATCGTCGCGATGCCGCTTACCATGCCAATACCACCATTGTGTACCGTCCGTCTCAATCAGAGCTGGGCCATCGTCGCGATGCAGCCGATCACTCTCGTCCCTCCATTCTACGTTTTCCTTTAAGCAACACGGTGGTACTTCTCCCGATAATTGATATAGGACTTGGTGGGCCGGGTCATTGTGGATCAAGCAATAAACATCATCTGGTTCGCCTGCCCAGACATGCAATTCGCCGTCCTTCTGGTATACGGTCGGATTTTGCCCAAGCTGATCTGCCGATAAATCGATCCTGTGCCTGCCGCAATTTGGCTTATCGTCGGTTATTGGTTGTTTACAGCGTCTTGTTTTGGTTATTGGGAAATTGCAAATCTTCGTCATTGTCTTCTATGTTCCGCGGTTGCTTTTATAGTAACGCATCACAACGGGGGATCAACAAAAATACCCATTCTCAGGAACACGGAAAATATTATTTTAACCGTTGTCAAGAAAGAAACACCATAAAGATAAGATCAAATGCCCAGGAATCGTAATTGTAGCTCGGCGTGCTCTTCCCCGGTGACCTGCTCGCCATGCCACCACCACTCTTGCGTGCCATCCGCCTCGATTATAGCCGGACCATCGTCGCGGTGCAGCTCGTCGTATTGATACCATCTTTGTGTGCCGTCTGCCTTAGTCACGGCTGGACCATCTTTTCTGTATATTTCGCCGCGCCGATACCACCGCTGCGTACCGTCCGCCTCGATCTCAGCCGGACCGTCGTCCCGATGCAGCTCGCCATATTGACGCCACTCCTGCTTGCCCCCGGACCAGGTCACAGCCGGACCATCATCCCTATGCAGCTCGTCATGCCAGTACCACTTTTGCGTGCCGTCTGGCCAGATCAGGGCTGGACCATCCTCACGATGTCGCCTGTCGTACCAATACCAGTATTGTGCGCCATCAGGCTTGATTATGGCGGGCCCATCGTCCCTGTGTTGCTTGCCGCGCCAATACCACTCCCGTGTGCCATCCGACCTGATCACAGCCGGCCCACCATCCCTATGTAGCTTGCCATGCTGATACCAATGTTGTGCACCATCAGGCCAAATCTGGGCTGGGGCATCGTCTCGGTGCAGCTCGCCATGGTAGTACCACTCTTGCGCGCCATCCGGGCGAATCATGGCGGGCCCATCATCTCGGTGCAGCTTGCCATCCTCATCTGTCCACTTTATTGGACCCATCAGGCAGCTTGGCGATGGCTCTCCGGTCAGTTGACACAGGACCTGATAAGCTGGGTCGTTATGAATCAGACAATATGGGCCATCTGGCTTGCCCGCCCAGACGTGCAATTCGCCGCCCTTCCTGTATATGGCTGGGTTCTGCCCAAGTTGATCCGCAGCCAAATTGGTCTTATGCCTACCGCAGTTCGGCTTGTCATCGGCCATCGGTTGCTTGCAGCGCCTATCTGGGGATATCGGGAAATTGCAGATCTTTGTCATTGTTCTCTATGTTCCGTGGTTGCTCTTATAATAATGCCACACAACGGGAGATCAACGAAAATAACTATTTTTAGGAACACGGAACAGGTTATTTGGACCCCTGTAACCACAAGAACACCCCTAGAAATACCCAAGTAAGCCTCAGGCGGCATTTTCATGTCCTCTCCGTGGCCTCTCCTGTCCTTTTCCTTGGCCTTTGCAATATTTCGGCTATCTCGATACCCCCTAAGACAAAGAAAAGGCACCGAAACGGTCCCTATGTGTGTTCAGATCAACGGGAGATCAACAAAAATACCCATTTCAAGGAACACGGAAAATATTATTTTAGCCGTTACTATGAAAGAAAAACCGCAAAGATTAAATCGGACCGCTCTTAGATCGCTCTCGTAGTTTGGCGTGTCCCTCCTCGGTGACCCTCTTGCCGCGCCAGTACCACTCTTGCGTACCATCTGGCCTGATCACAGCTGGTCCGTCCTCTCGATGTTGTTTGTTATGTTGATACCAAGCCCGTGCGCCATCTGCACCCACTATGGCTGGTCCGTCATCCCGATGCAGCTTGCCATGTTGGAGCCACCATTGCGTGCCGTCTGACAAGATCTGAGCTGGTCCGCCATCCCGGTGCCATTGGCCATGCTGGCACCAGATCTGCTCGCCATTTGCTCTAATCAAAGCCGGTCCGTCGTCCCGATGTAGCTCGCCATGCTGGTACCACTCTTGTGCGCCACTCGGCCAAATCCAGGCGGGACCATCATCGCGGTGTAGCTGACCATGTTGGTACCACCACTGTGTACCATCGGGACTGATCACAGCCGGGCCATCATCTCGGTGAAAATTGCCACGCTCATCGCGCCACTCAACGATCTCCAGCAGGCAGCATGGCGGTGTTTCTCCAGTCAGTTGACACAGCGCCTGGTAGGCTGGGTCGCTATGGATCAAGCAATAAAAGCCGTCTGGCCTCCCCTCCCAGACGTGCAGCTGGCCGTCCTTCCTGTACGCTGTTGGGTTCTGCCCAAGCTGATCTGCCGATAAATTGGTTGAGTGCCTGCCGCAATTTGGCCTGCCATCGGCTACTGGCTGCTTGCAGCGCTTATTCTGGGGTATCGGAAAATTACAAATCTTTGTCATTGTCTTCTATGTTCCGTGGTTGTTCTTGTAATAGTGCCACACAACAGGAGATCAACAAAAATAACCATTCTCGTGAGGCACGAAAAATATTATTTTGACCGTCATTACAAAAGAGAAACCGTAAAGATGAGACTAAATGCCCCGAGACTGCTCGCGTCGCCTGGCGTGTTCCTCTTTAGTGATGTGTTTGCCATGCCAGTACCAGGATTGCGCACCAGTCGCCCAAATTATGGCCGGGCCATCATCTCGGTGCAGCCTCTCTCGCCAGTACCACTCCTGCGTGCCATCTGGCTCGATTACAGCTGGGCCATCCTCGCGGTGAAGCTCACCATGCTGATACCACCGTTGGGTACCATCTGGCAAAATCCGGGCTGGCCCATCATCCCGGTGCCATTCGTCATGCTGGCACCAGATCTGCTCGCCACTCGCTCTAATCACAGCCGGACCATCATCGCGATGTAGCTTACCATACCGGTACCATTCTTGAGAACCATCAGATCCAATAAATGCTGGGCCATCATCGCGATGCGGCTCACCGTGTTGATACCACCACTGCGTGCCATTGGGAATGATTACAGCTGGGCCGTCGTCTCGGTGATAATTGCCGTTTTCGTCCCACCACTCCGCGTTCTTCCTTAGGCAGTACGGCAGCGTCTCTCCGGCCAGTTGACATAGCGCCTGGTAGGCTGGGTCACCATGGATCAGACAATATGGGCCATCTGGATCACCCGCCCAGACATGTAATTCGCCATTCTTCCGGTGCACGGTCGGATTTTGGCCAAGCTGTTCTGTCGATAGGCTGGTTTTATGTCTCCCGCAGTTCGGTTTGCTGTCGGCCATCGGTTGTTTGCAGCGCTTGCTTCTAGATATCGGGAAATTACAAATCCTCGTCACTATCCTTTATGTTCCGCGGTTGTTTTTATAATAGCGCATCGCAGCGGGAGATCAACGAAAATGCCTATTTCGAGGAGCACGGAATAAGTTATTGTGGCCATTATTATGAGAAAAACCACAAAGATAAAGTCAGGTGCCCTCAGACCGTTCGCGCAGCCTAGCGTGCTCCTCTTCGGTAACCTGCTTGCCTTGCCAGTACCAGACTTGCGTACCACTAGGCCAGATCTCGGCTGGCCCATCGTCCCGGTGTTGCTTGCCGCGTTGATACCAAAATTGCGTGCCATCCGCCCATATCCTAGCTGGACCATCTTCGCGATGCAGCTTATTACGCTGATACCATTCTCGTCTGCCATTCGACCAAACGCGGGCTGGCCCGTCATCTCGATGTAGCCGGTTACACTGGTACCAAAACTGCGTGCCATTCATTTGAATCCAGGCCGGACCGTCATCTCGATGGCACTCGCCACGCAAAAACCACTTCTGTCCACCATCCTCCTCAATTCGGGCCGGGCCATCGTCTCGGTGTAGCTTACCGTGCTGGTACCAATCTCGTCTGTTGCCCATGCCAATCACAGCTGGGCCGTCATCTCGGTGTATCTCGCCATGTTGATACCACTTTTGGAAGCCATCCACGTCGATCATAGCTGGTCCATCATCTCGGTGCCGCTTGCCGTGCTCATCCTTCCATTCAATGTTTTTTCGCAGGCAACATGGTGGCCTCTCTCCGGCCAGTTGGCACAGCGTCTGATAGGCCGGGTCATTATGGATCAAGCAGTAAACGTTATCTGGCTCGCCGACCCAGACATGCAACTCGCCGTCTTTCTTGTAAATGGTTGGGTCCTGCCCGAGCTGTTCTGCAGACAGGTTTGCTCTGTGCCTGCCGCAGTTCGGCTTGTCATCGACCACCGGTTGTTTGCAGCGCTTTTTCTTGGATATTGGGAAATTACAAATCCTTGTCATTGTCTTTTATGTTCCGTGGCCGTCTTTGTGGTCCGCAGCCTGACGTGTTCCTCCTCGGTAACTTTCTCACCATACCAGTACCAATCCCGTTTACCGTCTATCCACAGGATGGCCGGGCCATCATCACGGTGCAGCTTGTCGTGCCAATACCAGATCTGGGTGCCATCTGCGTGAATCACGGCTGGCCCATCATCTCGATGGCACTCGCCATGCAAAAACCAAGACCGCGTACCATTTGGCCAGACCGCGGCGGGTCCGTCCTCTCGGTGTAGTTCACCATGTTGGCACCAGTGTTGCATGCCATTTGGTTCTATCCAGGCCGGGCCGTCATCGCGATGTGTTCGGCCATGTTCATCTCTCCATCGGGCCTCCTCTATCAGGCAACATGGTGGCACTTCTCCGGCCACCTGATACAGGGCTTGATGGGCTGGGTCGCTGTGAATCAGACAGTACAGGCCATCTGGCTCACCGGCCCAAACATGCAATTCATCATCCTTCTCATATATGGTTGGGTTCTGTCCCAGTTGATCTGCCGATAAATCGATCCTGTGCCTGCCGCAATTTGGTTTGTCATCGGCTATCGGTTGTTTGCAACGCTTTGTTTTGGATATCGGGAAATTGCAGATCCTTGTCATTGTTTTCTATGTTCCGTGATCTCTTTTATAATAGCGCATCACAACAGGAGATCAACGAAAATAGCCATTTCCAGGAACACGGAATGGGTTATTATGGGCCGTTGTTATGGGAAAGAACACCACACGAACGGAATCGGGCGCCCCTAGACTGTTCGTGCTCCTCTTCGGTGACCTTCTCGCCATGCTGCCACCACTCTTGCGTACCATCCGCCCAAATAATCGCTGGTCCATCCTCTCGGTGTAGCCTACTGCGTTGATACCATTTTTGTGTGCCGTCTGGCAAGATTCTGGCTGGACCGTCATCCCGGTGCCATTTGTCATGCTGATACCACTCTCGGGTACCATCGGCCTTAATCACAGCTGGTCCATCGTCGCGGTGCACCCTACCATGTTGACACCACCATTGTGTACCGTCTGCTTCGATTACTGCGGGGCCATCGTCTCGGTGCCGTTGACCATTTTGCCACCATTCCTGCGAGCCATCTGGACCTATCCAAGCGGGGCCATCGTCGCGGTGCAAATTGTCATTTTGCCGCCACTCCTGGGCGCCATCCGGCCGGATTACAGCAGGCTCTCCATCTCGGTGTAGATAGCCGTGCTGATACCACTCTTGTGTGCCGTCCGCTCTAATCACAGCTGGCCCATCATCTCGGTGCCACTTGCCGTCTTTGTCTCGCCATGCGACGTCCTTCGACAGGCAGCACGGCTGTTTTTCTCCTGCCACCTGATATAGCGCTTGATAGGCTGGGTCATTGTGAATCAGACAATACAGGCCATCTGGTTCACCAGCCCAGACATGCAACTCGTCATCTTTCTCATATATGGTCGGGTTTTGTCCGAGCTGATCTGCCGATATGTCGGTCTTATGTCTTCCGCAATTTGGTTTATCATCGGTCACCGGCTGTGTGCAGCGTTTGTTCTGGGCTATCGGAAAATTACAAATCTTTGTCATAATCTTCTGTGTTCCGCGGTTATTCCTGTAATAGTGCATCGCAACGCCAGATCAATGAAAATGCCTATTTTCGGGAACACGAAAAATATTGTTTTGGTTATCTCTATGAAAAAGAACGCCACAAAGATAAAGTCAGGTACTCTCAGATTGTTCGCGCAGCCTGGCGTGCTCCTCTTCGGTAACCTGCTTGCCTTGCCAGTACCAGAGCTGCGTACCATCCGCCCAAATCTCGGCAGGACCATCGCCTCGGTGCAGCCGACCGCGCCTATCTCGCCATGCGGCATTTTCCCTTAGGCAGCATGGCAGCGTTTCTCCGGCCAATTGACATAGGGTTTGATAAGTTGGATCACTGTGAATCATGCAGTAAACATCATTCGGTTTCCCCGCCCAAGCGTACCATTCGCCGTCCTTCTCGTATACGGTTGGATTCTGACCGAGTTGATCTGCCGATAGATCAATCCTGTGTCTACCTTTCTTTAGCAAGAGTGCTCCATCCGCGAGGCTGGGGATGAATTGCCAGATATTACAAACCGGATATCCACATTGGTAATACTCCAGTGTGATAAACTGGTAATTAGTGGGCAAGGGTTGGAAAAAGAGAGACGAAAATAACGAACGGGGGTATGTTGCCATCCGCTATCGAGCCTATCCAACCAGCGAACAAAACCAGAAAGCCGTACAGATTGATGGTTGCTGCAGACAAATAAAGAACTTGGCTAAGGAGCAACGCGACTTGGCCTACAGATTAACAAGAAAATCGCCAAGCTATACAGTGCAGGCTAAAAACTTGAAAGAGCTCCGGGATGACCCCGATCTTGCGCCCTGGTTGTCTAATGTTCCATCTCAGATCCTCCAACAGGCACTTCGAGATCGAGATGCTGGTTATCAACGGTTCTTCTCTGGTAAGGCCAAATACCCGACATGGGCAAGAAAGAGTTCTAGAATTAGTTTTCGCGACCCGCAAGGCGTGAAAGTAGAGCGTATCTCTCGTAGGTGGGCTGAGGTGAAGCTCAAGGGTGTGGGGCGGATAAAGATACGAATGCATAGACCACTGGTTGGAAACCGAATTTGTTCTGCCACCTATACCAGAGAGCCAGATGGCAAGACATTTGTCTCAATTTTGTGTGAGCGCCATAAGCATCAACCGACCAAACCTCTCGACAAAGATAATACGATCGTTGGAGTTGACAGGGGCGTGGCGGTAGCTGTTGCAACAAGTGACGGTGATCTCATCAATAGAGAGAACTGGACCCAGAAAGAGCGTGAACGACTGGTACGACTGGAACGTACACGAGAACGCAAGAAAAGAGCAAGAGCAAAAGCGAAAGGAGAGATATCGCATAAATCGAAGAGACAGGTAAAGACAGAACTGGCAATAGCCGCCTTACATGCCCGGGCACGTCGGCGCAGAAACGACTTTGTAGAACAGATAAGCTACGACCTAAGCAAGAACCACGCTGTGGTCGTGTTTGAAGATCTGCATTTGACTGCAATGACCCGTTCGGCCAAAGGCACTATTGATAATCCAGGAAAGAACGTGAGACAAAAGTCGGGACTTAATCGAGTAATCCTTGACAAAGCCTTAGGGGCAATACTTACCCGTACAGACGATAAGGCACATAACCATGGTCATTTGGTCTTGTGTGTACCAGCTCCTGGAACCTCGATCACCTGTCCCAAGTGTGGCCATGAAGATGTGGATAATCGAGCTTCGAGATCGGTTTTCGTTTGCAGACACTGTGGGCACAGAGCTCATGCGGACGTAAATGCCGCAATTAATATCCGTGAGCGGGGGATTAAACTCGCTCTCGCCGGTGGAACGCCGGTGGCAGCCTACCAGGGCACAAACCTGGAACCGACTCTGATCGGTGCTGAGCCTGGAGCAGTAAGAGATGGGCTAGGAAGCGGGAATAAAAAGACGGGCTACATCACCGAGCGGGTTGTTGCGTGAAAGCGGGACTCGACGGCAGAGGTCCGGAAGCCTTATCCGTGAGGGCTAGGTAGTTCATAATGATGTTGATGGCCAGTGCCTCAGTCAACAAAACCGTATTCGTGCCGCCCGGGCTCAACCGACGTGCCGGCGATCTGCGTGCCGAACAAGTCGAGGCGATACGCAAGGCATTACAGGTACGGCGTGCTGGTTACGGTTTATTGCTAGCCGACGATATGGCTATGGGCAAGACGCTCACCTCACTATCGATTGCTGCGGTTCTGCAAGTGCGTCGCATTTTGGTCATTTGTCCGGCTATCGCCAAAGCACACACCTGGGTGCCAGAGATAGCCAAGTGGTTTCCCGGGTGGCGCATATTGCAGATAGATGGGCGCAACGAGGCCGAATTACTTTGGGATAACTCCGAGATATGCGTACATGTGGTGAACTATGACGTGCTTGTAAATCACCTGGACGCATTGAAGAGATGGGTACCGCAGTGCGTGATTATAGACGAAAGCCACTATATAAAGAACGTGGGTTATAAGCCATTCAAGCAGACAGGCCGCTCCAAGGCGATCACGGGTTCCCAACGCACCTGGGCAGCCTTACAGATCGCAGAGACGTGCCGCAAAGCTGGCGGCATGGTAATCGCTGCGAGCGGTACGCCCATGGTGAATCGTACCGCCGAATTGATACCGCAGCTTAAGGCCATAGGGGCATTGAATCCGGTGTTCGGGTCATGGCGCAGCTTCACAGAGACCTATTGCGGTGGTCATTACCAAAAAATACGGGGTAAGTCAATCTGGATATACGATTCCTCTACTAATGGTTCCCAGTTGAACACAAAGTTGCTAAACAGCTGTATGCTCAGGCGCACCAAGCAGCAACTTATGCCGGACATACAGTCTGCCGATCCAATCTATAAGCCAGCCCCGATCCTGGACGAGGAGATCATGAAAGACTACAGAAAGGCCGAACAGGATATAGTGGCCTATATGGTGGAGTCAGCTACAATCAAAGCCCGTAATCTGGGGCAGAATGATCGACGCGCCGCAATCATAGCCGAGTTCAAGGCCAATTCAGCCAAGAGTTTAGTGCGCTTGAACGTTATGCGTGAACACATTGGGAGAGCCAAGATACCAGGCGTGCAGCAGTTCACGGACGACCTATTAACAAAGGGGCATAGCTTCATGCACATATTAGACCAGGATGCGCAAGATGACCAGCAGCCGTTTAAGGTCATAGTATTTGCGCATCATAGAGCCATCGTGCAGCAATTGGCAGAGTACTGGAATTGCCCATCGATCCAGGGCAACCAGGATCAGGCGGATCGCCGGGACGCCGTAGAGTCATTTCAGCATGACGACTCTGTGCGCGTCATGGTATGCAGTATACAAGCAGCTGGTGTGTCCATAGACTTGCACAAGGGTGCGGCAGCTGTATTTGCTGAGTATCATTGGTCTCCGGCTGCACATCAACAGGCTATCGATCGGTTGTGTCGTCCCGGTCGTCGCGGCATAGCCATTCCGTATTTTTTATATGCACCGAATAGCATAGACCATGTGATATCGCGACTGGTTGGTAGTAAAGCAACCAAGGTGGATCAAGCGATCGATGGACGGCAACACAAAGATACGGCCGATAGTCAGGTCAAAGAAGCTGTATTCGGGTATCTGGCAGACAAGGCCATTGATCAAGGCTAGAGTGGTATCAGCGCACGAGTGACTCTAGTGGCTCTGCCCAACCACTCGATATGATCCGCATCAGGTCTTCTCCACTCAACAAGATTACCTGCTGGCCGTCCTTTATCTTTCCGGCGGTATCCCTGCTGCCCTTGGTAAACTCTGATGTGGTCATGACCAGGGCGTACTTTGCCCGTCTGGAGTTCATGGTGTACTCTATGTTCTGGATCGTCTCTGCGCCGACTCGACGTTCTGGCGCGTAGCGCTTGCACTGTACGACACATCGGTCGCCGTAGGGGGTTGTGCATTGTACGTCGCATCCCCCGTCCCCGCTGCCGCCGGTCTGCTCTACATTCCTGAAGCCAGCCACCTCAAGTATTGTTGCGCAGGCATATTCAAACTCGTCTGGGTCTAGTGCTAACAGATCGCCGATACGCTCTACGCACCCGAGAAGCGCGGAGTCCTGTGCGCTAAAATCAGATTCCCAGGCGCTCCTACCGCCCCTTGCCGCCGCACTGTCGCCGCGTATAGCCTGTACTTGACGCCACGTATAGTCACGATGATCCAGCCCGAGTTTTTCACCCGCCCGAACCAAGCATTCCAGGACTATGCGCTCTTGCTTAAAGTACCCAGTCAGGTCAACGCTCTTCCCGTATGTGGCCGCGCTAAACACCCAGGCGTAGCTCATAGCGCCCAGCAGCATAGTGAGCGCAACGATCACATTGGACATATAGCCGACGAGCAGAACGATGGGACAGATGACAGCGTATGCGATGAGCGCGGTGGTCAGCCTGTGGCTTCGTGCGTACTCGATGGGCGTGTATGGCTGCTCTGCTCGTATGTTATTGAGGAAAGCGGCGTACAGCGCGTCGTCCGCAGCGACATCGCTTAGGGGGTGCAGGCGACTATCCGAGGAATATGCGCGCCTCGTGTTTCTATGGCCTGTGTGCCCGCTAATAATACGTTTTATGTTATTAAACATCTTGCTAATATGGTAATGTATAAACATGTGTACAAATACATAAATATATATGCAAATATATATGGTTAGCGCACATCTCCGCTATGATAGGATATTAGGTTGGTAGTTGCAACGACTGCTTCCGCAGCTCATCATGCTGCCGCTTGGTGACCCTCTTACCATGCCAATGCCAATATCGCGTACCATCGGCTTTGATTACGGCCGGTCCATCCTCTCGGTGTTGTTCATTATGTTGATACCAAAGCTGTGTGCCATCGGCTTTGATTACGGCTGGTCCGTCCTCTCGGTGCACCTTGCCGTGCCAATACCAGGATTGCGCGCCATTCGCCCAAATTATGGCCGGACCATCCTTTCGATGTCGCTCGTCGTGTTGATGCCACTCTTGCATGCCATCAGAATAGATTTTAGCCGGGCCATCATCCCGGTGTAGCTTATCGTGTTGATACCACCCCCGGTAACCGTCGGCGCCAATTGAGGCTGGGGCGCCATCACGGTGCAACTCACCATGCTGGTACCACCATTGTGAGCCGTCGGGCCACATTTGGGCCGGGCCATCGTCACGGTGTCGCTCGCCATGATAATACCAGACTTGCGTACCGTCCGCATAAATCTCAGCTGGACCATCCTCCCGGTGTTTTCTGCCATGCTGATACCAAAACTGCGTACCACCCGATTGAATCCAGGCTGGGCCATCATCCCGATGGAGCTGGCCGTGCTGATACCAAAGCTGCGCACCATCAGTTCTAATCACGGCCGGGCCATCATCCCGATGTAGTTCATCGTGCTCGTCCTGCCACCGGACTTCTTCTATCAGGCAACACGGTGGTTTCTCTCCACTCAGTTGATACAGTACCTGATAAGCCGGATCGCTATGAATTAAGCAGTAAAGGTCGTCTGGCTGTCCCGCCCAGACGTGCAACTCATCGTCCTTTTCATATATAGTCGGATATCGCCCGAGTTGGTTTATCGATATCTCACAATGATGCCTTCCGCAGTTTAGCCTGCCGTCGGCTATTGGTTGTGTGCAACACTTGGCGGCAGATATTGGGAAATTACAAATCTTTGTCACAATTCTTTATGTTCCACGGCCGCTTTCATAATAGCGCATCACAACAGGAGATCAACGAAAATACCAATTTCAAGGAACACGGAATGGGTTATTTTAACCGTCATTATAAAAGAAACATCATAAGGACGAGGTCAGGTGATCCTGAATTGCTCCCGCAATCTAGCGTGCTCCTCCTCATTGATCCACTTGCCGAGCCAATACCACTCTTGCGTGCCATCTGAAAAAGTCGCAGCTGGGCCATCATCTCGGTGTAGCTTGCCATGCTGATACCACGCTCGTGTGCCATCGGGATAGATCGCCGCCGGTCCATTATCCCGATGCCACAGACCATCCTTGTCCCTCCACTCTACAGTTTTCTCCAAGCAACACGGCTGCGTCACTCCTGCCACCTGATATAGTGCCTGATAGGACGGGTCGCTGTGAATCAGGCAATACAGCCCGTCCGGCTCCCCCGACCAGACGTGCAATTCACCGTCCTTTTTGTATATGGTCGGGTTTTGCCCAAGCTGATCTGCAGACAATTCAGTCGAGTGCCGCCCGCAGTTTGGCTTGGCGTCGGCTACCGGTTGTCTGCAGCGCTTGTTCTGGGCTATTGGGAAATTGCAAATCTTTGTCATTATTTTATATGTTCCATTGTGGTTCACACGCATTATCGGAACGGACTGTGCGCAGCTCGCCGTGCCGTCGCGCCGCTACAGCCATTCTTGATCGGCCTCAACCACGGCTGGACCATCGCTCCTGTATAGTTCGCCATGTTGATACCACTCCTGAATACCATCCGCGCGAATTACCGCCGGGCCATCATCGCGATGTAGCTTACCATGTTGATACCACTCCTGAGTGCCATGCTGCCACCCATCAATACTTTCCTCGATTACCGCCGGGCCATCGTCGCGATGTAGTTCACCATGTTGATACCATTTTTGAGTACCAGCAGACCGCCCATAAATACTTTCCTCGATTATGGCTGGCCCATCGTCTCGATGTAGTTCACCATGTTGATACCATTTCCGAGTACTACCATGCCGCCCATTAATGCCTGTCTCAATTACGGCTGGCCCGTCGTCGCGATGCAGCTTGCCATATTGATACCACTCATCAGCACCGGACCACCCATACGCCACAATCGCGGCTGGACCATCGTCGCGATGCCGCTTGCCATGCCAATACCAAAATTGCGAGCCTATAGGTGTTATTATAGCCGGACCATCTTCTCGGTGCAGCTCGCCATTCTCGCGCCAGACTTGACTGCCGTTTTCAATGGATTTAGCAGGACCGTCTTTGTGACGCCATTGACGCCGTTTATATTCATACTTCGTCGCTTCGCTCATGCGGCGTGGCAGCACCTCTCCGTCCAGACGACACGTTGTTGTCCGATACGCTGGGTCGCTGTGGATCAAGCAATATGGGTTATCTGGCTCCCCCGCCCAGACGTGCCATTCGCCGTTTTTCTCGTACATGGTTGGGCTCTGTCCGAGCTGATCTGCCGACATCTCACACTTGTGTCGCCCGCAGTTTGGTTTGCCATCTGCTATTGGCTGTGTGCAGCGCCTGTCTCCGTCTATCGGGAAATTACAAATCCTTGTCATCAGTCTCTTGCTCCTTTCGGTTGTTTTTTGCTAATTTGTTATTTTGTGTGTTCCATGATTATTTTTATAGTGATTATACAGATGCAACGGACGCTGCACGCAGTTCATTGTATCTCTGCTCGGTGAACCGCTTGTTATGCCACCACCATTCTGGCGCTCCATCTGGCCAAACCCGGGCTGGTCCATCATCACGATGTCGCTCACCATTCTGATACCACTCTTGAGTACCATCAGGCCAAGTTACCGCTGGGCCATCATCTCTGTGCAGTTCACCATGCTGGTACCACTCTTGTGCACCATCAGGCCAAATCTTAGCAGGGCCGTCTTCTCGGTGCCAATTGCCATTCAGGTACCATTCTCGTCTGCCATCGGGCATGATCACGGCTGGGCCATTCTCGCGATGATACTTGTCATGCAGACACCAGATTTGCGCGCCATTCAGCCAGATCAAGGCAGGACCACCCTCGCGATGTGGTTCACCATGCCAGTACCACTTTTGTGTGCCGTCTGGCCAGATCAAGGCCGGACCATCCTCGCGATGTAGTTTGCCGTGCTCGTCTTTCCACGCAACGTCTTTTCTTAAACAACATGGCGACACCTCTCCGGCCAATTGACACAGGACCTGGTAGGCTGGGTCATTGTGAATCAGGCAATAAACGTTATCCGGTTTTCCCGTCCACACATGCAATTCGCCATCCTTTCGATATACAGTTGATCCCTGCCCAAGTTGCTCTGACGGTATCTCGCACTCATGCCTGCCGCAATTGGGCCTATCGCCTGTCACCGGTTGTTTGCAGCGCTTACCCCGGGTCGTCGGGAAATTGCAAATCCTTGTCACAGTCTTCTGTGTTCCGCGGTTGCTTTTATAATAATGCATCACAACGGGAGGTCAACGAGAATACCCATTTTCAAGGACACGGAAAATATTATTTTGACCGTTGCAACAAGAGAAACACCGCAAAGACAAGGCAAGATACACTAAGGCTGCCCATACAGTCTGATGTATCTTTCCTCGGTAACTTTCTCGCCGTACCACCACCACTCTTGTGTGCCGTCTGCGCGAATTACGGCCGGACCATCTTCGCGGTGCCGCTCATTGCGCCGATACCACCGCTGCGTACCGTCCGCATCGATCCACGCCGGACCGTCGTCACGATGCAGAATGCCGTGCCGGTACCATCGCTGCGTGCCGTCCACATCGATCACGGCTGGGCCATCATCTCGATGAAGTTCGCCGTGCTGATACCAAAGCTGCGTGCCATTCGGCATGATTACGGCTGGGCCATCCTCGCGATGCAATTCGCCACGCTGATGCCACTCTCGCGTGCCGTTTGGCTCAATTAAGGCTGGACCATCGTCGCGATGCAGCTTGCCGCATTGATACCAATATTGTGTACCATCCGCATAGGTCGCGGCAGGGCCATCATCCCGGTGTTTCTCACCATTGCGATACCAGAATTGTGCGCCATCCGGCCAGATCTCGGCTGGCCCATCTTTTCGGTGCGGCCTGCCTTGTTTGTTTAGCCATCTGATCTGCTCCTTTAGGCAGCACGGGGGGACCTCTCCGGCCAATTGACACAGGACCTGGTAGGCTGGATCGTTGTGGATTAGACAATATAAGCCGTCCGGCTTGCTTGCCCAAACGTGCAATTGATGATTCTTTTGGTATGCGGTCGGATTTTGACCGAGCTGTTCTGCCGATAGGCCGGTCTTATGTCTGCCACAATTCGGCTTATCATCGGCCACTGGTTGCCTACAGCGCTTGCCCCGGGCTATCGGAAAATTACAAATCCTTGTCATAGTTTCTTGTGTTCCGTGGCTGTTTCTATAATAGTGCCACACAACAGGAGATCAACGGAAACACCCATTCTCGTGAGGCACGGAAAATATTATTTTGGCCGTTGTTATAAAAGAAACACCATAAAGACAAGATCAGACGCCTCGAGACTGTTCCCGGAGGCTAGCGTGTTCTTGTTCAGTGATCTCCTCGCCATACCAGTACCACTCTTGTGTCCCATCGGGTCTGATTATGGCCGGTCCGTCATCCCGATTCAGCTGATCGTGCTGGTACCACTCTTGTGTACCATTAGCCCAGATTACGGCCGGTCCGCCGCTTCGGTGGCGCCTGCCGCGCCAATACCAGCGTTGCGTGCCGTCTGCCCCAATTATAGCCGGGCCATCCTCCCGGTGCAATCTGTTGCGCCAGTACCAGGTTTGCGCGCCGTCCGAATGTATACGAGCCGGGCCGTCGTCTCGGTGCCATTCGTCACGCTGGTACCACTCTTGAGCACCGTTTGCATAAATTACGGCTGGGCCATCATCTCGGTGCAGCAGGCCGTGTTGATACCATTGCTGCGTGCCGTCGGTCTTAATCATGGCCGGGCCATCATCTCGGTGCAATTCACCGTGTTCATCTCTCCATTCTACGTTCTCTATCAAACAGCACTGCGGCGTCTGGCCGGCCAGCTGGCACAAGATGTGATAGGCAGACTCGTTATGAATTAAACAATATAGACCGTCTGGATCGCCTGCCCAGACATGCAATTCGCCGTCTTTCCTATATACAGTCGGATTCTGCCCGAGCTGATTTGCCGACAGGTCAATCTTGTGCCGTCCACAATTTGGCTTATTGTCAGCTATCGGTTGTGTACAGCGTTTTGTTTCGGATATTGGGAAGTTACAGATTATCGTCACAATCTCTTGTGTTCCACGGCTGCTTTTATAGTAATGCCACACAACAGGAAATCAACAAAAATACCCATTCTCGGGAACACGGAATAGGTCATTATAGCCGTTACCATAAGAAAAACGCCATAAAGACGGAATCAGATTATTCTTAGGATTGTTCTCGCAACCTGGCATGCTCCTCCTCGGTAACTTCCTCGTCATACCAGTACCAGTGTTGTGTGCCATCCGCCTCGATTTTGGCGGGACCATCGTCACGGTGGCGCTCGTCATATTGGTACCATGCCTGATAACCATCGGCTCCTATGAATGCCGGGCCATCATCGCGATGGCGCTTACCCCGCCAATACCAAGACTGATAACCGTCGGCTCCTATGACCGCAGGCCCATTATCTCTGTGGGGCTTGCCGTGTTGATGCCACTCCTGAGTACCGTCGGGATGAACTCTGGCCGGTCCGTCCTCTCTGTGCAGTTCACCATGTTGATACCACTCTTGTGTGCCATCGGCTTTGACCACGGCTGGGCCGTCGTCCCGATGATACTTGCCATGTTGACACCATTCTCGCGAGCCATCCATGATAATTATGGCAGGGTCATCGTCCCGATGTATCTCGCCATGCTGCCACCAGATTTGCGTGCCGTTTGTTATAATCCAAGCTGGCCCATCGTCTCGATGTAGCTTGCCGTGCTCATCTTTCCACTCGGCGTCCTCTCTCAAGCAGCACGGCTGTATCTCCCCGGCCACCCGATACAGTGCCTGGTAAGCCGGGTCACTGTGAATCAGGCAATAAACGTCATCTGGCTCGCCCGCCCAAATATGTAATGCGCCGTCTTCCTTATACACGGTCGGATTTTGTCCCAGCCGATCTGCTGACAAATTACACTTATGCCGCCCGCAGTTTGGCTTGCTATCGGCCATGGGCTGTTTGCAGCGCTTAGTCTGCGATATCGGAAAATTGCAAATCCTTGTCATTGTTCTCTGTGTTCCATGGTTGCTCTTATAATAATGCATCACAACGAGAGATCAACAAAAATACCCATTTCCAGGAACACGGAATAGGTTATTTTAACTGTTATCATAAAAGAAACACCATGGAGGCAAAAATCAGACGCCCCCAGACTGTTTGCGTAGTCTGGCGTGCTCCTCCTCGGTAACTGGTCTGCCCCCCCAATACCACTCTCGGGTGCCATCTGCTTCGACCACGGCCGGGCCATCTTCACGGTGGCGCCGACTGCGCCGATACCATTCCTGGGTGTCATCCGGATCAATTACAGCCGGACCATCATCGCGATGGCGCTCACCCCGCCAATACCAACATTGATAACCATCGGCTCCTACGACCGCTGGTCCATCTTCGCGGTGTAGCTTGCCATGTCGATACCACTCCTGCGTGCCATCTGGCTCGATCACAGCCGGGCCATCTTCTCGATGCAGCTTGCCATGTTCATCCTTCCGTCTGATGGTCTTCTTTAGGCAACACGGTGGTGTCTCCCCGGCCAACTGACACAAAGTGCGGTAAGCTGGGTCATTATGGATCAGGCAATAGACGTCATCCGGCTTGCTTACCCAGATATGCAATTCGTCGTCTTTCTCATATATCGTTGGCTTCCGCCCCAGCTGATCGGCCGATAAATTGGTTATGTGCCTGCCACAGTTTGGTCTACCATCGGTTATTGGCTGCGTGCAGCGCTTGGTCTCGGATATTGGGAAATTACAAATCCTCGTCATGGTCATTTATGTTCCATGGTTGCTTTTATAATGTTGCCACACAACAGGAAATCAACAAAAATACCCATTCTCGGGAACACGGAATAGGTTATTTTAACTGTTATCATAAAAGAAACATCATAGGGACGAGGTCAGACGTCTTTGGATCGCTCCTGTAGTTCGGCGTGTTCCTCTTTGGTAACTGGTCTGCCTTTCCAATACCACTCTTGGGTGCCATCTGCGCGAATCACGGCCGGTCCATCTGTTCGATGACATTTATCACGCTGGTACCAGGATTGCGTGCCGTCCACGCGGATCACGGCCGGGCCATCATATCTGTGAAGCTTGCCATGCTGCCACCAAACTTGCATGCCATCGGGTCTGATCTCGGCCGGTCCATCATCCCGATGGCGTTCGCCGTGCCAAAACCATCGCTGCGTGCCATCGAGCCTGACTATGGCCGGGCCGTCGTCTCTGTGCAGCTTGCCGTATTGATACCAATTCAGCGTGCCGTCTGGCCAAATTAAGGCCGGGCCATCATCGCGATGTGGCTGACCGTGCTCATCTTTCCACTCGGCGTCCTCCCTCAAGCAACACGGCGGTTTCTCCCCGGCCACCTGGCATAATACCTGATAGACCGGATCGCTATGAATCAAACAATAAACGTCGTCTGGTTTGCCTGCCCAGACATGCAGCTCGCCATCCTTTTTATATGCGGTCGAGTTCTGCCCGAGCTGATCTGCCGATATCTCGCACTTATGCCTGCCGCAGTTTGGCTTGTCATCGGCTACCGGTTGTTTGCAGCGCTTGTCCTTAGATATCATCGGGAAATTGCAAATCCTGGTCATGGTTATTTGTGTTCCAACGAAAATACCCATTTTCAGGAACAGGAGTGGTTCGCGCTGAGCATATCGCCGTACCGCCGCGTTGTCATACACCCATGATGTATAATGTTGATATGTCAATGCCCAGCATAGTTCATAACGCCGACACCCCAGAAAACGGCGGGCCGATCGATGATGTCCGCTATACCGACCAGTCAGACATGCCATCAAATGCCCCCAACGAGCCATCATGGGACAATATGGAGCGTGCCCTGATTGGTACGCTGATCATGTTCCCCGAGAACAATCTGGGACGCGCCAGTGCACAGGTAATCCCCGAGTATTTTACTTCACCAGCTCGACGGCTACTGTTTCAGATGGTTCAGGACACGCATGCCCAGGGTATCCCCATAACGGCAGACAGCATATTGCATGAGTGCGCAGCGAGGCATTCCGGCAATACGCAGCTGATCGGTGAATTACAAGAGTGTGTCAATTCGCTGGCTTCCGATGACATATCGGTATTCGTGCAGTTATTGGCAGAAAGACACTGTGCACAGAGCGCGCAGCGCACCGCCCGGAAACTGATCGCCAGCCTGCAAGCCAACAGCCGATCACAGCCGGTGGATGAGATAATAGAACAGGCTGTACACGATCTCAAGTCAGTCTGGACCCCCAATACGACGGTCGTAGAGGGGCTTATGACTATTGATCAGTTTATGGCACAGGACCTCAAGCAACAGTGGATCATACCGGGACTCATGGAGGCTACGGATCGGGCTGTCTTGGTTGGCTACGAGGGACGAGGCAAGTCGATGTTGCTCAGGCAAATCGCGCTATGCACTGCGGCCGGAGTGCACCCATTTGACCAGAGCTTCATGGAGCCGATCAGGGTGCTATATGTAGACATGGAAAACTCCGCGTCACTGGTACAGAGGAAGATAACCCCGATATTGCAAAACCTTGAGAAGATGCGGCGCCCTATCGGGGATCGTTGCTCTATCTGGTGTTGGCCCGCTGGCCTCGATCTGACCAATCACCATGACAGGGCGCAGCTGATTGCGGCATGTGAGCATACCAAAGCCCAGTTGTTGGTGATCGGCCCCCTGTACAAGATGATGCGAGGAAACCCGAATGAGGAAGAGGTAGCGATGTCCGTTACGCGGGTACTTGATCACATCAGGGCCACTTTTAATATGGCTATATTTTTGGAAGCGCATGCCCCACAGATGGCACCAGGTGGTCATAGAGACTTGCGCCCGGTAGCCAGTTCCGTTTGGATGCGCTGGCCCGAGTTCGGACTGGCGTTACGGCCAAAGGACGCCGAGTTTATGACCATGGAACTAGAGCACTGGCGCGGGGCCAGGGATGAGCGTTTTTGGCCGCATGCTTTGCGTCAAGGTGACAAATGGCCATGGGAGCCTATGGCGGATTCTGCGCCCCTGCCGCCGCCCGATATGATACAAGCAATGATTGATCGCGGTGCACGAGGCTGATGGCGCGATTTAAGCTTGAGCAGATATTGGAGAACAGGCGTATACGCAACGCCAAGTTCAACCCCAGTACCGGCCAGTACTTCACTGTGCCTTGGGTGTATCACGATGGCCCTATATTTGTGGGCATGGACGCATCTGTGTGGCTTTATCAGCAGGTTAGCATGGTGCCTGCCCAGTGGGAAGACCGAACAGTGCATATGCGTCTCGGCAATCAGTGGATGAATGCGCTGCGCCTGCTCGGCGATTTGTCCAAGGTGCCCCCAGGTGGTTTAAGGAGTTTGGCCGAGTATCGCAACATACACGTAGTGGCGTTGCGCACAGAGGGACAACCGAAACCACCACCAATTAACAGCGCCCATTGGACGGCTGAATGGTTTGACCAATGCCCCTTTGGCATGACACCCGAGTACATATGCTTCTTTGGTATAGAGCTGCAACCCTCTGTTGGCTACAATGCCAAAAAGTGGTCCGGTATGATACGCAATGTGGCTCAGGAAGCATCGCGTGCGCACGTCGCCGATGCGCTGAAGAAAGCAAGGTCTGGCGTGCGCGATCTCTTTGAACGCACAGATATAGACTTGGAAGCATATCTGTCAGATATGAACAAATTGAAGCCTACCCTAGATGCCTTAGAAGCCTTTACCCCGAACGAGGCTGCTCTAGCACAACTAATGTACTGGTACAACGATGGGCAGTATGCAGACAGGGAAATATGGGTGCCAGATGATGACCCGACCTACATGGTCCTGCCCAACAGAGACGGCACCGGTAGATATGACACCCTGGAGGCATGTGCAGTGATGAAGTTCAGCGAACCCGTCCTAGAGGCCCCCGGCGATTCTTGGGCTGGCGTCGCCTTAAAGGACTTCGTTAGTCTTCAAACCAACTCGGATGGCACGGAGACATACGACAGGTTCTCGGCTATCTCAATCCGAGCACAGCTTGAGCCTTACGAGATGGTCAAAGAACATATGGCAAAGAGCTTCCGTAAACTAGATCATTGGATTGAAGAGCGTGCCCAGAAGGGCAGGCAGTTGCCCGATGACGAGGTAACGAACCAACAGCGTCTCAGCGAACTGCGCGCGACGTACGCAGATACCAGAGAGTGCATGCTGACCGATGTGTCTATTATCATTATGCATAGGGCGATTTGCGCAGACCGCCCGTCGAGCGCTCTGGTCGATATGTTGCGCAGCTCATTTGGTATCAGAGCAAAGCCACTAGAGAGACGTCAGATCGTCGCGCTGGAGCACTGTCTGCCCACATCGACGGCACGCCTGGAAGCGATAGGGTCAGGAGCAAATCCGCTCCATCACATGTTATCGTTGTCTACCCTAGCATTCGCGGGACTCAGCATGGGCGCGGATGTCGGAGATAATGGCGGTATCCTCTTGGGCAGGACCCTACCGACAGGTTCACTTGTGTACCTGGACCCATTGCGTGCTGCTCGTGGAGACGCTCCGAGCCAGTCCCCCGTAGTGGCCATCTTCGGGCGTACTGGCTCGGGGAAGACCTGGCTAGCCCAAAGCATGTGCGTGCAGGCTGTCCAACTTGGTTTTCCCTGTATAATGATAAACCCAAAGGGCGGGGAACGCTACAAGGGCGGCGGTACACTGGCAAATCTGTCGAAGATTTTAGGGGGTACCCATGTCGTACTTTCTGAGGGATCGCGCGATCAGAATGATTTCGGTATCATTGATCCCTTCATACAGCTACCCCTGTGGGATCAGCGAGAGCGTACGCTGGAGATCGCTATACAGTATGTGCTGAATGCTTGCGTAGATGCCTTGTCCAATAACCAACAGATGGCCCTAGCGGCTGATATGAGGCAGCAGGCCGAAATCATTTGGAAGGCTACTACACAGGGCCAGGAGGTGCGCACATGCATGACGCAGGTTTTGGGGGGCGTGCGTGACAGGGATACACAGCAGGTACTTTCGGACCTTATTAGGGGTAGCTCGATGTTCAGACTGGGTATTGCCGCAAGCCCAGACCAACGTCGGGCCCCGATACGCAGCGACGCAGGTCAGTTTCATTTAATCGAGTTTGGGCGCGCGCTGGATCTCGCTACGGCGGACAGCATACAGGCCGGTGAGCGCCCCACAATGCCGCAGCGCGTATCGCAAGCAGTCCTACAGCTTGTGTCTGCGATTGCCCTGGAGGTCTTGCTGAATACGGAGAACGGCGGTATGTTCGTACTGGACGAAGCGTACACACTGCAGCGTAGCGAGCAGGGGCGCAAGATGCTGGAAGATTTGGGTAGGCAGGGGCGATCACAGAGGGTATGTACGGTGCTTATATCCCAGGAAGCGCGTGACCTGGAAACCATGTCCAACTACATGGGGAGGGTGATTGCATTTTCCATGGGCAACGAAGCGGATGCCGCATCGGCGCTGCGCCTAATGAAGCTGCTAGCCACAAGGGAGAGAGTAGAAGATCTATGCAGCGATGAGATGATGCCCAGGAATGATGAACGCGGAAACCCGGACTGGCCGGCGCTGGCACTTCACAAGGATATATTTGGCAGGCACTCAAAAATAGAGATCAGTCCTACTCCGCCGGCATACGTATCGGCGTTCAGCACTTCGACCGGTATGAGCAGTCACGCAGCGCCAGACACCGAGGATTGACACTTCGAGAAACGGCTAGTTGTCGTTGCCTGTATCAATCCTCCTGTTCCTCGAAGTATCAGTCGGCCCGCTACACAAATAACCATGGAACGCAGAAGATTATGACAAGGATTTGCAATTTCCCGACAACCCATGGTAAGCGCTGTAAACAACCGGTGACAGGCGACAAGCCCAACTGCGGCAGGCATGAGTGCGAGATACCGTCAGAGCAACTCGGGCAGGGATCAACTGTATATCGAAAGCATGGCGAGCTGCATGTCTGGGCGGGGAAGCCAGACGATGTTTATTGTTTGATTCATAGCGATCCGGTCTATCAGGTATTATACCAGGTGGCCGGTGAGGTACCACCATGTTGCTTGGATTGGTTCACAGTGCGCAAGGATGAGAATGGCAAGTGGCATCGGGATGACGGACCGGCGGCAATTTGGCCCGACGGCACGCAGCAATGGTATCAGCACGGCAAGCATCACCGAGAGAATGGACCCGCCAAGATCTGGCCTGATGGCTCCCAAGAGTGGTGGCAGCACAACGAGTTGCATCGCGACGATGGTCCCGCCAAGATAGAGGCGGATGGCACACAACACTGGTTCTGGCATGGCAAGTGGGTCACCAAAGAGGAGCACGCCAGGCTACGCGAACAGTCTCAGGGCGCTTGACTTTATCTTTACGATGTTTCTCTTGTAATAATGATCAGAATAATATTTTCCGTGTTCCTTGAAGTGGGTATTTTTGTTGATCTCTCGTTGTGTGGCACTATTATAAAAGCAACCACGGAACACAAAAGACGATGAGCAAGATCTGTAATTTCCCGATATCCGAGAACAGGCGTTGCAAGCAGCCGATGACCGATGGCAAGCCAAATTGCGGCAGACACAGAATAAGCCTATCGGCAGAACAGCTCGGGCAAAACCCAACCGTATACCAGAAGGATGGCGAGCTGCATGTCTGGGCAGGGAAGCCAGATGATTTTTATTGCCTGATTCATGGCGATCCGGCTTATCAGGCATTGTGTCAGTTGGCCGGCGAGGTACCACCGTGTTGCCTGAATAGGATAGCAACATGGGAAGATGAGCACAACAATCTACACCGGGATGATGGTCCAGCTGTGATCGCAGTGGATGGCGAGCAACGCTGGTTTCAACATGGTGAAATGCACCGCGAAGACGGACCGGCCGTGATTTTGCCGGATGGCACACGATACTGGTGCTGGCATGGCGAGTGGCACCGGGAGGATGGTCCAGCCGTAATTTTGCCGGATGGCGAGCAGGACTGGTACTGGCACGGCAAGTGGGTCACCAAAGAGGAGCATGCCAGACTACGCGAACAATCCCAGGGCGCTTGACTTTATCTTTGTGGCGTTCCTCTTATAATAACGGCCAGAATGGCCTATTCCGTGTTCCCGGAAATGGTTATTTTCGTTGATCTCTCGTTATGTGGCACTATTATAAAAGCAACCACGGAACACAAAAGACGATGAGCAAGATCTGTAATTTCCCGATATCCGAGAGCAAGCGTTGCAGGCAACCTATAGCCGACGACAGACCAAATTGCGGGAGGCATAAAACCGGTTTATCGGCAGAACAGCTCGGTCAAAATCTGGTTGTATATCGGAAGGGCGGCGAACTGCACGTATGGGCAGGCAAGCCAGGCGGTATTTATTGTCTGATTCATAACGATCTACCTTACCGGGTGCTATATCAATTATCAGGAGAGGCACCACCATGTTGTTTAAAAGGAAATGTTAGCTGGACTGATAAGGATGGCTATTATCATCGTGACGATGGACCAGCCCGGATTGCCACAGATGGTGCGCAGTCCTGGTATCAACACGGCAAGCTGCATCGGGATGATGGCCCGGCTCAGGCTTGGCCAAATGGTACGCAATTTTGGTGCCAGCACGGCAAGCTGCACCGAAATGATGGCCCGGCCGCGATGTACTCAAACGGCATGCAGTCCTGGTATTGGCATGGTGAGCGGGTCACCGAAGAAGAACACGCCAGCCTGCGCGAGCGACCTTCAGGCGTCTGACTTCATCTTTACGGTGTTTCTTTCTTGGTGGCGGCTAGAAATAACCTATTCCGTGTTCCTGGGAATGGGTATTTTTGTTGATTTCCTGTTGTGTGGCATTATTATAAAGATAACCACGGAACACAGCGAATTATGACGAGGATTTGCAGTTTCCCGATATCCAAAAGCAGGCGCTGTAAGCAGCCTGTAGCCGATGATAAGCCAAATTGCGGCAGACATAGGATTGACCTATCGGCAGATCAGCTTGGGCAGAATCCGACTATTTACAAGAAGGACGGCGAATTGCATGTCTGGGCTGGGAAACCAGACGATGTTTATTGCCTAATTCATGGTGACCCGGCCTATCGGGTGCTATGCCAATTGGCCGGTGAGGTACCGCCGTGTTGCCTGCGTGACGACATCAATTGGGAGGATGACGGGGGCCGATGGCACCGGGACGGCGGCCCGGCCATGATTTGGACAGATGGTACACAATTCTGGTATCAGCATGGCGAACTACACCGGGATGGTGGACCGGCTGAGGTGAGGCCGGATGGCACACAGTTCTGGCATCAGCATAATAAGTTGCATCGTGACGACGGACCGGCCGTTATGTATCATAACGGCGTGCAGTTCTGGTATTGGCACGGCGAGCGGGTCACCGAGGAAGAGCACGCTAGGCGACGCAAGCGATCTTTGGGCGTCTGATTCTATCTTCACGATGCTTCTTTTATAGTAACGGTCCAGAATGGCTCATTTCGTGCTCCTTGAAATGGGTATTTTCGTTGATCTCCTGTTGACACGCGATATTATAAAAGCAACCATGGAACATATAAAATAGCAAGTAAGCGAGAACATAACCAAAAGGAACAAAAATAATGGCGAAGATTTGCAATTTCCCGATATCCAAAACTAAGCGCTGCAAACAACCAATGGCAGACGGTAAGCCCAATTGTGGCAGACACAAGGTTAATTTATCGGCAGATCAATTGGGACGGAACCCGACTGTGTACCAGAAGGGCGGCGAATTACACGTCTGGGATGGGGAGCCCAATGATGTCTATTGCCTAATCCACAATGAGTCTGTCTATCAAACCCTATGCCAGTTGGCCGGAGAGATGCCACCATGTTGCCTAAGGAAAGCTGTCACCTTGAGGAATGCGGACGGTGAGCAACACCGCAATGATGGACCGGCCCGGATCTGGCCGGATGGTACACAAAAATGGTATCAACATAACAAGCTGCACCGCGACGATGGCCCAGCTAGAATTGACGCAGATGGCACGCAAGTCTGGTATCAGCATGGTCAGCGACACCGAGATGATGGTCCAGCCTTAATTGACGCAGATGGCACGCAAGCTTGGTATCAACATGGCAAGCGACACCGGGATGGCGGTCCAGCTGTGATCGAATCGTATGGAGCCGAAGAATGGTATCAGCATGGCGAGCTTCACCGCGATGATGGCCCAGCTAAGATATGGCCAAATGGCTCCCAGCAATGGTATCAATATAACAAGCTGCACCGCGACGATGGTCCAGCCCGAATTGACGCAGACGGAGAACAGTTTTGGTATCAACATGGCCAGTTACATCGTGACGATGGTCCAGCCCGAATCCGACTAGATGGCAAGCAGCAATGGTATCAACACGGCAAACTGCACCGGGACGATGGACCAGCCGCGATTGAGCCTGACGGTGCGCAGAAGTGGTATTGGTATGGTCAGGAGGTTACTGAAGAGGAGCACACCAAGCTGCGTGAGCGATCAGAGAATGTTTAATCTCGTCTTTATGGTGTTTCTTTTTATAATGACGGTCCAAAATAATATTTTCAGTGCTCCCGAAAATGGTTATTTCTGTTGATCTCCCGTTGATCCGAACATACATAAGGGCCATTTTGGTGCCTTTTCTTTGTTTTAGGGGGTATCAAGGTAGCCAAAACATCGCAAAGGCCAAAGAAAAGGACAGGAGAGGCCACGGAGAGGACACGGGAATATCGCCTAGGGCTTGCTCAGATACTTTCAAGGGCATTTTCGTTGATCTCTTGTTGTGTGGCACTATTATAAAATAACCATGGAACATAAAAAATTATGACGAAAACCTGTAATTTCCCAATATCCAAGAAAAAGCGCTGTAAACAACCAATAGCCGACGACAGACCAAATTGCGGCAGGCATTTGACTGGATTGTCCGCAGACCAGTTGGGACAAAATCCAACCGTATACAAGAAGAATGGCGAATTGCACGTCTGGGGTGGGGAGCCCAATGACGTCTATTGCCTGATCCACAGCGACCCAGCCTATCAAACCCTATGCCAGCTGGCCGGAGAAGCATTGCCATGTTGCCTAAACAAGGCTATAAGGTACAGAGATAAAGATGGTCATCTACACCGGGACGACGGCCCCGCTGTAATCAAGTCGGATGGCACGCAAATCTGGTATCAACGCGGCAAGCGGCACCGCGATGATGGTCCAGCTAAGATGTGGCCAAATGGTACGCAAGCTTGGTACCAGCACGGCGGGCTGCACCGTGATGATGGTCCAGCTAAGATATGGCCAAATGGCACTCAATATTGGTATCAGCATGACCAACTACACCGAGACGACGGGCCAGCCGAGATTTGGGCAGATGGCACACAGGTTTGGTTACAGCATGGCAAGCTTCACCGCGATGATGGCCCAACTATGATTTGGTCAGATGGTACACAACAATGGAGCCAGCACGGTGAGCTGCATTGGGACGACGGGCCAGCTGTAATCAAACCTGACGGTACGCAGCATTGGTACCAGCACAATCAGTTACATCGCGAAGACGGTCCAGCCGTGACCAAGGCGGACGGCACGCAAGAATGGCATTGGCGCGGCAAGCAGGTCACCGAGGAGGAGCACGCCAAACTACGCGAGCAATCAGAGAATGTTTAATCTTATCTTTGCGACGCTTCTCTTATAATAACGATTTAAATGACCTGCCTCGTGCTCCTCGAAGCGGTTATCTTTGTTGACCCCTCGTTGTGTGGCATTATTATAAAAATGACTATGGAACATAAAAGATAATGGCTAAGATTTGTAATTTCCCAATATCTAATAAAAAGCGCTGCAAACAGCCAATGGCAGATGGTAAGCCCAATTGTGGCAGACACAAGACCGGCTTATCGGCGGATCAATTAGGGCAAAATCCGTTCGTATACCAAAAGGATGGCGAATTGCATGTCTGGGCGGGGGAGCCGGACGGGCTGTATTGCCTAATTCATAACGACCCAGCCTATCAAGTACTGCGCCAGGTGGCTGGAGAGAAGGCACCATACTGCTTAAACAGAGCAATTAGGCAGACTGATGGGCACGGCAAGCTTCATCGAGATGATGGCCCTGCCGTGATTTGGACGGATGGCACCCAGCTCTGGTATCAACATGGCCAGTTGCATCGCGAAGATGGCCCAGCCCGAATCTACCCTGACGGCACCCGGGAGTGGTGGCAACACGATGGACTACACCGGGACGGTGGTCCAGCTGTAACCAGGCCGGATGGCACACAAATATGGTACCAGGACGGTCAGCGGCATCGAGAAGATGGTCCTGCTTGGATTGAGCCAAACGGCACACAGACTTGGTGGCAGCGCGGCGAGCTGCATCGCGAAGACGGGCCAGCTATAATCGATGCAGACGGTACACAAGAGTGGTATCAGCATGGCAAGCTACATTGCGAAGACGGTCCGGCCGTAGCCGAGTCGGATGGCACGCAACAGTGGTGGCTGCATGATGAGTTGCACCGCGAAGATGGTCCTGCTGTAATCTGGCCGGATGGTACACAAGAGTGGTGCTGGCATGGCAAACGCGTCACCGAAAAGGAGCACGCCAGACTGCGCGAGCAGTCTGATGGCATCTGACTTCATCTTTGCGGTGTTTCTCCTGTTGCAACAATTAAAATAATATTCTTCGTATCCCTTGAAATGGTTATTTTTATTGACCTCCTGTTGTGATGCGTTATTATAGGAATAACCATGGAACACAGAGAACAATGACAAAGATCTGCAATTTCCCAATATCTAGAAGCAAACGCTGCAAACAACCGATGGCCGACAATAAATCAAACTGCGGGAGACATAAAACCAACTTGTCGGCAGATCAACTCGGGCAAAATCCGGTTGTATACCAGAAGAATGGCGAATTGCACGTTTGGGCGGGGGAGCCAGATGGCGCCTATTGCTTAATCCATGGTGACCCAGCCTACCAGGCGCTATGTCAATTAGCCGGAGAGACGCTGTTATGTTGTCTAAAGAAAAAAATCGTCTGGAGGGACGCGAATGGCGATATACATCGAGATGATGGCCCAGCCCTAATTAGAGCGGACGGCACACAAGAACGATGGCAGCATGGCTACCGTCATCGTGACGATGGTCCTGCCGTAATTAATGCAGAAGGTACGCAGTTCTGGTTCCAGCGTGGCGAGCTGCACCGGGACGGTGGTCCAGCCGTAGTCTGGTCGGATGGTACGCAAAAATGGTATCAACGCGATAAGCTGCACCGAGAAGATGGTCCTGCCTGGATTGAGCCAAACGGCACGCAGACTTGGTGGCAGAATGGTGAGTTACATCGTGATGATGGGCCGGCTGTGATTGATGCAGACGGCGCACAAGAGTGGTACCAGCATGGCGAGCTGCATCGAGAAGACGGACCGGCCCGAATTGAGCCTGATGACATTCAGGAGTGGTACTGGCATGACGAGGAGGTTACCGAAGAGGAGCACGCCAAACTGCTCGCAGAGGAGAAAGCCGCCGACCGTGAGCACCAATGACAAGGATTTGTAATTTCCCAATATCCAAAACTAAGCACTGCAAACAACCGATGGCAGACAACAGACCAAACTGCGGGAGACACAAGACCAATTTGTCGGTAGATCAGCTTGGCCAAAATCCGGTTGTATATCGGAAGAACGGAGCATTGCATGTCTGGGCTGGGAAACCAGACGATGTTTATTGCCTAATTCATGGTGACCCAGCATATCAAGTTTTGTGTCAATTGGCTGGGGAGATACCGCCATGCTGTTTGCTGAAAGACGCCACCTGGAGAGACGAGCAAGGTCAACCACACCGCGATGATGGCCCAGCCTCGATATGGCCTGATGGCGAACAGCAATGGCACCAGCATGGCTTGCTGCACCGAGATGGTGGTCCCGCCCAAATTTGGCTAGACGGCTCGCAGCGATGGTATCAACACGGCAAGCTGCATAGGGATGATGGACCGGCTGTGATTGGGGCAGATGGAACCCGGGAATGGTGGCAACATGGCGAACAACATCGGGACGGCGGGCCAGCTGTGACCAGGCCGGATGGCACGGAGCTCTGGTATCAGCATGGTGAGTTTCACCGCGATGATGGCCCGGCTACGATTGGGCGTAACGGCACGCAGGCTTGGCGGCAACACGACAAATTGCACAGAGAAGACGGGCCAGCCGTGATCGAGGCGGATGGTACACAATACTGGTATTGGTACGACAAGGAAGTCACCGAACAGAAGCACGCCAAATTGCGGGAGCAATCTCAGGGCACTTGATTTCGTCTTTGTGGTGCTTCTTACAATGATGGTCAGAATAACCTATTCCGTGTTCCTGAGAATGGGTATTTTCGTTGATCTTCTGTTGTGTGGCATTATTATAAAAGCAACCACGGAACATTAAAAGACAATGACGAGGATTTGTAATTTTCCGATAGACTGGAGCAAGCGCTGCACGCAGCCAGTAGCCGACGGCAGACCAAACTGCGGGAGACATCACTGTGAGGTGTCGGCACAACAGATCGGTCAAGACCCAGTCATATATGAGTGGGGCGGCGAACTGCACGTATGGGCGGGGAAGCCAGACGGTCTATATTGTTTGATTCATAGCGACTCAGCTTATCAGGTGTTGTACCAGCTGGCCGGAGAGAAGGCGCCGTATTGTCTGCGCGAGGCTGCCGAATGGGCGGATGCAAATGACGAGTTTCATCGAGACGATGGACCCGCCGAGATCAGGCCCGATGGCACACAGAAGTGGTATCAACACGGTCAGTTGCATCGGGATGATGGCCCGGCCGTGATTTGGTCAGATGGCTCCCAGGAATGGTATCAGCATGGCGAGTATCATCGGGATGATGGTCCGGCTATAATATATGCGAATGGCACGCAAAAGTGGTACCAGCATGACCAGTTACACCGAGACGACGGGCCAGCCGTGGTAAGATCCGATAATACACAAAAGTGGTATCGGCATGGTCAGCTGCATCGCGAGGACGGCCCCGCTTGGATAGATCCAGATGGCTCGCAGGAATGGTATTTGTATGGCGTCCGACGCAAGGCTAACCAAGATGTAGTATAATGTGACCAATAGATTGCAATCAGCTAACGGAAGGAGATAGCAGGAGCAGTGAACAACAGGGCCACAGGTAGCACAGCGTAAGGATATAGAAAATCCAGGCGCACCGTTCCTTTCCGAAGGTGCGTCGCGCGGTGAATGCATAACGCCAAATGCCCGCATATAAATAAAACTAACGGTAAGTTCGTCGGATGCCAAGCATCCCCAACCAATAGGAGAAAAAATATGCGGAAGCGCAACCTTTATATTATAGCATTTGGTTTTATGTTGGTCCTAGGAGTACTACTACCACATAGAGCCGTAAAGACAAGCCGACACGGTGCAATCGAAGCGCCCATGCACGTCACCTACATGACGGCCAGCTTCACAGTACCGCGAACCGTGATCAGGTGGTCTGATGTAAACAATCAGTGGACTCGCAGCGAAACTGTTATCCCATTGCAGCGATTGACGATACCGGTGCATAAGCGCCCGAAGGTCGTAGTGCCGCCACCGCCCTCGTCTCCGCCACCGCCACCGGCCTCGTCCCCGCCACCACCCGCACCCTCGTCCCCGCCACCCGCATCAGGCGTGTGGGCAGAATTAAGGCAGTGTGAATCCAGCGATAACTACAGTACGAATACTGGTAATGGTTACTATGGTGCCTACCAATTCGCGTTGTCTACCTGGTACTCATTAGGCGAGACAGGATTGCCGTCTAATGCCCCACCAGCCGTACAGGACGCAGCGGCGCAGCGCCTGCAAGCCATAGCGGGTTGGGGTCAGTGGCCAGTATGTTCGCAGAAGCTATCTCTATGACGCGCCGACTAGTGCGCTGCGTCGCTGATCTATCACGCCCTCGGCGGCATGACGCACTTCCTCTTCGTCACTGAGTGCGAGCTGTTGCAGAGCGCTCAGCGGACATGACGCGTTCATAACCATGGATATTTGAACGGACTTAAACTCAGGGCCCCTCAGCTTGGCCGTCAGCTCAAATATGCGTGCTGGCAGGTTCTCGCGATTTATTATATTGAGGAGTATCCATTTTTGAACGCCGACCGAGCCCGCTGAATCATTTACCAGCTTTACCAATAAGTCTGGGGGCAGCTGCGAATCAGTAGACAGCTGGTGCGCGATATCTTTGGCAGTCGGCCCATCTGTGTACGGATCTGTACACACGCCTATCCATTGTTCCCAGCAAGACGTACAAAGTTCCCCCTCAGTTGTTACCCGATTATGGCAGGCGGTTCCGTGCACGGTGCGTCCTGCACATATCGGCGGCATGACGCGACGCAAGAACCTTTCCCATAGAGAACCAGTCGGTTTGACTTCCGGGAGGACTTTGGCCTGTGGTTCCTCATCCTCCCGGAGTGTCTGGGTTAGTATAGCTGGAGGGGAAATTAAGTCAGGGGAGGGAATATATTGGGCGACATCTTGGGCGGTGCCATAGGTGACACCGTGCTTTTTATATGCAGACAACTGATCATGTACAGAGCAAGCTTGCCCAGGAGCAGACACCCTGCGTTTACAGGGCTCTCCTTGTTCTGTTAATCTACCGCAAAACCATTGAGACACCGACGTCCTCCTTCTATAGCCATTCTAGCACACGACACGATACGACGCAAGTCAAGCTATGTCACCTTTAATAAGGCGCAAGACCGGCATATGCGGCTTTGGCTCGTCCGCCGTATCGATAAATTGCTTTACTTCTTCCAGTACAGCCGTAAACATTTTTGTATCCGCCACCTCCGCACCGGTGATGACCATCAGGTGCCAGCCTGCCAAAGCGTAGCGCCTGGATCGTCTGGCGTCCGAGTTTAAAGAGCTATGCAGTGCCTTGCTGGCGCACGCCTGTATAACTTTAGAGGGGATACGATCTTCATGACTCCCTATGTCGTCCATAGCCTCTTGTATCCTGGCGTGTAGCTCCCGGCCACCATGCCACCATTCGCCGTCCACTTCCAGAGCTAGATGCACGCGCGGCCACGTAAAATCTGGATAGGCCACCCAGCCATCTTCACTCAGTATGCGTGTGCCCATGGTGGGAGGCGGTACGCCCGCTTTGAGCATCGCGTGCAGCACTGTCTCTTCCAGACGAGACCCCGTGGTGCGTCGCGCATTTAGTATAGATCGGCAGACATATAGTTGGCGCACTTCTTCGAGTAGACGTGCCCAGGCGTTAGGACCATTGCACAGGTGTGCATCTGGCATATAGCTGTATAGCTTCACAATTTCCCAGCTAGTATTTGCGGGTATCTGGCTATCACGCTCTATTATGGCGACTTCTGCATCTGGCCATCCGATCGGTGCAGGTTCTGCTCCCCCGATGTCGCATGGCGATTGTGGCTTGGGCAGACCAATTGCAGCCAGTAGCTGGTATATGCCCAGCCAGGCACTAGCAGATATAGAGGAGCGGAGGTGCTCCGGTCTCTTGTCTGTGCTATTAACAACGTCCGCTATTTGCATATAATATACGTTCCAAACTCATGTTGCTGACGGTACCATACCTATGATATAATACAAGAGATATGGAACCAGCACGACGCCTCATCGTATACAGCACCAAGGGTGCCCCTGGCGTGACTACCCTATCTTTGGGATTGGCCAGGAGTGCTTGCACCACACACGGCAGGGTGCTTTTGGCAGATTTGGATATGGACGGGGGCGCGCTGGCGGTTGGCTTGGGCATGCGATTTAAGCAAGGCGTGCCATCCTTAGCGGCGGAGTTATCGACCATCCAAGCCGATACACAACGTCCATCCTGGAGCACCCTATACAAGCACACAGTCGATAACCCCCTGATACCAAATATGCGCCTATTGTGTGGCATTTGGGCATCTTTTCAGTCTGGCTATCTGGATATTTGTACCCCAATTATACAGGAAATAATCATGGCGCAGCAGGGCATGTTTACAATCCAAGACATGGGCAGATTGCGTAGAGAGTCCTTACAGCCGCTATTTAAGGAGACCACCGGATCGTTGAACACAGCGTGTATCGTCGTAACGAACGGCCAGCTGAGCGACGCTATGCACATAAGGCAATGGGCTCAAGAGTTATCGGGAAATACGCCAACCGGTATTGTTATAAACAGGGATGCCGGTCCCCAGGTGGAGGCCGAACTGAGCGCAGCGTGCGAGCTGCCTGTATGGGGGCGCTGGGGCACGCAGACGAAACGCCATTTGTTCGAGGACGCAGCGGGCATCTGGAACCTACAAAGTCGTCTGCCTGCAGCTACGGGCGATCAACTGAGCCAACTGCTACAGCGCGCGCAGAGCGAGATGCACGGCTAGAGCGCTGCGGCCTGTATGGCCAGCCAGAAATTGCCATCGGCATCATATATACTAAACCCATTCCACGGGCCTGATTCCGGCTGTATCTTCATTGCGTAATTGCTTAGGTTGGCGCCCAGCTTGAGGACTGGGGCATCACGTGGCCCGATATACACTGTGTCATCGATCACCTGCCAAGAACCCGCCTGTGGCTCATCCTCTGGCACGTCCTCTATAAACATGGCGGCGGCTACGCACATATCTAGAGGGGCAGCCACTGCGGCACCGGCCCTACATGGCAACAATATGGCCCCGTCGTGCCACCCCAGGAGCATAGGCAAGGATCTCGAAGCGGATGAACTCGTTGCGTTCTTTATGTCTAGAGCGGACACTCGTTGACATTGACCATTATTGGCCCAGTCTGTTTGTCCGTTCCCTGGCGTTAGGATCTCCACCGCCCCCCCGTCCAACAAACGCATGGCCCAGATTGTATCCACCCCCAGCGTATCGCTAAGCGCACTGGGCGACATAGCGAGCAATGTGCTGGCCACGCTCATCGCATCGCTTTGTGCTGCGCCACGTATCGCTTCGGCTATATGCTCATCGATACCGAGGGCTGCCCGCAGGTGCATTTTGGATGCCTGCTGTGCTTCTTGCTTTTGTCGTTGCTCTTGCTGAATACGCGCAGACCATAAAACTTGGCGGCGCGACGCCCTGTCAGTAGTTTGCGTATCAACTATCGTGGGCACCCAAATCAAAGCACCCTCAGGCAGAGGCTGTTTGGCGTGACGCAGTACGAACATCGGGTGCGCGGAGTCCGGGGGCTGTCTGCGGTTCAGGTTCCAGGCCATCACCCTCGGTAGGAGGGCCAAATTTCCGAATGTTCGCTCTACCAAATCTGGCATGTGCTCCGACTCCGAAGCCTGCACCCAGTGGCCATCGTTATTTTTGGGAACACAGTCGGCAGACACCAGCCCATGCCATAAACGAAGATCAGAGGCGATGGAGCGCAAGAGAAACGAACACTCCAATGCCACCAGAAGAACGATAATGCCCTCCCCTATCACGATTGCCCTATGCCTGCCCGCTCCCGGTGGCGCCCCCGTGGCCAATATAGCGCCAAATGCCGACAGGACATGAGAGGGCAAGTGCGATACAACCCGCCCATCAGTCCATAAAACCGGTACAACTACGTAATTGGTACCGTCTGCCTTTGCGCCCGTTGCGAGCTGTACGCTCCCTATGCCTGTTTGCTCCCCTGCCCAGATCGTCGTACTCTCACCGGCGCTATTACTTAACTTATTGAGTCCATTGGGCAGGGTAGGAATGGGACACGTGCCAGCCGCCTGTAGGTCGCACACTATTTGTGAATTGCCATTGAGCCATACATCGCCAGCTGCTTGCGAATACAAGAGCCCATCTGGTTGTACATAGAGCCCCCCCACGGTTACAGAGAGCGACAAGCCGTTGCGCCCCCCTATAAATGGACCGGCCTGGAGGCGTACACGCAATGTCGTGTCGATCGCTCCGCCTGTGCGCGCTACGCTGCACCCAGTCTTGGCGGCGATCTGCACGTCACACACCGAATTGGTCTTGAACTGTAGGCTATTATCGGACGGCTGCAATAATAGCACGGACAGTTGTTGAGACAGCCACCCTGTGTTGATGGCCTGAGTAACTCCGATTATGAGTGCGGCCAGCACACATACTCGAAACAGTATAGAGTACCCAGTCTTGGCGCCAAAAGCACGATTATGATTGATGGCCATGGCAATATTGTACCATGGGTACCGTGACTGCACACCCAAATGCCGAACGCCATGGAACACGGAGAGCAATGACAAGGATTTGCAATTTCCCGATATCCAAGAGCAAGCGCTGCAAACAACCGATAATCGATGATAAACCGAATTGTGGCAGGCATAAGATTGACTTATCGGCAGATCAATTGGGACAGAGCCCAACCGTATACCAAAAGGATGGCACGTTGCACGTCTGGGCAGGCGATCCAGATGGCCTGTATTGCTTGATTCATAATGACCCAGCCTATCAAGTACTGTACCAGGTGGCCGGGGAGACGCCACCATGTTGTTTGCGCAAAGCTATAAAGTGGACAGATGGGGATGGCCGACTGCATCGTGATGGTGGGCCGGCACGAGTCTGGCCAAGTGGTACGCAAGAGTGGTATCAACATGGCGAGTGTCACCGGGATGATGGCCCGGCCATGATTGAGCTGGATGGAACACAGAGATGGTACCAACACGGAGAGTGGCACCGAGACGACGGACCGGCGATAATTCGCAATGACGGCGCGCAGGAATGGTACCAACACAACAAGTTCCACCGTGATGGTAGTCCGGCCGTGATTAAGGCAGACGGTACACTAGAGTGGTGGCAACATGGCGAGATACACCGCGACGACGGACCGGCGCGCGTCGAGCTGAACGGCTCACAGAAGTGGCTCTATCGTGGCCAGCTGCACCGGGATGATGGACCAGCCGTGATCAGTCCTGATGGCACACAAAAATGGTATCAAAATGGAGAGTGCCACCGAGACGATGGCCCGGCCGTGATCAAGTCAGATGGGACTCGGTGGTGGTACCAACATGATAAGCGGCATCGTGACGACGGTCCGGCCATAATGCGCGCAGACGGCGCGCAGCTCTGGTTTTGGCATGGTGATCTACATCGTGAAGACGGTCCAGCCATAATCGAGGCGGATGGCACACAATATTGGTGGTGGTATAGCGGGCAGGTCACCGAGGAGGAGCACGCCAAACTGCGTGAGCAGTCCCGGGGTGCTTGATCTTATCTTTGTGGTGTTTTTCTTGTGGTAACGGCTGAAATAACCTATTCCGTGTTCCTGAAAGTGGGTATTTCTGTTGATCTCCCGTTGTGATGAGCTATTATAAGAGTAGCAGTGGAACATAGAAGACAATGACGAGGATATGCAATTTCCCGATATCTCAGAACAGGTATTGTAGACAACCGGTGGCCGATGATAAACCGAATTGTGGAAGACATCATTGTGAAGTGTCGGCGCAACAGCTCGGACAGAACCCAACCGTATACAAAAAGGATGACGAATTGCATGTCTGGGCCGGAGAGCCAGATGGTTTATATTGCCTGATTCATAATTGCTCGGCTGAACACGTGCTATATCAGTTGGCTGGTGAGGTGCCGCCGTGCTGCCTCATCGAGACGATCAGCTGGACGGACGATGAGGGCGAGCCGCACAGAGATAACGGCCCAGCCATAATTCACGCAGACGGTACACAACTCTGGTATCGGCACGGCGAGCGATACCGCTCGGCTTGGCTGGACGGCATGCGATCTTGGTATCAAGATGGCAAGCTGCATCGCGATGATGGTCCGGCGCACATCGGGTCAGACGGGACACAAAAATGGTATAGGCACGGTGAACGTCATAGAGACGACGGACCAGCCGTAGTTTGCACGGATGGCGCACAGGAGTGGTGGCTGCACGGTAAGCTTCATCGCGGGGATGGCCCAGCTGTAATCAGGCCAGATGGCACACAAGAGTGGTGGCTGCACGGTGAGCTTCATCGCGAGGATGGCCCAGCTGTAATCCATCCAGATGGTTTGCGGCTCTGGTACCAACATGGCAAGCAACACCGTGATGACGGCCCAGCCAGGATTTGGCCGGATGGCGAACAACACTGGTGGCAACACGACAGGTTGCACCGCGGAGATGGCCCAGCCATAACTAAGGCGGATGGCACACAGGTCTGGTACTGGCTTGGTGAGGAAGTCACCGAAGAGGAGCACGCCAAGCTGCGCAAACAATCTTTAGGTATCTGACTTTGTGATCGAGCTGTTGCGCATTGCCATACCGCCGTGACGTGGAACACGACAAGTAATGACGAGGACTTGTAATTTCCCGATATCCGAGACTAGGTGCTGTAGACAACCAATAGCCGATGACAAGCCAAATTGTGGCAGACACAAGATTGACTTATCGGCAGATCAGCTTGGGCAAAATCCGACCGTATATAGGAAAGACGGAGAGCTGCATGTTTGGGCAGGCGAGCCAGATGATGTTTATTGCCTGATTCATAGTGACCCAGCCTATCAGGCACTATACCAGGTGGCCGGAGAGATACAGCCGTGTTGTTTGCTGAAGAGGGTAGAGCATAAGGACGAGCATGGCAAGCCTCACCGCAGCGGTGGTCCAGCCGTGATCGAGGCGGACGGCACACAGCACTGGTATCGACATGGAGAATTGCACCGGAACGACGGACCGGCCAGGATTTGGCTGGATGGCAAACAGCGCTGGTACCGGAATGGCAAGCGGCACCGGGATGATGGTCCGGCCATAATCGAGGCAGATGGTACCCAAGTTTGGTATCAGCGCGGCGTGTGTCATCGAGATAACGGACCGGCGGCAATTTGGCCTAGTGGTACAAAAGCCTGGCATCAGCACGGTGAGCTGCACCGAGAAGATGGCCCGGCTATAATCGGAGCGAATGGCGAGCAGGGCTGGTACTGGCGTAACGTGGAAGTCACTGAACAGGAGCACGCCAAACTGCGGGAGCAATCCGGGGGCGTCTGATCCTATCTTTGCGATGTTTCTCTTATAATGGCGGCCAAAATAACATTTTCCGCGTTCCCCAAAATGGGTATTTTCGTTGATCTCTCGTTGCGTGGCATTATTATAAAAACAACCATGGAACACAGCAGATTATGACGAGGATTTGTAACTTCCCAATATCCGAGACTAGGCACTGTAGGCAGCCGATGGCCGATGACAAGCCAAACTGCGGCAGACATAGGATTGACCTGTCGGCAGAACAGCTCGGGCAGAACCCAACTGTATACCAGAAGAATGGCGAGTTGCATATCTGGGCGGGGGAGCCAGACGATGTTTATTGCTTGATTCACGGTGACCCAGCTTACCAGGCGCTGTGTCAGGTGGCTGGAGAAACACCGCCATGTTGCCCTAATGTGGCAGTGACCCACTGGGATAGTACTAGTCGGCCACCACATTTAGACAATGGACACACTGTAATTGAGACAAACGGTACCCGAATTTGGTATCGGCACTACAGGAAACATCGAGAAGATGGACCCGCCCTGATTAGCATGGACGGTACGCAAGAGTGGTGGCAACATGGAGAGCGGCACCGAGACGACGGACCAGCTATAATTGAATCAAATGGCACACAATACTGGTATCAGCGTGGTGCGTGCCACCGCGATGGTGGGCCAGCGGTAATCTGGCCCAGTGGCACGAAAGCCTGGTATCAGCATGGTGAGTTGCATCGGGAAGACGGCCCAGCCGTGATTGGGGCCGACGGGACCCAGGAATGGTGGCAACACGATGGATTACACCGCGAAGATGGTCCGACCGTAATCAAGGCTGATGGTACACAAAAATGGTACCAACGCGATCAGCTACATCGCGAAGATGGCCCTGCTATGATTAAGGCAGACGGCACACAAATATGGTTCTGGTATGGCGAGGAAGTCACCGAGGAGGAGCACGCCAAGTTGTGCAAACAGTCCAAAGGCGTCTGATTCTGTCTTTACAGTGTTTATTTTATGATAACGATTAAAATAACCTATTCCGTGTTCCTGAGAATGGGTATTTCCGTTGATCTCCTGTTGTGCGGCACTACTATAAAAGCCACCATGGAACGTAAATAATAATGACGAGGATCTGTAATTTCCCAACATCCAAAGATGGGCGCTGCAAACATCACGTGGCCGATGACAGACCAAATTGCGGACGGCACAGATGCGAGATATCGGCAGACCAGCTCGGACCAAGTCCAACTGTATACCGTAAAGGCAACGAACTACACGTCTGGGCGGGGGAGCCAGACGGTTTTTATTGTTTGGTTCATAGTGATTTATCTTATCAGGCGCTGTGTCAGGTGGCTGGAGAAGCGCCACCGTGTTGTCTAAGGGAAGGCATCGAATGGAGAGATGAGCACGGCGAGTTTCACCGGGATGATGGTCCAGCTGTGATCGAGGCAGATGGAACGCAGAGGTGGTTCCAACATGGTTGGTTGCACCGAGACGATGACCCAGCCGTAATATATGCGAGCGACATGCGTATCTGGTATCAACACGGCAAGCTACATCGGGATGACGGGCCGGCGCAGATGCAACTAAGTGGCACGCGATCCTGGTGGCAGCATGGCGAGCGACACCGGGAAGATGGGCCAGCGTTTGTCGGAGCGGATGGCGTGCAGGCATGGTACGTGCACAACGAGATGCACCGGGATGATGGGCCCGCATTCATCGGGGCAGGCGGCGAGCAAGCATGGTTCTGGCATGGCGAGGAAGTCACCGAGGAGGAGCACGCCAAGCTGCGCAAACGGTCTTTGGGCACCTGATGTCGCGCACCCGTTAGCCATCTCTTGCAATCGAGACGTACTATAATGGGAAAAATTACGGAACACACAACAGTAGTAACCAAACAATGGCACAACACACAAAAGGAGTAATAATGGCCAAGATTTGCAATTTCCCGATATCTAATAATAAGCGCTGTACACAACCGATATCGAACAGCAAGCCGAACTGTGGCAGGCACAAGACCGACCTTTCGGCGCAACAACTAGGACGAAACCCGACCGCATATGAGAAAGATGGCGAATTGCATGTCTGGGCAGGGGTACCAGATGGTCTCTATTGTCTGATTCATGATGACCCCGAGTACCAAATGATATACCAACTGGTCGAAGAGACGGCGCCATATTGCCTAAAAGAGAGTATAGAGTGGCAAGACAAGCAAGGCAGAACGCACCGAGATGATGGTCCTGCTGTAATCAACCCGGATGGCACACAAATATGGTTTCAGCACGGCGAATGTCATCGCGATGGTGGACCGGCCGCGATCAGGCCACGGGGCACACAATTCTGGTATCAGCACGGCGAATTACACCGAGATGATGGTCCTGCTGTAATTGATCCGAGCGGTACGCAAATGTGGTTTCAGCATAATGAGGTACACCGGGAAGATGGACCGGCAATAGTTATGGGTGATGGGACTCAACATTGGATGTGGCACGGCCAAGGAGTTACCAAAAAAGAGCACGCTAAACTGCGGAAACAGTCTAAGAGCGTCTGATGTCGTCTTTGTGGTGCTGTTTTCATAATGGCGCAGCACAACGAGAGACCAACAAAGATAACCCCGAGATATCCAGGCAAGGCTCACTAAATAGGCGACAGTGGGATGAATGGCTATAGGTGAATTGGTCGGCAAGAGCTCTATTTACACCGCAATATCGCTCGGTGTGATAAAATGTAATTGTGGCTAAGTTCCAAATAGCAGAGGGCTGGATGGCTCAGGCATACCGGTACGAGCTAGATAAGCCAAGCAATGACCCAGCTGTCTCATCACACGTGGGTGCCAAGCGTTTTGCCTGGAACTACATGTTGAATCTTATAAATAAGCAACTCCGAGCAAGAGATCAATTTCGTGTTATTGCGATGCTCCAAGGGGCAAGGTACGATGAGGCCATTTCTTTTGCTGAAAAAGCATGTGCAATCCCTTATCTCATAGAGCTGAATGAGAAGCGCAGAAAAGAGCACGAAGCTAAGATTGCAGCGGGGAGCAGAAAACCCGGCAAGTATCAGCCGGTGTCAGAGTGGTGCCCATGGAGTTCTAGCGCCATGCTTTATATATGGAATCGTGCTAAAGATGAGGTGGCCCCCTGGTGGAAGGAGAACTCAAAAGCGTGTTACTCATCTGCATTCGAAGGATTGGCACAGGCATTCAAGAATCATTTTGATTCTAAAAGCGGAAAGCGTAAAGGGGCACCAGTTGGATGGCCCAAATACAAGAGGCGCAGCGGTCGCCAATCTGTTAGTTTCACGGCCGGCGGCAGCGGCAGCATCGCCATTTTAGATCGCCACCATGTTCGATTGCCGGTTATTGGAGCGTGCCGGACAAGAGAATCAACCGACAAGCTGAGACTGAAAATACTGGCCGGGGATGCCCGAATACTCAGAGCCACTCTTGCCGATGAGGGTGGCAAGGCTTATGTCAGTTTTGGGGTGTTGGTCAAACGAGAGGCGAAGACTCCCAAACCAATCACCGATTTCTCTTGTCAAGTTCAGGGCCATGACGTGGGAATTACCAAGCTCATCACCAGTTCGGACGGCTCTGTGGCTGAGAATCCAAAAGTTGAGGAGCAAGTCAAGAAGAAGATATCTCGTTATCAACGTCGCATGGATCGCCAACATCGTGTGGCCAGTCCCAAGTGCTTTAATTCAGATGGTACACACATAAGTGGGACTTGTCATTGGAAGGACCGCTCCAATAGGGCAAAGGAGAACCAGGCAAGGCTACGGAAAACTTATGCTCATGCTGCTCGTATTCGGAAAGACACCATCCACAAGGCGAGTTACCATGCAGCGACGGCCAATGCCGTCAATATCATAGAAGACCTAAAAGTGGAGCAAATGGGAAGAAAGGGTTGCGGGAAACGAGTTTTCAACCGGGCCCAGCATAACGCGGCTATGGCTGAGTTCCGTCGTCAGCTTAGCTACAAGCACTCTTGGTATGGGTCACAGCTTTGGCTTGCCGCCTGGTGGTATGCGTCATCCAAGACTTGCTCTGGGTGCAGAATGAAAAGAGCAAGACTATCTCGTTCAACGAGGATATTCAAGTGTGATAATTGTGGTCTTGAGATGGACCGTGATTTGAATGCAGCAAAAAATCTACAGGCTCTGGCAGAGCTTGCTTGTACGTGCATACTTGCACAGGTATCAACCGGGACGCCGGTTGATTGGTCCAAGGTTCCCGTTAGACCCTTTGGGTGGGAACCGGACAAAAACACCCGCAGTTCGCGGGAGTGTGCCCGAGCCGGATATCGCAAGATCATCGGAGGGGACAAAGAAGCCACTCGTTTCGCAGATTTAGGCACTCGCCCTGGTTTGCGGAACGAAGAGGCAGTGTCCTTTGATCGGGAAGCAGCGAGTCCTGAGGATGTGTGCGCATGAATACGTTTATCTCTCTCGTTGCACGGCCGGAGTATTGGCCGCTCGGTATGGATCATGGACGTATGATCCTAAGGTCAGCAATATTTGCTGATGCTTCGAGGAACAGCAGTTGGACAGACGAGCATGGTGGACTGCACCGGGATGGTGGCCCAGCCTTGATTGAACCAGATGGCACGCAGTATTGGTATCAATATAACAAGTTTCATCGAGATGACGGCCCGGCCATAATTGAATCAGACGGCACGCAGCATTGGTATCAGTATGGCGAGCAACACCGCGACGACGGGCCGGCCATAGTTCATACAAACGGCAGGCAAATGTGGTTCCGGCATGGCGAGGTGCATCGTGGCGACGGTCCGGCCATAATTGACGAGGATGGCACGCAGCATTGGTATCAACATAACAGTAAACATCGCGACGACGGTCCGGCTGTCATCAGGCCCGATGGTTCGCAATACTGGTTCAAGGACAGTCAGTTGCATCGCGACGATGGTCCTGCTGTAGTCTATGCGAATGGCTCCCTCCTTTGGTACTGGCACGGCAGGAGGGTTACCGAGGATGAACATGCCAGACTACAGGTACAATCCTTGGGCGCCTGATTCTGTCTTCGCGGTGTTTTTCCTGTAATAGCGGCTGAAATGGCCCATTCAACGTTCCTTAAAGCATTCATTGTCATTGGACTATTTCGTTGCGGCGTGCTGCGTTGTGATACAATGTAACTTGGCGGCCAAGCGAACCGCGACCAATCAACGCTTATCACGCTCGCGAAGATTGGTCGCGTGTGCTTGGGGTAGTAACCAAATGGCTATATGATAAACTATATATAGAGGCTTCAAATTGGAATTGAGATGACACGTAAGAGCACAACCAGCAATGAATCCAATAATAACATCGAGCCGGCGACGGGCCAGGGTCCAAGCGCGGCGAGCAGCGATACCACGCCGCTAGTCGAAGACTGGCATACGCTCTCTCGCACTGCATCCGAACTCGGCGTTAGTATCACATGGTTGGAGAGCTTCTGCATGAAGCATCAATTAACAGTTCGTCAAGTAAAGAACCCCCATTATTCATCCGCCTCGCCTATGCGGCTTATCGAGCTTAATGCCGTTAAGCGATGCTTTGCGACTGAGCCAGATGCCCTTATTGACGCACAAAAGCGCAGCAAGCGAGCACGTCGGGCATCTGCCACTGTGGCGATACGCGAGAAGCAAAGAGCCCTTGAGGCGCAGCGGCGTCTGGGCGAGGTGACGCAACTCGTGGAGTCACTTGGACCATTGGAGGCTTCACTATTTTGGTTCGGGCAAATGACATATTCCGAGAACCAACGGCAGCTTATAGTTGGGGCATCCTGGGAGTTATTGGGAGGGCTCCTAGCTTCGGGTGGAACGCTCTCCCGGACTGAAGAGAACACGCTCTGGCAGTTTCCCTCTGGCCTTGAGGTGCGCATGCCTTGTCAGCTACTTAAAAATTGGCGCTGGATAAGTTTGTTGTCGCGCGCCGATCACTCGGCAGCCAGCGAGAACAGCGAATCTACGGTAACCATTCGCAGACCATTTGGAAGAATGGAAACCGTCAAAACATTCGATGCGTCTATAGTTTATCATAATTTTCTTAAGTCTTTCGCCGATTGGACAAATAGGACAAGCGTCATTTCAACACGGGCATACTCGATTCGTTCTGGTAAGCAGATGGACGGGGAACTTGGTCAATTATTCGCATATTCCGGTAATGAGATTTGGGAACGCTTTCATATAGCTACCCATGATGCCGAAATCTGGAAACGCCATCAGTTCTCAGCTCAACGGGCATTGGCGTATATTGCCTGTGGTATCGGCGTTGGAGAGGCTATTAGTTTTTCTGAGGTTGGCCTGGACATCTTAAAGGAGCCAGATTTGATTGTCAGATGGAGAGATGATCTATATAGATTGAAAGAATGGCAAGCATATGGGTTAGATGTCATGTCTGCTTCGCAGTGGACAGATGCCGGATTCTCACCGGATGACGGCGCTCAATGGAGCAGACTGGATGTACCGCCGGATAGCGCAGCCATCCTTCGGATGCCGGGTGGGTATAATATACAACCTCCGCAGTATGCCGAGCTACTCGCTAGCCTAGAGCGGGTGCATGAGTTGGGGAAAAGGAGAAAGGAAGTTAGCGACCATGTCCGTGTCTTGTTGTCCAGGAGGCAGACCTTTGATGATGTGAAGTCCATCTTGCTCAATCTACATGCAAACAATTCTCTTGACTGGATACATGTAAACACGCTGGTATCTGTCCTAAGTCACAATGTACCCATTTCTGTGGCGTTTGAGTTGTTGCCGCAGCTAATAGCAACAAACACCGATGCTGAGAGGAGACTGCGTGTTACTATGTATCTGTGGGAGCGTCATCCGGGTATTAACCCCCATTCCCTCGTAGACTGGGCGGTTAGCGGTATCAACGAACAGGCGGCCTCGCGACTAATTGAGCTTGGAATATCCGCTCAACAGGTTCGTCCAGTCAAGTCCTTGTTCTATGGATCATCTAAGAAACTTAATGCCGTATTCGGTCGCATTGCAAACGGCGAGGCGCTGGACGACATAGCCAAGAGCTACCAGCGGCCAAAGAAGCCGAAGGTACCAAAGAAGCCGAAAGTGTCAAAGAAGCCAAAGAAAGTCGGGGAAAGCACCAGAGCAAGCAGGAGGACGTGGGCAGACTTTTTCCGCGTCAATGCTCAGCTCATTCCACCTGGTTTCGGGCCATTTGATCGCGAGGTAGTTAAATCATTCAGGAGCGGGCAAACCCCTGTTCCCGAATACATCCTAAAGAGGTGGGGCGAAACCAACCAGCTTCCAAGATGGGCCAGAAGCTTGGGCCTGGGGCACTGATCGGCAACTTCTCGTTCGCGATATGGCAAAATGCACGAATTGCGACGCTTGGCGAAGCGATTCGCCGTTGTGATATAATGACGTTATGGCATCTAAGTCTCGCTTCGTACACTTACACGTGCACACCGATCATTCATTAATTGATGGGCTGTCCCTTATTGATCCTCTTATCGAGCACGTCGCCGAACAGGGCTATGAGGCGATGGCCATAACGGACCATGGTACCCTTTCCGGAGCCATAGAGTTCCACGAAGCCTGCGCGGCGCATGGCGTAAAGCCGATCATCGGCGCGGAGCTGTACATGGCGCCGGGACATCGCATGGAGCGCGGAGCCAATCAGCACCACATGCTACAATCGACCGGGCAACAGCAGCAACACGTACAATATCATTTGACAGCCCTGGCCGCCACCCCCGAGGGATATCGGAATCTGTCCAAGTTGAGCAGTCTGGCATATCTAGAGGGATTTTACTGGAAGCCCAGGGTAGACTTCGAGCTTCTGGAGCAATACAACAAAGGTATCATTATTGGTACTGGGTGCTTATCATCTATGGTTTCCAGAGCGCTACAAGACGACGATGAGCGTAGCGCCTTAGAGATAATAGACAAGTTCGTGTCAATATTTGGTCGTGATCGGGTGTTCCTGGAATGCATGAATCATGGCATACCCCAAGAAGATAAGGTCAGCCATGCCCTCGTAGATATCGCTAAGAGTACCGGGCTGCGTTTGGTGGCTACAAACGACTCGCACTACACGTATCCCGACCAAGCGCTAGCACATACAGGGTGGCTGTGTACCAGTTATAAAAAGACACTGGATAACCCGGAGGGGGCGCAGTTCCAGGGGACAGGGTACTGGGTGCGTTCCAGGGAAGAGCTGGAGCCATTATTTGTGGATATACCGGGCGCACTGGACAACACGCTGGAGATAGCCTCCCAGATAGAGCCGTGCGTCATACCATTTTCTGACCCAATTTGGCCATCCTTCCCCCTAGATCCACCGGCCAACAACGAGCAAGACCAACAGAGGCGAGAGCGCGAGTTGCTTATCGAACTTGTTGAGCGAGGTGCGCGCCGCCGTTACGGAGACACACATAGCCCAGATATAGACGATCGCATTCATTTTGAATTAGAGGTCATACAGCGGATGAATGCGATCAGTTATTTTCTCCTGGTACATGACATATGCCAAGCAGCGCGGCGCCTCGGCATTGTGCTGGGGCCTGGTCGAGGATCGGTTGTGGGCAGTGTAGTGGCTTACTGCTTGGACATACACCAATTGGACCCGCTGAGATATAAGCTGCTCTTTGAGAGATTCCTGAACCCGCAGCGTGTTTCTATGCCAGACATCGACTTGGACGTGCCTCACTTATATAGGGATCAGCTGATAGAGTACATAAAGCAACGGTATGGACAAGACCGCGTGGTCCAGATTGCCGCTTTTAAAGTAATTGGCGGGCGTGCCGCGATACGCGATGCGGCGCGACTCTACAAGTTGCCGCACGCACAGCTTGATGGGGTACTTGAGCTATATCCGCAAGCCAAGCTGGGCAGAGAGTACACCCTGGCAGAGTGCTTTACGCCCGGATCGACAGTATACGAGCAGGCTGCCCCACTCCGTGCACAGGCTTCCCGAGACAAAATGACTGACCAGGTGCTGTCCATGGCACGCAACTTCGAGGGAGCCAAAAGGGATCAGCTGATACACGCGGCGGGGGTGGTTATCTGTCCGGGGCCGAGTCTTGATTTTGCTCCCCTGGCTCTACGGCGCTCTGGCGCAGCGGACGGCGCTGGGCGTGGTGTGTGTACGCAGTTCAATTTGCACTCATTGGAGAGGCTGGGACTGCTAAAGATGGATATATTGGGGCTAAAGACGCTCTCCGCCATTTCAGAGTGTCTGCGAGCACTCAAGCAATCGGGTATAGAGCCGCCCGATATGAACTCATTGCCCGTGGATGATGAGGCCACCTATAACATGATTTCTACCGGACGCACCGTGGGTATATTTCAGATGGAGTCTGCCTCTATACAGGGGTTGGCGCGACTCATAAGGCCGGCCAATTTGGCTGAATTGTCTGACTTATCTGCTCTGCATCGCCCTGGGCCTATGGGCACTGGCCAGCACGTACAATACGCAAAGAGGAAATGGGGGCAAGAGAAGGTGAACTATAAACACCCGGACCTAGAGGAGGTGCTAGGTGATACCAGGGGAATACTGATTTATCAAGAACAGATGATGTTGATGGCGCAACGCATGGCCGGGTTTAGCCTGGCACAGGCCGACGAGATGCGCCGCGTCTGTTCCAAGAAGATACACGAGCAAGTTGAACACACTCGTCAACAGTTCGTAAAGGGAGGGGTGCAACTGGGACACTCCGAGGAGTTGATGCGCCAACTGTTCGCGGAGATAGAACCATTCGCAGATTATGGGTTCAATCGTAGCCATGCCTATGCCTATTCTTTGATCACATATTGGACGGCGTACCTGAAAACACACTGGCCTGCCTGGTGGATGGCTGCGCTGTTAAATACGCACGCAGACAGTACGGATACAGATAAATACGGGAACTATATTACCGAGACTAAGCGTATGGGCATCCGCCTCTTGCCCCCTCTGGTAGGCAAGGCCGATTTATGGATCAAGACCATAGACCACCAGAGTTTGGCACTCGGTCTGTGTACTATACGTGGCGTCGGCGAGCAGACCGCCAAAACGTTCGTTGAGGCTGTTGATAGTATAAAACCAGATCTAACGCCGCAACGCCTGTTCGGCGTTATGAAGGCTACCCGAGGACTGAACAGGTCATTGGCGGATACCCTGCTGGCTGTCGGCGCGCTGCATGACGTCGCAGCGGGAGCCCCCGTGTCCGAGATACAAGAATACATAGACTCCGCATTTGGAAAACGTATGACCCCTAGTGCAATAGCAAAGAGACAAGAGCTATACGGATGGTCAGAGGCAGAAAGGGAACGGCGCATATTCGGTTCGTATATATTGCATCACCCCATACGGAAGATCGCGCCAGAGATTCAATGGAAGCACCTACCGACTCCGAGTATTATCTTGGACACGCCGGACCTGGCACCTGGGCCATGTGTCGTTTTCGGTACCTGCAGTGCCATAGAGCGCAGGGTCTCCAAGAAAGGCAACATATTATGGGCTGTGCGTATCGCCGATGAGCGCGCCGAGCTGGAGAGCTTGTTTATGGATAATAGTATAGATGAACAGCAGCGCACATTATTAGAAGGGGGCGGGGCACTAGACATGAACTGCGTGTTGCGGGGTCAACTGTCCGTCGGGGAGCGCGCATTTGTTTGGGGGCGCAGCATAGACACGATACACCCAACCATGGAGTGGATAGATATAGAGTGCACAGAAGATCAAATACCCCAGATAGTGCGCATCTGTAACACGTTCCCGGGAGAGCGTGCAGTCGTTATGCGAGTAATGGACGAGACGGGCATCACGCGGCGCGTTATCATACCGCCCGAAGTGCACACGTTGACGATCAGCCCAGATCGATACGACGAACTGCTTGCCGCTACGCGCTGAGTACATAAAGCGCAACAGTTGCGACCAGAGCGCACGGTACGCATCGCTGTGGCGCGCTGCCATGAAGGCACCATGGAACATAAAGAACCATGACGAGGATTTGCAATTTCCCGATAGGCAAGAAAAAGCGTTGTAAGCAGCCTGTAGCCGATGGCAAGCCAAACTGCGGGAGACATTCAACTGAATTGGCTGCGGATCAACTTGGGCAGAACCCAACCGTGTACAAGAAGGACGGCGAATTGCACGTCTGGGCTGGGGAACCAGATGATGTCTATTGTCTAATCCATAGTGACCCGGCCCACCAGGTGTTGTACCAGCTAGCCGGAGAGAGGCTACCATGTTGCCTAAAAGAGGATATAGAGTGGCGAGACGATAACTATGAGTATCATAACGACGATGGACCAGCTGTGATTAGAACAGATGGCACACAAGAGTGGTATCAGCACGGCCATTTACATCGAGATGATGGGCCAGCGTGGATTTGGGCAGATGGTACGCAAGTCTGGTGCCAGCGTGGCGAGCGCCATAGAGACGACGGGCCGGCTCTGATTGGCACGGACGGCAAACGAGAGTGGTACCAACACGGTGATCTACATCGCGACGACGAGCCAGCCGTGATTGAGTCGGACGGCACACGAAAATGGTACCAACACGGCAAGCTACACCGAGACGATGGGCCGGCGTTCACTGAACCCGATGGTACACAGCACTGGTGCCAGCACGGTGAGCTGCATCGAGAGGATGGCCCGGCAGTGATTCGCGCTGATGGCTCGGTTGATTGGTACTGGCGCGGCAACTGGGCTACCGAGGAGAAGCATAATGCGCTGTTTGAGCGATTCGGTAACATCTGATTTCGTTTTTATGATGTTTCTTTTTGCGATGACGGCCACAATAGTATTTTCCGTGTTCCTCAAAATGGGTATTTTCGTTAATCTCCCGTTGATCTGAACACACATAAGGGCCGTCCTGGTGCCCTTTCTTTGTTTTAGGGGGTATTGAGATAGCCGAAATATTGCAAAGGCCAAAGAAAAGGACAGGAGAGGCCACGGAGAGGACATGAGAATGCCACCTGGGACTCGCTTGGGTACTCTTGGGGCATCCCTGTGGCCAATAACATATTCCGTGTTCCTTGAAATGGTTATTTCCGTTGATCTTCTGTTGTGTGGCACTATTATAAAAGTAACCGTGGAACACAAAGAACAATGACGAGGATTTGTAACTTCCCAACATCCAAGAGCAAGCGTTGTAAACAACCCGTAGCCGATGACAAGCCCAACTGCGGCAGGCACAGGGTTAACCTATCTACAGAACAGCTTGGAGAGAAACCGACCATATACAGAAAGGGCGGCGAATTGCATGTCTGGGCGGGGGAGCCGGACGGGCTGTATTGTTTGATCCATAGCGACCCCGCCTATCAGGTGTTGTACCAAGTGGCTGGAGAGACACCGCCATGTTGTTTAAAAGATGAGATAAGGCACATGGACGAGCATGGCAAGCTTCATAGAAATGATGGGCCTGCTCGGATCTTGCCGAATTACGGTTCGCAGTTCTGGTATCAACATGGCAAGCTTCACAGAGACGATGGGCCGGCCCGAGTTTGGGCGGACGGTACACTAGAGTGGTATCAACATGACGAGCTCCATCGGGATGATGGCCCAGCCGTAATTTGGCCTAGTGGCGGACAGTCTTGGTATCAGCATAACGAGCTCCATCGAGATGATGGCCCAGCCGTGATAGAGCCAGACGGTGGACAATCTTGGTATCAACATGGCGAGTTACACCGCGACGATGGACCCGCCTGGATTCAGTCGAATGGCACACAGCACTGGTTCTGGCATAGCCAGGAGATCACTGAGGAGGAGCACGCCAAACTACTCGCCGAGAGAAAGGCTAAAAAGAGTAAGAGACAATGACAAGGACTTGCAATTTCCCGATATCCGAGACTAGGCGCTGTAGGCAACCGATAGCCGATGACAAGCCAAATTGCGGCAGACACTCAACTAATTTATCGGCAGATCAGTTCGGGCAGAACCCAACAGCGTACAGAAAGGGCGGCGAATTGCATGTCTGGGCTGGGGAACCAGACGATGTATACTGCCTGATTCATAGTGACCCAGCCTATCAGGTCCTGTACCAGCTATCAGGAGAGACGCCACCGTGCTGTTTAAAAGATATAGCAAGGCACATGGATGAGCATGGCAGGCTTCACAGGGATGATGGGCCTGCCCAGATTTGGCCAGACGGTTCACAGTACTGGTATCAGCACGGCAATCTTCACAGAGACGATGGGCCTGCCTGGATTTGGCCGCATGGCAAGCAGCAATGGTACCAACATGGCATGCGGCATCGGGAGGACGGGCCAGCTGTGATCGAGCCAAATGGCACACAGCAATGGTTCTGGTATGGCAAGGAAGTTATCGAGGAGGAGCACGCCAAGTTGCTCGCCGAGAGAAAGGCCAAGGGGAGCAAGCAATAATGACCAGAATCTGCAATTTCCCAATAAGCAAGACCAGGCGATGCAAACAGCCGATAGCTGACGGTAAGCCAAACTGCGGAAGACACAAGTGCAATGTATCAGCAGACCAGCTCGGACAGCACTCGACCATGTATAAGAAAGACGATGAATTGCATGTTTGGGCAGGCGAGCCAGATGGCCTTTATTGCCTGGTCCACGGCGATCCGGCTTATCGAGCGTTGTGTCAAGTAGCCGGAGAGACGCTGCCGTGCTGCCTAAAGGATGACATCGAGTGGAAAGATGAATATGGCAATCTGCATCGCGATGATGGTCCAGCCATGATTCATGCAGACGGTGCGCAGTACTGGTATCAGCATGGGAAGCTACACCGAGATGGCGGCCCGGCTATAATTTGGTCAGGTGGTATGCAGTCTTGGTGGCAATATGACGAATTGCACCGCGAGGATGGCCCAGCTGTGATTTGGCGAGATGGTGAACAAGAGTGGTACCAACACGATAGGCGGCACCGCGAGGACGGACCGGCCGTAATCACGCCGGGCGGTATGCAGTCTTGGTGGCAGGATGGCAAGATGCACCGGGACGATGGGCCCGCTGTGATCGAGGTGGACGGTACGCAGCACTGGTTCTGGCGCGGTGAGGAAGTCACTGAAGAGGAGCATGCAGAGCTACAGGCGCAGTCTCGGGGCATTTGATCTTATCTTTACGGCGTTTCTCTTATAATAACGGCCAAAATGATATTTTCCGTGTCTCTCGAAATGATTGTTTTCGTTGATCTCTCGTTGTGATGCATTATTATAAAAGCAACCACGGAACGCACAAAACAGCGGATAAGCAAGAACACAGCTAAAAGGAATAAAAATAATGACAAGGATCTGTAATTTTCCAATATCCAAGACCAAGCGTTGTAAGCAACCAATGGCCGACGATAAGCCAAATTGCGGGAGACATAAGACCGACATATCGGCGCAGCAGCTTGGACAAAGCCCAGTCGTGTACTGGAAGAACAATGAATTGCATGTTTGGGCGGGCGACCCGGATGGTCTTTACTGTCTGATACACAGTGACCCAGCCTACCAGGTGCTGTGTCAACTGACTGGAGAGACACCGCCGTGCTGCCTGGATAGGATAGTAGAATGGAAGGATAAAGATGGCGCATTGCACCGAGATGATGGCCCGGCCCAAATTGAGGCAAATGGGAGACAAAGGTGGTGTCAGCATGGTAAGTATCATCGTGATGACGGCCCAGCGATAATGCACCCCGATGGTTCACTGAGCTGGTGGCAGCATGACAAGCGGCACAGAGATGATGGGCCCGCCATGATTAGACCCGATGGTACACAGGAGTGGTGGTGGTATGGCAAGAGAGTTACCGAGGAGGAGCACGCTAGACTGCAGGCGCAATCCTTGGGTATCTGATTCTGTCCTTATGGCGCTCTCCTCGTAATGACGGCCAAAATAATGTTTCCCGTGTTCCTTGAAATGGGTATTCTCGTTGATCTCCTGTTGTGTGGCATCATTATAAAAGCAACCACGGAACATAGAAGATTATGACAAGAATCTGTAATTTTCCGATATCCGAGAATAAGCGTTGCAAGCAACCGATGGCCGATGGCAAGCCAAATTGCGGGCGACACAAATGTGAGATATCAGCGCAGCAACTCGGACAAAACCCGGTTGTATATCAAAAGGACGACGAGTTGCATGTTTGGGCAGGTAATCCGGATGGTCTTTATTGTCTGATACACAGTGACCCAGCCTATCAGGTGCTGTATCGGGTGGCCGGAGAGACACCGCCATGCTGCTTGATAGAGAAGGTGGAATGGAAAGACGAGGATGGCGAATTGCATCGGGACGATGGTCCAGCCTCAATTGCGCCAGATGGCGGACAGTCTTGGTATCAGCACGGCGTCCTGCACCGCGACGACGGCCCGGCTATAATTACGCTAGATGGTGGACAGTCTTGGTATCAGCATGGCCGGTGGCACCGAGACGATGGACCCGCCGTGATTGCATCTGACGGTACTCAATTTTGGTATCAAGATGGTGTACCGCACAGAGAGGATGGCCCAGCCCTAGTGCATCCGGATGATACGCAAATCTGGTGTTGGTACGGCAGACCGGTCACCGAAGCGAGGCACGCCCAACTACGGGAGCAATCCAGGAGTGCCTGATCCTGTCTTTGTGGCATTTTCCTTTATAATAACGGTCCAAAATAATACTTTCCGTGTTCCTGAAAATGGGTATTCTCGTTGATCTCTCGTTGTGATGCATTATTATGAAAGCGGCCATGGAACACATAAAATTATGACAAAGATTTGCAATTTCCCGATATCTAAAACCGAACGTTGTACGCAGCCCGTAGCCGATGGCAGGCCCAACTGCGGACGACACAAGTGTGAGGTATCAGCGCAACAAGTTGGACAGGACCCGATAATATATAAAAAGGACGACGAACTGCATATCTGGGCGGGGAAGCCAAATGATGCCTATTGCCTGATTCACAATGACTCAGCCTACCAGGTTCTGTGTCAGGTGGCCGGAGAAACGCCCCCGTGCTGCCTAAAGGAAGAAGTAGCATATAAGGACGAGAATGACAAACTGCATCGCGACGATGGTCCGGCCCTGATTGAGCCCGATGGTTCACGGAGCTGGTGGCAGCACGGCAAGCGGCACAGAGACGATGGGCCAGCGTGGATTTGGGCGGATGGCGAGCAACAGTGGTATTGGAATGGCTTGATACATCGCGAGGATGGGCCAGCCAGAATTGAAGCAGATGGTGCACAAACTTGGTATCAATACAGCGTTCTGCATCGCGATGATGGTCCAGCTGTTATTGAACCAGATGGCACACAGGAGTGGTGCCAGCATGGCCTGCTGCACCGCGATGATGGGCCAGCCCGGATCTATCCCGATGGCACACAGGAGTGGTGGCAGCATGATGAATTACACCGCGAGGATGGCCCGGCCATAATAAAGGCTGATGGTACGCAAAAGTGGTACCAGCATGGTGAGCTACATCGGGATGATGGGCCGGCTATGGTCAAAGCGAATGGCAAGCAGAAGTGGTATTGGCGCGGTGAGAAGGTCACTGAGCAAGAGCACGAGAGACTACGCAAGCGATCTAGCGGTGTCTGATCTCATTTTTGCGGCGTTTCTTTTATAATAATGGCTATAATAATATTTTCCGTGTTCCCGAGAATAGGTATTCCTATTGATCTCTCGTTGTGTGGCACTATTATGAAAACAATCATGGAACACAAAAGATTATGACAAAGATCTGCAATTTTCCGATATCCGAGAAAAAGCGCTGCACACAGCCAATAACCGATGACAAACCGAATTGTGGTAGACATAGGATTGACTTATCGGCGGATCAACTGGGGCAGAAGCCAACGATATATGAGAAAGACGACGAATTGCACATTTGGGCAGGCGAGCCAGATGATGTCTATTGTCTGATTCATGGTGACCCAGCCTATCAGGTGCTGTGCCAGATAGCCGGAGAGAAGCCGCCAAGTTGCCTAAAAAAGACCATCAGACGGAAAGATAAATATGGCAATCTACATCGCGATGGTGGCCCAGCTGTCATGAAGCCCGATGGCGAGCTGGAGTGGTATCAGCATGGTCAGCTACGCCGCGATGATGGACCAGCTCGAATCTATTCGTATGGCACGCAAGCATGGTACCAATATGGCAAGAAGCATCGTGATGACGGCCCAGCCTGGATATCACCAGATGGCAGACAAGCATGGTATCGGCGCGGTCGGCGCCACCGGGAAGATGGTCCGGCCGTAATCGAGGCAGATGGCACACAGGAATGGTGGATCAATGGCCGGCGACACCGAAAAGACGATCCGGCGATAGTCCGCGCCGACGGGGCTCGGATGTGGTGGTACAACGGCCAACCACACAGAGCGGACGGGCCAGCTGCAACATATCCCGATGGCAACCAACTTTGGTATTGGCGTGGCAAACGCCACCGAGAGGACGGCCCGGCGATAGTACTGTCGGACGCCGCCCAATATTGGGAGTGGAACGAAGTGGATGGCTTTGGGTTTTCACGTATTGATGATGCAGCAATCTCCAGAAAGAGATGGTACTGGCACGGCAAGGAAGTCACCGAGCAAGAGCACGCCAGGCTGCGCGCTGCAAAGTGAACGTCATGCCGTCACGTTCCACTTCTCTTTTGTGGTAATAATAGGAATAACTAGTTTCGTGCCGCTCTCGAAGTTGTTATTTTCGTTGATCTCCTGTCGATACGTGTTATTATAAAAGCAACCATGGAACACAGAGAATTATGACAAGAACTTGTAATTTCCCAGTATCCCAAGACAAGCGCTGCAAACAACCTATAGCCGATGGTAGGCCAAACTGCGGCAGACATTCGACTGAATTATCGGCAGATCAACTCGGGCAAGATCCGATCACATACCGGAAGAACGGCGAATTGCACGTTTGGGCAGGCGAGCCAGATGGTCTATATTGTTTGATTCACCGTGATCCAGCCTATCAAACCCTGTGTCAGCTGGCCGGAGAGAAGGTGCCATATTGCCTAAACAGAACGGTTAAATGGACTGATGGACGTGGCAAGCTACATCGAGATGATGGCCCAGCCCTGATAAGGTTAGACGGTACCCAAGAGTGGTGGCAGAATGATAAACAGCACCGAGAGGATGGTCCGGCGATTATTAGACCCAATGGTGTCGAGGAGTGGTTTCAGCGTGGCGATTTACATCGAGATGATGGGCCAGCCGTGACCTGGCCAGACGGAGCAGAGGAATGGTATCAACACGGTAAGCTTCATCGAGATGATGGTCCAGCCGAGATTTATGCAAACGGCTCGCAGTTCTGGTATCAATGTGGTGAGTATCACCGGGATGATGGCCCGGCCTGGATTCAATCGGATGGTACGCAGCGATGGTTTTGGCATGGCGAGCGACACCGGGATGACGGACCGGCCGTGATCTGGGCGGATGGCACACAAGAATGGTATTGGCACGGCAAGGCGGTCACTGAGGAGGAGCACGCCAAACTACGCAAACAATCTCGGGGCGTCTGATCTTATCTTTATGGCGCTTTTCTTATAACAACGGCCAAAATAATATTTTTCGTGTCTCTCGAAATTGTTATTTTCGTTGATCTCCCGTTGTGATGCGCTATTATAAACATGACTGTGGAACATAGAAAATTATGACGAGGATCTGTAATTTTCCAATATCCAAAACAAAGCGTTGTAAACAACCCATGGCCGACAACAAGCCAAACTGCGGGAGACATAAAACCGAACTATCGGCAGAACAGCTCGGAGAGCAACCAACCGCATATCGAAAGGATAATGCATTACATGTCTGGACGGGGGAGCCGGATGGCCTATATTGCATTATCCACAGTGACCCGGCCTACCAGGCGCTGTGTCAATTGGCTGGAGAGGTACCGCCATGTTGTTTAAGAAAAGACATTACATGGAAAGACGAGCATGGCAAGCGACATCGAGAGGATGGCCCAGCTTGGATTATGGCAAACGGCACGCAAATCTGGTACTGGCATGGCGAGGAGCATCGCGATGACGGCCCGGCCTGGATCTGGCTGGGCGGTTCACAGTGTTGGTGCCAACGTGGTAAGCGACATCGCGATAATGGACCAGCCGTGATCAGTCCTGATGGTTATCAAGCATGGTATCAGCATGGCAAACGGCACCGAGATGATGGCCCGGCCTGGGTTGAGGCGGACGGCACCCAACAATGGTATCAACATGGCAAGCTACACAGGGACGATGGACCTGCCAAGATTGATCCCGATGGCACGCAGGAGTGGTACTGGTATGGCGAGGAGCATCGTGAGGATGGGCCAGCCGTAATTTGGGAAGATGGCAGGCAAGAATGGTATTGGCACGGCAAGAGAGTTACCGAGCAAGAGCATGCCAAGTTGCGCACACAGTCTGAAGGCGTCTGATCTCATCTTTGCGGTTTTTCTTCTGTAACAACGGCCAAAATAATATTTTCCGTGTCTCTCGAAGCTGTTATTTTCGTTGATCTCCCGTTGTGTGGCACTATTATAAAAGCAACCACGGAACACAGAAGACCATGACAAGGATTTGTGGCTTCCCGATATCAGAAAACAAACGATGCAGGCAACCGATAAACGATAGCAAACCAAATTGCGGCAGACATCATTGCGAAGTGTCGGCTGATCAGTTGGGACAGGAGCCAACCGTATATAAAAAAGGCTACGAATTGCATGTCTGGGCGGGCGATCCGGACGGTCCATATTGTTTAATTCATAATGATCCAGCCCATCAGGCACTATACCAGGTGGCCGGAGAAAAGGTGCCATGCTGCTTAAAAAAGGGCATCAAATGGGAAGATAAATACGGCGAATACCACCGCGATGATGGCCCAGCCATGATTGGTGTAGATGGTTCGCAGGAGTGGTATCAGCATGGCATATGGCATCGCGATGATGGGCCAGCTATAATTGAGGCTGATGGTACTCAAAAATGGTATCAGCATGATGAGCTGCATCGAGAGGATGGCCCAGCTGTGATTGAGGCGGATGGTACGCAAGAGTGGTATCAGTATAACGAACTGCACCGGGAGGATGGCCCAGCCGTGATTTGGGAAGATGGCAGACAAGAATGGTACTGGCGCAACAAGAGAGTCACCGAGGAGGAGTACGCCGAATTGCTCGCCAGGAAGCAGGCCAGGGGGCATGGGAAGCAATGACGAGAACTTGCAATTTCCCAATATCCAAGAAAAAGCGTTGCAAACAACCGGTAGCCGATGACAAGCCAAACTGCGGCAGACACAATTGTGAAGTATCGGCGCAGCAACTAGGACAAAGCCCGACCATTTACAAGAAGGACGGCGAATTGCATGTCTGGGCGGGCGATCCAGATAACGTTTATTGTCTAGTTCACAATGACCCAGCCTACCAGGTCCTGTGTCAATTGGCCGGTGAAAAGGCGCCATGTTGCCTGCAAAGGAGCGTCTCTTGGACAGATGAGGATGGTGAGCTGCACCGAGAGGACGGGCCTGCCAAGATTTGGCCTGATGGCTCCCAAGAATGGTGCTGGCATGGCGAGTGGCATCGAGAAGACGGTCCATCCTGGGTCACGGCGGATGGCAGGCAAGAGTGGTGGCAGCATGACAATAAATCCCGGGAAATCTGTGAGGATGGCACACAGTATTGGTGGGTATATGGTTATCTGCATCGCGACGACGGGCCAGCTGCGATTTACCCTGATGGCACGCAAGAGTGGTATCAATGGGACGAGCGGCACCGCGATGATGGGCCTGCTCGAATAAAGGCTGATGGCACGCAGGAGTGGTATCAATATGATGAACTACATCGAGAGGATGGCCCGGCTGTGATTGAGGCGGACGGTACTCAAAAATGGTATTGGTATAGCAAGCAGGTCACCGAGGAGGAGCACGCCGAATTGCACCGGGAGGACAAACCAGTCGTAGTTAATACGAATGGTGCTGGGCAGAAGTGGTATCAGCATGGCAAACGACATCGAGACGATGGCCCAGCCGTGATCGGGCCGTACAACATACAAGAATGGTGGTGGTACGGCAAGCAAGTCACCAAGAAGGAGCATGCCAAGTTGCTCGCCAAGAAGCGGGCCGCGGAACGTAGAAAGCAATGACGAAAACTTGTAATTTCCCGATATCCCAAGACAAGCGATGCAAACAGCCCGTGACTAATGGCAAGCCAAACTGCGGCAGGCATCACTGCGAAGTATCGGCAAGTCAATTGGGGCAGAACCCAACCGTATACGAGAAGAATGACGAATTGCATGTCTGGGCGGGACAACCAAACGGCCTTTATTGCCTGATCCATAATGACCCAGCTTATCAGGCGCTATACCAAGTGTCTGGAGAGACACCGCCATGTTGCCTGAATACTGAGGTCAGTTGGCAAGACAAATATGGTAGATCACACCGAGAAGATGGGCCTGCCTTGATCAAGCCAGATGGCGCGCAATACTGGCATCAACACGGTAAGCTGCATCGCGATGATGGCCCGGCCTCAATCCTGCCAGACGGCGCGCAGTACTGGTATCAACACGGAGAGCTTCACCGAGACGATGGCCCAGCCGCGACCCTATGGGACGGCACGCGGGAATGGTACCAGCATGGCCAGCCACACCGAGAAGATGGACCCGCCTTGATCAAGCCAGATGGTGCGCAGCTCTGGTATCAGCACGGCCAGCTACACCGGGATGATGGTCCGGCTGTGATCTTGCCGGGTGGCGCACAGAGGTGGTACCGGCATGGCCAGCTACACCGGGATGGTGGCCCGGCCCATATTGATCCTGATGGCACACAGATCTGGTATTGGCACGATAACCGGCACCGAGATGATGGACCGGCTGCAATTAAGCCTAATGGTGCCCAATCTTGGTACTGGTACGGCGAGGAGGTTACCGAACAGGAGCACGCCGAATTGCGCGGCACGAGCGAGGCGTATACCGACATCGTGCCGCCTGCCTGAC
>JAEHJW020007593.1_pt1 | contig 67391 bp, 84 predicted proteins | sample 9271431 | NCBI WGS metagenome assembly JAEHJW02 | reverse complement strand
ATAAATCATGTACCTGATATTTGACTGATCTGGATTCAATTCATGCTTGAACTTATGTGCAAGAAACTGATAATGAAACTTGTCATATCCATGAACTTCAAATCCATGAACATCTGAATACTTGTTAATAAAGTCTTTTGCGTCTTTAATCTTGTCAAACTTTTTCTTTGCTAAAGGTTTGTTTCCATAGAAGCTTTTATATTCTCCATCACCCTCAACAAATAGATATGGACTATATGACTCTTTTTTTACAACCTGTTCACCATTTTCATATCCACGATATAATAGAGTGTTTCCATAAGCTGTGCAATAAGTATAAAATGTGTTATCCAACAAGAATCCTTAATAGTGTTTTGCTAGGTATCTTTTGACTCGATTGACCAGTTCATCAATTGTTCCTTCATTTACAACATGGAAGTCAATCAACTCGCCTGATAGACCTGTCTCTGATCTATGTACTTGAGTATGTTCATCGAGTATATTTGTATCAGGTCTAATAATCTCAATTATAACACCACCTAGGTCATGGATCAAATATGCTTCATTGTCGAACCTTACATCAGTAACAAACACTGTAGTATCATCTGAATCATAAGATACAATCTTTTTTCTTGCTACTTCCAACCAGATATTCTGATGGATAAGATGTCTTCCCCATTCTGTACCAAGAGTCTGCATCATATGTCTTAGACTATTTCCCATGAAATAATCAGGAGCATTTTTCTTTTGTTGATCTAACATATCAGCAAATGGAATATCAAACCCTGCTGCAATCATGTCCCTGATAGGATCAGCAAATGCTACTCTTTTAGATGAAGGATAGTTCTGAAATAGAGTATCCTTACCCACCCCGGCTTTACCATGTAAGCCTACAATCATAATTATACCTCGTCTGTTGTATTTTCTTGAATCTGTTCTTGCTGTTCTTGATTTGCTTCTATTTTTGCATCAATTTCTTCTCGTTCTAGGAATTCTCCTAGTTCCCATTGATCTTTAGGAAATTGATATATTGACTTCAAAATATATGCTATATAATCATCATTAAGATAAATTGATGATTTGCAGATAAAGTAGTCTTGATTTTCTACTTTTGTCCTGCCAAGAATTGTATAATCTTTACCATTATTCGCTATCATCCTGTCTACCAGTCATATAAATTAACCAATTATGTGCTTCAACTTTTGACCCAAAGTATTTTATGCTGAAATACATTAGCTTGCCATTAGCCAACATAACTAATGTATTTTCTCCAATTGACGATACTTTGAACTTCCAATGCCCTATTTTATTAATAGGATATGTTTCTAGTCCAGATTCAAAGTTCATTCTGTAAGCAATTGCTTTACTTCACTGGTGACTTCTTCTACTGCATTTTTGTCTGTTACAACATTTCTGATCTTGTTGATTAGATCATATGAAGTCTTTGCAGGCAATTCTCCTAGACCTAAAAGGACTGTCCCTAGTTCAACTTCTGATAGATTGATATTATAATCGTTTGACATTATGATTCCTTTCTTAGTGTCTTGTACCAATTTTATATTTCGGGCTTAAATCCCATTCTTCTTTATCACGATATGATAAAACTCGAATCTTATGTAATGGTGCCTTGTTTTCTAGGACAGTTACATTCTTTACTTTTAGCAGACCCCAATCTTGTAGCAGACTTGCAATCAGGTTTCTACGCTGAATATCTTCTTCTGAAATATTGTTTTCTCTGCCATCAAGGACAAATAGTTCCTTAAAATGCATGATATAATACTTACCACGTTTATGCAAGATATGCGCAGATTGATATAGAGTTTTGTCTTTCCTAGATGGAATACCCATTCTAGTCAGACTTTCTTTGATTAATAGGAAATTTTCAGGGGATGAAATGTCTACTTCAATTCCTAGGTTAATATCGTTATTGTTTTCCATTTAGGCTACCTTTCAGGTCAATTATTTGTTGTTTTTCTTCATCACTTAAAAATGACAAGTATTGCTTTGCTACATTGCGATTGCATGAATATAATTCACATAAATTATTTATCAGCTTATCATCATCTGCTAATTTATTCCATTTTCCATATCTTTTTCCTTTTGGGATAGCATGATATAAAAAGTCAAATTGCATGGATTCTGGAATATGATATTCATATACAGCAGCAGCATATAAAGTAGTATCCATTGTATTAGATAAAGCATGTAACACTATCCATGAATTATATGATGCCTTTACTTCATCTGTTACAGGAGATTTACTATTGATAGCTTTCAATGCATCAAATGGACTCATGGCTTACTTCCATGTAATAGACTGATTCATTATCACCGATGTAAAGAATGCTGTCAGGTTAATTTCCTTGTTAGGAACAAATGAAGACTTGTATGAATATTCACCAATCAATAGAATCAGTTCAGGCAATGATGATGGATTAATATAGTCTACAGACTTTTTATAGAGCATGTCAAAAATATGATCCTGTTCTACATTTGAGTGGTCTGTAACCCACTTCCTGATGCTGGTAAACTTCTTTGCCTTTAGTAATCCAATCAAGTCTGTAAATGATTCATCTGTAATGACGGACAGTAAAGATACGTCAATCTTACCTGATACTGACATTGACTGCAATTCATTCACAATTGATCTTAGGTCAGGAAATCTCTGAATTACAAACTCTGCAACAATTTTCTGATCAAACTCTACATTTTCAGTCTTTAGGATAGAAAATACACGCTTCAAGAACATCTTGACAACTTCTTGCTTCTCAAATGAGAGTGGATTAAAGTCAAATGACTTACATCTTGACTTTAGAGCATCAATGATTCTGCCAGTATGATTTGATGTAAATATAATCGTGTTGTTTGCAGAATATTCTTCAATAAATGATTTTAGGGAATCTTGACTTGCAGCAGACATTCTATCACACTCATCAAGAATGGTAATCTTTTTTGATCCTGTCATTGACACACTTGAAGCAAATTGTAATACCTTTGTCCTGATAGTGTCAATATTCCCTTCCATTGAAGCATTGATAAACAATACTTCTGCATCAATATGTTTTGCAATGACATACGCTGCTGTAGTTTTACCTAGACCCGGACTACCATGAAATAGCATGGTAGGAATATTACCCGACTCTGCAATGGCAAATAATGGTGCCTTGATCCGTTCAGGTAATACAAGTTCATCAAATGTCTTTGGCCTATACTTCTCATTCCAAACATTATACATGATTATAGACCAATTATAGAACTGAATCGGCTTCAATGGCAATAAAGAACGTCATCTTATTGCCGTCAACAGTAGTAGACCACTTTGATGCACTGGCAGATACTTCTAGTGCATAATCAGCAGGGAATAGCTTCATGTTTTCTACCTTGAAATAGATGGTAAATTCTTCTGATGACTGGACATCAAGATCAATGATAAAGTCATTGGTAGATGGATTCGCCTTGTCAAACACTTTAAGCTTGATGTCTTTTCCATCAGAAATGATAGCCAAGTCAGATGCGCTGATAAGGTTAGCCATTTTCTGCACTTTTGACAGAATATCAAGAGTGATATTAAGTCTTGCATGGACATCGCCTAGAACTGGCGACTTTTTAGGCCAGACCAGAAGGTTTTCATCAGAATAAAGCCATTTTGTTTTGTATTTACCTGATGAAATCGTACAGAACTTATCATGCAACTCTACTTCTGGATCAGTAAAGGCTGATACTACGCCTAGAAGACCTTGAAGTGAGTATAGGGACATATTCTTGTCAAACTTTTCTGGACATTCATATTCCATAAAGATGTTCTTTGCAGCAGATACCGTAGAAATCTTTGAACCTGCTTTAATGACAATATTGTTGTTAATCATGGTTGAATGTTTAAGAACATCCAATGTTAGTTTAGATAATTTCAACGTCTGTTACCTCTGAGTCAATGTTAGTGATTGCTTCTTCTTGAACTGTTAAAGATTCTTTAACAGTGATTGCTTCTTCTTCTTGAACTACTAAGGATTCCTTAGGAGTTAATATATTATACTTCTCGAATAGTGTCTTGTCCACTGAACGATTGATAAGCGATTCAATGAATGGTGTACTGGTAGCAGGATGATTGATACCATGTAAAGCATTCCGCAACATCCTACCTTTCCCTTTTACGGCCATCTTACGCCATAGTTTTTGCTTATTTTTCATCATTATTCCTTTGTTTAATAATCTTCAGACGGATAAAAGTCGCTATCATAGTATTCATCATCTTCATCATCTGGATCATCGCCACCATAATATGAACCGTCAGAAGATACTACTGGACGATCAGTATAGTCAAGTTCAAGTGTCTTGCGCCAATCACCTTCAATTTCACCAACCACTTCATATCGACATGTACGGCCTTTGGCATTGTTATAGTCTGATGGAATTGATACTACATCAGCAGGATTGATTTTAACAAGCATACACCGATCATTTCCATTTGACGAACCATAATGAGGAAGGTATGTCTTTGAACAGAAGTGAAGACCTGTTGAGCATAGATTATCACGAACATCATCAACTTCAAATCGTTCCATTTCTGGTGTGGCACCAATACTGTTATCGAACGTATTGCTATACAGGTCTTTATAGTCATGTCCTACAATCTTATAGGCAATGAAATGTCCATCTTCTGTAATTGGTAGACCAGATGCTTCAATGAATAGAAACAGTTCATCAATAGAAGTCTTTGATGGATTGTTATACAGATTCTTGATAAATTCCTTGATAGGTTCCAAGTCCATTTCAAGATCATGCATTTTTGTAAGATGTTCGCTAAGAGAATGGTGAACATCATACTTTTTACCATTTACATCAATCTTCCATGTCCCGTATGAATATTCAAGTTCATCAAAGTATTCTGCGACATCTACTGCTTCTGACTCTGGTGTAACAATGTCAAATACCAGATTATATTCATGATTACGAATAAGATTCAGTGCATATTCAAAATTGCTTTCATCATCTGCATGAATCTTTACAGTCTTTCCAGTTAAGGTATCAACTACCATTATGAAATCGTCATTTACAATTGTAGCATAGTTATTCATTTACAACTTTCCTGTTTTCAAGTTTGAATTTAGTTTCTCTATCGACGTAATCAAATATGTCCTTTTCCGATATAACACGATTAAATATTGCCGATGTTATCGGCAATTCGGCAATAATACCATTTTTTACTGATTCATATTTAAAATCCAACATCTTCTTGGATACATGTTCTTTGTTATAAAACAGTTTACTAAAAAATACCAATTTATATCTATCAGAATATGCTTTCAAAAATCCTTTGTGGTATAACTTATCGAGTAATTTTACCACAATTTCTGAATTATAGGAAATTTGATTATGGATACAAAGTACAATATGAATGTCCTCTGACAACAACATTGACATTGCTTCTTTATCACGATCAATATATTCATCCACTGTAACTTTACTTTGGTCTAACTTGTCAAAATCTTTCTGTCTGACAAAAATAAGATTACGAATAAATGGATAATTCAGATATTCTTTTGCATCATTAAATATATCAATCTTATCTGCAATTAGTTTGTTTTCATACGAAACCCTATATTTAACCAAGGCATCTTCAACACAGAACACATATTCTTTAAGGTCAGCTTCATCAATCTCTACTGGTGACATATCCTTGTCATAATATTTTGGTGTCACAGACTTCTTGGATGATTCTCTTTTTACAGGAACATGCAAATCCTTGAAGTCATATAAAGTCTTAATCCTGCTACGGATAAACTCTGGAAGAATACTAATGTCACCCTCAACATAATAAAGACTGTTATTTTTATGGTATTTTGCATAAATTTCTGCAAAGATAGCTTTCTTATGGAACTTTTGTTTTCCATCATCATAGATATAAATTGCATCATTATTACAAAATTCATTAATGTTATAATGAATTACTTTAGGTTTATCACTATTGATATAAGAAGTATATTTCTTGTTTGTAACTATACGAATTGAGACAAGTTCATTTACTTCAATTCCTACATAACCTTTAACTGCATATAGATAAACACCTAATTCAGGCATACTTATATCTTGTAATGCGACAGTAGAAGCCCTAAGAAATGTATAGTTTTCAATTGTGAATTGACGAAGTTTATCAACATCATCCTTTACTTGCAGATATTTGTCATTAAGCACAAATAACTTACGCTTTATGTGTTTCTTTACTTCATTATACCTTTCAACAATTTTATTGATGGTATAGGTGTCATATTGCAGTTCTTCTCTTGACAGTGATACAGACAATTGACCAGTCTTGAAGAACATATATTTGATATAACCTGAATTTTTAATGCCGCATTTTTGGGTATCTAGTGTATATACTCGATTATTAATTACAATATCGGTATGATTACTGCTATATACAGAGACATTTTCCCTAAAAATACAATCAACTTTTTTATCAAGTTCAGAATAATCAATATATTCAGTTGATAGTGTATGGTTAATCAGTTCAGGCTTTACCTTGTATGGAAAGAATACATGCTTTGCAGAATTTTGCCATTTATGATATGAGTCTCCACCAACAGGAATGCTTACTTCCAGACCAGTTTCATCGGTAGGAATAGAATATAGTTTGCTAAGAGTAGGAGTTCCATTCCGTTCAATCATAATGACATATTCTGTCATGACACCATTATAATATGACTTCACATTCCAGACTGATGTTACTGCCATTGGACTTTTTGATCCAATACCATATCCGCCAATAAATTCATTTGAATCTTGTTTAGATGACTCTCCGTATGTAGTCAGAAATTTTACTACTTGTTCTTCTGACATTCCCGGACCGAAATCCCTAACAGAGACATATGGATATGAATCAATTGGTAATACAACTCGAATTGGAGTTTCCTGTTTTCCAACCATTGCATGAGCATCAATGGCATTAGAACAAAGTTCTGTTAGTACAGACCGTTCTTTATCCTTGTATAGAGAAGTTGACAACATTGAGAATAGTTTTGTGCTATTCTCTGTTACTTTGAATTGGACTTTTGAATCAAGCCCGGTAGATTGTACATTATGTACTGGAACATCAATAATTGCCATAATTTCCTCAAATAAACAACTAATTGTAAACTAATTCTGGTGCCCCGAGCAGGACTCGAACCTGCAACATTCTGTGTAGAAGACAGAAACTCTATCCAGTTGAGTTATCGAGGCATAATTCTATTATATCACTTTTACTTAATCAAGCAACTTTGGGCGCTCGATTTGAGTCTGTTTTGTGCCTTTGTAGTCTTCATGACCTTTAACTTTGGCAGCATAGCTTCCAGTACGAAGAAGTTTGTTACCTTTGTAGATAAACACATTCCCATTTTCATCAACCAACTTATTTATATAGTATGTGCCATAAGCACTAGGAAAGTCAAAAAAGTTTACCAATTCAAGGTTTACCTTAATCTTGTCACCAACTTCCCCAATATATTCTGAGTTGGTCTGTTTGATAGCTTTAACTGCACTGTCAAGCATGTTAAAGGTAATCTTTGCAGCACAGATGTTTTCTTGTACAGATTTCAGGAATTCAATGTCACCTTGATAAGACATGACAAATTCGATCATATCATTGTAGTCGCCAAACTTGGAGATTACAAATTCTGCCCATGCTACACCATTATCATTTACAGCAATGAATCCATTACCATATTCATTATCTGTAGATTGAGTCGATTCATTTCTGGTAATTTCATCCAGTTCAAATTCTGAACGTTCTACGAACGGAATACCATTCAATACAGATTGTTCTTTTGCCTTTTCTACTGCCAGTTTGAAATCTGTGCTAAGGTTGCACCAATAGCCATTATGATCTACATAATAAACTTCTTTTGTGAATTTGTCAAACTTTGGCATCTTGCACTTCATGCGCAAGGTATACATCTTGTTTTGTGAACCAGAGGAAATATAGAAGAATTCATTCATGATTTAGTTCCTTCTCAAGTAATGAATCTATTATACCATCTATTCATAAAATGTCAAACATTTTAATCTGGTACACCCTGTAGGATTCGAACCTACATCAGCCGATTATCTGTCGCTACGGGGTATAAGCCCGCTGTTTTACCTTTAAACTAAGGGTGCATTGTAACACATTCAAGGAACAATTGTATCAGTATTAGCTATCTACGAAATAAGTAACTGATTACTTCACCATTGAATATATATATATTAAAGTTTTTCTAAAGAAACGATATACTTCAATACTGCTTCTGACCAACCAGAGATTGAATTCCATTTACCGAATGCTACAGAATTCTTATAAGCTGCCACATTAATCATATAAGCATTCTTTGCTTTAGGAGAATGAATTGTATCACTTGACTGTTCATCTGTCAAGACAATTAGCCGGTCAATTTCAGAACTGTCTACATGTTGCAATGCCATTCCAAGTATAGTGCTAGAGTGAGCTTGTGAATTCAATACAGCATCACGCAATGCAAATCCTCGACGTGGTTGGACTTGTACTACCTTTTGACTAAAGGTAAAGATTTCAACATCATTAAACATTTCTCTTGCAATAATAGCAAGACCTGTAGCAGCATCAATTCGCTTAGTCTCTCCACGACCTGAAATATTGTCATCCATTGAACCAGATACGTCAATCAGAATCCGTGTCTTGCCTGAAACCTTTTCAATTCCATTCATACATTTCATCATCAATGGTTCTAACATGTCTTCGTACATTGGATTGATTCTAGCAGCAGTAATAAACTGATATGGTAGAATCTTGTCAACATTCAAGTTTTTTGCATAGCCATAGATAATATCCTTGTCTACATTTGCTTGTGACATATTACGAAGATTTCGTAAAAATGCCAATGCTCCAAGTTTATCTTCTGACATCAATGATTCAAACACTTCTTTCTTGTCTTCTCCACGAGATAGACGATTTTCCCATGTTTCAGGTGAAGCTAGTTGATTGTCAACCAATCTTTTATACAACGATTCTTGCTCAGTCAGTGATACATCTTTATATGCTTTCCTGTCTTGTGCATTGTATCGCGCCATATTAGATTCAGGTTTAGCATGAACCATAAACATTACATCACGAAGTTTGATTTCATTGTTTTGATTATATTTTGCAAGCTGATACTCATCAAACTTTGAGAATACATTAGACAATGCTTTCTTTACTGAATTTGCAATTGGAACTTTGCCGTCTTTCCAATACAACTTCATGAATTCTGTAATGTCATCAGGACGAGTACAAATTTCTTCAAGAATATTTGCATACTTGCGACAATCTTGTTTGCGAATCAGTTCACGGATAAGTAACAGACTTACATGGCGAATTTTCATGTCATTCCTTGCTCGCAATGCAAGGACTGCTACAAAACTTGGAGTAGCAATCTCTACTAGATTTGCAATGCGTGTTGCAATAGAAATTCCATCTTCATAGAACGAGTCTTCCCACAGAAGACATGACATAACACTTCGTTCCAATTGCATGTTGATTGACTGATTCCTTGCAACTCCACCTTCATGAGTTGTAGAAAAAGATAAAGATGTTGCTTTACGATTCAATGCTGCCATTTTAATACCTTTCAATGTTTGGAGAACAAATAGTTTCAGGATAGTCTTCTTAGCAATAAGTACCTGAAACATACACTACCAAAAAAATATATATTGTGGAACAAATCGGAAACGGTATATTTTCACCATAAGTAAGTAACCGTTTCCTACACCAACAATATTCTGGTGCGAAGGGAGAGAGTCGAACTCTCATACTGTTTCCAGTGCTTGCTTCTAAGGCAAGTGCGTCTACCAGTTCCGCCACCTTCGCAATTTCATTAATTATACCATTAATTTCTATTTTGTCAATCAAAATTTTGGTGGGACTGGTCAGATTTGAACTGACTACCCCCCGATTATGAGTCGGACGCTCTAACCAATTGAGCTACAGTCCCAAATTAATTTAGTCCAATCGACCATCATATGTAGCTACAATTCCAAACTCATTGAGTTTGTCTGCAAAAGCCATAGCATAAGCGTACTTGGCATTTGCGTGTTGTCCATATTGATAAACCCAAATCGTTGCACCAGATTCATAAGAATTTTTCTTACCAAGACTATTTTCTTGAATGAACTTGAAAAACTTTCCAGATGCACGAATTTTGATCCATGCAAACCCACAACCACCCATGATACCTTTATATGCTTCATCACCAGCCAGACGGCCAGCAGCATCACATGCTTCGTAAATTTCTTTCATGGTAACATTCTTAGTCATGACATATTTCCTTCTCAAAGTTAAGTTTGCTGCATCAACAGAATCTATTATACAGGTTTACAATTAATTGTCAACTAAAATTTAATTCTTTAATGTTTGTTGTTGCTCAAACCACAATTTCTTGTACTCAATCAATGCCAGATTTTCTTCCCTCAACTGCTTGACCTCAGCTTGCAAAACAGAAATTGCATCAGCAGCATCTTTCCAATCTTTATGTTGCTGCGCACGGATATGTGCCATAATCCCATTATCAAACTCTCCGCAATCTAGCCTATCAATTGCTTCTTTCATATTTTCCTGATTCTCACGCAGTCGCATAATCAACTCGTCTAATTTCATGATTCCATCACTTTCATAGCTCGGAATGCATCGACACAATCTCACACTCTCTATCTTCCATATACTCTACTTCCTATACTGAAATAAATTCTGCTATTCATTTAACTGTTTGTCAAGCAGTTTGTCGGTCAATTTTAGTACCCTTGTAAGCTATTGATTATATTACTCTTTATTTTGGAATAATGGCAACTTTTTGCATGGGTATGTAGGGTAGTAGCTTGATGATTTTCTAAATTCAATTTAAATGCGATTTAATGATGCTATTTCTTTTTAATCAATGACTTATAGAAAGTCATAATTTATCAAAATAATGCGTCATAAAGCTGGTCAACATTCTCTTTTTCATTATCAACTTTAGACTTGTTTTGCTTATGATAGATAGACAAAGTTTTCCGTAGAGTCTTCTTGTCAATCTGGAATTCTTCTGCCAGATTTTCTAGGATAGTTTTTACCTGATCTTTTTCAGCATCAATCCTGATTAGACATCCATCAGCTTCAATGATAGCATCCTTCAACTTCTTTTTGTCTGCATCAGATGATGGAATGATGATTTCTACTTGTTCTACGCTCATTGCTTGTTCCCTTTGATATTGTAACCTGACATTGAATGTTTTGGATTAAATTCATACTCTGGATGAAGAATCCAATTTTTACCCATTTTTTCGATGGCTGCTTTTCGCTTTTCTTCTAGGTATGAATACTTTTCTTCTTTTACATCATAAAATTGTTTTAGATATTCGATCATTTTATTTCCTTTTAAAAATTCCAACAAAAATTTCCAATAAGATAACTACTGCCATGAATGTGACGAAATTAATGTCATTCAACGAAGAAGTAGGTGACAACGAACTTACTACTTACTTAAAAAGTAAGTACACAAGATAATTGATGTCATCATAATTACTGATACTACAAATTTGCTCATTTAAATATCCAAGTTTAGTTTTAATAATAGATTTTTGAAATTAGTACATATGTATCAGTCTTGCTACGAATAACTCCATAAACAGTATATGAAATATATTCTTCTTGCTCCAATGTTTCTGAATCCAATTCCTGCAAGGTATAATACCACATATCATGTGATTCATATGCATAACCGTCAATTACATGTACATCATCACCTATTTTTACATGTGTGTAGTCTGAATCTACAGGGATAGCCCTTAAATCTAAAGAATGAAGGTCAATATATACTTCTGCATTATGCATTTCGAATTTCATCTTAAATACTCAAAATCAACAATTTGATGCAATTATACTTTCCATAAAAATTTTGTCAAGTTATGATTTTACATCATTCTTTACTCTTTGTAATGGGCATTTGCCACGAAAACTTTACTACCATGACCACGACCCAGACCATGGCGCAGACCGCGACCCTGACCACGACCACGACCGCGACCCCGACCGTGACCATGACATCGACCATGACCCTGACTGCGATCCAGACCACGACCTAGACCCCGACCGCGACCCCGACCGTGACCAGGACTCCGACCACGACCACGTCTGCGACCATACTTCCCGCAACATCACGGCATTCATTTTTGGTTCCTAAGCAAACTTGACTCAGACCCTGACCCTGACCGCGACCCAGACCGCGACCCCGACTGCGCCCACAACCCGGACCCAGACTGCGACCCAGACTGCGACCCAGACCGCGACCCCGACTGCGACAACGACCGTGACCATGACATCGACCCTGACCCTGACCGCGACCCAGACCATGACACCGACGACGACCACGACCTAGACCCAGACTGCGACCCAGACCGCGACCCCGACCACGACCCCGACTGCGACAACGACCGTGACCAAGACTCCGACCACGACCACGTCTGCGACCATACTTCCCGCAGCATCACGGCATTCATTTTTGGTTCCGGGGCAAACTTGCCTTTAGCTCACACACATCCAGCAGTGCTCCACGGTTTATGTATACCGGCATGCCGTCTGGATACGGTTCGCACTCTTTCACTGCTCCTGTTGCCACGAAATTCATGTAGCGTTCAGTATTCGGAATCCATGAGCAGTCAATCAGCACAAAATCATTATCGGTAACGGAATCCATTCGGCCTGTGTAGATCATGGTGACAGTACGTACAATGACGTTTTTGCCAACCAACGGATGACAGTTGTGGTTTGTTGAGATAGGTGTGGCAACCAGTGCCGCAATTTCACGTAGTTGTTTCAAAGTCAGTTCTTCAATGTTCATTTCAATTCTCCTTATAAAAAATTGTCGTTATTGACAATTTGATGCAATTATACTTTCCAGAAAAATTTTGTCAAGTGATAATTAATTTAACTAAATACTATCATGAACTATACTACAATACTATCATATCTTTCAACAAATATACCCGGATATGTTCCATTCATCATGATACTTATCATTGTAGGTATCATATTGATTAGAGCACACTTTTCTTCAAACAGAAAATTCATGATATATGACTTCATTGAAGATGTTGCTACAGGTAAGGGTTCATTGGAAAAAACTGGCATGTTGACTGCTATGTTAGCTATAACATGGTGGTACATATCAAAGTCAGCGGAACGTACAGCAACATATGAAGATACACTTGCTTATGGTGCTGTCATGGGACTTGCAAAGTTTGCTGATAGTTTTCTTAAATCAAAGACTCCAACTCCATAAATGACTACTTCTACTATATCATTAATCCCTAATGCTAATCAAGGCAATGTTACCTATACTGATGGCACGACTGCTATTACTGACATATTACCTGTTCAGTCAGCAAAGCTTTCATTCCCTAATCTGACAGAAGTAATGTTTTTTCTTCAAGAATTTACTCTACCTGATATATCAATTGGTATTGATGAACAACCTACACCTTATGTTGATCTAAAGCATGTAGGTGAGAAAGTTGTTTATTCAAATTGGGATTGTACATTCAAGGTTGATAAATTCTTTAATAATTGGGGTACAGTATTTAACTGGATGAAGTCTATTACAGTTGATGGTTCAGCCATTGATAATACTTCAAATCCTGTATTGTATATTAATAATACTCCTACACTTCAATATATGAATGCATTCCCTGTTGGATTATCTGGCAGTAAATTTGCATCTAATGAACAAGGCATGATGTATGTAACTGCTAATATGACGATTGCCTATGATTACATCAATTTCTTAGGTTATGGAAATACTATTGATAGTTCCTATAATTGATAAATTTTTTATAATTATCAATGGTCTATAATTTATAGACACACTATCCACCAAAAATGAAGTATAATATAACTTATTGAGGTTTAATCTTGATTTCTTTAGTCAAGAGTTATATACTGTTTATATTCTTTTCTTTATAAGGAGTTTTATGCAACTCTTTATAAAGAGTGAAATACAATAAAATATGAAATAGTATAAAAGAAGGTGTAAACGCAGGTAAGTTCAGTTATGATAGCTGTCAGTCTACATCATGTCAAATTTAGTAACGATCTTTTTAACATGGAATTGTAAATGGATATAAATAACAATGAGTTAACTATAAAAAATATTTTGGATGAATGGTCAAGTGATTCGGCAATAGATGAACTAAAGATTACTTTTGAATTAACAAATACTCCTAGGCTACATGCCAAGTATCTAAGATACTATCATACCTTCAAATCATCACTTATAGAAAGTAATGCCTTGAAAAACAAGTTATTATACATCAAAAGAAAGTATTATCGTGGTGAACTTACCAAATCTGACCTTGATAAATATAATTGGAATCAGTACGAAGGTCTAAAGATGTCATCTAGCGAGTTCAACAACTTTATAGAAACTGATCCAGATGTCATCAAAGCAACTAAAAGAATAGAAGATATGGAACTGGCAGTAAAATCTCTTGAGTACATCCTTAAAGATATAGGCAACAGAAATTTGTCAATCAAGTCTATTATAGAATACAAGAAATTCCTAAATGGCAATTAAATGAAATCATTCAAACAATTTTTATCAGAAATGTCAGCAGATATTGGAGAAATCCCAAGCCCTTATGAATCGTCTACTGGACGAAGACAGGCATACTACAATGATACATCAGACATTCTACTATCACATGAAGGTGATTGGAAGCATGTAAAGAAGATTGGTACAAAAAGTCTTAAAGCAAGACATGAAGATGGTCATACTGTCTATGCAATAGATGATGACAATGAAGGTCAAAGATATGGTCATGCTATAATCAGAAAAGACGGAGTATCTACATTTAAGGATGTTCCTCATGAAATGACATCAGATGTTGCCAGATCAAGAACAGGAATTCCTAAAGGGATTATTGCAGATGTTGTATATAACCATTTCAAGAAATCTGCCAAACCGCTTGCATCATCAGGCTATCAATCTGTACATGGTCATGGAATGTGGAGAAAACTTGCCAAGAGAGCATTAGATGACGGACATCATGTGTATCATCTAAAGGATGGTGAATTGATAAAACTGAATCATGACAACCTTGAAGATGAACTTAACTCTACATGGAAAGATGAAGGTGATAAAGTTCATAGACATATTGTGTTGAGTAAACATCCATTGTGATAACTGCTACACAGCTTGATACCGTATATTTCAGAATAGATGTAGAAGATAATTCTATCAAATATGAGATAAGAGATTATTTTACATATTATGACGATAACTACAAGTTTAGTCCACAGTATAAAGCTGGCGTATGGGATGGTAAAAGAACATTATTCAATCGGGATCAGAAACTATATTATGGTTTAATTGGAAAACTTAAAGAATTCTGTGAAGAAAATAATTACTCACTTGAGATAAAATATCTTGATAAAGAAGATACATTATCACTTAATGAACTAAATGAGTTTATAGACACTCTTAATCTTGAATCAAATCATGAGAAGATTGTGCCTTATGACTATCAATTGAATGCAGTAAAAGAAGCAATTAACAGAAAAAGAATGACTCTGGTATCTCCTACTTCATCAGGTAAGTCACTGATGATTTATATATACATGAGATACCTTTTATCCAAATCAATAAAGGTGCTTATAATAGTACCATCTATCAGCCTAATAAAACAGCTTGCAGCAGACTTCATAGACTATTCATCTAATGACAAGTCATTTTCAGAAGACACTATCCAGACTATTAGTTCTGGAAAATCAAAAGCAGTATTCAGAAATGTAGTAATCTCAACATGGCAATCATTAACATCAGTAGACAAAGATTGGTTGAATCAGTTTGGATGTATCATAAACGATGAAACACATGATGCCAAGGCAAAAGTCATGCGGTCTATACTTGAGCAAACTACAGAAGTTACATATAAATTAGGAACTACAGGAACTTTATCTTATGTTCCTAGTCATGATCTAATTGTAACTGGTCTGTTTGGTGACAGATATATTACAAAAACAACTAAAGAACTGATAGATGCTGGACAAGCAGCAGAGTTGAGTATAGAGTGCTTAGTGCTTAAATATTCTGATAAAACTCTTGCAAAGAAGTGTAGAAAGTTTGATTATTCCCAAGAACTTGAGTTTATAGGATCATATAAGAAACGTAATGAACTAATCTCAAAACTAGCCTTGAAATGTAATGGAAACGTCTTAATACTCTTTGAAAGAATATCACAGGGCAAAGAACTTTATGACATCATATCAAATTATGACAGACCGGTCTACTTTATTGATGGTAGTGTAAGTGGAGAAGATAGAGAGTCAATCAGAACACAAGTTAACAAGTCTAACAATGCTATCGTCATAGCAAGCTATAAGACTACATCTACTGGTGTATCTATCAAGAACCTTAATTATGTAATTGCCGCTACTCCGACAAAATCCATGTATAGATTAATACAATCAATAGGTAGAGGATTAAGACTTGCCAAGGGTAAGACTAAAGTGACATGGTTTGATATATCAGATACTATATGGACTGCTGGACAAAGATGTAACATAGGACAGAAACATTTCATAGAACGTTGTAAAATTTACAGAAGTGAAAAACATCAGTATAATGTAAGAGAAGTAAATTTTTAGAGAGGATAGTTACAATGAGTGATAATGAAGATGAACTATATGAAGATGAATATGAATTACAAGATGAAAGTGGAGATAATGAAGAAAAGACAGAGCAAACATTGTTTGCTATTAATTTGGTGAATGGTAAAGTTATTTTAGGTTCAATCAGTGAAATCAATAATTCGGCGGTTACAGTAGAAAATCCTGTTCTGGTTGAAGAAGTTGTTATGAAAGATGGATCATCGGTATATTCATTTCACCCATACAATAGCATGACTGTGGCTGACGAAATGGCTATTCCATATCATGCCGTAGAATGTTATCCTACAGAAGTTGTAGGTTATATGTATGAATTATACATTAAAGCTGTTCTTGAGTTACAGGTTATTTCATTCAGAAAATCAGTAGAAATGTCAAGAGAAAATCTATCTCAAGCAGAGATAGACGAAGAAACAAAGGAATTCTATCAATTCATGGTAGATTTTGAAAAAGAATTATTAGATAAATTTGATATGCAAGACTTTGAAATGGAGTATAACTTATCTGATAAATCAGATAAGAGGACATTGCATTAATGGCAGAAAAGAATAAAGAGTATTATGTATCAAATAAAGAATTATATCAAGCATACCTAGACTGGTATAAAGCACTAGAAACAAATCCTGATCTTCCTATTCCTAGATACATTGCTGAATGTATGACAAAGATATGTACTAGGGTGTCCTATAAAATGAATTTTATCAATTATCCTTTCAGAGAGGATATGATTTCCAATGCTTTAATAGACTGTGTTAAGTATGCAAAAAAGTTTAATCCAGAAAGATCAAACAATCCTTTTGCATGGATTACACAGATTGCGACAAATGCATTTATCAGAGTAATTACAACAGAAAAGACTCATTTATATACAGTTGCAAAACTTGTATCAGAATCTTCTATAGATGACTTGATAGGACATTTTGAAGATGAAGACGTTGACCTACAGTTAGCATTCACTGAATTTATCAACATCAATGCTACTAGACTGACTGAATATGAACCTGTAAAAGAAAAGAAGAAAAGACAGGTACTAGAAGAATTGAATGAATTGAATAAAATCACTAATTATGGCACTCTTACATTTGAGGATTAAATGATACTATTGATTGGTGACATGCACATAAATGCAAGGAACTCTAGTGTTCAGGTCATGGAAAATCATATCAAGTTTTGGGAAAATACAATCTTTCCATTGATTAAGAATAATAAGATAAAAGATATTATTCAAACTGGCGATTTACTTGATGTCAGAAAGTTTTCTAATCACTATATTCTACATACATGGAAACGTAGAGTATTTGATGTACTGGAATCATTAAAAGTAAATTTTCATGTTATTGTTGGCAATCATGACATGTATTTCAAGCATGATGTAGATGTCAACTCTATCAATGTCTTATTCAAAGAATACAAGAATATAAAGTTGTATTCTAAAGTATCATCTGTTACTATCGATGATAAAGATTTTATCATGGTTCCTTGGATATGTGATACTAACAGGGAAGAAATATATAGTCATCTTGAATCAGCCAATGAATCATCTACTGTAGTAGGTCACTTTGAACTTCTTGGATTTGATGTCATGAAGAATAATCCTGCTGACATTGGCGATTATCCTGACTTCTTACGGAAGTTTTCTAAAGTAATCTCAGGACATTATCATACACAATCAAAGCTTGATAACATACATTATATAGGAACTCCTGCTGAACTGACATGGGGAGACTATGACGATCCAAAGGGTGTATGGCTATTATCTGATGATATGAAGTTTATCAAAAATGAGTATCCATTACATGTAAAGTATGTCTATGATGATACCACTACTGTAAAACTTGATTATTCTCTTGCAAGCGGTTCTTATGTCAGACTTATTGTAGTAAATAAATCACATATTACAAAGTTTGATAATGTAATAAAGAAAATAGAAGAACAAAATCCAATTGAATTTAGAATAATTGATGAAATAGATATTAAATCTGATTCAGATAATGATATTGAATCAGAGAATATATCAACAGAAAATCTATTAGATTATCTTAAAGATGTAGTTGAATCAATAGAAACAGAACTTGATAAAGATATATTATATAGTGAGATTAAAGAACTATATTTAGAAGGAATTAATACTTGATTATATTCAAGAAGCTTACATATAAAAATTTCAAATCAGTAGGTAATAATCCAGTAGAAATTGAATTTAATAATGGGGTAACTTTAATATCTGGTACTAATGGAACTGGCAAGAGCGCCTTGGTATCAGCATTATCTTTTGGTCTATTTGGACAGGATTTAGTTCTTAATAAGCCAAGTCTGATAAATTCTATTAATCAAAAGAATCTACTTGTAACTGTTGAATTTACTGGATCAAATGGCAAAGAATATATTATTGAGCGTGGTATTAAGCCTAATATCTTCAAAATATATGAAGATAAAGAATTGATTACAGAAGAATCCAGTACAAGAGACTATCAGAAGGTATTAGAGACACAGATATTAAAGATGTCGTTCAAGGCGTTCAAGCAGGTTATTGTAATGGGCGGGAAGTCTTATATTCCTTTCATGAAGTTATCTGCAAAGGATAGAAGGGATTTTATTGAAGACCTGCTTGACATCAAGATATTTTCATCTATGTCAGTGTTACTAAAAGACAAAATCAAGGCTGTCAGAGAAAAACAGAAATATTCAGAGATAGAACTGTCTGGCATTAAAGATAAAGTATTGATGCAAAGGAACTTTATCAAAAGTTCCAAAGAAAAACAGGAAAAAAGAACAGAAGAAATCCTTAATTCCATAGATAAGAAAATATCAGACATTGAAACCTTGTATTCAGAAAATGCTGATAAGATAAAAGAGTTAGCATCAAACAGGAAGTCTTTTCATCAGGAAAGATATGATAAGCTAGGAACCGCCAAGTCAGGCATTACATACAAGATCAAATCACTGAATGAAAACATTGAAGTGTTGAAGACAGAAACAGTATGCACTCATTGTCAACAAGAAATTTCCAGTGAGACGGCAGAAAGTCATATATCAGGTCATTTGAATGAAATTTCAAGGCTGAATAATGTGCTTGATAAGGTTATGACAGAATACTTGTCTCTTGACCAGCAGTATAAAGAATTGAAGACTATAGAATTAGAACTGCAAGGATTGATGTCTGTCCAGAAGAAACTATTAAAGGATAAGGAAATTCTAGTAGCAGAAAAAGATTCTATTCTGACAGATGATGAAGGTGTCTCAGAGCACATTGAAAAATATAATGAACTTGTAGATCAGTACAAGGAAAAGAAAGAAAGTATCACAAACCTGTTGACATCATCACAATACTATGATATGATTTCTACCATCATAAGTGATGACGGGATAAAACTGAACATAATTCAGAAATATATCCCTGTTATAAATAGCTTAATAGCAAAGTACCTAACAAGTATGGGGCTTTGGGTTAAGTTTGAGTTAGACAGTTCTTTCACAGAAACGATAAAGTCAAGATACAGAGATACTTTCAGGTATGAAAATTTCTCTGATGGACAAAGTTCTAGGATTGATTTAGCATTGATGATGGCATGGGCAGATATTGCCAGAATGAGGAATGCAGTTAGTACAAATCTTTCCATATATGACGAAGCTGATGCCGCTATGGATAATGAAGGTAGTCAGATGTTTCTTGAATTGTTATCCTTGACAAAAGATAAATGTAATGTTATTATATCTCATAAAGGCGATCTACTAAGAGATAAGGTAGATAATGTCATAGAATTTGAGATTATAAATAACTTTACCAGAATTAAAAATTAAAGCATCGTTCGTCTATCGGCTAGGACACCACACTTTCTATGTGGGAAGATCAGTTCAATTCTGATACGGTGTGCCAAGATTACAAGACAATTTAGTTTAATTGGGAAAACCGTGGCCCCAAAGCCATTATTTGCGGTTCGAGTCCGTGAATTGTCGCCAAATAATAGAATTATTGCGGGTTAATGAAAAGGTATAATACTAGTCTCATAAGCTAGAGTTCGTGGTTCGAGTCCACGACCCGCTACCATATACTGTAGGTAGGCTAGTCAGGTCAAGTCACCAGATTTGGAATCTGGACACCGCTGGTTCAAATCCAGCCCTACAGACCATTTAAACGGGGAGAGTGTATGGGACACAGGACTGCCTTGCAAGCAGACCGTGAGGGATCGTTACCCTTTCTCTCCACCATATAATGCCATCATAGCTCAGTTGGTAGAGCAGTCGCCTTGTAAGCGACAGGTCGTAAGTTCAAATCTTACTGATGGCTTAATTTATGCGAGTTAGGTGTTTTTGGTTGCATGATTGGCTTCCAACCAATCGGAGTCGGTTCGATCCCGACAACTCGCTCCACTATTTGCAACTATTATGAAAATAACATTCAAAGAATTAAAAGATAAGATTATCCCATACATTGATACTATCGATTTTAGGTATAATAAAAAGTCACGTCCATCTCATGATAAAGATGGCATTCCTTATCTTGATACTATTGATTTTAGAGACAAATATAATCATAAAAAGAATGATGTAAATGAGGTAAAGAAACAACTTTCAGACGATGAATTAGATAAGTTGTCTGAAAAGATGAAACCTAAAAATCTTACAGATGATGAAATTGACTCAATAAAACATTATACTGCTTCTAGTTCCAGAGACACTAACATAGCAACACAGAATGCTATTCGTGAAATTCCTACAGAACGTGCTGTTATTCCAACAAGAGGTTACGAACGTGAACTTCTTAAACATGCCAGAAACATTCAAAGTGCTATTGAAAAGAACGTGGTTCCAAAAGGAACCACTCTATATGGTGGCGTAAAATCTATGCCAGTCTTTAATAAAGATGGTCTTGCAAAACATTCTAGGTTTAACTCGACTTCATTATCAAGACATATCGCTACAAATTTTGCAAAAAGTAAAATTTCGTCTGATGAAGAAGGTCATATTTTACAATATCACTTTCCAGAAGATCATCCGGGGATAAATGTTGTACCACATTCAGCATTTAAAGAAGAACATGAAGTAGTTCTTCCTCCTAATACACTTTTAAGACATACTAAAACAGAAAAAATAACCCGCAACGGAATAACCTACAATGTTCATCATGTACATGTTCAGCCATATCAACACATAGATATTCCGCATCCTGACCTAAGCGATCCTGATGCTGATAAGATAAAGCATGTTATGGATTATGGGGACAGGTTTGAACAAATGGATGCGCTTGATTCAAAGCATGTCAATAATGGACATTTACATCAAGCAATTGACAACAATTTGGATGATCGGGTTCAACGTAAAGCAATTCAACATCCTCTAGCAGATAAAGAACTTGTCAAAAAGTTTATTGAAAACCATCCTTATTTACGACATATCGGAAAACAAAGACTACTAGAACTAGAATAGTAGTTGACATGTAAAACTTGGCATGATACAATTTGTTTATTGAATTGGAGAAATAAAAATGATTAAAGATAAAATGATTAATGTTTCAGAAACTATTAAGTTTGATAACCCAAACGACCTTCGTATTGTAAGATATGTGGATGAATATGAAGTATGATTTATAAATCTTCATTATCATAAATAGTTCTAAACTATTAACATAAAATTTATGAAAAAACTATCTGTCGTAGCAAAAGAACTAAACATAACAAAAATGACTTTATGGAACTGGATGTGGCAAGGGAAAATAACCTTCCATAAAATAGGTTCAATGAATTATATTGATGATGAAGAATATCTAAAACTTCTAGGCAAAAAGTTAGAAGAAAAGAAAGTTGTAATCTATGCAAGAGTTTCATCCACAGAAAACAAATCTAACCTAGAAACCCAAAAAGAACGGCTTATATCATACTGTAATGCAAAAGGATATAAGGTGTCAAAAGTTATAACCGAATTTGGTTCTGGTCTAAATGACTCAAGACCAAAACTAGAAAAGCTATTAAAAGATCAAGATTTTGATATAATTGTTGTAGAGCATAAAGACAGGTTAACAAGGTTTGGGTTTAACTATATTCAGACAATTCTATCATCTTATGGAAAGACTGTTGAAGTTGTAAATTGTGTAGAAGGTGAAAAAGAAGACTTGATTCAAGATTTTATAAGTGTAATTACTTCATTTAGTGCAAGAATATACGGTCAACGAAGAAGTAAAAGAAACACTGAAAAGATTATTAAAGAACTTGAACTGGATGAAGATGAAAAACTATAAATAATAGTATAGAAACAATAAATTTATAGTAAATGTTATCAGCATACAAATTTAGGCTATCTCCAACAATAAAACAATCAGAATTTCTTGATAGGAATTTTGGTGCATGTCGTTTTGTATGGAATCAGTTTGTATCATCATTTAATAAATCTGTTGTTGGTCCATATTTACCACAGAACGAAAAATATCTAAAAGATATTCCTGCATACAGTTTCTTGAATGGTGTAATCTCTTATGCACTTCAACAGAAAAGAATTGACTTTGACCAAACCAAGAAACAATACTTTTCAAAAAGCCGGAAAAAGAAAGTAGGAAGACCTTCGTTTAAGAAGAAAGGTGTCTCTAATGATTCATTTAGAATACCTTATGCTTCGATGTCTATGAATTCAGTAGACCTTGATAATGGAAGACTAAAGTTGCCTAAAATGTCATCTATCAAAATGATTGTTGACAGAAGGTTTTCAGGTGAAATAAAGTCGGTAACAGTTTCAAAGAATAAATGTAATCAATATTTTGTATCTATATTGGTAGAGACAAAGAAAGAATTGAAACCAACAACAGGTAAAGTAGTTGGAATAGATTTAGGATTTAAGGACTTGGCAACATTATCAGATGGAATTAAGTTCACTAATCCAAAACTGTTTAGAGAGACACAATCTAAACTAAAAGTAGCACAGCAACATCTTAGCAGAAAAGTTTATGGAAGTAACAGGTACATAAAACAGAAATATAAGGTAGCAAAGATACACCAGAAGATTTCAAATCAAAGAAATTTCATACATCACAACCTATCAACATGGCTTGTAGAAAACTATGATGTAATAATTTTAGAAGATTTGAATGTAGCTGGTATGAAGAAGTTATTAGGAAAGTCTGCGTCAGACGCTTCTTTAGCTTCATTGATTACAATGATAGAATACAAGTGCGAATGGTATGGAAAGACATTTCATAAAATTGACAGATTCTATCCTTCTTCAAAACTTTGTTCATGTTGTGGAATCAAAAATGCAAACCTTAAATTGTCTGATAGAACATGGAAATGTGAAAATTGTAATACTGTTCTTGACAGAGACTTAAATGCATCGTATAATATATTGAATAAAGGCTTAATTGATCTTTATTCATTTACATCGGAAGAATTATCCGATTACAGACGTGGAGAGTCAGTAAATCCTCAAGGAATCTTGAATTCCCTAAAGGTTGATTCAATGAAGCGTTTAGCTAACTTTATAAATTTACAATAATTTATAGAAAAGTGTAATTATTTTGTTTTACCTTAATGGAAAACTATGAAATTCCCTGTATTTGACTTTGATTATCAGTCTTCGTTAATCAAGAATCTTAATTTTTACAACAGTCAGGTTTCATCAAAGTTTCTTAGGCCATTTATTAATGATGACCTAAAAGATGTTGATGGAGTAAAATCTGTTCCTGACTGGTTATTTTCAAATTATGGCGCAATCGTCCACATGAAAAGTCGTGGCATTGTAATTGAAGAATATTCTGAACTTAGAAACAAAGTTATCCAGAAAATTAATGAGTATAAGCTACAAAAGATTGTAGATGAACCTGTTCAAGAAGAACAAAAACAGGTAAAAGTTGATAACTATAGTCATGTGGCATCTGTCCTAGATGGTCTTATGGATGACTTTATTCATGACAAGAAACCATTCAATGTACAGGCATATATTTCATCAAATAATGTTGACAAGAATTCAGCATCAAAGCTAAAAGAAGCCTATCTGATTCTAAAGAAAGAACTAATTTCTACTGATGAACAGCTTATTGAAGCATGGGAATATCTAGGAAAGGTTTATAAGAAAAAAGTAATTGAAAAAATCGATGAATTGATTGTAGCATTTAATTCATTAATTCAGACTTCAAAAATTTCTGCCAGAAAAGCCAAGCCAAAATCTCCATTGATGACTGTATCAAAAGTGCAGTACATGCAAGAAGACAAATCACTTGGTATCAAATCTATTCATCCATCAAAACTAGTAAACTGTCAGGAATGCTGGATTTATAATGTAAAACTTCGTAGACTATTTCATTATGTAAAACTACCAGATGTAATGATTACAGTAAAAGGGACAACTCTTGTGGGATTTGATGAAGACAAGTCATCTGGAAAAATTATTCGTAATCCTGAAAAGTATTTTTCAGAACTAAATAATGCTACCACTAAGAAATATGTCCAGATGTATTCAGACATCAAGGCTACTGAATCAAAGGCTACTGGCAGATTGAATACAGATTCTATCATTCTTAAAGTGAATTGACCATGTAAACTATATCATACTCTTACAAACTTCTATCATTATTAAGGTCTTATGCTAAAAACAATCATAAAAAGAAAAAACAAGAGAGAAGAATTTTCACCAGAAAAATTAAATAAATGGGCATTATGGGCAGCAGAATCAGTAGGTGATAGGGTAGACTGGTCTAGCATTGTATTAGACACAGTAAAAGAGTGTCCTGATACTATATCATCACAAGACCTACAACTAAAACTGATTGATACATGCTTGTCAAGAGAGTCATGGCCTTACTATAAGATGGCAGGAAATCTGTATGCGTCTTATATCCATAAGAAGCTATATTCTGATAACTTGCCTACAGTAAAAGAATTACATTCCAAGTTAAGAAGGCTTGGACTGATGAAATATATGAAATACTCTAGTCAAGAGTATGACGAGATTGAGTCTATTATAGATCATAAAAGAGATCATGATATGACACATTTTCAGATCGATTACATTCAACACAAATATTCTGTTCAAGACAAGATCAAAAAGACTAAATATGAATCTCCACAGTTTACATACATGCGTATGGCTATGGCACTTGCAGAAAATGAATCAGAAGATGTAAGAATGCTACATCTTAAAAACTGGTACAATCACTTTTCATTTAATCGTATAAATGCACCAACTCCAAATTATGTAAATCTAGGAACACCAGATAACGGTCTTGCAAGTTGCTGTCTATATGTTGTAGATGATAATGCAAAATCTCTGGCTATTGGAGATCATATTGCATACACTATGACATATATGAGTGCAGGAATAGGTAACAACCTTAATGTAAGATCATTAGGTGATCCGGTAAAATCTGGAAAAATTACTCACATGGGAAAATTTCCATATTTTGAGAGCCTTGCAAAAGCAGTAAAGGCAAATGTTCAAGGTGGTCGTGGTGGTGCATGTACTACACATTTTACATGCTATGATCCTCAAGTCATTTCTATTATCATGGCACAAAATCCAAAGACACCTGTTGACGCACAGAATAGAGATATTCACTTTTCTATGCTGACAAATAGACTTTTTACTAAGAAATTTTTGTTGAATGAACAAATTTTTTCTTTCAACAAGTTTACTGCACCCGATCTAATGGAATTGTTCTATAGTGACAAACAAGACGAATTTGAAGAATTATACGAAAAATATGAGTCTGATCCATCATTTAAGAAAACATATCATAGTGCTAGGGATATTTTGATTAAAGCCGGTCAACAAGGATATGAAGTCAGTACACTTTACTATGTGAACATTGATGAAGCTAACAGACACACTCCATTCAAGGAGCCAATTTATTCATCAAATCTCTGTCAGGAAATTCTTGAACCAACTATTCCATATCAGAGAATGGAAGATTTGTATTCCAAGGAAGATCATGGTAGAGGGGAAATTGCTCTGTGTAGTCTTGCAGGCATTGTTGAACCAAATATTAAATCTGATGAAGAATATGATAGTGCATGTTACTATGCGCTGAAAATGATTGACAAATGCATTGATATGTCACATTATGAACTACCTCATCTTGAAGTTACTGCAAAATCTAGGAGAAATGCTGGTGTAGGTCTTCTAGGGATTGCTACTTCTATGGCTAGAGCAGGTAAGATGTATGATACTAAATCTGGCAGAAAATTTCTACACAAAATTGCAGAAAGACATTCATACTTTCTTATTAAAAATGCAATCAGGCTAGGCAAAGAATTAGGAAATGCTGCTTGGATTCACAAAACTAAATGGCCGGAAGGATGGCTACCGATTGACACATACAAACAGTCAGTAGATGAACTTGTAGATCATCATCTTAAATATGATTGGGAAAGTCTTAGAAAAGAGTTGATTGAAAATTGTGGAATTAGATTTTCTTGTCTTGTTGCACATATGCCTACCGAATCATCATCTAAAGCATCTGGTGTTCCTAATGGGATTTATCCTGTCCGTGATGTAAGTTTGGCTAAATCAGATTCAGGAAGTAAAATATATTGGGCTGCTACTGATGAAGACCTGTTAAGACATGACTATCAAATTGCATGGAATATCTCAGAAGTTGATATGCTAAAGGTATATGCAATATTTCAAAAATTTGCAGATCAAGGAATATCTGCTGATGTGTACAGAGATAGGACAAAGAATATTGAGATATATACCGACGAGATTATTCAGTTTTACAAGACTATGGCAAAGTATGGTGTAAAAACCAGATACTATGTTAATAGTAAAACTTCTGATAGCGAATCTGTTACGACATCAAATTGTGCAAGCGGTGCCTGCACTTTATAAATTAAAGGAATTATAGTGGTAATAACAAGTAATGTATTCAATCTTAACAAATCTGATTATCAAAACACTCCTTTATTTTTAGGCGACAGTCAGGGACTTGTGGATACAGTAAATAGACAATATCCTGCACTGTGGAATCTATATAAGAAAATGAAATCGCTAGATTGGGACGAGTCAGAATTTGACTATAGTTCATGCATCAGAGATTTTAAAATCTGTCCTAAAAACACCTATGACGCAATGATTAAGACACTTGCATGGCAATGGGAAGCAGACAGCATTGCATCAAGAAATATTGCGCCTGTTCTTGCGCCATTCATTAGTTCTACTGAACTTTGGGCATTGTGGCAGAGAATTTCAGATAATGAAATGATACATGCTCTGACTTACTCTGAAATTGTTAAAGGATCATTTGAAGACCCTAATGAAATTTTGCAAGAAATTCTCTCTATCAAGGAAGCGCATGCTAGACTTGATACAGTAGCAGAGTTGTTTGATGCGGTTTATAATGTATCGCATGAATATGCTCTTGGCGGGATAGATAAAGATGATACTTCTGTATATGACACTATTTTTCTAAATGTAGTGGCATTATATGTACTTGAAAGAATTCAATTCATCAATAGCTTTGCAATAACTTTTGGTATTTGTGAGACAGGGGCATTTAATCCTATTGGAAAGGCTGTCCAGAAAATTGCACAGGATGAATTTGAAGTACATTGCAAGACTGATAGGGCAGTTCTTGATATAGAGTTGCAGACAGAAAGAGGAAAATCGGCATTTATCAGACTAAAGCCTGTAATTGTAAAAGCTGTCATTGAAGTGGTAGAATCAGAGATTGCATGGGCAAAGTATATTCTTCCAGAAGGACAAGAACTCGTAGGTCTTAATCAAGACCTGCTTATTAAATGGTGTCTATACAATGCAAATGAACTATTTACATACTTTGGCATTGAACATGGCTATGACATTCCTACCAAGAATCCATTGAAATACATGGAAAATTGGTTAAATATCAGTGATACTCAAGTTTCACCACAAGAAGAAAAAACAGGGGCTTACATGCTAGGCCAATTTATCAACAATGATTCAGATAAAATTTATGAATTGGACATCTAAATGAACACAGAAGAAAAATCTCTTACGGATAGACTCAAAGAAATTGAAGCAATTACAGTATCACTTAAAAAATTGAATGTTATTTTGGAAGGCTTGGAAAAAATCAATGTTTTAGATAAAAAAGCAATTGATTCAATCATTTTCCAAATAATTTCAGAAAACAACATTAATACAATGATTGAAAAGATTTCAGAACTTGAGACAGAAAACAAGTCTCTAAATGACAAGGTAAAATCTCTTGAAGATAAAATTTTTACTTTAGAATCAAATAAATTGCCGTATCCATCATGGCCTACATTTCCAGACATTTATAAATATAATGATTCTTGGAAACATAGATGGCAATATCCGTGGATGCCTGCTAATCCAATTATGTGTGATGGTACTCACTCTATGCCAGAACTTGTGCAATCAACTGATTTTTACAAAAGGGATGTATATCTTTAAGATGCACACGTTAAAACTTGTAATAGACCTAGTAGCAGAAAGGATTGCTTATCTGCTACTAGGAATTTTTATCAGTATTCTAGGTGTAATCAGTCCAGATATGTGTCAAGCAAGCATGAAAAAGCTTGGAAATAGCTTGACAAGTTAGATTCAATTTGATAGAATATGTTCACTATGAAAACTATCAAGAAAATTTTAGAATATATTACAGCATTTTTCCTAGAGCAGGTTGTTCTTAGGATTCTAATGATTGTATTTGGTCTGATTGTTACAATTACTGCAATTATCAGTCCAAGTCATTGTATGGTAGCAACAAAAGAAGCAGCTAAACATCTTTAATTGAAAGGTTAAAATAACATGAAAAATCACTACAAATATCCTAGCATTGAACAATTCCGCAATGTTGTCAGGAATGTAAAATACAAGTCAGAAAATTATAAGTTTGATTTACCTAAACTTAAATTCATCGGTACAGAAAAGATTCATGGCACTAATGCTGCCATTGTAATCCCTTCTGATGGCGAAGTATATTTTCAGTCACGGGAACGAATCCTATCACTTGAATCAGATAATGCAGGTTTTGCTCAATGGGGATATTCTAATATTGATGTTTTCAATGTCGCAACTGTCCATGATGTAAAAACTGTTATTGTATATGGTGAATGGTGCTTTGATAACATCCAGAAGAATGTTGCCTATACTGGTCTGCCAAAGTCTTTTGTTGTATTTGACATTCTTGCAACAAATGGAGAAGAACATTTTTGGTGGGAAGATAAAGATAAAATCAATGAATTTGTAGGATTCTGTAAAAAGTCCGGCATTGAGAATATCTATTCAATCTATGACTTCAAGACATGGGAATTTGAGATTGACTTTAATCAGCCTGAATTGAGCATTGAAAGTCTGAATGCTGCCATGACAGAAGTTGAAGAAAACTCTCCTATTGGTGCATATCTGAATAACCTGATGGGACGAGAAACCAATAACACTACTGGCGAAGGTATTGTTATTAAATGTGTCACAGAAGGATATGAAGGTTCTAACTATTGGGCTAAGGTAAAAGGAGAAAAACATTCTGCATCCAAGGTAAAAACTCTTGCTGCTGTTGATGTAGAACGGATCAATGACATTCAAGAACTATCAGCAAAGCTTGCATCTGTTGAACGAATGGATCAAATGCTTGAGAAGACATTCAATCTGATGAATGGTGGTATGATCGAGATGTCAAAGACAAAGGAATATCTGAAAAATTTGATGGATGACATTGTAAAAGAAGAACTGGATACTATTCAGGCATCAGGATTTACAATCAAGGAAATTAGTGGTAATATCAGTAAAATTGCTGTAGGTTACATGAAGTCAAAATTTTAATACTAAATCATGGAAAGTAAAGAAGAATACAATTTTAGAGTGTTTCTATTATTGCAAGGACTAAGACATAAACATACCTTTATGTGTGATGGTCTTATTGAAACTATAAAGCATGACATCTATAAAATAGAAAAATATGTTAGTCGTATTGGTAGAAGTCTAAAAGAAGATGTAACATATACATGGAATCAGAAAGAACATAGAGTAGTTTATCATGCAGAACTTAGATAACTTATATGATTTGAGTTTAGAAGAACAAGAACGTCTGGTAGATTACATAGAATCAAAGTTTGTTCCTTTATTCGGAATGCCTTTTTATGATGACACAAAGTACATGATAAAATGCATAAAAGATGAAATACATGACTTTATCCTTTCAAACTATAATTTGGTCATAGTACGACCATTGGACATTATTTTTTACGCAAATGGTGGCGGCGAGTTAAGTATTGATTTTTATGTCAAAAAGAGATTTGACTATATTTGTTTATAATCAATAACTTAATTTTGAATATCGCATTTAAATTAACATTAAGAAATCATCAAGCTACTACCCTACATTGGCATGTAAATAGTTGCCATTATTCGTAAATAAAGATTAGTATAATCAATAACTTACAATGGTACTAAAATTGAGTGACAAACAGCTTGACAAGGATAAAATAAAGTAGTACAATATATTAAAATGGGCGAGTTGGTGATATGGTGTGTTCACCCTCGGACTGTAAATCCGATCCCTCGTGGTAAACAATGTCAGTTCGATTCTGACCTCGCCCACCACAGATAAATGTAATCAGCACAGTGGCTATGTGCTTTAAGGATTGGATGCACATGTTAAATCCAATCTCACTACGTTCTTCTATATTTAATTAGAATATGGCAGAAATAAACAGCGCCAAGCTGCTGTTGGAAGGGTTCGATTCCCTTTATTACATAAAATTAGGAAGATAGGGGTATGGGATACCAGTCGGTCTTGAAAACCGTCCCATCCAGCAATGGGTGATAGTTCGAGTCTATTATCTTCCTCCAATAAATAAAAGTAGGTCGATAGACGATCTACTAAACAATAATTTGAAGGGATTTCAAATGTCAGAAAAACTATATGACTATACAGTAGTCATTGGCAGGTTTCAACCTGTTCACAATGCACATATCAAACTAATTGAATATGCTGCAAGTATCTCAAAAAATTCAGTAATTGTATTGATTGGTTCAGCTAATCAGCCGAGTACCTATAAAAACCCATTCAGTTATGCTGATAGAGCAAGCCTGATTGAAGAATCTACTGATTATCATTGCATCTTTGAACCTATTGAAGATAGTATCTACTCTGATACTGTATGGATTAGTCGAGTACAAAGTGCTATTGCAAAAAACACTTTACCTACAGACAAGATTGCTATTGTAGGCCATAAAAAAGATTTGTCATCGGCATATCTGGACTGGTTCCCTAACTATGACACTGTTCCAGTAGAAGAATTTGACCAGCTTAATGCCACAGATATTAGATCATTGTATTTTGATGATAAGATGTCAATGAATTATCTTAAAAATGTGGTTCCAGCCGCAACATATAATTTTCTTGAGGCATTTGTAAGCAGTCACAAGGACAAGTTTGACACTATTGTAGAAGAACGAAAGTTTCTTGAAAAATACAAGAAACAGTATGAAGTCTGTCCATATCCTCCTGTATTTGTTACCACTGATGCAGTAGTTGTATGCAATGGTCATGTATTGATGATTAGACGTAAAGCTGTCCCCGGAAAAGGATTATATGCATTGCCCGGTGGCTTTCTTGACGCAAATAATGATATTAGTGTAAAATCTGGTATGCTTAGAGAGTTAAAAGAAGAAACTAATATCAAAGTTCCTTTGCCAGTTCTTGAAGGTCATATTAAGGATTCTCATGTGTTTGATGCAATAAGTAGATCATCAAGAGGAAGAACTATTACTCATGCGTTCTATATCCAATTGCATGAACGACTTTTACCTAAAGTAAAAGGTGGCGATGATGCACAACAAGCATTATGGTTGCCATTAGGTACATTAGATTCTTCTAAGATTTATGAAGACCATGCAGAAATAATTAGACATTTTACATCAATTTGAAAGGAATAACATCATGACAGAAAATGATGTATCGATTGATATTTCATTGGATGATAAAGATTGGAGAGTAAGAGTTGCAGCAATTCGGCATCCTAATGCCACAAGTGAAGATATTGATAAAGCATTGAATGATGAATATTGGAATGTTAGAGAAACTGCTATTCGGCATCCTAATGCTACTAAAGAAAATATTGATAAAGCGTTAAATGATGAATATTGGTATGTAAGAGAAGCTGCAATTCAACATCCTAATGCCACTAAAGAACATATAGATAAAGCATTGAATGATGAATATTGGAATGTTAGAGAAACTGCAATTCGGCATCCTAATGCCACTAAAGAACATATTGATAAAGCATTAGAAGACAAAGATTGGAGAGTTAGAATTACTGCAATTCGGAATCCTAATGCTACTAAAGAAAATATTGATAAAGCATTAGATGATGAAAATGATTTGGTAATAGAAAAAGCAAAAGTCAAATTGAATTCATTTAACTCTTGACATTCAACCTGAATTTGATAGAATATTAACTCACAATCAATTTGAAAGGAAATTTTGCCATGTTAACCCAAGAAAATATTGATAAAGCATTAAATGATGAAAATTGGGATGTTAGACGTGCTGCAATTCGGAATCCTAATGCCACTAAAGAACATATTGATAAAGCATTAGAAGACAAAGATTGGAGAGTTAGAATTACTGCAATTCAACATCCTAATGCTACTAAAGAAAATATTGATAAAGCATTAAATGATGAAAATTTTTATGTAAGAGAAACTGCGATTCAACATCCTAATGCCACTAAAGAAAATATTGATAAAGCATTGAATGATGAATATTGGAATGTAAGAGAAACTGCAATTCAACATCCTAATGCTACCAGTGAACATATTGATAAAGCATTGAATGATGAATATTGGAATGTTAGAGAAACTGCAATTCGGCATCCTAATGCCACTAAAGAACATATTGATAAAGCATTGAATGATGATATTGATGTTAGAGAAGCTGCAATTCAACATCCTAATGCCACTAAAGAACATATAGATAAAGCATTGAATGACAAAAATGAATATGTTAGAATTGCTGCAATTCAACATCCTAATACTACTAAAGAAAATATTGATAAAGCATTAGAAGACAAAGATTGGTATGTTAGAGAAACTGCAATTCGGCATCCTAATGTCACTAAAGAACATTTAGATAAAGCATTGAATGATAAACATTGGAGAGTTAGAGAAGCTGCAATCAGCATTCCAAATAAAGGTTAAAATGAAAATGAAAAATACATCAATTATTACAAACGTAGATTCCTATAAAGTTTCTATGTATAATCAATACCCTCCCGGAACAAAATCAGTGTATTCATATATTGAAGCCAGAAAAGGCGGAAATCTTCTGTTCTTTGGTCTACAGGCATACCTAAAAGAATATTTGTCAAAGCCTATTACCATGTCTGATATTGACTATGCTGAAAAGCTATGGAAAGCACATGGAGAACCATTTAATCGTGAAAATTGGGAATATATCCTATATGAATATGATGGATACCTGCCATTGATTGTAAAGGCACTTCCAGAAGGACATATCTATCCTGAAAAGACTGTACTTGTCACGGTTGAAAATACTGATCCTAAGTGTTTTTGGCTTACTATATGGGTAGAAACGTCTATGCTTCGTGCTGTATGGTATGGCAGCACCGTTGCATCAAATTCAAAGAAAATCAAAAATGTAATCCAAGAGTATATTGATAAGTCTTCAATGCATCCAGAATCTATTGCATTCAAGCTAAATGACTTTGGTTTTCGTGGAGTATCTAGCTATGAATCTGCTGGAATTGGTGGTGCAGCACATTTGATTAACTTTGCCGGAACTGATAACATGGCAGGTATTCAATTCGCTATGGAATATTATGATTCTGATGTATGTGGATACTCTATTCCTGCTATGGAACATAGCACATGTACTTCATGGGGAAAAGATAATGAAGTAAATGCTTATCGAAATATGCTAAATCAATATGGCAATGGCATGATGCTTGCTTGTGTATCAGATGCATATGACATCTATAATGCCTGTGATAATATTTGGGGTAAAGAACTAAAAGATGAAGTGATGTCGTGCAATGCCACTGTAGTTATCAGGCCAGACTCAGGCGATCCAGTCGAAGTATGTCTAAATGTGGTAGAGATTCTAGCTAAGAATTTTGGATATACTGTCAATGAAAAAGGCTATAAAACATTGAATAAGGTTAGGATTATTCAAGGTGATGGTGTAAATATCAATTCTATCACAGAAATCCTTGATACATTTGAGACTAATGGATGGTCTTCTGATAACATTGTATTTGGTATGGGTGGTGCATTGCTACAATCTGTAAGCCGTGATGACTATTCATTTGCCATGAAATGTTCCAGTGTTAACATTGATGGATTTGATATGGATGTATTCAAATCTCCTGTTACAGACCTAGGAAAGAAATCAAAGTCTGGCAGGTTTGATGATGGCTGTTCAGACATTGTATTCTTGAATGGAAAGATCATGAGAACATTTACTTTTAACGAAATTAGAGACAATTCAAACAAATAAGGAATTTTATGAAAAAGCTGTTATTTTTATGGTTTATGCTATGGTCAATGACATCATATGCCACAACTGCTATAGGACCATTTTCTGCTTATGCTACCAGTAGTGGAACATCTGGTGCATATACTCCATTCAGTTTTGAGTATAGTTATACTCCATCAGCAGATACAACTCAGGAGACTAATGGAATTACTTCAACTATTGTTTATTCTGGAACTTATAATGAATTATCTGGCGGTTGGTTAGCACCTATTACCGCTTCTAATATAATGGCTGGAAGTGGTCTACTAGACAAGACAGTAGGCATTGTATCTCAAACAGACATTACAGCAGGTGCAATAAATTCTGCTGTTGGAGTAGAGTCAGAAATTATAGGAATTGCTACAGGATCATATATTAATCAATATTCTGCATTTTATGTTCCAAATTTGAATGGTGTTGCCAATATGGGCAATATTCAAAAGTATGTTGGGTATGACATGGAAGACTTGACATCAAACAATTATGTTGTAGGATTCCTTAGCAATGTAAGCTATGGCACAAATAAGTATGCATTTTTAGGAGAAGGAAATGCTTTAAGCCTATTTAATGGGCCAGTTGAATTTGCTGGTGGCGAAATAGGGACTGTTACAGGAACAGCAGCACTTCAATCAGAAGTTGGAGAAGTTATTTCTGGAACTACTGCGCCCCCCGGAGTAAGCCTGACTTCTGGAACAGCTACAAACATTTTATCAATCAACCTGTCTGCTGGTGACTGGCGATGCTATGGTGTTGTAGGATTTCATCCTTCATCTGCAACTTCTGTAACAAATTATAGTTCTGGTGAAAGTCCTACATCTGGAACATATTATAGCCTTGGAACCTATACATCACATTCATTTGCAGCAATGGTCCCCGGAACTGCACCAGATGAAATTATCAATCTTCCATACATGCAAATTAATATTCCCGGTCCCGGTACATTATATTTGATTGGATCATCAGTTTTTACTGGTGGAACAATGAATGAATATGGCACAATGCAATGTACAAGAATTAGATAAATTAAAATGAGTGAAATCTGCTTGACATGAAGTAAATTTCCTGTATAATAGACTTCATTGAGTCAACACTTGGAGAACATATCATGAGCAAGCAAATTTATACCCAAATCATCAACATGAAGAAGTGTTTGGTTGGTGAATGTCAACATGAAGTGACTGTTCGCTGCATCAATGGTCAATATCATGTCCGTGTATTTCTTGATGGTGTTCTCAATCAAGAAGCTGTTACCACAAAGAACATGATTGGCGTTACTGCTCGGAACCTGCTTCGTGATGAAGACAAGTGTGGCAACATTTCTGAGTTTGCCAGTGCTGCAAGGAAACGTCTGAATGGCATCAAGTAAGTTCATAATCATCGGATCAGTGGCAATGTGTCATTGGTTCGATGATTATTACAAGACTCCAAGCGATGTAGACTTATTGTCAATGTCAGAAAACACAGACATTAACATTGATGCAAAATGGCATCCACTAGCAGAAAAGCTTATTGATCTAAGTAAAAATAAAACCTTTCTTGATCCAGATTTGTTGTATACATTGAAGGTATCTCATGCACCTTGGGATATTCATTGGGACAAAACAATGAAAGACATTCATTTCTTGAAGTCAAAAGGTTGTGTATTAAATGAAGAATTAAGACAGGAATTATTTGACATGTGGAAAGTGATTCATGTCAATAAACATGACAAGTCAAAGATTAATCTTTCAGTTAAAAATGATGATTTCTTTACTGAAAATGTTGTGAGAAAATATGACCATGATATGCTTCATGAAATGCTGGCATACAATTCCAGACCTATGCATGAGAAAATTCGTAAGGATATGAGTTCTCCAAAGGTTGACAAAAGTATGTTTGACATGCTATCATTTGAACAGAAGTTGCAACTAGCATCAGAAGAAACAATGGTAATAGCTGTAGAAAGATTTGGCAGTGATATAGAAAAAGGAATGATAGTAACTGCTTATGCAAAAGCATATAAAAAGCTGGTTACTACCATGACAACAGGATTTTTCAATACATTCATGATATGCCATCAAAAAGAAATAATGACATTTCATGGATATAAGGAAAAACTTAGCAAGTTTATAAACAACTAACTTTTGAAAAGGAATTAAAATGGATACAGAACAAGTAATTGATATTTTGAAGAATTATTTTTTTGGTAATAATGATGAAGGTAAAGTTCTATATGAGAACTTTGGAGATGAAACAGTTGATGGACGACTTCTTCTTAACACGGTATATATTTTTACTGGTGAAGAAGGTGGCGATCATTTGATGCAGCATGTTATCAATGTTAAAAGTTCTGATGGAACAATTGATTACGGTAATTTTCTTGTACAAGGCGAGTATGATTCATGGGATGGTAGTACTTGGTTTGAAGGGGTATATGAAGCTAAAAGCAAACAGGTAACTTATACCCGTTGGTATGCTTGAATATTATATAGGAAATATGCTTGACATTCAGTAGATTTCCTATATAATGGGTTCTGTTGTATCAATTAACCAACTTTTGAGAAGGAATATAGTATGCAAGTAGTTCAATCTAAAGAACAGTTCGTAGTTGTTAAAAAAGGCATCTTGTACACACTTTACATCATTATTGATGGCGTAAAGACGTACTTCTGCAACCTTGGTCGTGATTATCAGAAATCATTTGATCGTGCCAATGAAATCGGTAACATTCTTTCTGTTACTGTTCAATCTTCTGTTCAATATCACTAAAAGGGAATATCATGAAAACTGCTGACAAGAAAGTGTCGGAAATGACGGTGCTTGAGCGTACAGCAATAGAATTTGCTGTTGCTGCCATCAAAAACCCTGCTCCAGTAGAGCATAAAACGGGGTGTATGAATCTCCTGATGCTGAATGGTGCGTACAGCAAGCAAAAGAACTGTGTGATGAATTGGACAAGCTTCGAGCAACTAAGGAGTCGTTGCAGGTTGAACCTACTGCTGATGGCTGGATTCTGTGGAATGGCGGTGAATGCCCTGTTGACGGCGATGTGATGGTTGAAGTAGTGCTTAAAGAGCGCAGCTTTCCCGGCATATACACTGCAAAAAACCTGCGCTGGGAGCATCGGGGAAATGGAGGTGATATTTTCACCTATCGAATCCGCAAGCCGGTAATGCCAGCCATTGATCCGAACGATCAACGTACATGACATGTGGATGCTCCTGTTATGTGTCGTGATTATCAGAAATCATTTGATCGGGCAATTGAAATTGGAAATGTCCTGAATGTGAATGTTGAAAGTGGTGTTTCATATCGGTAACTTTAAAATTGAAAGGTATTGAAATGGGATCAGACGAGATTTTCATTATAGTATGTATTATTTTTGAATTTGCGTTTAAAGTAATTGATGATTTACTTCTGAGGATGTAATATGAAAATTAAATTAAATTTTAATGATTCTGTAGAAATTGAAAGGGACGATTTCATTTCAGATAATAAGTTGAATGATAAATTAGATAAGGCAATTGAATATGGAAATGGTCAAGAAATTTTAGAAATTTTGCTTAGAATTTCTCATGATAACGGATATGATGCTGGATATGATGCTGGATATGATACTGGATATGAAACTGGTGTAAACCAAAATTAATGAGAAGGTTGATATGAAAATTATATTTAAAATACTCAATCAACTTTTTAAGAATGATCCTGTTTTTAACTGTCAGCTTTACAAAGATGAAAACGCTGGATCATGTGTTCATGTAGATGGAATCCTTTGTGATTATCCAAAATGTGAAATGTTGAGTTTGTATTTAAAAGGTATAAAATGAATCATATTAATCTTGACATGGACGGTGTACTTGCAGATTTCGAGAAGAATTTTCTTGACTATGTAGGGTTGCCAACTTCATATTTTATTACATCTGAACAAAGATGGCTTGCTCTTAAAGAAAGCATGGAAAGAGATTTCTTTAATCTATATCTTCATCTTCCATTAAAACTTGATGCAAAATATCTTGTATCAGAATTGGATAAACTGACAAAGAATACAGATATTACTGTTGGTGTACTAACTGGAATTCCTAAAGGAAACATTATTCCTCTGGCAGAAAGTCATAAAAAGATTTATGTAGACTATCATTTTCCTACTCTTAGAAATAGATTCAAGATCGGTCCATATTCAGAAGATAAATGGAAACATTGTTCTAATAAAGATCAAATCCTGATTGATGATTCTACATTGAATGTCCATGACTGGAAGCGTGCAGGTGGCATTGCAATAGCACATGATAATGCAGATAAGACTCTTGCTATTGTAGAGCATTATATCACGCATAGTAAGGATGCTTTTATGTTAGATAAAATGTGTAAGGATTAAAGTTGCCAGAATGATGACAATTTGCTATACTGTAGTCTGTAAATTCAATTAATAAATCATAAATCATGAAAAATTCAACACTATCAACAATCAATCAACTAATAGAATCAACAATTGAAGATTTATCTTTAGATGATAAAGTAAACTTCATTAATCAAGTAAGGCAAACATTACATGAACATTCGCCATTTAAGTCTGAACCAGTAGACTTTGTAAAATGGGTAAAGAATGAAACAGTCTATGCTAATGACTATAATCCAAACAGTGTAGCACCACCAGAAATGAAGCTTTTACAGACTTCAATTGATGCTGATGGTTATACACAGCCAATTGTAACTATGCCAGATAATGATGAAAAGTACGAAGTTATTGATGGATTTCATAGACATCGTGTAGGTAAAGAGGTAGAAGTTGTCAGAAATCGTATTAATGGATATTTGCCATTAGTAATGATTAATGAATCAAGATATGATAAAGCTGATAGAATGGCAGCTACTATTAGACATAATAGGGCAAGAGGAAAGCATTCTGTAAATGCAATGTCTGATATTGTTATTGAACTAAAGCGTAGAAATTGGTCTGATGAAAAAATAGCCAAAAATCTAGGAATGGAAGCCGATGAAGTATTAAGACTTACTCAAATTTCTGGATTGACTGAAATGTTCTCTGATGCAGAATTTTCAATGTCATGGGATATTGATGATATTTCAGAAGATACGACCAAACAAGATACAGAAGATCAGTTAGATGATACTGTAGATATTACAACAAAGCCATCCGATAGAATTTTCCACACATGGGAAAAATGGGAATGTTATAAAGCTGGATTCTATGAAAACCATCCTCCTGCTGGAATGACAAAAGATGATTGTGAACTAATGTATAAAAATCTTCTTACTAATGATAAAGCTTTCAAAAAAGCATTAGGAAAAGTTATTAAAGAGTGGAAAAATAGCTGTGAACATTATCTAACTAATGATAAGATGAACAGAATTGCATGGCTAGGACAGGCTTCTTTATGTTATGCTCATGGAATACCTTCAATGTTTAGAGGTGGATTTAATCTTCTTTCAGAAAAAGAACAAGATAATGCTAATAATATCGCATTAGAGTATCTTAACAAGTGGCTTAAAGAAAACGGTAGAAAAGAACTAACATCAGAAGAAGCACAATCAAAATCACAAGCTGATCTATATTAATTATGCCAGAATTAAAAAAATATTCAAACATTGATGTATATACTGCATCAAAAGAAAGAGTTTCATACACATTTGATAACTTTGACAAGATAATTGTATCATTTTCTGGCGGAAAAGATTCTACTGTCATGTTACATATGGTAATGGAAGAAGCCATAAAAAGAAATAGAATTGTATGCGTCTTTATTGTTGACCTTGAAGCACAATATAGTCATACTATAGACCATATCAATAATATGGTAGAGTTATATAAAGACAATATTGATCTTCATTGGGTATGTGTTCCATTGTTATTAAGGAATGCTGTTACACAATTTGAATCAAGGTGGGTATGTTGGGATGAAGATAAAAAAGATATTTGGGTAAGAGAAAAGCCGTCACAGGCTAAAACTGAGTCAGACTATCCTTTCTTTGTTCCTAAAATGGAATTTGAAGAATTTGTTGTAGTATTTGCAGAATGGTATGCTGATACACAAAAAACTGCATGTTTTGTAGGAATTAGGGCAGATGAAAGTCTAAACAGATTTAGAACTATCGCAGTATTTGACAAAGTAATGTATGGCAATAAACGATGGACAACTAATGTGATTGATAGTGTATATAATGTGTATCCAATCTATGATTGGAAGACTTCTGATATATGGACTTATCATTCTGTAACAGGGAAAATCTTTAATCCTATCTATGAACAGATGACAAAGGCCGGTGTTAAATTATCTCAACAACGCTTATGTCAACCTTATGGCGATGACCAGCGTAGAGGATTATGGTTATATCATATTCTTGAACCTAATACATGGTATAAGTTGATTGCAAGAGTTAATGGTGCAAATTATGGCGCATTGTATATTCAAGAAACTGGTAACATTACAGGATATAACAAAATAACAAAACCAGAAGGACATACATGGAAATCGTTCTGCAATCTTCTATTACAGACAATGCCAGCAAAAACAAGAGAACATTATATAAAGAGATTTAAGTCTTTTATTAAAGGTTGGCATGGCAGGGGATATACTGAAATTCCAGATGAATGTCCTAAATTACTAGAAGATAAACATTGGGCACCATCATGGCGAAGAATGTGTAAAGTCTTATTAAGAAATGATTATTGGTGTAAAGGTCTTGGAATGACACAGCCTAAGTCAGAAGCTTATGGAAAATATCTTGAATTAAAGAAATCTAAAGCTATACAAAAAGAAGTTGTAGAAGAAAGCACATTAGATTTTGATGATTGAATGGTTTGAAGATTTTAAGAAAATAGTAATAAACAAGATTGGTAGAATAAATCCAAAGTCTGTAAGTAAATCATATTTTTGTAAAATTGGTAAGTCAGAACTATGGGAAACATTTATTGATAATACCAAACACTTATCAAACTTTCCTGATACAAAGAAAGTTGCAATTTTACTTGAAGGACATCTATATTCATTGCCTAAATGCTATTGTGGCAATGATGTAGCATGGATGGATAATAAGTTATCAAGATATTGTAGCAAATACTGTTCAAATCATTCAGCAGACAGAGCATCAAAGATTTCAAAGACTAAACTATCATTCGATGAAGATACGAATGCAAGGATAAATTCCAAGCGCGAAAATACCATGATAGAAAAATATGGTGTATCTTATAATCATCTTAGACCTGAATTAAGAAGTTTATATACAAAAACTAAACTTCCAGAAGAAGTATTTAACAAGTTGAATAGTAAAGAATGGTTAGATAATGAGTATAATATATTACAAAAATCAGCATCAATTATAGCAGATGAATTAGGATGTCATTATACCACAATAATATATTATCTTGATAAACATGACTTTGTTACAAGAAAGACTTCTAATAGATCAATAGAAGAACAAAGATTATATACACAATTGAAAGATTATATTCCAGACTTAAAATGTAATGTATGGTTAGATGATTTTAATTTTGAATTAGACCTATACTCAAGTAAACTAAACCTAGCAATTGAAGTTAATGGTTTATATTGGCATTCTGGAATAGACAAAAATAAACATTTCAATAAAACAAACAAATGCATTAAAAGTGGGATAACACTATTTCATTTTACAGATTTACAAATCAATTCAGAATTTGATAAATGTATTGGTTTAATTAAAGATTATGTTTTTGATGACATAAATCTATGCAAATCGCCTAACGATATAGTTAAGGTTGATAGAATGTTATGGACGAAATATGATTTATCTGGATATTATCATTCACATACAGAATTTCCGACTTATTTTCTTACAAATGGAAATATAATTTTAGAAAATAATCAAGAAAATGATGTTGCCGAGAATAGATTTTATAATAGTGGGTATGATATATACATGAAAATTGAACAAAAATAAAGGGCAACCTTATGGTTGCCCTAAATATACTACTTTACTACAGATTAAGCTAGTGATAGAACTCTGCTTAGACGGTAGAATTGGTTTGATTGAGCGCCAAGACCGAAAGCAGTAGCAGGACTAGCAGCATTCGCACCGTTCAATGGATTACCAGCAACACCATAACGTGTCTTATAGGCAATACTTGGTTGGAAAGTCTGTGGGTTAATCGCTTTATACATGGTTAGTGGAACATATGGACACCAGAAAACACCACTATCAAATGCACTAGCACCCTTGTAACCTACCATAAAGAACTGATTAGTGTCACCATTTGACATATATGGATCGATATAGACTTTATAACGACCATTTAGCACGCCAACAAAGGTATTGCCTGCGTCATCAACTTCCATAGAAGGTTTGCCACCTAGACCACCAATATCAAGAACACCTGCCATAGCTAGGGCGCTTGCAACGTCAGCAGAACATAGGATAAAGTTAGCACGACCTCTACGAGTAGTTTGTGCAACACGGTTAGCTTCTTTTTCAATTTGGAATAGAAGACCTTTGAATCTTTCAACAGACCAACGACCATTTGCATCAACGTCTAGGTCAAATGTACCAGCAGTAGTAGTACCAGTTTGGCAACCAGTAACAGCTACAGTATATAGAGTACGAACCATTTGACGATTCATTTCAGCAATGATTTCATTGGATAGAAGATTGCTTAGTTCGGTTTCAGCATCCAGACCATGAACGGCTTTTAGGTCTTGTGCCATTTCAACAGTGTAACCAGCAGCTAGGCCACGCTCTTGAGCAGTAACAGTCTGCTTTTCGATGGTGAAAGTCATCTGGTTAAGAGTAGTTGAACCACCAAAATCTTCACCAGCAGATGTAGCAACACCAGCAGGAACATTAAAGGTTGGAGAAGTAGACCAAGGGCTTAGACCAGCAGTAGTATCAACAGGAGAAGTGCCAACAGTACCAGTGCCGGGAGTTGCGCCGCCAGCAGAAGTAGTAGCATCAGCTTCGTTGAATAGGGCTTCTGTACCAGTATTTGAAGTATAACGACTACGGATAGCAAATACTAGACCTGTAGGCATGGTCATAGGTTGTACGCCAACTAGATCAAATGCGATCAGTTTAGGCATAGTTCTACGGATCAGGCCAATAAGGATAGGATCATAGTTGCTTACGTTAGCGGTTGAAGATGATGGAACTGTTTCGTTAAGTGCTACACGTTGTTCATTTAGAGCACGTTCGGTGTTCTCTAGTAGAACAGCAGTAACTCTACGCTTGTATGATGAACCAATTTCACCAACACTAGATTCATCTAGCAGTTCACCCCATTTTGATTCTAATTGGGATTCGGTTAGAAATTCCATTTTATTGTATTACCTTTCTTTTATGATTGATGGATTATTTATTACTTTTTGTTATTAAGAGCCTTTATAGCTAATTTAGCCATATTTGGTCTATCTTCATTAATAGCTTGTTTATGAGTAGCCACACTTTCAGTCAGAGATTTCTTACCAAAATATGATTCTTTGATAATCTTTGCCTTTGACTCAAATTCTTCAATAGTATCAAATTCTACTGACTCGACCATAGTACGGTATTTTTCTGATTCCATAACAGTCATGTCTGATGTAATGTTTTCGATAATGGAATTTGCAGAAGCAATTAGTACATTACCATTAGCTAATTCAATCTTCTCATTAGCTTCTTGTAATGATGCTTTTAATGTCTCAATCTCTGATGCCTGAGATTCAAGAACATCAATCTTGCTTTCTGGTACGTCCACATAATGTTCAACAAATACATTTTTGATACCACTAATAAATGATTCGGCCAACTCAACTTTCAAACCACTTTCTATTGCGACCTGATTTTCTTCTAACCAATTCTTGATAGTGTAATCAAGGTATCCATCAATATCTTGTTCCAGCTTCGCTTCCACTGCTTGCACAGCTTCATCCAGTTTTACCTGAAATTCTTCTTCTAGTCTCTCTACTTCTTCTGCTACCATGTGATTAATGGCAACTTCAAAAATAGCCTGAGCCTTACCTACAAATTCTTCTGTTAGTTGTTGACCTGAAAATAGTGCTTCAAAATGTTCTTTCATATTTTCTGGCAATTTTCCGCCGGTTTCGGTTGTCTTTAATGCGCCTTTAGGTGTCAGATTTCCTCTAGAATTATCACCATTATCATCTTCTTCATCGCCTTCGTAATCTGCAACTAGCTTTGCATAAGCATCTTCACTTGAAGCCTTTTTAGCTTCTGGTGACAGTTTTCCTTTTTTGTTATCTTCTGCTGCTGATGTTTCTACACCAACACCTGACAATTTTTTACCTACACCTACATCAGTGTCGGTAGTTCCTTCACCTTGCAACTCTACTTTTGTTTCTTTTGTAGACTTGTCTAATCCAGTCTTACCTTTTAGGATTTTTTCGATTTTTTCGTTTAATGTTGGCATTTAATTTAACCTTTGTTAATATTATTTATTAAAATGTTGATTCATGTATGTTTATTTATTCTTCATTATGAACAGTATGAACTTTTCCATTACTATCAATTGATCTAGCACTAATTCTGTTAGGATTAATCTGATTATCTAGTCCATATTGATATGCATAATCTGATAAATCTTTTTCGGTGAATGGAACTTTCTTTGTTACACTAAGTCTTTTCCATTTATTTTTATTACCAAAAAGTTTTACTTCAATATGATGTCTGACATATTCTGGTGATTCTTTTAATGATTCTGATACTTTATTGCCTAATCTATCAATAATCTCATGTGCCTTTTCTGCATCATGTTTCCATTCTGGACGAAGACTATCAATATGATTATTTACAATAGCTTTTTTATCTTCAATATCAGGAGTCTTATCTACTCTCCTGATAATATCATCGGCATGTTCTAATGGAATTCCTAGATGTGATGCAAGATGATTTACATTCTTACTTTGATATTTGCCAATACCAGCATGATAATATGCGTTTGCCACTGCATGTAGTGGTTCACCAGTATGAATATCTCTAAGATGCATCTTTTTAAGATGTTGAAAATCGCTTGGATTGATGTCATTAGCCTTAGCTACATTACTAATCATGTATGGTTCTACGCTAGCACCAAAAGATGTTGATGAATTGCCAAAATGTCCGTTTTTACCAGAAGTTTCATGAGTAATAAAAAAATAACCATGATTATGTCCAAAATGCAGCCTATGATTTTCTTCTAAATCTTTATCAAATTTACCAGTTCTGCTGTATTCTTGTTTATCTTTAGTGACATCTTCTGATATTGATTCTGCATAATATCCCTTTACCATTCCAATATGAGGATGATCTTTCATATAACCATCTACAGCAGATTTTACATTTGGATGCGCATTAGTTGATGTAAGATACTTTCCATCAGCACCATGAATATCAATCTTTCTATATGTTCCGCCTTTACCTGCACCTGATGCATGAGTAATATAAACTGGAAGATCGTATTTTGAATTTACTGCTTCTTTTAATTGTTTTAGTGTCTTTGACATCTTATTCTTCGTTATTTGGGTTAACATGTCTTCCATAAAACTTATCTAAATGATAATCAATAGGAGTTGTTTTATAGAATCCTGCAATTCTACCTTTTTGATAGGCTTCATGGTCTTCTTCTGTCATACCTTTTTGTTCTTCTGGTGTTAAGTCTGTAGGCAGATTAAGTTCATGTCTTTTAGGATTTGATGCATAACTATGTAATATCCCTTTTAGTTCATATCCAATTGGATAAGGATGTCTATAACCACCTGACAATTTTTCAATCATTTTATTGTTGATATAATGATCTGCTCTTTGAATACCAGCAGAAGGTGATGGATGTCCTGCTTTATCCATATCATCAATCTTTTTATTCATTGCTCTTACTGCTGCATGATGGTTGGTATAATATGGTTTGCCTGATTTAGCTGGAATAATATCATCAGTGTCTTCATCTACATGAAACCAAGGAATTTCTTTGCTTTTCTTCTTTTCTGCTTTCATATATGCAGAATTATCAGATTCAATTACCAATTCTTTTAATTGTTTCAGTGTCTTTGACATCTTATTACCTTAACTTTGAGAATTTTTTGATTAGAAGTGCATAAGCATCTAATAGAATAGCTTCATCCACTTTATGTTTTACAGCATCTTCAATCATATTATTTAGTTCACCAGAATTTACCATATCCTTTACTTCTACAATTCTTCCATCATTTGATAAATGGAATGAAACATCTTCAAGAATTCCGTTTACAAAACATCCTTGACCTGATGGTTCACCTACTACATCAATAGCAGTAAACATTAGATCAGGTTGAACATATTTGATGCCACCTTCTTCTTTAATAGACCCTAATGCTCTTGAAGATACACCAATCTTTCCGCCAGATTCCATGATACCTATAATAATCTGCCCTAAAGGATTTCTTTCAACTATCTGTGACTTTCCATTATAATGTAGGCCATCTTTTGATAGTTCTTTGATTACTATACATACTCTTTCTGGATCAACAGTTGCACGACTTGGATGATTCATTTCTCCGAAGCCGATGTTTTTCTTTACTTTTTCTTCAATAAACTTATTAGCAGCAGAATCTAATACGTCTTCTGTATAAATTCTTCCATTACCATTAACGTCTTCTTTTACACCACGTCTACCACCTTGAAGGTATCTACCGGCAATAAACTTAATAGAACCTTTATCAGTCTGCTCAGTTAGCAATGAAACATCATCTAATACTTCTGTGATAAGTTTCATATTATGCCTTTCTATTCATTCTCTCTAGTTCATGATGCATGGTGTCAATAGCATCTTGTTTGTCGTCGTGATAACTGACTGGACCTTCTCCCATGTGTTTACCATTTTTATAATAATGAACTTGAAATTCATTATATTCAGGAGATTTTCTTAATTCAGCAGTTATTTCACCATAACCATGTTTAGATATTAGTCTTGTTCCAGATGTAGGTGACTGTTCCTTTCCTTCATCTACTGATTCATGTTTCCAAAGTCTAGCATTCTTGGCAAACTCTGCCATTTTTCTTACATGTTCATCATCAGATTCAAGACCTTTTTCGATGTCTTCATCAGTGATTTTTTCATCAGGGGATTTTCCTAGCCATCTATGAAATGCGCCTTTTTTGATGTCTTCGATAGATTCTAGAATATTCATATCAAGAATTCCAACTACCTTACCATAAGAATTTACTGATTCATTTGGAGAATCAATACTTAGACTTTTATATAATGCTGCTGCTTGTGGATGAGAAAGAAATCCTTTATGAACCTTCATTCCATCAACTTTAATAGAATGTTTGTCATTACCGTGATTAATCCATTCTACAGGATATTCTCCTACTTTCTTTGAGGCCATTACCATTTCTAGCAAGTCATATAAGTCTACTTCTTTGCTTTCTTTAAAGAAATCTTTAATATCACCATACATCTGATCGGCATAGATTGATCTAATCTGATCTAACTTTGCCCCAACCTTTTGCATAAGACTGTCAGAGATAGCACTTGAAACATCTTCATTAGATGCTTTTGCCTTGATTAGTTGGAAAATTTCTTTTGCTGACATGGTTATAAACCTTTATTTTGTATATTAATTATTTATAGTTTGATGGGTTGTATTCTTCTTCATCTGATTGACTAGAAGGATTTCCTGCTTGATTGGGTGAGGATGTGGCAGGTTGTCCCTGCTCTTGTTGTTGCATCCCCGCTGACTGTTGTATGGCCTGTTGATCCTGTGCCATTTCTTCTTGTTGATCCATCTGAGCATCCATCTGCTGTTTCCACATAGGTTGTGCTCTTTCATCTGATTCTTCTTCGTCAAGTTCTTCTTTCATTCTTTCAATTTCATCATCATCCATGTTAAGGACATTCTTCTGAATCCATTGATATGATAGATACTTGCCAACATATTGATCTGCTTGTTGTAGTAGTTCAAGTCTTGAAGTAAGTAAATCCTGTTCCTTGAATTCATCAAAGAAGTTATCTGATTGATACACAATTCTGATGTCATCCTTAAAGGATTCCCATTCATCTTCATTGCATATTTGTTTTAGTAGTAATTGAGTCTTTAGACCATCAAAAAATAATGTAGAAAAATTGCTTCTAAGCTTATCAATGAACTTCTGAAACTTTAATTCATCTCTTGTAATCTCTGATGTCCTACCTAGACTAAATCCTGAATCTGTCTGAAATCTTGACTTGGGAACATTCAGCGCATCATACATTTTATCCCTAAACCATTCTAGGGAATCAAGATAGCCTGATACATTCTGTGCGCCGGGCAATGTCTGAATCTCTGTGGTTCTACCAGATGATGTTCTAGGAACCCATATATCCTCAAGCATTGACTTATATTTTTTATCATCCTTGATAGAACCGTCATGTGGATCATATACAATCTTGTTTCTATATCGATTCATGATTTCTTGAATCTGTTGTTCAGCCTTTAATTTAGGCATATTACCAACGTCAATATAGATTACTCTACGTTCTGGTGCTCTAGCAATAAAATAAACTACTGTAGCATCTTCTAACATGCGCAATTGGTTAATTGGCCTAATTGCTTTATGCAGATATGAGATAGTAAATCCTGATGTCTGGTCTACGAATCCAGAAGGACAATATAGGATAGCATCAGATGCAATCTTTAGATTCTGATTCTGATTGTTGTCTGTCTGTGAACCAACAGGAGTAGGCGCAGTCTTAGTAGCAAATCCTGCTTCTGAATAGATAAAATATTCAGTGATATTATCAATTACAGAAGCACCAGATGGAAGCCTTTTCTTTGAAATCTCTTTTACTTTTTTAATCTTTAATGCATCAATCGGTATTAACTTTTTAATACCTTTCTTTTGATCTTCTTTATCAATGATAATCTGAAAATATATTCTACCATCAACATACCAACGTCTGAATATATCTGCGCCAAGCTTCTTGATATTAAGAAGTTTTAACAGAGCATTAAATTCATCTGTTATGACTTTTTTAGTTCTGTCAGTCAATTCAGTATCATCAAGATTTAATGTCATGATCTTTGTTTCTGTTTCCATAGGGAAAGCTTCATTGACAATATCTTGTAATGCACTATCGACTTCATTATAAAGTGATATTTCTCTATATCTCTGAATAGATGCAAATTCTGATTGTAATAGACCATCAATATCAATTGATAGACCAACTGCCATAGAGGATGCTATAGCAATTGCAGAACCGTCATCATTAATACCTACTGATAATGCGCCAGAATCAGTAGGCTTCTCTTCATCTTTCTTAAATGTCCAACCAAACAATGATTGGACAGTATCAAAAATCGCCATTTAGTTTATTGTACGCTTGGGTTATCGAAATTGACATATTCAAATGTCACATTGAATCTTTCAAGATTATCATTATCAGCAAATGATAGATTTACTGGATCGACCTGATTAGGCCATGCTGATCTTAGGAAATATTGATATAAAACATTATCATTACGATCAAGTTGTTGAACATTGATGTCAGATGAATATAATGCTGGATCAAGTACACCAGATGCATCAGTGTAGTTGTTCATCATGTTCATCCAGTTTTCAAATGCATTTCTGATAGTGAAACCAGAGTCATTAACAATAGTACATGTCCAAGGCTGGAATTGCATATCGCCAGATAAAGGAATTCTACGACCTCTATACATAGCATTTGCTACACCTACTGTACTGCCCGGTAGTTGAGTGGCTTCTACAAGATATTCACCTGCTCTTGATGCATCAGTTCCGCCAACTACTGCTACTGGAAATGACAGTAGCAGTCTGAATTGGTTTGGTCTTGCTCCGCCTTGTAGTTGTGATCTAAAACCTGAAATATTCATTTAACTTGACCTTTATTGACCGATGTAATAGCTAAAAGATACACCTGTTGGAGTATTTATAAATGTCAAATTGATGATATTAATACTCTTGTTAGGTTGAACATAGATACTTGCAACAAACTGATTTGAATTGACAATTTGTGGAGTGTTATTTGTGCTATCACAGATAACCTTAAAGTCTGCAATGCCTTGTAATCCCTTGACAGTATTAAGATATGGTGTTACCATATTCACAAAGTTATTTTGGGTAAAGACATCATTAAATTCAAATAGTTGATATTTTGCAGCCTTTCTAATAGCTTTTTCGATGATAATGAAAAGTCTACGAACATTATATCTATCAAATCCAGATGGTTTGATAGTGCCAGTTCTGTCTCCAAACAGAACAACCCCTTCATCAACAAATGAAACAACAGGGTTGATGCCTTGTGGATAGATGATGTCTCTTTGTGGTTGATCTGGATTGAATGCAAGTTTAATTACATTCTGTAGACCGCCACGCTTGAAACCGCCCGGAGAAAACCATTCTTGGGCAATAGTTCCTAATCTTGCACAAATACCGGCAACGTCACCGTTTAGAGGAATCCAACGATATACATTATTGTACTTATCATAGATATACTTATATCCAGTATCAGTCATTGAATATTGGCTGTATTGGTCTGCAAGATTCCATGAAGCCTTACATGCAATAGCTTCTTGTTCAGGAGTTGTGTCGGTATCCATAATAGGATTTCCCGGCGTAGTGTTATATACTGACATGTATGCCATAGCATCTTGTCTGCCAGCAGCAAGAGTATTTACGCAATATTGAATAACAGTAGAATCAAATCCTGCTGTAATAACATGACCTACATTAATGGTTTCTCTATTTGAATATTGACCATATGCAGTAAGGATTTGTGCATCAGTTGGTAATGTTCCTGCTGTACCACCAGACATTAGATAATCAAGTGAATATGTGTTAGCTAGACCAGTAAATGCAAATGGAGCAAATGAATATCCATTAGCTGATACTTGTGATGCAAAAATTCCTGTATTAGCGTCAAGTTCTGTGGCAGACACAGTAAATGTCACTGTACCACCAGAAGTATAAGTCCCCGGTGATGAAGTATTTGTAACAGTAAATGTGTTTGAAGTTGGAACTGATACAACAGTAAATGTGCCATTATATGATCCTGATGCTGATACTACTGATGCAATAGTAACAATTTCGCCATCATCAAGATTGTGCGGTGCAGATGTAGTAAATGTTACAGTAGTTCCTGAAAGAACAGCACCAGTAATAGTAGCAGTCTTTGTAGTTGCTGCTACAGGAAATGACAGCATCCAGATATTATTAGACTTGTTATTAATTGCATTTGGTGCATAAATCGTTTGATTGCTATAATCAACAGCATCAACGGCTTTAGATAGACCTGAATAAACTTCTAGTACAGTGTTTACTGTGCCTGAAATAGCGCCTGTAGCATCATATACTAGCACATGGATTTCATCATTTTTTGCATTGGTGCTGCCATTTGCTGCAAGATTTGCAACATAAGCAGTTGTGGTAGGAGCATAACTAAAATACTGGTCAAATGTAGTTCCATTAGGCATATTAGCTGCGCCAATGGTTAGAGTTGCCCAATTTTGGAATGAATCCCAACCATCATAGTCAACAATAATTACACCAATAGAATTCCCTGCAACACCCGGAATCTTTGATGCAAATGTTCCAATAGAAGCTTTTTCCAAAGTTGTTAAGTTAGCAAACGTATTAGCATTGTCTAGCAGATATCCAGTTCCAGTTTGTGTAGCATTCAATAGACCGGCACCAGCGGCACGAGTAACATATAATGAACTTGAATAGTTCAAGAACTGTGAAGCACAGAACCATTCCATATAATTGTTATTATTTGGAGCACCAAAAATTTGTAACAGTTGTGTTTCATTTGACACTAGAACCGGAACATTTAGAGGACCGGCAGTAAATCTACCTGCAATAGCTGCATTTGTGGTAGATGTATTAGGAATATAGTTTGATAAGTCTTTTTCAAAGACATTAACGCTAGGTGATAGTTGACTCATTTTTGCCCCGAGTTTGGTTTATAGTTTTTTATTGTTAGTAATAGGTTTTCTAATTGTGTATCATAGTTAGACATATTTACCAAGTCTACTTCAAGCTTCTTGGCAATCTCTCCATCAGAACCTATTCCATCTGATATTAATTTAGGTCTATCTGGCATTGTTATAGTAGGACTTATCCAGACAGGAATATCTACAGTCTTTGTTACAATGACAGGCTGAGAAGCGCATCCACTTAAAAATAATATTACAATACTATTTATTAAAATTAGCAGTTTATTGATTTTCATGGTTATTCCAATTCAATGCATTTTGTTTGGCAAATGATCTAAGTTCATCCATAGAACCACTACAAGTAACTGGCACAGGCTTAGAATAGATATATTTTATTTCTGTCTGAACAGTTTTATCATCTGTATAATTTGCTTTTACAACAGCATTTAATGCAACCTGTAGATTGTCTCTATCTTTTGATGCTGTTTGAATTGCTGAATTTTGTACAGCAATACCATTAGACAGTCTTGCAATATTATCACTGGCAAGTTTTGAACTTGTTTCAAGCGATACAATTTTAGAATTGTCATGCTTGATGACAAGATATTCTGTTCCGGCAATACCTACTAGAATTGCGATTACAAACCATAATGGATTTAGCTTTTTAAGAAATCCGAATACTATTGACATAATAAACATAATGATTATTCCTGTGACTTTAATTTAAGTGTTTTTAGAGTATATTTCTTCTCTTGCTTCTTATTTGCATCTTTATATGGATTAAGACTTTTAGGATTATCGCCTAATGGTAACTGAACATCATCGCCTATACTTGGAGTAGATACTGATGTTGTAGTAGTTGCATCTTCTTTTAGTTTCATCATATTTTCCTTAGAAAGTTGGCAATATCATTATCTATCCCTATATCAGAACTTACGATACCTAATTCTGGTATTTCTTCTGGCATCATATTCATGTATAATAGAAATGTCTTTAACTGACTCCAAGATTCTTTTCTTACTTTATAAAATAACATCTTTGTACAAGAGATACCTTCAAACATGTTATATGCAGTAACAATAGAATTTAATAGAAGCTTGTAGTAGTCTTCGGTATTATTATTCTTTTTGAAATTCTTTTTTATTGAATATATAATATTTAGGTCTGATTCAAATTGGTGTATTGTTTTGCATTTTATGTTTTTATAATGATGCATCGCCAATTGCATAAAATCTGAATCATCCATAATCAGATATTATCCAATAACATAAGATGTGACTGCCCATGACAGAACACCACTTACATAAACACATTTAAATGTTGCAGTAGAGCCTGCTGGCAAAGTTTCTACAGATAATCCCATACCATTTGTTATCTGAATAACATATGATGCTGTCCCTACATTTGGAATGATGATAGTCTTTGACTGTCCATGAACACCAACAGGCAAATCAAATTGTGCCGTTGTTATTGATGCATCTGCTGTTATAACAGACACGTCAAATGCAGAATTTAATGGCTTATACCATGTATTGCCTTTTGGTAGATCAGTTGTAGCAGAATAGTTTACATATTCAACTGAATGGATCAGGTTTCCTTGACTTCCATTTCCGCCACATTGAATATTTCCATTAACATGAAACAATGATTGTGGTGAAATAGTATTAATTCCTATACTATTTGAAAGTCCAGACAAGAAAAAAAGATTTGATATATTTTTTGAGGAAATGCCAAAGTTTACGCCAGAATTCCCCGGCTGAAATAATACATCATAGTTAGTATTAATGTCATTAAAGAAATTTGAAATGGTAATTTTCTTATTTTGCCCACCTTGGACAATCATCATTAAATCAGCATATGTTAATGATGATGTCTGTAACAATTCAGATATTTTTAGTTGTGCCATTATTAAGCAATAGTGACGCCAGATGTAAAGTGTTTGACATACCAGCTTGCATTGACATTTTCTAGTTCAACAAGCTGATTGTTTGCATTGAAAGTAATATTTGCCACACCTAATCCACCAGTTACAGCAACAGATGCAGTAGCAGATGCCCCTAGTCCTGATGCAATAATAAGCTTTCTAAGCCCCTGTGTTCCTGCTGCAAGAGAGTAATATCCTACACCAGATGCACTTGTTACCAATGAATCTTTAATTGATGTTGATAATGCAGTAGGTGTAGTAGATGTTCCTGCTGCTGGACTCTCTGATGCCTGAGTTGATACAATCATTACAGGAATGTTACTAAACATTGTCTGCATTGATAGTTTATAATTTCCGCCATTCTGCACAATAGGAACAACGTCAGTTGAAGTTACGGTAGTTGCTGCATTAAATGCAGAGATTTTAGTATCGGCCATAGTTATAAATCCTTAAAATTAGTTGATAGTCCAAGTAGATACGTTAGGTGCAGTAAATGTATTTGGAGTAACAGGCAATTGATATCCTTGTGGAACATTTGATACACTTACAAACTGTGAACCATTTAGGTTAATGGATGTTCCAATAGTAAATTGTCCTGCCGTATTTGCAATATCGGTTGAAAGAACGGTATATTGGAATACAAGTGAAGTAGAAGTAGATGATGTTCCAACTAGGCTTGCTGTTTTGATAGTCCCATTAAAGTCTAGGTTAACAGTAGGAATCTGTGATGGTTCACCAATAATATCCACTGCTGTAGAGGTGGTAAGAGTAACTTCAATCACGTTTCCTGTAACAACTGCTGCAAGACCTGTTGACACATTTGATGCAGTGGCAGTAGTAGTAGGAATTACTGTTAGTTCATTATATGCTGCAAGTAGATTAGGAATAGCAGCAATCACTTCACCTGCACGATATAGAGTACCTTCTGTAGTTACTGAACCGGGATTCGCTGTAAGAGGAAATGTAAAAGTAGTTGATCCTGTTACAGTAATTCCATTTGATTGTTTAGGACTATAAAATCCATTATAGCCTGCTGGAACTACGCCTAGAATCATTACTTCCTGACCAGTTACTAGACCATGAGGATTAGTAGTGGTAACAGTAGCAACACTTGAGGCCCATGTAATAGATGTAATAGCAGAGATTACATCTGATTGTCTTGGAGCCATCCATCCCTTGATAGTTGGAATAGTTGTTGATGGAATTGTAGAAGGATTATATGGCAAATTGCCATCAGCCTGAAATTTTGGAGCAGTAATATATGAGTATGCCATTTGTTGTATCCTGTTATGATATATCTATTTATTAGTTAATTATTTGTTTACTTTGTCATGAAGTTTTGCAATAGAAGTTTTTCCTTTAGGCTTCTTATGCCCTTTATAGTCATCATCCTTGCCAATTTCATCATAAGTTTCTTCTTCATTTTCAGAAGATTCGCCATATTCTTCTGCCATTCTTGCTTTTCCTGCAAGCTTTGCTGATGCACGCATAATACCTATACGTCTTTTTAATGCATCTTTATCATGTTTTTCAATTTCTGATTTATCAGGAGCATGTTCTGGATCATAGATGTCTTGCATCTTTCCAAGTGCAGACATTTCCTTATGATGTCCAAGATCAATTGTAGACCTGTCAATATAATGTTTAAGAGTTGATGATTTTAGTTCTTTAATTGTTTTCATTTATAGTCCCATTAGGGTTAGTTGTGGAGTAGAAAATATGGTCTTTGACCATCTAATATCAGCATCGTCCACAACCTTGAATGCTCTACCTAATAAAGCATATCCTTGTGGTGTTAATTGTGATTGTCTTAGCATCATTGCTGATTTATTTATGATTGCAATAGGATCATTACCAAAAGGGGCAATTCCAGCCATTGCAGCTATCATTCTTGCTATCATCATTTTATCTGTTGTCAGAAACTTTTTACCTTCTAAGATTGCATACTTTAAGCACATTTCTTCTGTATCTTCAATTAGACTTTCAAATGCAAGGTTAAACTTGTTGTTGTATCTGATTAATCTTTCAAGTTCTACTTTTACTTTCATAAAATTTTCATATAATGATTCTTCTGTTATAGGTAATAAGAAGTCAATAGATTTGATTGCATTCAACATTGCATATTCATCTGACACATATCTTGACAGTTCTTTTACATGCTCTGATAACTCTTTAGTAAAGTTTTCTGTCTTATATCCTTTATAGATAAATGACTCTTTATATAATTGATTTCTTTTTGACTCTGAAATAGTTACTTCTGTAATATCATCGGTCCATATTCTAACTTCTTTTCCGCCTTCTAGGATTACTGCATAGTTCTTTCCTATTGACAGAATTTCTCCATGATGTGATTCAGTTTTTACCTTGTCACCGATCTTTATATCACCGTTATTACCTGATGCATCTGCAATCTTCTTCATGACTTCTCTGACATCTTTTTCAGACAAGTTACGATGCATCATTGGCCTAACAGATTTATAATCACCTTTTCTTGACAAGTCTCTAATCTTTGATCCTGATATACCATCTACTTCATTAGAGTCTGCATCCCTGTCGCCAGATGACACTACATTAATAGACTTGAAGTTATATCCTTTTCCATGTTCATCAAACTTTCCATTGTATGCATTTATATTTTTCGTGAACTCTGGAATCCTGTCTTCGCCAGCTACTACAGTGACATGTTTAATTCCTTCTTCATGCATTTTTCTAAGTGCATGAAATATGGTAGGTTCTTCTTTTGACGAAGACTTAAAGAAGTGTTTATGATTAGGATACATCTTATAAAGTAGACTAAGCTTGTCTTCTTGCGACAATGGATTATTCTTGTCATCATGAACATGAGAGACATATATTCTCTTTGTTCCGGGCAATCCTAGAACTTTTTGAATGACTTTATCATGTCCTTCATGTGGAGGTTGAAACCTTCCAAAAGTCAATACACCTTTTCTTTCTGATTCCGTCAGAATGTCTTTAATCTTTTTCATTTATCGAATAATTCAGAATATAATCTGTCATTATATGCTGCACGATGTTCTGGTTTAGCATTTTTATTTTCTATTGCTGCTTGTGCAACATTTAAATCACTATCTTTAATTGCTTTATGCAAGTTTTCACTAGAAGCATTATGATTTCTTGCCGCATAAAATCTAACATGTCCATGTTTACTATCTAATGCTTTGTCAATCATTTCTGGTGTCATTAGTTTAGAATCCGCCGCATATCTAGCTATATCAGAATTATGTTTTTCTCCTACTTCTAATGCATGTTTTATGTTATTTTTATTAACAGCACTATGATTTATAACATAGCCGCTTGGAAGGTTAAAGTTTTCATCTTTATAATGATCTATAATCTTATCAATATGATGTGGTGTAATGTGTTTTGATTTTAATGCACTTCTAACTAATCCAGAATTTTTAGTGGCAATTGCTTTATCAATATGTGAAGAATTTGCATTTGGATTTTCTAATCCACGAGATTTTACAATATCATCTGCATCTTTATCATCTAATATGTGATGTAATAACACTGGCGAAGCATTTTCATGTTCTGCAACTACACCTTTAACATACCTAGAATTAGAATTATCATATATTCGTTTTAGATGTTCAGGTGTTAGTTTATCATTATACACCAGTCCGTTATTAATATTCTTATCGTTTTTATCCAGCAACTTGTTGATATGATCGTGTGAGAGTGTTCTGTTATTAGCCAAAAATTCTTTTTCTTCGTCATCATCACCATTAAGAATTTTTTCTCTTAGATGTTCAGGGAAATTAGGATGTTTAATTGCCAGATGTTTAATATCATCATTTTTGTATGCATGTTCCAACAAGTCTTTTGGAATTTTTTCTGACTGAACAGCGGTTGTCGGATAATGTTTATATAACTTTCTAATAGTATTTTCTGTAGCAGATGGATGATCTTTAATAAGTCTGGAATGCTCTTTTGAAAATTTACTGTGATTCATAATGTCTTCAAAATGCTTTTCACTTAGATGTGGCTGATGTAATACAGCATAATGCTTTTCTACATCATCTGACTTTATACTATCTTCAATCTGTTTATGTGACAGATTTTTATTGTATTTAGTATCTGTGCCATCATCACTGTATACTTCTGGATGTTTCTTTGCATAAATCCAGTCTCCTCCATTTTTATCTTTAAAATGTTCTTCTACAGACTTTCTAAGTCCCTCATGTTTAGCACCATAAGTCCTACTTTCTGGAAAATATTTTAAGTTTCCATTATCGTCTATATGTGGTTTAACGGCAATTCTTGCAGTTGGATTATTGGCATTAGGGTCTTTTTCTTTATTATGAAGATATGCAACAATTGTCCCATGTTTATGTTCATGTTTAAGATAATGAGAATTCGCTCCATCATTATTCTCATATCCGCATGTCCCAAGAGTCATACATGATTCCCAAGGAGTGTGTCCTTCTGCTGACATGCCTGCAATGCCATATCTGGTAGAATCAAGTTTTATACCTAACTTACCACGTTCTCTTTGAGTTGACTCATAATCCTTTTTATCATGAATAGACAAATCAGGAGAATTGATAATATGTTTTCCTAACTTAACTTCTCTGCCATGTTTATCTTTCCCTTTACCATTTTTATAGTCAGTTACATCAATTCCTTTTGCTTTAAGTACATCATGAATTTTCTTTGGCACATGATTCTCGTCAACATCAATATGATGAATTTCTTTTCCATTTAGAAAATGTGGTTGTTGTTCTTTTACTAATGGGGTGTGTTCAGGAAATTTGTCTGCGATGTTTTTTTGTCTAGTATTAAGTTCTTCAAACAAATTATCTACGAATTGAATGAATGTTAGCATTATTGTAATATTCCGTGATGTATTACTATATCTTTAGTTGGATGTAATGTTCCGGCAGGATGAATAGTTGATTGACCTGTAATATTTATGCGAGAACCATGATGAATAATAGTTTCATTCTCAGGTGCATTATGTAAATTTGATGGAACTCTATATACACCTTTAGTTCCTTTAGGGACACTTATATGTAATATATGTACAGGCTTATTCAACTCTGGATGATAATGAAATGAAGATGTATGATCCGGTTTAGCATATAATGCTGCATCTTCTGGTGTATCAGTAGCAGATATAAATGATTTGGTATGCACTACACCATCTACAGGATTAGGTGCATGTTTCATACCATGATATAAATCCATTGGTTCATTTGCAGCATGTGACATTATATGATTCTGTAATGCTTTTGCATCAGGATTTTCAATGTCATTGTTTAGATCATGATTAATATGTGTAGACTCTCCACGATTTCCTGTATATTTCTTTACAGCCAATTCACCAATATTTTCTAGGATATGTTTAAGATGTTTCATTAATACAAGAATTGTGATAATTGATTAGCAACTGGTGAAGACTGTAATGCACCAGAATTAAGTAATGTTCTCTTGGTAGCATTATATGTAGTAGCTAGTAATGGATTCTGTGCTAGAACTGTATCAAAGTTTACAGGAGTAGAACCCGATAACAATAATGGCTGACTTTGAGTAGATGTAGATATATCATACCACTCATATAATATCTCTACTGTTACAGATGATATTTGATTCTGTGCAGCCCAATCTAAAGGCATTTGTTGGACTGTCTTGATAAATGCATTCTTTAGAACATATTGTCCTACTACTGGCAATCCATCAGTAGATGACATATTTGAACTATTGTCAGATACATTAGTAAATGTCTGTTGACTTCCAGTAATATCATTAAACACATTATTTGAGTTACTATATGACTGTAATGTTGACTGTTGTTGCATTCCTGCTTGTGGTGTTATAGCATTTATGCTTACAGTTAATAAGTTAGTATCTCTATAAGCAGGGGACCATGAACCTGCTACATCTACTCTTGACTTGGTATCAGTAAACAATGATGATATAGCAGTAAAGTTATTGTCTAGGTAGAATGTTACCCATAATGGATCATATACCACGCCTACAGGAGTTTCATACGGTAGATTATAGATGACATTACTTTTTGTCTCAAGTCTATATCCCGGTAAAGCTGCTTGATGGCATAATAGAGTAAGTTCTTGTCCATTTGACATGCCAGTGAATATTACCTCAAAGAAGTTGCTTTTATAGAACCCACCATTTGAGTTAATGTTAGCTATAAAATTGCTAATACCGACATAAGGAGTGTAATTGCTACCTGTTGCTGATCTATTAGTCAATAGACTGCTAAGACTATTTAATCCTAGATGTCCTATACCAGATGTAAGATTTTGAACTAGATTATTTGACATTATCTTATCGTTGATTCCAGCATCCATTTAAGATGTTCTGGCACTATATTATTGTCTTCAAATCCCATATACTCTCCGATAGATGGTACAAGTATTGGTCCTTTAGACCTTTCTTTTATAAGTTCTGTCCCATCAGTAAACATAGGACTAATTAAACTATTCTGTGACTCTTGAATATCATTGCCATGTGCTGCCAGTCTTGCATCATTCTCATACTCAACTTTAAAAAACTCTTGAGTGGTCATCCATGCATATAATACACCACACATAACAAGATCATCATGTTTGCCAATATCTGCTGCCCATGTACCATTTTTCTTCTGAATAAAGGTAGATAGTTCAGAAATCAGATTAAAGTCATTTACTATAAATTGATTTGCTTCAACTAAACTCTTTAGGTTAGAACATCCAATACTCTTGTTTCTTTTTGTAGTTCTGATCCCCGGATAATCAAGATCACCTGCTGATTCATTTAACTTTTCACCAGCTTTAGTCCAAAACATATTTTCATATCCATGTTCAAACCATAAGGTTTCTGCTACTTGAGAACCAATATCATTAATTTCTACCAGTACATAAGCCTGATTATAATATCTACCTACAACATCTATCAAAGAAGCATATACCAATGGCTTGATACTATTGTCATAAAATGAACATGCTATCCTATGAGGATATGATGTAACATCTATAACAAGAAATGCGGAGTTATCAAGAAATCTACCTCTTGACGTATCAACAGTCATTATATATTTATGTCCTGCTATTGGTTCTTGATATACTGCTAATTCTTTTTTATATGTCTCATGAGGATATGCAGGATTATCATAAGTAAGTCTACTAAGAGTTTCACCTGTTAGCAGTGTCATCGAACTTCCAAGAAACTCACATGCAATTTCTTGAGAATATTTCAATTCACCTAAAGCTAGTTTCTGTTCATCTGCCCATTTTTGATCTCTGTCAGGATGTCTATTCCATAGGTACTTTTTAGCCTTAAAGATGCTATTACCATTCTCTGCATCATTATACAGTTTATAGAAGTGATTCAGTCCATTAGGAGTAGATGTTATGATAAATTTTGTATCCTTACCAGATGAAAGAGTAGGATACATTGCCGTATAGAATTCATCTGCTATATTAGGCGGAACGAATGCAAATTCATCTGCCATCAGAGCATAGATAGAGAAGCCACGATAACCAGTTGAAGCTGTAGCACCTGACAGTATTCTTGATCCATTCTCAAGTTCTATACTCTGCTTATTCCATGATGATACACCTACCTGAATCCATTTAGGTAGATTTTCGTACATGATCTTTGCCCTATGTAATATTTCCTTGGAAATCTTCTCTTTATTCGCAAGGATTACACAGGTCTTTTCTTCTAGGAATGTAACAATCCAGACAAAATATGCTGCTGCTACTGTAGTATTATGATGTAACAGTCCATTGGCATAATATGTATGATTCCCGGTAACAGTCAGGTCATACATGTTATCAATTTCATCTGTTTCTGTAACTGACAAGACAATTTCTATGCCATGCTGACCTTTAATCCTGTCATTAGGTTTAAGGTCACATGCAAATACTTGTTCACCAGAATCTCTAAACAGGATATGAGTATCGGCACATTTTAGAGTGCAGTTAAGAGTCTCTATCTTCCATACTTTATATTGGACGGTTTGATTAATATGGGTAACATCTACCCATCCAGATTCGGTTTCAATTTCCCAATCATCTACTTCGATTGAATCTGTAAATTTTCTTAAAACTGAATCTGATAGGTTTGTCATGTTAGGATTGAAGGAATTTTAGGCACAATTCCATTATTTTAGATTTATCTTGTTTATAATCATTTTCCCAGATATAAAATACTTCATATCCTTCGCTTACAGCAATGTCATATTTATGTTTGTCTTTCTGCCATATCTGTTCTGCTGAAAGATTGATTTTTGAATTAAAATATTCTGGTTCATAAAATGATCTGTTAGCGTGCCAGTAATCACCATTATATTCAACAATCTTATTACCAACTTTGAAATCATATACATAATTTGTTTTAGAGTCTTTTACAATTACAAATTGTCTTTCTAAGTCTATGCCATTTTCTTCTAAATAGTCTCCAATTTCTTTCTCATTATTTGATACAGATGCACCATTTTTACAAACTTTAAGTTTGTTGATTGCAATTATTTCTTCTGGTGACTTAGAATTTAAGGTATTCTGCCATTTATCTTGACGATCTTCCCATCTTTTTCTACCTTCAACTTCGCCATATTTTTCAATGCAGATGTCTAGGCTAAATGTTTTCTGTCTTTCAGATAAGGCTTTCTTGGCTTCTTCTTCTGTCATGCCTTGATCTAGGTAGTATTCTATTTTTGTTGAGTGAATTGCATTGTTTGGATTCTTTAGAGAATTTTCTTTGGCAAGTTTCTTTGAAGATTCAATTTGTTCTTCTGTATGATGTTCAGACTTCTTGCTCCAAGGAGATAATCTACCGCCATGCTGATAACCGGGATTGTTTTCTCCTGATACACTGTCAACTAATTTTTGACATTTTGATGGCTGTTGTACAGGATGCCCCGGATGTTCTTTCTTGTAATGATTTCCAAAGTCTGCAAACTTTTGTCCACAGATGTTACATTTGATGTAGTCATATCCTTCTACTGGTCCTAGAACTTTTTCTCTATGGTATCTTATAGTACATTTTGGGCCACATATCTTTTTAGTTTTTGTTGGTGTCTCGAAATCATTTCCACATGCCACACATACTTTCTTATAAATCACGTCTTTCATTTTGTTTGCCTTTAGTAATGTTTGTAATTGTTTATTTGCTACATTACTATTTATACAGACTTTCTACACTGTCTTGTTGGTACGGCTATTAGACTTTATAAAGTCTATGGCGACTTCGACAGGAATTGTCTTGAATTTTTTCCATCTATAAAAATCGCCTATCATAATTTCTACAATTTTTCCAGTAGATTTTTGTCTAACCTTTATAAGTGTTTGATTATAAACACACTTGCCACTTTGACGCGAGGCCATATTAATGCTAAATCTATTCTCATGATAATCTCTTATCATTTCTTCCTGATATTCATACAAGTCAAAGTTAACAAGACCTTTATCTAATGATATGATCTTGCAATAGTTCTTGATGAAATAGACAGGATCATCCATACATCGTTTGTATTCAATCAGCATGTCCTGTGTATATGCTACACTGACACCAACTGGCCTAAGCTTAGGATTTCCCCTGACACCTTCTATAGCAGGTTCAATGATGGTTCTCTTTTGCATGACATTCACGCCATCTTCTATGATAGTTGTATCGAAGTCCATGATTTCTAAGTTAAAGTTTCTTCATATTTATTTATTGCTCATAAAACTATTGACAATTTCTGAATTTTCAGTATAATGGGCTACATACAACTTCTTTGGATATTTAATCATGAATGAAGTAATTGAAAACATTGTAACTGATCTTCAAAATAGCCTGAAAGAATTGGATGAACAGGTTTTGGAATCATATGAAAAATGAATCATTAACAGGGCAAATGAATACACTGCTTTTGTTAAAAGTGATGAAGGAAGACTATTGTGCAGGACTAACAATCACAAATATTATGAAAAATGTTTCTATATTTGCGGTGGAAAGACTTGGCACAATGTAATAAATGGCAGATCAAATTCCATGCTTCTCACATATATCAAAGGATATGTGAAGAATTTAATTTCCAAGCGCAACTCCATGATTGCTGAAAAGTTGGAAAAGTTGAATATCACAAAAATTGTAAGCAATGAATATTCAAAGACAAATGATGGATTCAATGGTGTATTCATTGTTGAGACTGATGTAGGAAAAAAAGGATTTCCATTGACACTATCATTGCAGTGGGTATAACATTCAATGTGTGCATTACCGTACACTGGTAAAAATTAAATAATTTTAGTCATTGACTTAATTCTAAAACATGATACAATGTGTTCATTGATTAGGAGAACTTGACATGGCTTCCTTAAAGAGTATTAATGAAGAACTTTCTAAATTTGGATATGAAGTAGTAAAAGGAAATTCTTACTACTATTTCAGCCGTCTTAATGACAGTTCTCCAATCATTAGCTATCCACATGAAGAAGGTCTTTATGGTTGGAACATTAAATCTTCAACCAAAGAACAAATTGTTGATGAATTGAAATATAGATTAAAAATGAGTTGACATATTCTGTAAACCTGATATAATGTCTTCATTGACTAGGAGAATTTATTATGACTCTTGAAATCCCTGAAAATGCTTGTGTATGTCCTGCATGTAATGGTACAATGCAAGGACGTGAACTCACCGATACAGAAAAGAAATGGTGGCCTAACCTAACACATAGAAGTTGTGATGTGTGTAGTTGGGGAATGATGGGTTCACATGGGTATGTTTATAAGGATAAAACTACAGGTGAACCATGCATCAATCATGAATACGAAGTTAATATGAAGATGACTTCATATGTAATGAAAAAATGCAAGAAATGTGGATTGATTAATGAACGAGACAGTTCTTAATTAAAATTTAAATTTTGGATATTAAAAATGGGACAAGTTACAGGATTGATGTCAAAATCCTGTAACTTTAATGGAGAATATCATGTTTGAAATTTTTTGTGGAATTATATTTTTTGTATTTCTTTCAATTCTTAAGATTTAATCTTTGTTGAAGTTTTTAAATGGTCATGGCCTAGCCTAGCCATTTGATGAGGATCGGCAACATCCAATCTTCCAGTACGTTCATTAAAATGAACATGCATCTGATGAAATAAAGAATTTGGATGTTCGCCACTACCAGCATTAACCGGAGTAGACGCAACACCAGAAGATGCTTGAACTCTACTATGACCTACTCCACCTGCCGCACCATCAGTTCGTTCATTATGATGAACATGACCATGACCTTCAACATGATTGGTTCTATATTGATAATATGGCACTCTGATTCTTTTACCATTTGATCTTACTGTCACATAACCATGCCCTTCACCGTTTTTATCAAGGTTATGTTCTTCTTCTGGTTCACCATCCATCAATTCTCTTATTTTATGATAAGAATTCTTCTCAAACATGTCATTATTCAATTTATAAAATCTGGTATGTGTATGTCTATTGTCTACTCTAGTATAATTCGTGGAATCTTCATGACTTCTAGGTTGTTTATGAACATTTTCTATACTAGGATTTCCTCTTTTTACATTTCCATCTTCATCTACTTGTCTTCCACCTCTAACCAAGTATGTATGATGATCTAGTCCTTCTTCATTTGCAGCTTGTAATGCTCTAAAAAATTTTGAATGTAATTCAGAATTTTTATGATTAATATGTCTATTGCCATCTTCATCTTCATAATAGGTAGGGCCAGAATGAGAGAAGTTTCCATGAATATTGTCTTCCCCACTTTTTTGTGACCTTAGATTTCTTAGAACATCTTCATAATTTTTATTATAATCATAAGAATGGATATAGTCTTTAAGATTTGGATTATGTTTTATAAGTTCTTTTACAATACCATGAGTATAGTCGCCTTCTTGATCTGAAACTTGATGTCTTATATCAATTACTTTTCCATTTTTTTTATGTTTCTCTGCAATAGACTTTATAAAATGTGCTAGTAGAATGGCATGATCTTTAGTCATATCTTTGCCATGTCTTGCATGATCTTCTGAAATGCCTTTTTTACACCATCCTGCCATACCATATCCACCAGACTGTGCAAGACAGCTAGGAGCAACATCTAATGTTTTTCCATCTTTAATTACAGTATGTCCATTAGCACAATCTTTAGTTGCATTAGGACATTTTCCAATAGTAGTTTTGTGTTCTAAGCTGGAATCATGATATAATGTGGCAGACTTTGCCAATCCACCAAATCCTAAATTTTCTCCAACAGTTCTAATTTTTCCATCAAAGCTTTTTCTTTTTACTAATGGATTGTCAACATTCATACCAGTCTTTTTATTGCTTGATATGATTCTGCTTTTAAGTTCTGGCAGAGACATGTTTTTATCGCCAAATCTGGTATGTGCATATCTTTTTCTTGCTTCTTCAATAGCTTCTGCTTGTTCTTCTGGCGATTTTGAATAATGTTCTTCGACTGCTTTTCTTGCGGCTTCTATAGCTTCTTCTCTGTTTAATGGTTTCCCCATTGGTCTAAGATCG
>JAEHJW020008744.1_pt1 | contig 67619 bp, 83 predicted proteins | sample 9271431 | NCBI WGS metagenome assembly JAEHJW02 | reverse complement strand
GGTCAGAAATACTCGAGCACTTTTCATAGCCTGATATAATACACCCACTGTGGGGGGTTAGCTCAGATGGGAGAGCGTCTGGTTCGCAATCAGAAGGTCGTGAGTTCGATCCTCATACCCTCCACCACTTCACTCAAGCCAGACCCGTTCTCTGGCTTTTTTCATGTCCGCCGGAACGCCAATACTGGCGGGGCTTCCGGGTTTCGTGCGAAGGGCGGCATCCGTCAATATACCCCGAATTTCACCGTTTTTTGCCTCTCCGCGCTCTCTGTTCTCTGTTTCTGCGAAGGGCGACCTTCGCACGACCCCCCCTATCCACGGGGGTTTCCGGCTTCCAGTATGAACGGAAACTTGCTCTTCAGAGGCGACACAGCATTTTCAGCCCCCGTCTTGCGCAACCATCTGCCGTTGTAACTCCCAGTCCAGCGGCAGGCTTTTACGCACCAGGAACTCAAGCGACAAGGTGCGGGGTTGCCTCCCCTCAAAAATTGCGTTGGCTGTTCGAGGGTCGATGATCACGAGCCTCAGAATTTCCCTGACCCGCGTTACATCCATTCGCTCCCGCCGCGCAATCTCGCCAGCATCCGTCACCACGCCCTCATCGATCTGTTTGCCCCAGTAGTGCGCCAACGCAAGAGCCTTCAGTAGCGTATGGTCAACAAAGAAGAAACAACTTTGGATGGTGTTAAGCCAAGTGTTTCGCGTTATTTTGAGAACATTACCCTGTCGATCCCCCAATAGTCGAGCAAGCAATAAAGCATGCTACGAAGTTCCGGTTTCGCACTGGCATGAGAAGAGAAATCTCTGCTCATTGCCATTTGTTCGAATTCTTTGGCTGCAGAAAAGAGTGTTTTGGCCACATCAATTTTTGAGAAGAACTCGCCCAATATTGCCGTGTTAAGAGCCTCCAACTGGCGGTCAATGCTGGACCTCACTTGCCTCGATATAGCCATACCGTCGTTGGCGTGTTCCTCGACGAGACCCATGGCGACATTCAATATTTTCTTAAGACCCGCACTACCTTTTGAACCATAGGTAAATCCATCCTTGATGCGCATGCTGCGTTCAGATTGCTCGTGAAACGAAAGTTCTTTCATACAATAGTCAACGGCAACGGCGATGAACGAACACACCATGTACAAGCAGCGCAACGCGGTCTCACGCTGGTTACTTTTCGTGATGGATTGTTCGGCGAAGAACTTGCCTTGCGAGAGCCACTCATTGCAACTATCAAAGGACAGCGATTTCGCCAACAAGCCTTTGGAGCGAACCATGCGGCCTCTCCAGTCGCCGTCTAGCTTGTTAAGGGAGTATTCGTCAATCTTCGAGAAAAATTCCTCCTCTGAGAATCGGTTCGCATTGAGGTCGTCCGTTTCATTCAATTTCCCCAAGAAGGTCCCATCCAGGACTAATACCCCCAACTCCCGACCGAAGTCCTTCACTTCTTGGCGCCTCTCTGTTGTCGCTACCACTGCATTGGTGGCTTTGGTTGCGATGCGTAGCCCTTGGACCCAAAATATTCTTTCTATCGCTTGTGGTGTTTTTTTGTTCTTGGCGTCCACCAGCGTGATTTCACGCGACACGGATGAAGTACGGCTATAGAGCCACAGATCGATGTCGGTAATATCAAACCCTTCATAGATAAACGGCACACCTCTGACTACGTAATAGCCAGCCTTGAGGAAATAACTTCGCAGCAATTCCTCCATCCTGGGGCCCTTCAGCAGGACTTGCGGACTCTTGCTCATATTCCGCCCCCGGTACGAAGAATGGAGAGCATGTCATTGGTAGCCTTGGGGCTCATCTTGGTTTGTTCTCTTCGGACTTTCTCACGGTAGTGCTCGGGTCCGCTAAAAGCAGTAACCGCTGCCGTCGGGAACGTACTTAGAGAATGTTCGCTAACGTCGCCCTGCCGGATGGCTTGGAGAGCAAGTTCACCAACTTCCGTTTTCAACAACCTCAGCATAGGCCCTGTACGTCCCTTCTTGGTGCCTGTCTTAACCTCGACAACGCCTTTCAGTTCGAGCACTTTATAGTCTTGTGCAATGGCATTCACCGGACCCACGCTTTCGCCGCGCACCAACACGCTCAACAGGGCATCGACCATCTGTATCTGACCTCGCGCGTATGAACTTTTCGTCATACCGTAGGTTACTGAACTGACAAACGCCTTGGCAAGATCGAAAGCGTCGTCGACCATTGAGTTGCTGTACTTCGAGAACGCCGATGGCAGTGTCAGGAATCCAACGTCTTCGGTTGAATTGCTGACAACACTTATATCGAACAGTCCAATGGCCGTAACTTTTTTGAAGAGCGGCTCGCCGAGAAGTTTGCTTGCGAAATCCGCATCGACACAGGCCTGCTTCTTCAGAGTTTCGGTGAGTTCATTTAATTTTGATTGCTCGGACAAAGTAAGCGAGTCGAGCACCGCTTTGATTTTTCGGGTCGTTTCGCGACGGAACAGGTTGCCGTTGAATAACAGGGTTTCGCCAGGACTGAGCTTTTCTGCATCCACAAATCCGATCTGTTCCGCGTCCGACATCAACTGACCAATCTCCGCCTTACCGAGTTTATAGGAGTCGGCCAACTTTACGGCTACATTTCCCGCGAGCACGGGTTCGAGTGAGGCGAGTTCCGCCAGCGCGATCGTGGCGACTTCAGTCGATCCCGGCGAAAGGGCGTCAAAAATATCTGCCGTGTGTTGCAACGTCTTTGCAGTCGTTACACCGAGCACTGCAACTCCACCGCTTGCGACATCAATCAATTGCTGCTGCTGTAGAACTTCGATGAGTTTTGGAAGTTCAAATATTGTATTGATATTGGCGGCTTTTGCCAGAACCGTGAGCCGATCAGTGTTAACCGTGACCTGGTTGTTGGACGAGATCGCAGAAAGCAAAATGCCTGCTTTCCCCGCGAGAAACGTCTTCTCATATCCGGTCTGATTAGTGACGCTCTGGAGTTTGTTGGTGTGGTGAATTAGCCATGATCCCTTGGTCTTCTTATCCACTGCTACCCCCTATATTTAACCAAATCTTATTCCGAACAATCCACCATCTTCGGTGGCATCAGTCAGGCGCGTTGGAAGCACATGGTCATTTAGGTCGAATCCCTCAGTGGTTTCTTTGAAGGCGTCGTCTTCGTTCATCGTCACGATGTACTGAAAACCAAGTTCCTGCGAAATCTCCGAGCCAAGGCGCAAGGCGCTGATCACCTGTCGGCCGTCAACGCCGTCGAACAGGTGGCTGTCATGGATCAAGAAGCCGGGCCCTATCTGCCGCTTGTGGCACAAGCGCATAAGCATCATGTCGAAGCAGAAAATCTGCATGTTCTTGATGCCCTTGCTGCGCTGGCCCTGCATCTGAAACTTGAACGAAGGCCCGTTGGAAGTTTCGTCGATCGTCATGCTGCCAGCCGCCTCGTAGAGCCGCTGCGATGTTTCCTCGAAAGCAATGATCGCTTCGGACAGCCGGTCTTTCTGCTCGGCAAAGTCGCGCCGCAGCCGGATCGTGAGCCGGTTGCGCTCGATCTCCAACTCGTTCTTCGTGCCCTCCAACTGCTCAGCGGCTTCGAAGCGCTGCCGCACGGATTCCACCTCGGACTCAAGCCGTCCCAGTTCTCCCTGTAGCTTGAGGAATTGGTCCAGCGCACCATGGCTCTTGAGGATGCCCATGATTTCGGCGCGCCGCTGGTCGAGCTGTGCTTTCTTTCCATCGCGAATCTCAATGCGCAGCTTTGCCGCTTCAAGTTCGCTGGATAGATAGTCCTTCCGATTGCGCACCACCGATTCGTGAAAGCTCTTCACGTCCTCATAGCGCCGCCTCACCAAACCGGGCAGCGCAACGCCCGCCTCCTGATAGATCGTTTGCAAGTCTTCCAAGTCCGGAGGAATCTCGGAGGTCAGCGCGCCCTCCAAGTCACGGATGGCCGCGAAGTCGATGGTGTTGGCATCGGCCAGTTCATTGAGCTGGCGGGTCAGCTTGGCGCTTTCGACTTCCAGTTCCCGATACTCCGGCAGTACCTGGAAACTCTCAATTTCTGCGTAGAGTTTCTTGAGTCGGGCTTCCTGCAGGGTCAACTGCGTGCGCAAGTCGGCCGCTTTGCCGATGATCGAACCGAACGCCCCTGTCCCGGCCGCCTTCTTCAGTTCATCCAATGTCTTTTCTCGGTCGCGGACGGCTTGCCAGTCGCGTGCAATCTGCCAGTCCAGCCCGAGCAAGAACATCAGCGCCATCTGCATGTCGCCGGTTTGCTGCATGCCTGCCTGCTTCTCAGGCGTGGTGAAGGCACCGCTCAACTGCCGGCGCACGAAGTAAGCGAACAGCGACCGAAACGACGGTGGCTTACTGCCCGCCGCTTCCAGGCTGCTCAAGCCGAACATGCGTTCGCCAAGGAGACTGACCCAATCCGTCGCCGAAAACTTGATCTTGGCGGCTGGCGGGCTAGTCACGTAGATCTTGGACTTGGCACCGCCGCTGCGCTCGACGACTGTGCGGGCATCCTTCAAATCGAAGTCCATGCCGAAGGTGTATTCGGCCAGTTCGGATGTACGGAAAATGGAGTCCGTACCGGCATCCGATCCCGTCAAGAAATGCACAACTTCGATGAAACTCGTCTTGCCGGCTCGATTGCGTGTTTGCTTGCTGGTCGCACCCTCGGTTTTTTGGGCTAGCAGTATGTTCAGTCCCGGCTTCAGATCACTGAGATTCTTGAAAGTGGGCAGCGTGCTGAAAATGTTGTGAATCAAGCTGTCCTCCGTGCCACTAGGCCGCTTTCGAATTCGATGGCCTCAAGGGCGTACAGAAGATCGAGCGTGAGCAAAAACCAGTCATAGGTGATCCGCCGAGGAAGGGTTGCACCCAGCCCTCCGGCCTGTCTGTTCAATTCCTCCCACAGTGCGGAGACGGTCTTGGGGCGCGCAAGGAAAGTCAGGATGTGACCGCCTACGGTCAGCAACGCGCGATCCTGCGGGAGATGTTTGGATGGCAGGATCATGCTGGCTTTACCGCCTGTGCGTCTGCGAAAATCTCGCACTTGTCGAACAGATAGGCCATGACGGCCAGAACTGCCGCCTTGTGGGTGGGTGTCGTATTTGCCATCCCCCCGGCCCACGCTTCGAGTCGGCCAAAAATTTCGTCGGGATGGAGTTGGGGCGTCGCATTCCTCAAGACGACGTATTCGATCTTGAATGCCGAGGCAATTTGCTCGCCGTAGACCGGATTCTTCCAACTGTTGAAGAACTGCATAACGAGCGGGGACTTCTGCATTCCGATCTTCAGGAAATCGGCGACAACCTGCGATAGAAGGTTTGCCTCAATCTTCCCGCGTGACACATCTTTTACTTCGCTCATCGCCGGCGCAGGAGCGACGCTGATGTGGTTGAGCACAGCCATCAAGTCGCTGTACCCCAGATTGACGTTCGCCTCCATGGTCAGCGACGGACCGAACCACGACTCCAATTCCTGCAGACTCAACTGACGAAACTTCGCCAGCATTTCTTCATACCCGCAATGGCCAATCTTGATCTTCGGGTTTTCTTGCCCGAGTTTGGCCAGCACTTCGATGATGTGGGGACCCAAGCGGCCATCGGGCGCATTATGGACAAACGTCCACTCATCGAAGTATTTCTCCCAGTGCGCTTTTGCGCCCTCGAAATCCTCATTGATCTTCTTGATCGCTTCCGCAGCCGTCAATTCGTTTGGGGCGTAACTCTGGAACAGGGTGCGCGCCGAAGGCAGGTACCCATCGTTCTTTCGGTCGCCGATATTGCCCCATGGTCGGCAGGCCATGAAATCGTTGGGGTAGGTCTTCGCCATCAGCTTCTCGAACAAGCGTTGAAATCCGTCACCCTTCGATTCTAAAAAGGCGATGCGGAAATCTTTCTCGTAGTTGAGTTGCTGAATGCGGTCCATCGGGTTCAAGGTCGTGGCCGGATAACATTGCCCAACGCTTTCGCCGTGGTAAGGGATGAGCGCAAGGTCATCGCTTCTTGCGATCCGGTTGGGTGATGGCACGGTTGACATCAAATGGAAGTGCCTCATCGGCTGCGACCCGAGTGAGCAGCATCCGAATCGCATCCGAAACGGACAAGCCCATTTGGGCCAAGACGTTGGTGGCTTCCTCTTTGATATGCCCGTCAATCCGAGCACAAACGATATCGGCACTCGCCATTTAAATACGCTTAGGGTGGTCGTAGTTGCATTGTGACCCATTTGCGCTATGAGGTCACCTACTTTTTATCATGAGTTGCGTGGCGTCCCGGCGTTGACGCCTTTGGGCTTTCGGGCGTTGCCACGCGCCTTGTGCCGAGTCACGGCCATTCGGCATTGATCCCTGACACCTCCTGCCCTTTGGGCCTGAGCGCACCGACGAGACGCTCACGCATGCACTGAAATCGGCACTGGCGCTGGTGGATGTGCGCGTACTTGATCACCTGATCGTCGCTGGAGGCGACAATCCTGTCTATGGCGGAAAACGGGGTGATGTCCGATATCATCAAGGCCCATACTTGTACGGAACGCTACAACGTAGATCCGACAGGCATAAGCGTGAAGGTGGGTGCGCAATACCCGGGGAGATCTGCATGTGTGCCCTGTGCTACCGACATCGAGAGGTGACGGGATGCGCGTGCAGAAAGTTAACAGAGAGCATAGTAGGTCAAGGGCGAAACGGCACAACCGAGAAGACTACTGACTGAAGGCCTGAACATTGAATAACGCGATTAGGACATTCGACCTCGACGCCAATTGACGAAGCAACAAAGCAGGGAACTGCTACCCGAACGGAAAGAGACGAACGGATTTCGTCAATGTCCGGGGTGGGTGCTGAGATAGGCACGGTAGCGGAAGGGCTGCGGCAGATGGACGCCGTAGTCGAACGTAGCAACCTCTGGCGAGCGTATGAGCGGGTCATACGGAACAAGGGCGCAGCAGGAGTCGATGGACTCACTGTGATCGAGTTCAAGGCATGGCTGCAACAGCACTGGCACGGCTCATCGGCCACTGTTCGTCTTTCCTGTCACCAGCAGTCTGAATTTCCCATAAAACAGCAGGATGAAACTCCCAAGGGCAAGTTGGGGGATTGGATCATCTTTTGATCAGAATGGGGTTTGGTTAGTGAAGAGTTCGAGTTGTTCTGGATTTGAGGGTGACTTATCAAAATTCATGGAGCGGTGGTAGCGGCGAATTTGGGAGAAGCGAGCACCCTCGAAGAAGAAGGCCAATTCGCTGAGGAATTCGGCGATCTGAGCGCAGACTTCGTCGGACATGGGTCCGTGGAGTAGAAGGTTCCAGGGGTCGGCGGCTGGTGTTATGGTGGGGGTGGATTTTTTCTGTTTAGTCATGGGGGTCATCCCTCGTGCGGTAACTTTTGCCATCGATGACAATGGTCTCGGCATGGTGCAAGAGACGGTCCAGAAGTGCGGAGGTCAGGGTGCTGTCGTTATTGAAGATACTGGACCAGTGCTTGTAGGTACGATTGGTGGTGATGACGATGGGGGCCCGCTCATAACGCTGGCTGATGATCTGGAACAGAAGGTCGGCACCTTGCTTGTCGATGGGGAGATACCCCAATTCGTCGATGATGAGGACGGCGGCGGTAAAAAGAACGGAATTCCCACGCAGGCAGGCGGTGTGTCCCAGGGCAATGGAGAGGTGGGTTTTGCCCAGTCCCACATTGCCCACCAATTCACCAAGACCAGACCCGTTCTCTGGCTTTTTTCACGCTCGCCGGAACCGCCAATACTGGCGCAACTTCAGGGGTTTCCGGCTTCCAGTATGAACGGAAACTTGCTCTTCAGAGGCGACACAGCATTTTCAGCCCCCGTCTTGCGCAACCATCTGCCGTTGTAACTCCCAGTCCAGCGGCAGGCTTTTACGCACCAGGAACTCAAGCGACAAGGTGCGGGGTTGCCTCCCCTCAAAAATTGCGTTGGCTGTTCGAGGGTCGATGATCACGAGCCTCAGAATTTCCCTGACCCGCGTTACATCCATTCGCTCCCGCTGCGCAATCTCGCCAGCATCCGTCACCACACCCTCATCGATCTGTTTGCCCCAGTAGTGCGCCAACGCAAGAGCCTTCAGTAGCGTATGGTCCTGAATCGGGGGAATTACAAATGCCGACGGGTTGATGATCACCGGCTCATCCACCCCCTCCGGCCTGACGATCACTTTCCTGATGCCGCGCTTCCTGAAATGAAGGGGCACAAATGTGGTGATCCTGACACCACCGCCTTCCAGCGGGTGGCGGCGTTCATGCGGTTTCCCGTCCCGAACGAGTTTCTTCGACGACCGGTTCATGCCATCACCTCCATTTCCATCATTTCCCCCCCAATGCCGTCCGGTGCGAGTTCGCCCGCCAGTTCCTTCCAGCCCACCTCGCGCCAGACAATATCGATGCCGTCAGAGAGCAACTGGACCCGTTCGACCAGAAGGTTGGCCAGACGCACCTGCTCCTGCGGAAATAATTGCCTCCAAACCTCACCCAAACGCCGCATGGCCAGCACTACCGTCGGCTCCCCGATCTCCGGATAGAGCAATCGCACCTGTTTCCACACCCCCTGGACCGATTCGGACGATTGCAAGGCCTGGATAAGCAAGTTCACAACCACCTCCTCGATCTGGTCCGCAGGAATCATCCCGGTGGCGCTGGTCCCGCTACCGTATCTCTGATCCGCCTTGGGAATGTAATAGCGGTACTTCTTGCCGGACGGCTTCTTCGAAAAGGTGATGTGGTATTTCTCCCCGTTTGCCCCATACAGCAGACCGCGCAACAGGGCATCCGTCTTTCCCCTCGTCTGGGTCTTGCCCATCCGTCCGCTGGCGTCCTCGGCAAGAATCGCCTGTACCCGGTCCCATAACTGCCGGGGAATGATCGGTTCGTGCTGGCCGGTATGCACCGCACCCTTGTGACGAATCTCGCCAACATAGATGGGATTGCGCAGAGCCTTGGCCAGATACTTTTTATCCATTGGCGTGCCATTTCTGACATTCCCATCGGCTGTTTTCCACATCTTGGTGGTGATTCCATCGATGGTGAGTTCACGACAGAGCTCAGTGGCCGAACGCAATTCAGAGAACCGCTCAAAGATGCGGCGAATCGTCGCCGCCTCGGCATCGTTGATGATCAGGTGACGATCCCGGACATCATAGCCCAGCGGCGGGTATCCCCCCATCCACATCCCCTTGCGCTTGGAGGCGGCAATCTTGTCCCGGATGCGTTCCCCAGTCACCTCGCGTTCAAACTGGGCAAAGGACAGCAGGATGTTCAACATCAACCGACCCATGGAAGTCGTAGTGTTGAACTGCTGGGTCACCGAAACGAACGACACCTTGTGGCGCTCAAAAATCTCCACCAACCGGGCAAAATCAGCCAGACTGCGGGTCAGTCGGTCAATTTTGTAAACCACCACAATGTCTACCCGATCCGACCGGATGTCATCCATGAGGCGCTTCAAGGCTGGCCGCTCCATGTTGCCGCCGGAATAACCACCATCGTCATAGTCGTCGGGAACTGCCAGCCACCCTTCGGCGCGCTGGCTGGCAATATAAGCCTGGCCTGCTTCCCGCTGGGCATCCAGGGAATTAAACGATTGATCGAGGCGCTCGTCGGTGGAAACCCGCGTATAGACCGCACAGCGTTTCTTGGAGGCCAGAATATTCATTTCGCCCTCCGCTCGGTTTTCACCAAACCAAAGAACAGCGGCCCAGACCACTGCGTTCCAGTGATGTGGCGGGCTGTCGCCGACAGACTCTTGAAACGCCGCCCCTCATATTCGAATGACCCATCAGCCAAGGCTGTCACCCGATGTTCGCGGTTATCGAACTCGCGCTCAAACACCGTACCGGGGACAACCCGAACACTGGTCGTCTTGCGAACCTTCATCCTGGATTGGGCCTCACCGATGCGCAACAACTGCTGGTGCACTTCGGGCTTTATGCCACCAAACGCCTCCTCCTGAATCTTGTAGGCCACGCGCCCTTCAACATAACTCCGGTTGTGATGATTGGGGCGACGCGGAAAATACTGGTCCCACAGCAACCACAATTCTTTCATCGCCAGTTTCGGCAACTCTGCCACTCTGGTCGACACGGTTCGATTTTGGGCCTTCATTTTTACTCTCCTTCTGGTTGAGACGGAGTCATATGAAGGCGCTTGGGGGCCGAGAAGCCAAGACAAATATCGCTCTCTCGCGGACGTGTGGAATCCAGCCTGGCGATCGCTGTCGCCATGATGGAAGCGGCCTCCTGGGCACGCGCTCGCGCCGACATGAGTTCCGGTGGAGTAGGTATGACGGTCATTCTGGGTACCATCCGAGTTGTTAAACCGTCAGGAATAATATCGCCCGGAGGGGGTCAGACAATCATGTTTCGGGGGAAGTGATAGGAAAGACTCAAAAACTTCGCTGAAATATGTCCATATTCCGCTGATGCGTCAAGCCATTCTCTGACCACGACCACCACGACCACGACCACGACAGTTTATGTGCCTCTGGCTACATGCTAAAATCCGCCGTGCAAATGTGAGCTGTTTCACATTTGGGGTGCCCAAACCGTGAGTCCACGGAGAGGGTGAAACGGGAAACAGGTGTAAACCCTGTGCTGCCCCCGCAACGGTAAGTTCTGACGACTTCATCACTGTAGTCACTGATTCAAAGGGGTTGACGCTCCTGAATTGGGAAGACGATGAAGTATGGGAACGAGCCCGGAGACCGGCCCCACGCATCAAGTCGCCAGAATGGTCTGGCGCGCCGGAAATACTGCGGGGAGGCAGTGTTCGGGTTCAATATCTCGTTTTTTCAGGCTATTGGGCTTTTTTCCCCTGGTGTTTCCCTGTTATTTCACTACAGGGAGATTGTCATGTCACATCGTTGTTATTCTTACCGCTCCACCCCTCTTTGGCGCTTTACCCCCCTTCTTTCTCTGGCTGTTTCATGGGCCCATGCCGATGACGGCGTTCCCAACCTGGATCCGGTTATCATTACCGCCACCCGCATCCCAGAAACCGTCAGCGACAGTCTGTCGCCGGTAACGGTCATTACCCGGGCAGACATTGAACGCAGTCAGGCTCAAACCCTGTTCGACCTGTTTCGCGGTCAGGTTGGAATGGACGTATCCAGTTACGGCGGTCCTGGTCAGGGCATGAGTGTCTTCATGCGCGGCACCGATGCCGATCATGTGCTGGTACTGGTGGATGGCATCAAAATTGGCTCGGTTACCACCGGGCAAGCGGCCTTTCAGGATATTCCCGTGGAGTTGATCGACCACATCGAAATCGTCCGTGGTCCACGCTCCAGCCTGTATGGCTCCGAGGCCATTGGCGGCGTGATCCAGATCTTCACCAAAAAAGGGAGTGACACCTTCAGCCCGACCCTGAGTACAGGCGTGGGCAGTTATGGCACCACGTTGGGCAGTGCCTCCCTGAGTGGAGGAATGGGAAATGGCGGGTGGTACAGCGGTGGAGTTTCCGGTTTCGACACCACCGGATTTCCCGCCTGTCACGGCACCAATGCCAACTTTGCCGGGTGCGGAGTCACCCCCGACCCCAATATCAACGATGGCTACCACAACCAATCCGGACGCCTGCGCATGGGATGGCATCTGGACAATGGCATGGATGCCGAAGTCAACTGGCTCCATACCAGCGGCACCAGTCAGTATGCCGGTCCCGCCCCGGTCAGTCCCTATGGCCTGTATAACTTTCCGATGCAAACCAGCCAGCAGGTGTTGGGAGCGAGCCTGACCTGGAACCCCACCACCACCTGGCAAACCCTGTGGCGCGTGGCCCAGAGCCAGGACGATTCAAGCAATTTTTACAACAATTCCCTGAGCGGACAGTTCAATACCACGCGCAACAGCGCCACCTGGCAAAACACCCTGACTCTGGCCACGGGTCAGACCATTGTTGCCGGACTGGATGACCAGACGGATGAAATCACCAGTGCCACCACGGCCTATGGTCTGACTTCCCGCGCCAACCTCGGCCTGTTTCTGCAGTATCTGGGGCAGTTCGGCCCCCAGGAACTTCAACTCTCAGCCCGACGGGATATCAACCAGCAGTTCGGCACCTGGACCACGGGCAGTGCCGCCTGGGGCTATGCCCTGACCGAACGGGTCAAGTTCACCACTTCCTACGGCACGGCGTTCAAAGCCCCCACCTTCAATGACCTGTATTACCCGGGCTATGGCAACCCCAATTTGCGTCCGGAAACGTCTGGCAGTTTCGATGCGGGCCTGAATGGCAAGCTGGACCAGGGGGACTGGTCTCTGCACGCTTATGAAACCCATATCAACAACCTGATTGAACCCTATCTCAACCCCGTGACCTTTGCCTATTCCGCGCTGAACATCAACAACGCCCTGATTCGCGGGGTGGAGGCCACTTACGGGACGCAACTCTGGGGATGGTCGGTGCGGGCGGTGGGTGACCTGCTGGATGCCACGGACCGCACGGCGGGAGCAACCTATGGCTCCTATCTGCCACGCCGTGCGCCCCAGTCGGGTTCCCTGAGCTTTGACCGCCCCTTCAGCACCGTCTGGAGTGGAGGAACGACGATTCGTGCCGAAAGTGCGCGCTATGATGGGCTGGGGAATACCTACCGCATGGGCGGGTTCACCACCGCCGATCTGCGCGCCGAGTATCGCATCAACCCCCAATGGCGCCTGCAGGGTTCCGTCATGAACCTGCTCAACAAGGATTACCAGACGGCCTACCTGTATAACCAGATGGGCCGGGGATTTTACCTGACAGCGCGCTATGCTCCCTGAAACCCTGACCCGTGGCAATGATCCCACCGGCCGTTCCTCATCAATGCTATATTTCCACCCTATGTACTACGGAGAACCCTCATGTCCCGCTGGAATCCTTCCCAAACCCGATTATTTTTAGTGCTTGCCATCGTTTTCATGGTGACACGCAATCATCAATGGACCCCAGTGCTGCACCTCCCCGATGCCTCCCTCGCGGTATTTTTCCTGGCAGGGATGCTGCTCACCTCGCGCTGGGCCTTTCCCGCGCTCTGCCTCCTGGGCGCCGGGGTGGATGCCTGGGCCATCACCCAGGGGGGTGTTTCCAGTTACTGCGTTACCCCAGCCTACGCCCTGCTCCTGCCCGCCAGCGCCACCCTGTGGCTCAGCGGTCGCCTCTCCGCCCGCCTTTCACTGAAACATCCGGGGGACGGCTTTGCGCTCTCGCTGGGAGTTTCTCTGGCCACCCTGGGAGCGGAACTGTTTTCCAGTGGCGGATTCTATTTTCTCAGTGGCCGCTTTCCTCATCCCACTTTGTCCGGCTTCCTGCCTCGGCTCCTGCAATATAGCCCCGCCGTCATCGGTGCCACCCTGTGTTATGTTGCAATTGCGATGATCCTCAAACAGTTAGTGCACTCTCAACGCCCTACCGTCCCAAACCTGCGGAATTTGGAGTTGCCACGGCATCCCTGAGATTTGTGTAGCCCTTCCCCAAGAGCCAGACGACAACGGTGATAGCAACAGATGACTCGATCGACGAACTGTAACGGTGCTTTGTGAATGCAACCATGGTCGCTGGCCCTCCTGTGTGAAGAATTCAGGAGCCTTTGTACCGCGTAAAGCGGGGGTGTCAACCATGGGTTGTCGCTAATAACCTCCCTAAGCAAGTTGCGGGGAATAGGGCCCGATGAGGGTTAGAAAGAGCCTGGTCAGAATCTGGCTCCGCGCTTTATATTGTTGATTATCACCGAGCACGTAGTTCCCACCACTTATGTAACGCCACCAGTGACCAGATACTTTCAACCACTCCAAATGGCCAAGTGCCGGCAAGAAAGCCGTAAGCCGCCGACCCCATACAAGCCATGGCAAAAGCCATTGTAAACCAATGGGAGCGTGATTCGAAGGCGTAAAACAGCATCATCAGGGTAACAACTGTAGCCCCGTAAACTGTCAATAGCATTTGGTAGCACCTCTGCTTAGATTGCGGATACTCCAGCATAAACTGGAAGTTATCACCATTGGCGGTTTTTTGTTGGCGCCAACACTCGTACTGACCGATGGGCGACCCCTGTAAATGTCAAACTTCTACTGCCTCCCTGAATACTTCGGCGACGAACTTGCAGACGATTTCAGGTCTGGGCGATGTCGGCGCTATGACACTGAACCTGAGGTGGCCACCCCGGGATTGAGACCATCGATCGACAACGACGAACAAGACAATACCTCCGTATTTATTTCCCCAGTTGAGCGTACGTGCACACAACTCGATCAGTGCGATGCACCAGGCCGGCTGCGGCTCGTGCCGCCGAATAACTGGATGCCAGACCCGGGCAGGAGCCAGCAATGGGCATCCCTACCGTGATCGCCCCATCCAGCCTTTACGAAGGGAGTGCTGGCAAAGTTTGCAGCGCCGCATCATGCACGCGCTTGAGCAGACGCCGACGAATCAGGCCGCTCGCAGGCCTGATAAGCAGCCAGTAAGGATTGAAGTTACGTCGGGTCGCATCATCGCCACACCAGACACGCGTGCGGGTCGTCAACCGCGTTCCGAAATCTTCGGCTTCCGCCGTGAAATTCATCACCAGTTTAGCGATGCCCGACGGATTTAGTGCGGAGAAGGCCGCCGCGTCAACTACCGCAACAAGGCCGTAGTCGGACTGCCAAAAGCGGCCAGCCAGTCCGTAGGCCAATTCACGGTCGCCATCTCGTCCCAAGAAGGTGAAGTTGGCTATTCCGAACGAAGGACGATGGTGCAGATTGGATGCAAAGCCAAGCCGACCTGCCAAGCGGTTGGGTATCTCGCGCAGCGCAATCAAAATCCGAGCAACCGGGTCGTCCACGACATCGGGGCGACCGATGACATCGAGGACTCGCTCAGGAGGGGCCGGAATGTATCGACTGTGCTCCTCTGCGAATTGGTACTCAGGCAGGTAGCGGTTGATCAGTTTCATTGATTCGATGCCAGGAGCCAACGTTAATGATGGGATTGTCTCAGAAAATGGAGAAATTCGTACGCTAAGCGTGCGCAGAGGCCGGCACCCAGTGATAGAGGGAACTGTTTACTCCCCATTGCGCGTGATCGTTAGACGCTTGTCGGCGAAAACGCGCACCATGCCCGCGAGTCCAGGCTCGATGCGAACCGTAAATCCTTTGGTTTGAAGTGCCGTGGTTACCCATTCCGGCGAGAGCCTGAGTTTCCGATAGGAACTGACTCGTTGTTGCCAGATAGAACCATTTCGCTCATGAAGCACATCGTGAACGGTAACGTAGTCTTGAAAGTACTCAAGAAAACAAGTCAGAATGCGGTCATTGTCACTCCTTACGGGGATAAAGCGGTTATCTCCAACGAGGGGTGATGTGTAGTCTCGAAAGGTGGTAATGAACGTGCCGTCCGGGTGCAATGACTCTGCAACAAGAGAAAATAATTGCTCGACGGACTGTGGCTCTGGCAGGTGAGTCAATGTGTCGCCCATGCACAGGATGAGGTGCGCCTTCGTGTCCAAGTGTTTTTGAAAGACCAGCAGATCATCCTCCACCGTCTGAATAGGCAGCGTCTCAATGTGGTCTTGTAGTACTTCAAGCAGTTTCGGGGAACTGTCGATAGCGACCACAGAATAGCCGCGACGAGCCAGAGGAATGGAGTGCATGCCGAAGCCCGCTCCAAGATCAACAGCGGTGAGTCCGTTCGACGGATTCGGGCAAACGGCATCGATCTCGCTCTCGCCGCGAGATATGGCGGCATCGAAACCGCCGGTCATCCATAGATAGACGGGGGCAAGATGATTTTCGTAGTGTTCTACGACAGTAGTCATAACCGTGAATTCCAAGCCCAATGTTTAAATTGAGGGAATCGCTGTGTCAGACAGCGCGCAAAAATTTCCAGTAAGGGCTCTAACCATCGTCAATACTATGGCTACGGTGCAAAATACCGTCATCATCGGTGACCGACCAATTCTTGAGTGCGAATTACCCTTGGACAACAGCCGTGTTGAAGCGTTGATTCCGCCACTGGTGGAACGAGCCAGGTTCGCGCAACGCGCGCGAAGAAAATTTCAGGCGGAACGCCATGATTCCATTCTTATTCCTTATGCTTTCCGATGGCCGGGGTCAGCAAAGTAGGCATCAGCGGCCCAACCAATCGCCTCAGTGATGGCTGCGGCAGTTGATGCGTTGATTGCGTTCCCAGCGCCTGGAATCCACCCAACCAGGAGCTGGGAAATACCTCGCCCAGCCATTGATGCCGCAAAGGTGAGAACCAAATCAGCTGCGGCGGTCTTTGTCAACGAGACACCATATTGTTCAGCAATGCCAACAACCATTCCTGTCTGTATAGTCATCAGAACAGGGGCGTCAGAACCTGGAATCTGCGCAAGGCCAGCACCAACGCCAACTGCCGCAGTGGATGCTCCGTGAATTATTACATGGACACCGGTGCCAGCCATATTGAAGTCACCTCTCGTTCGTATGTGGGTGAAGAATTCTGTGCCTAACGTTCGAAATCAGCGGCCTCGCGCGGCTTTTTGCGCGAGGTCTTGTGGATTGCAGGATTGTGCCACATTTTGTTCATTGACGATCAGCACAGAAAGGCCGTGTCACAGAATGTCATCAGCAACTTGAAATTGGGCCAAAAGCAGCAGGTTGAAATTGGATGTCAGGTAGTCAAAGGGAGGGTGATATTTTTGTGACTGTCACCCCCAATAGAACTCATCGCACCGGCAACTTCCCGTATTTTTCAGTGATACCGTCACCGTGATTCTATGATCATGTTTTCCTCTGAGAGGGCATGGTCATGGCTACGGTACACCGTTTCAAGTGCCTGAATTGCCATAAGTTATTCCGTCCCGATCCACGCAATCGTCGACACCAGAAGTACTGCTCACAACCTGAGTGTCGGGCCGCCAGTAAGGTAGCCAGCCAGCAGCATTGGCTCGTGCTGTCTATCGGAGGCGCATGGAAAACAAATTCGAAGGCCGATGAGCCAAAACGACTGATGCTGTCGATCCCAAGAAAACATGGGGATCCACTTCTATTCTACCTCTCGGCGTTTGTCAGGACAGATGTCGCGCCGACCACCTTCAAGCCGCCACCCCGGCCATGCCTTTATTTTCCGTTCCAGATCACTTGTCTTTCTGCTTCCTGAAAAACTCCAGCATCTGCCGATAGGTCTCACGATCTTCTGCATCCATGTTCATGTAATTCCGTAAAAAAATCACATCCTCCGGATTGGCTTCTGCGCCCAATGCTTCGGACGGTGTTTCACCCAGCAAGTCCTGAATGGTAATACCCAGGGCCTTGGCAAGATTGTTCATCACGGTGGCCGAGGTACGCTGGGTACGCTGCTCAGGGTTGTTTTCCAGGGCCCAGATGTAACTTTTTGAAACGCCCACGGCCTTTGCCAGTCGTTCCATTGTCAACTTCCGTTCCTGGCGCAATCGTCGCAGCCGACTGCCAAAAGGTGCGCTCACGATTTCATCTCCTGATTTCTGTGAAATACCATGAAAGAGAACTATGGGGCTAATGGTAGTTGACACGAACGATGAGAAGTGTAAAATTGTTCGAGAATTCTCTATCGCTATACATTAGTCCAATTTTAAAGACATTTGTGACATAAAACGAACTCTGTTACCGACCCCCGGCCTGGAACCCGCCGCAGTGACAACCGAGGTGTTTGGGATGCCGTTGCCGACGCTCCCTTGCATAAGAAACAGGAGCTGACCGATGGTTAATTTTCGTGGTTTTCTGCGCAATCTCCCCCTCAACACCGAATTGATGCGGGATTTTCTGGCAGAACATCTCTTCGATACGGAAGATGTGCTGGACTGGTCAACGGACGAACCAGCGTTGGCAGAATCTCTGGCAGACGCCATCGAAACCCACCCCGATCCAACCGTTCGAAATGACCTGATCGCCGCCATTGAACAGGTGGCACAACTCGCCGATGGTGCTGGTTCGCGCCAGATGATGGGGGTGTGCAGCGCCTGTCCAGAGACCGCAGATGCATTCCAGAATCTGGAGTCGCCAGAAGAAAGGGCACTTTGGCTCTATGTGAACATACCGGGCAAATTTAACGAGGCGATCGTTGCGCGCCTGTTCGATGAGGGGCTGGCTCGGGATTCGTCTCAGCGCTGGACCCTGCCGGCCTGTCCGGATCTGAAACTCGACCAGGACTCGCTAAACGCCATCTCGGCAACTGTCTCGACTTTCTACCTCAAGCGATTCGGCTATGGTCGCCACCACAAACCTTATGTCGTCTCCCGACACGTCGAGGGCAGCATTCTCCTGGTCATCGACTTTTCCGACCACGCGTGCAATCGTGCCCGCTGGGAACATGGAACGCTCCGGCGCAGCCCGTTGATTCTTTCCCGCACTTCGGTGCTCAACTTTCACCTGGCCACCGGACGCACCGAAACTGTCGCCCCTGGCGGTGCTGAGGCGCAGAAGGTTCTGGTCGAGGCATTCGCCGAACACGCCCTCAAGAAAAAAGGCGGCGCATCGCAAATAAATCGACAGGTTTACCGCCTGGATTCGCTGCTGGATGGCGTGGACATATTTGATCGCGAAACCATCGGTATCGAACAGCCACGCCTCAAAAGAATTGCCGTCCTTGATAGGGTCTCAGGGCTGCGCAGCACCTTCGAGGTCATGGGCCGAGGTAATCGCGCATCGGTGGAAAAACTGCTCAGGACAGCCTACCCGAGCGACAAACCTCTGAAACGCCAATGGCAGATCGTCGGCGCGCTGATCGAACTGCCTTTTTATCCCGAGGTGGGGCGCGCAGGCGAGGATAAGAAAACCCTCCCGCTACGATTCAACCGCAAGGGGCAGGCCAATCTGCACAAGTTCTCGGAGGCAGAACGCTATTTGATCGAACCGCTTCTTGTGGAGTGGGGTTTGGTGGATGCGCCCAAAATCGGGGCCAGACCCCAAATGAATGTCATGCCGTGAGGCCTGTCGCTCCACGGATGCTGTCCATGCTGGTCAGTATGCTGGAAGAGCCCGAGGGAAAAATTGTGGAAGATTCCCTCGACGCATCGGATCGGGATGCATTTCTGGCGTTGAGGGAGTACGGCATGATCACGGCCGCCCAGGATGCCCCATGGATCCTATGCCCGTGGTGTGGCGAGCACGATATCGAACCCCGCAGGACAGGAAAAACGCTCCAGGGATTGTGTCCGGAATGCGGCCATGTCCCGATCACGAATGCCTCCCTCAAGGCGTGGTCCGCTGATCCGAAGTGGCTGCTCGATCAGTTGCGATTGGCCTTCGGAATTGCCTCGAGGCAGATCTCCGAGGAACTGGTACCCGGCACCTTGTGGAAAGTGGGCGACCTCAGGCAGAACCGGAAGGTTCGGCGCATCCTGTTCGCTCGACGGCTCTCGGACCACGCGACCAATCAGGCGTTTCGCGCTGCACTGGTCGAAAAAGTGGAACGCGATACTGCCGTGATCGTCGGCACGACCTCTAAATCCGTGGCGCTGGTGAACGACCTCTCCTCGCCCTATGTTCATCTGGCCGAGATCGTCCATTTGCGCAGCGGAAAGTTGGAACTGGACAAAAACCAATGGGACTGGTGCCTCAAGCCCACCCATCTGCGTGGCCATGACGCCAGTACGGTTTTCTTCGAGAATTTCCGGCTGGCAGTGCTCGACGGCGAGGAATATGAGTTCAGCGTTCATCAAGGGGCAGTGTTTTCTTACCTCCATGCAGCCCGGGGCGGCAAGTGCCACAAGGATTCCATCATGGAGGACATCGACTCTTCACAGAAAAACCCGGTGGAAATCTTCCGTCACAATCCGCGCCAGATGGAGGGGTTTCAACGCACCGTCGAATGGAACGACTTCGGGTTTTACTGGCTGAAACGATAACTTCCCTCCCCTTCCCCGGATCCCCTCGCTGCCTCGCCCTGTGCGGGGCATCGTCCTTCTGGGCCTCAAAAACCGCAATCTGCAGATTTCCCGCCGGGAATCCTGCCGGATTTCCCTGGCCAGTGCTCCAGTATTCGTATCACCAACTCAACTTCTTCAAAGGAGAAAAAGGTGATGCCAAAACCCATTTCCACGCCCGAAGCGAATGCCGGGCGACGCTATCTGAGCGAGCATGAACTTGCCAACCGCTGGGGTCTGTCCCCCAAGACGCTCCAGAGATGGCGCAGTCTTGGTGACCGTGGCCCTCTGTTCGCCAAGTTTTCCAAGAAAGTCGCCTACCCCCTGGATGGTCAGGGAGGAATCCTCGATTGGGAACAACGCGTCCTCTACCGCTCGACCTCCGAGCGGGCTTTCACCTGAAGGGAATGACATGGACAAAATCGTGATGCCTCCTCTGGAAATGCAGGATCTGTCTGTCGAACAGATCGCCTGTCTATCCCACCATCACCTGCAGGAACTCCATGTTTCCTTAGCCGAACTGACGACCCGGGTCGAACGCGCCCGTGAAACCCTGGAGACCGCCCTGGAGCAACGATTCGGAGAAAAAGGTCGTGAAGTTCTCAAGAAATCCAACCGTGACTTTGGCGTGGTCCATTTTTCTGACGGTCCGCTGCGCGTGACTTACGAGGTGCTCGAGGGACAGTTCGCTCAGCCCTGCCCTATCAAACCCATCAAAGCGTCCTTTCGGCTCGCGCTCATTGGGGGGATGCATGATGAATGAAATGGAATTTCACCCGGTGAGTGCGCTCTTTCCGGAACTACCTTCAAACGAGTTTGAAGCGCTGGTGGCCGACATAGCGCAGAACGGCCTACGGGAGCCTATTCATGTGATGGGCAAGGCGATCATCGATGGTCGGCACCGTTACCGCGCCTGTCTTGCGGCCGGAATCGAGCCGCAGTTCGTACAGGTCGCCGAACACGCTGATCTGAATGCCCTCGTAATCAGCCTCAATCTGCGCCGTCGGCATCTGTCCGAGAGCCAACGGGCGATGGTTGCGGCCAAACTGGCAAGTATTGAACGGGGTCAGTTCAATGGGAACCAGCATGTGGTATCGGCAAATTTGCCGATACCAACGCTCCGGCAAGGCGCTGCGGCCGATCTGCTCAATGTTTCGGAACGCAGTTTACGTAATGCGCGAACGGTTCAGGCCAGTGGGATTCCAGAACTCGCCAGCGCCGTAGAGCAAGGCGAAATCTCCGTCTCGGCCGCAGCCGCTGTCGCGCGTCTACCGGAACCGACACAGCAGGAAATCGTGCGTCGCACCCCGGAAGAAATCCGCTCCATCGCCCGTGAGGTGCGAGATCGCATCCACGACGCCGGTGTGGTTGGCCCTTCGGCGGTGCGTATCTTTGACAAGGTTGCTCAGGAGCAGAAACTCACCGGCATCGAGCAGTGCGCCGTGGTCTATGCCATCAAGGCGGATACTCCCGATCTCCCCACGCCATCCGAGGCACGCCGCATCGCCATTGCAGGCGACCCAGGGCTGATGGTGCTGGCTTCCGATGGTCGCTACCACATGGCGCCGGGGGATCCCGAAGAGAATGCCCGCTTCGAGCGCTGGCTCGTGTTGCGCGAAGGGCTCGAACCCCTTGGCATCATGCCGCTCTCCCCCACGGAGGCTATTGCCTCGATCCCTGCCTATCAACAACAGAATGTCACCGCCTGGCTGGCTCACGCAGTGCCTTTCCTCAATCAACTGAACCAGCTCTGGAGTCAAAGCCATGCGCAATCCTGATCTCACCCATCTGCGGGAAGCCGTGCGCGCCGAAATTGCACGGGCCTTCAAAGCCGCGGGCTTTGCCAGGCCCCGCGACATTGCCCGGCAGGTCTGCGCCGCCCACCCGGAGAATATCTCCGCGCTCGGCGGGCGTCTGGCCGAGGATGCCCTGACTGATCTCGCCCGGCGCGAACTCAAGCACAACACCCAACAACGCGAGTCACCTTCGCAAATGGGGCTACCCGGCGTGCCTGAAGCGCTGGCCATCCAGTTGCCGCCTGCCATCAGCATTCCCGCTGGCGCTGATGGCGACGACGAGGGGGTGATTTATAAGCCGCTGGTGCAGGCCACGCTCGCCGAACTCGAAGCGCACCTGGCACTGCTCTCGACCCAGATTGCCGCCGATACGCATCGCCACCGGGCATTGAAGGAGTTGCGTGACCTCGCGCTCGCAGCGGGCGCCACCAGTGAAAGCGGTGTGTTGCAAGCAATCGGGGCAAGTGGATCCACTCTGGAGAAGGTGGAGTGATGGCGCTTCCATTCATCTTCGCTGCAGAACGCTGCTGGAGGACCCAAACATGAAGCATTCTCTGCCTCAGCCCCCTGCCGTAGAGCCTATGGTTAGTGCCCGACACGCGGCACGCGCCCTGAATTTACCCCTCTACTACTTCACCAAACCAAAGAGCAGACAGCACCGCCAGATTCCTTTCTACCGCATCGGCAGAACAATCCGGTTTCGCATGTCCGAACTCGAATCATGGTCAGCACAGTATCGCCAACAGGCGAGCCGGGAGGAATCGCCATGATCGACTTGAAGAATCTCCCCCAGGCAACACCCATTCAGCCCGTCACACTCCGGGAAGATACCCGTACAGCGCTTTTGGCTAATCTGGAGTCTGTGCTTTTTCACTTATTCCCGACAGGCAAGATTCGCCGGGGCAAGTTTCTGATTGGAGATATTTCGGGCACCCCCGGTGACAGCCTGGAGATCGTGCTCGAGGGTGAGAAGACAGGCCTGTGGATCGACCGCGCCGACAATTCCGGTGGAGACATCTTCTCCCTGATCGGGGGCCACTACGGCATCGATGTGCACAGCGACTTTCCGCGGGTATTGCAACGATCCTCTGAATTGGCGGGGTGCGCTCCTGCCGTCAGAATCTCCAGAGGGGTAGGAAACTCGGTAGCCGATCTCGGCCCCGCCACAGTCAGGTGGAATTATCAGGATGTCCAGGGCAATCTGATTGCCGTGGTCTACCGGTACGATCCCCCAGGTGGCAAGAAAGAATTTCGGCCCTGGGACGCCAAGCGGCGCAAGATGACGCCCCCCAACCCACGCCCCCTGTACAACCAGCCTGGGCTTGCCACCTCAGACAAGGCTGTTCTGGTAGAGGGCGAGAAATGTGCCCAGGCATTGATCGACTCAGGGGTTGTGGCCACCACCGCCATGCATGGAGCCAATGCACCGACGGACAAAACCGACTGGTCTCCCCTATCTGGCAAAGCCGTTCTGATCTGGCCCGACAATGATAAGCCGGGCTGGGAGTATGCCGATCGAGCCTCTCAGGCCATTCTGAGTGCAGGAGCCGCCAGTTGTCACATTCTCTATCCGCCTGCGGGGAAGCCGGACGGGTGGGACGCGTTTGACGCCATCGCCGAAAGTTTCGATGTCCAGGGGTTTCTGGCCCAGGGTCCACGGATGCAGATCCATCTTCCAGACGACGCCTCAGCGAATGATGGTGCTGGCGCTGGCTGCAGCACGGGAGATTCCGAACAAACCGTGTGGGGTACGGAAGATGCCCTGGCGCTGGCATTTACCCGGCGCTATCACCAGGATTGGCGCTATGTGTCAGGGTGGGGAAAATGGCTCGTCTGGGATGGTCAGCGTTGGCGCACCGAGGACACCCTGGCATCGACCGATCTGATCCGTCACGTATGTCGGAACGCTTCCTTGAAGGCAGACAACCCCAAGGTAGCGGCCAAACTCGCTGGCTCAAGCACCATCAGCGGGGTGGAACGCCTCGCCCGCTCCGATCGCCGCCACGCCGCCACCACAAGTGAGTGGGATGCCGATGTGTGGCTGCTCAATACGCCAGGAGGCATGGTGGATCTGCACACCGGGCGCATTCGTCCCCACGATCGACGCGACCGGATGACCAAGATTGCCTCAGCAACGCCTCGCGGCGCCTGTCCCCAGTGGCTGGTCTTTCTGAACGACGTCACCGATGGGGATAAGGATCTGCAGAGTTACCTGCAACGCGTGGTGGGGTACTGCCTGACCGGGTCCACCAGCGCCCATGCGCTTTTCTTCCTCCATGGCACCGGCGCCAATGGAAAATCAGTGTTCGTCAACACGCTGACCAGCATCCTGGGAGATTATTCATCGACCGCGCCGATGGACACCTTTGTGGAAAGCCGGGGAGATCGACACCCCACCGATCTGGCAGGCCTGCGCGGGGCGCGTTTTGTGACGGCCATCGAAACCGAGCAGGGGCGACGCTGGAACGAATCCAAGGTCAAGGCGATTACGGGCGGCGACAAAATTTCTGCCCGATTCATGCGTCAGGACTTCTTTGAGTACACCCCGCAATTCAAGCCCATCATCGTTGGCAACCATAAACCGTCGATCCGAAATGTCGATGAGGCCATGAAGCGCCGACTCCACCTGATTCCCTTCACGGTCACCATCCCTCCTGAGCGGCGCGACGGAAAATTGACCGAGAAACTGCTGGCCGAGAGAGACGGGATTCTGGCCTGGGCTATTGACGGGTGTCTCGCCTGGCAGCGCGGTGGACTGCATCCCCCCAAGTGCGTGGTATCGGCCACCAATGAATATTTCGAAGCGGAAGATGCCCTCGGCCAATGGATCGAGGAGCGAACCAGGATCCATCCGGAAGCAAAAGAGCCCACCGCCGACCTGTTCAACGACTGGCGCGAGTGGAGTGAACGGGCTGGCGAGTACACCGGATCAATCAAGCGTTTTGCGGAATTACTGATTGCCCGCGGATTTACGAGCACCCGGTTGCACGGCGGGATCCGCGCCTTCAAGGGGTTGATGTTACAGGCAAAACATGAAAACCATCATCACACCGACGGGCTTGATTAAATTTTATGGTGACAGATGGTGACAGGCTTTCTGATTTACGCCTACACGCGCGGGTGTCTGGTGTTAACCGGTAGGCCTGTCACCATCCGTCACCAGAGCAAAAAATACAGGAGAACGACCATGAAAACGACCATTCTGGCGCTGGATCTGGGTACCACAACGGGGTGGGCTCTGCGGGATCGTGAGGGGCAAATCTCCCATGGCTATTCCTCGTTCAGGCCACAGCGTTTCGAGGGCGGGGGCATGCGCTACCTCAGATTCAAACGCTGGCTGACCGAAATCAAGGGCGTTGCTGGTGACGTTCACGCCCTGTACTTCGAGGAGGTGCGCAGGCATGCCGGGGTCGATGCTGCGCACATCTATGGTGGATTGATGGCCACTCTCACCGCTTGGTGCGAGCACCACGACATCCCGTATCAGGGCGTGCCGGTGGGCGCCATCAAGCGCCATGCCACGGGGCGTGGCAATGCTGGCAAAGACGAGGTGATCAGCGCCATGCAGGCCAAGGGTCATCCGGTAACCGATGACAACGAGGCCGATGCTCTGGCGCTACTGCACTGGGCCGTTCAACTGCAAGGAGAAGGACAATGACGATGCCAAGACTGATTCCTGTCCCGCTCGGGACGCTCCACGGTCGACCCGTCCAACTGGTGGATGCCACTCTTCTGCACGCTTTCCATGGCATGGGCCGTGGCTTCTCCCAATCCGGAACACCCGGCCCACTCTTGTTACTTGATGATTTCCGGCCTGATTGGGCAAAATGAAGGAGCCCCTCATGAAGATTCCGAAACCTTACGCCCCCTCACCCCTGGGTCGATTCCAACCAGAACCCATGGACATAGAAGCCACCAAACGCAACGGATGGAAAGATCTGCGCATTCTGGTGATCTCGGAAAACGACACCCGACTGGATTTCGTGGAACGGGAGTTCATCCGGCGCATCGGCAACCGGCTCTATGGAGGGAAACGCCATGGATAAAATGGACATCGATGAGGTGGCCGCACGATTTGCCGAAGCCTCAGATACGGGGCGACGGCTCCCACCGGCTCGTGTGCAGGGCTATTTCAACGTCTGGCCAGCCTTTGCCCGCGATCAGTGGGAAACCCTTGCGCTGGAAAAACCTGAATACCGATGCCTGCCCCCCAGTCCAGCCGCCATCGACCGGATGCTGGAAACCATGCGTTGGATGCTGTGGCTCGAGGTGGAGCAGCGGCATCTGCTCTGGATGCGAGCCGCGCAATATGACTGGCGGGAGATTGCCCAGCGTTTCGGTTGTTGCAGAACTACCGCCTGGCGTCGCTGGCAGAAGGCGTTACTGATAGTGACCGCTGAATTGCATGGGGGCAAGCACGAAACAATTCAAAACAGGGTTGGCCAACCCTGAAACTTGCCGATCCGTTGTGTGCAAACCATCCATGGTTGGACAACGAAATGTCATGGCCGCAATACAGAGATTTCTGTCTGTTGGATTGTAGGGTAGGCATGTCGAAAAACATACGGTCGTCTCCGCAATAATGTGCCAATACAGGACGTTCGAGAGTGCTCGGTGGGAAGGCTCACTGTCGGCCATTGCGGTTATTTCACACTGGTAACTATAATGACCGCTCTGTGCCATCAGCCGACTGTCACGGGGCGGAGCTTGAACGGCTGGTGCCAGTAGTACAGCGGCCGCTGGCGAGTAGAATGCCTCTCAGGCAGCAGTCGGCCAGTTTCGGATGGTCGCAGACATCCTCCAATTATGAGTTTCAGCACTGAAAAGTGGCAGTATGAAACGAATCGCATGTATTGCTTTGGGATGTTTGGTTCTTCTTACATCAGTCTGTGCCAAGTCTGACGACAATGCCGAGCAGGAAAGAAAAGACCAAAGAAATGGCTAGTTAGCTCTGGAGTGGTGTTCTTCCCCTTCACCTTCCTCATTACTTCGGGGTGTTTATGGATGAGAATTAGCTAGACCCAAACCCGTGCTTTGTGTTCCCTTCACTCGCGCATCAACCGATCCCAATGGACCCGCATCCAGTCGGCCAGGGAGTCTAATGTGGCCCGTAACGTCTTGCCCAACTCGGTAACTTCATATTCCACCCGTGGCGGTACTTCGGCGTAGACCGTGCGGAAAACCAGCCCTCGTTGCTCGAACAGGCGCAGTTGTCGGGTCAGTTCCTTCTGCGTGATCGGAGCCACTGCTCGCTGAAGATCGCTGAAACGCACGGGTGCATCAATGACGATCAGCCGGTACAGGATGGGGATGGCCCACTTGCCGGAGATCAGGTTCACGAAGTCCACCATCGGGCAGCGTTCGGTGGGGCGGTTTTCATCAGAAATTACTTGCAGCCGCGTTTTCTTTAGAACTGTCATAGCTATCCATTTCCTCCTTTAGTATCCATAAGGTGCCTACTATGCAAAGTATACTATTAATTGGACAATGCCTCTTTCAACTTTTTCAGGAGAACACGGCATGTCACGACTTCAAGACAAATACGCACTTATCACGGGAGGCACCAGCGGCATCGGGCTGGAAACCGCGCGCCAGTTCTTGGCAGAAGGTGCCACGGTAGCAATCACCGGGCGCAGCGAATCCGCCCTGGCGGCTGCGGGCCTGGAACTGGGCGACTCGGTGTTGTTGCTCCAGAGCGATGCCGGCGACATCGCCGGTCAGCGCGCGTTGGCGGAACGGATTGCCCAGCAGTGGCCGCGCCTCGATGTGCTGTATGCGAACGCTGGCGACGTAACCCACCGCCCGTTGCAGGATTGGGACGAAGCCGCTTACGACCGGCTCATGGGCATCAACCTCAAGGGCCCGTTCTTCCTTGTCCAGTCCTTGTTGCCCTTGCTGGCGAATCCGTCGTCTGTGATCCTGTGCGGCTCGGTCAGTGCGCACATCGGCCTACCGCAAAGCAGCGCCTATGCCGCGAGCAAGGCGGGGTTGCTCTCGCTGGCACGCACCCTATCGGGTGAACTGTGGTCACGTGGCATCCGAGTCAATGGCTTGAGTCCAGGTCCGACCGAGACGCCTGCGCTGGGCAAGCTGGGTCTGCCGCCGCAACAGGAGGAAGCCTTGCGAGGGCAGATCAAAGACCTCGTTCCTATCGGCCGCATGGGAACGCCGTGGGAATTGGCTATGGCGGCCGTATTCCTGGCTTCTGACGAGTCCAGTTTTGTCGTCGGCACGGAACTACAGGTTGATGGCGGCGTGGGCAACCTGTGAGAAAATAGGCAACGTGCCTTACATTGAGCATCCTTGATGACCCCTATGGCCGACATGCTGCCCGTGATCATACTCACCGAGTGACCGCTCCCCCTGAAACCTGCTGTTGAACCTCGAGCCAGAGGAATGACTGCTCAGGGTCGATTGTGTGAGTGGGCCATACCAGATGAAACAATCATCTGTCGTACCTGAGCGTTTTGGCGTGATATGGCCAGAATCAGCGCAATGTATGGGAAATCAGGGTACATCAGAGAATTTTGGCCGTGCAACACTTTGGGCAGTTTTGACTTAGAATTTCACTACACTCTGGACAGAGTTGCGAGCAAAACAGACCGCTGACAATTTTCCACCATAACCCGCCCAAGGCTTGAACTTCGGCGGGTTTTTTTATTCTGGAATCCCATGACCTCTCTGCAAATCGAATACCGGCCACTGGAGTCGTTGATCCCCTTTGCCCGAAATGCCCGGACCCACAGTGACGAGCAGATCAGCCAGATCGCGGCAAGCATCCGGGAATTCGGGTTCAACAGCCCAATTCTGGTGGATGGAAAACACGGAGTCATTTCGGGGCACGGACGGATTCTTGCGGCCCGCAAACTGGAAATCGAAACCCTGCCCGTGATCGAACTGGCACATTTGACCGAAATCCAGAAACGCGCCTTCATTCTGGCCGAGAACAAACTGGCGGAACGGGCCGGATGGGACCAGGAACTCTTGTCCCTGGAACTGGCAGATCTGGATGCGGCTGGATTTGATCTGGAACTCACCGGCTTTGATGACAGCGAAATCAGATCGTTGCTCGATGCCCAGAACGAAACCGAATCCGAAACGGAGGATGATGGTGCTGATGAGGTGCCCGAGGCTCCGGCAGTTCCGGTATCTCGCCCTGGAGACGTCTGGCAGTTGGGAGATCACCGGCTGGTTTGTGGGGATGCAGCTGATCCAGCCGTGATCGAGGCGCTGGTGGGTAATGAACATGCTGCCCTGTGTTTTACCAGCCCCCCCTATGGCAACCAGCGCGATTACACCGAGGGCGTCAACGATTGGGATGGTTTGATGCGTGGTGTCTTTGCACAACTGCCCATGGCGGCCGATGGCCAGGTGCTGGTGAATCTCGGACTGATCCACCGCGACAACGAGGTCATCCCCTATTGGAACGACTGGCTCAACTGGATGCAAGCCCAGAACTGGCGGCGATTCGCCTGGTATGTCTGGGATCAGGGTCCGGGAATGCCGGGGGACTGGAGTGGGCGTCTGGCGCCGAGTTTCGAGTTCATCTTCCACTTCAACCGCAAATCGGTGCGTCCCAACAAAATCGTGGAATGCAAACTCGCCGGTCAGGAATCCCATCTGCGGGCCGATGGCTCATCCACCTCGATGCGCAAGAAAAATGGTGAAGTGGATGGCTGGTCCCATGCGGGCACCCCCACCCAGGATACCCGGATCCCGGACAGCGTGATCCGCATCATGCGCCACAAGGGCAAAATCGGACAGGACATCGATCATCCGGCGGTATTTCCGGTGGCGCTGCCGGAGTTCGTCATGGAAGCCTATTCGCAGGCGGGCGATGTGGTGTTCGAGCCTTTCAATGGCTCCGGCACCTCGCTTCTCGCCGCACAGCGCACGGGGCGCAAATGCTACAGCGTGGAAATCGCACCGGAGTATGTGGATGTGGCCATCCGCCGTTTCCAGCAAAATTATCCCAAGGTCGCCATCACCCTGGAATCAACGGGTCAGTCATTCGATGAAGTCCGGGTCGAGCGTGAAACCGGCGAGGTGACCCATGTCTGAAGCAAGCCAGATTCTCGCCAGTCTGCAAATCGAACAGCGGCCCATCGATGTCTTGATCCCGTATGCCCGGAATGCCAAACAGCATTCAGATGCACAGGTCGCCCAAATCGCTGCCAGCATCCGCGAGTTCGGTTGGGGTGCGCCAATTCTGGTGGACGGACGCAACAATGTGATCGCGGGGCACGGAAGGCTTTTGGCTGCCCGAAAACTCGGATTGAGCGAAGTTCCTGTGGTCCCCCTGACACACCTGACAGATACCCAGCGCAAGGCGCTCATTCTGACCGACAACAAAATCGGTGAGAATGCCACCTGGGACGATGAACTGCTGGCGCTGGAACTGGCCGAGTTGCAGGAAGCCGGATTTGATCTGGAACTCACCGGATTCTCGGCCGAAGAATGGGATACGCTCATCAATGGGGAAGAATCCAGCAAGGAAGGCCTCACCGACGAAGATGATGTTCCTGAAGTCACGGAAAACCCGATCTCAAAATCTGGAGATATCTGGATTCTGGGCGAGCACAAGGTGCTCTGTGGCGACGCCACCAAGGCTGAGGATTACAAAGCCTTGCTCGGCGACGAGCTGGTGGACATGACTTTCACCGACCCGCCCTACAACGTCAATTACGCGAATACAGCCAAAGACAAGATGCGCGGCAAGAACCGCCCGATTCTGAATGACAATCTGGGTGAGAATTTCCAGGGCTTTCTGGAGTCTGCCTGCCAGAACATCCTGAATGTCACCAAAGGCGCGGTCTACATCGCCATGAGTTCTTCGGAACTCGATACCCTGCAGTCGGCATTCCGATCAGCCGGGGGGAAATGGTCCACCTTCGTGATCTGGGCCAAAAACACCTTCACGCTCGGTCGCGCCGATTATCAGCGGCAATATGAGCCGATTTTGTACGGCTGGAAGGATGGTGCTGATCACTACTGGTGTGGCGCCCGCGATCAGGGCGATGTGTGGCAGATCAAGAAGCCACAGAAGAACGATCTGCACCCCACCATGAAGCCGGTGGAACTGGTGGAACGCGCAGTTCGCAACAGCAGCAAAACCCGTGATCTCGTGCTCGATCCCTTCGGCGGTTCAGGATCCACCCTGATTGCCTGCGAGAAATCCGGGCGGCGGGCCCGACTGATCGAACTGGATCCGAAATACTGTGACGTTATTGTTTCCCGGTGGGAATCATTCGCCGGAAAGCAGGCCATTCGGAAGTCAGATGGCGTAGTATTTGGTCACGAAGTCCCCGCCACGGCTGCCTCCTGAGGCGAGAACGCCTATACTGCAGGTTTTCAACCCAAGGAAATGCCAACCATGAACAAAACCGAACTGATCGATCACATCGCAAAAAAAGCCGAGATCACCAAGGCTGACGCCGGACGGGCCTTGAATGCCGCCCTCGACACCATCGTCGAAGCACTGGCCAAGGGTGAAGATGTTGCTCTGCTCGGGTTCGGTTCGTTCAAAACAGCCGTTCGTGCTGCCCGCGAAGGAAAAAACCCTCGTACCGGCGAGAAACTGGCTATTCCAGAGAGTTCCGTGCCGAAGTTCTCCGCTGGTGCCGCCTTCAAAGCAGCTGTGGCAAGGAAGTAATCAGTTTGTCAATGCGCTTGAGGTCATGGTAGAAATTCTCGTGCGAACCTACCGTGAGCAGTTTCACGCTGTCCTCGTCCAATACCCGATAGGCCAGCAGCGTCAACTGATTGACCATGCGAAACTTGTAGACTCGAACCCCAAGAAGGTCCCCCACCTTGGCCTCCCCAACGAGAGGGTCTGCAGCAATACAGCGGATCGCCTCATCCATCGCGACTTTCTGCTGAGGATGCATTTTCTTGACGACCCGGTCAAAGGTCGCAGTAACGAGAATTTTCATCAGCCAAACTGATATTCGCCAACAGGCGCTTCCTGGTCAGCAATCAGAATTTCCCGGATCAGGGAAAATGGCAGATCAGGATTCTCCTCGGCAATCTTCCCGATTTGTGACCAATATTCGATCTGCTTAGGCAAGGACCGGTGCTGGATCACGGCATGACGCCGAGCCTGATCAACCAGAGATCCAGAGAGTTTGACATTGATGGACATGGTGATTCTCCCATAGGTAACGGCTCATTCTAGCCCATATAGGTCCATAATGGAACCTGTCAAGAATTGCGCCGTAGCACAGCAGCCCCGGCTTGAGCCAGGGTCAATGCCGCCGTGTGGTAACTGAGAGTGGAGTAATTGTTTCCCGATGGGAATCATTCGCCGGAAAAAGCGCCACCAGAGTCTCGGATGGCACAACATTTTATCAGGCTGCGAGTTCGTAACCCGCCTTGATCAGTAGCCCGGCCTCGCGGTTGGTGGCCGGCACCCAAAAGCGTTCATCGTCGCCGAGCAGAACCGGTGTCCAGTAAGTCTGGCGCATCGCCACTTCGCTGGCCATCGCGTAATTGCTGTAACGGCGGGTGTTAAAGAGGGCGGTCTGCAGGCGGCGTTCGTTGTTCATTTTGGGCTCCAGGGGTTGATTGTCGACAACTGTATGAACGCTCTTTTCAATCATCAAATCAAGCTATATTGATCGTTTTTGAGTCAGTTCTGCCGTTGCCGCAGCAGATCAGTGGCGCATTGCATCACATCGAGGTCGGGCTGGAGTTCCGCCAGCGTCTCTGAAGTCACGCCTTCGTCCATCAGCACAGTGCCCAAGTGTTCACCCCTGTTGCGCCGACGCTCGATATTTTGCAAATGCAATTCCTCCTCGATGGTGAGAGAGGTGGGCGCCTCGTTTTTGAGGCGCCAGAGGATGTCGATGAGGCGCATGATCAGGCTCCTATATGGTAGATGCGCTCGGCACCCTGCGGCTTGTCGGAGACAATGGTCAGGCCAAGTTTTTTCTTGAAGGCACCGGCGAAGGTGCCGCGCACCGTGTTCTGTTGCCAGCCCGTAGCCTCGCAGATCTGCGGAATGGTCGCACCCTCGGGCCGCTTGAGCATGCCGATTACGGTGGCCTGTTTGCTGTTGTCTCGGTTGCGGGGTTTTCCCTCGACGCCGATCTTGATCAAACGCTTGGCAGCCTGTTGCCTTTCCTGCTTCTCGGTAATAGCGGGGATCTGATATTTGCCGATGGCGGCAAGTCCCGCCTCGCTGATGCGCCAGTAGGCTGTGGATCCATCGGTATCAGGTTGGCATCGGACAAATTCGCGCGCCACCAGAGCATCAACGACTTTTTTGCGCGCGCCACCCTGCACGTTGGGCGGTAGTGGTTCGATATTGCCATCGGCTCGGGATGCAGCCGAGTGCAGGATGCGTTCTTGGGTGGCACTGAGTTTGGTGGCCATTTGCTGCTCCTGTGTGGTGGTGGATGACGGTGACATGAACGCTTCATTTTCGGAACCAATCAAGTTGTTTCTGCAGGAATTTTGATCGTCATGGCACAGCGCGCACCGACTCCTTGCCGTTATCCAAACTGCCGCCAGTTGGTAAGTAACCCAGGCTATTGCGAGCAACACCTGCGACAGGTTCGTAAGCAATGGGATAACCGACGAGGCAATGCTTCGGCGCGCGGTTATGGCTCCCGGTGGCAACGCGCCAGAGCGGTATTTCTGAGCCAGCATCCGTTGTGTGCCGAGTGCAATCGTCAGGGTCGGGTCACAGCGGCCACCGTGGTGGATCACATCAAACCGCACCGAGGCAACCAGGAATCGTTTTGGGACGTGACCAACTGGCAAAGCCTTTGTAAACCCTGCCACGACCGCAAGACGGTCAAAGAGGACGGAGGTTTTGGCCGGTCGCCGCCGCCAGGCGCAACCTCGGCGCAAAAAACCAACCGGTAGGGGGGTCATTTCCTTCGGGCCGCCCGGTGCCAGACCGCGCGCCTGCCCAGATTTTTATTGCCGCGAAATTCACGACCCCCTATCGCCAGACATGATTTACAAGGATTTTTTGTGGGAACACGACTGGATGGCTTTACGCTAGAGCCCATGAGCGATGGGGATTGGAAACGCCTTGTGGTGACAGAAGAGGACCTTGCCAGAATGGCGCTCACCGAAAAGAACCTGAGGCAGTTGTGCCTTGGCGAACATGACCTGACGGCATTGCTGTTGGGGCCTATGGATCAGGAACAGGCCTATGGCGACCCGCGGGCGCAAACCAACTCCGATTGAACTGAAATTGTTGCGCGGCAATCCTGGCAAACGCCCACTCAAGGCGAACGCAAAGGTGATCCAGCAGGCAGAGACGGCCCTCACCGATGATCCACCGTCCATGCTGCTGGAAGAGGCCCGAGTTTATTGGGATTACGCGATCCTTCACGCACCCCGCAGCCTACTCAAGAAACTCGATGTCTATCTCCTGGCCGCCTGGTGCAACGCCGCCGCGCGCTATGAACACAACATGCGGCTTGCGGCCAAGTCGGACGTGATTCCGGTACGGGGTGCAAAACTGGCCGGGCTGGATTCCAAAGACCGGCCGATTATGCACAATCCGTTTTCTGCGGCGGCGCGCTCGTATCTCAAGGACATGACGCTGCTGGCAAGCGAACTGGGTTTCACCCCGACCTCTCGCGCACGACTCGGGGCGCTGGAAATTGGAGCGGAGCCGGAAAACCCATGGCTTCAGTTGGGGCGTGCTTGAGATGCCAGGTCGGGACTACGCCGGGATTGCCCGGCAGTATGCACGCGCCGTCCTTGCGGGGGGCATCCCGGCCTGCCGCTGGGTACGAGCAGCCTGCCAGCGTCAGATCGACGATCTCGCTTGCTTCAAGGGAAGGTCGAGCCCCTACCGGTTCAATCCCGTCCTGACGGATGCCTGCGGCTTGCGCTATCGCCCGGCGGACCGGGCCTGCGCCTTCGTGGAGCAACTCTGCCATGTCAAGGGGCCGTTGGCAGGGCAGCCCATCCAGTTGGAACCCTGGCAGGCATTCATCCTGGCCACGGTGTTCGGCTGGGTCAAAGCTGATGGCAAACGTCGTTTTCGGCGCTCGTATATCGAGGTACCGCGTGGGAACGCCAAGTCCACGCTCTCCTCTGCCGTGGGGCTGTATATGCTGGCCGCCGACAATGAGGGTGGTGCCGAAGTATATTCGCTGGCCACCACCCGCGACCAGGCACGCATCGTTTTTGGCGATGCCCAGACCATGGTTCGGCGTGATCGTGCTTTGCGCGAGGCTTTTGGCATCGAGGTCAATGCCCACAACATCAGCATCGCGCGGACTGGCTCCAAGTTCGAGGCCTTGTCCTCCGAGGGCTCGACCCTGGACGGGCTGAACATTCACTTCGGGTGCGTGGATGAACTGCACGCCCACAAGACCCGCACCGTCTACGACGTAGTGGAGACCGGGACAGGGAAACGGGACAACTCGCTCCTGTGGGTCATCACCACCGCAGGATCGAACCGTGCCGGAATTTGCTATGAGACGCGCACCTTCGTCACCAAACTGCTCGAGGGATTGTTCGAGGATGACTCCCAATTTGGAATCATCTATGGGCTCGATGATGCGGACGACTGGGCCAGCGAGGAGGCCCTGCTCAAGGCCAACCCCAACTGGGGCATTTCGGTCAGGCCCGAGGTACTCCTGCCCTTGCAGGCCAAGGCCATGCAGATGCCAAGCGCCATCAACAACTTCAAGACCAAACACCTGAACGAGTGGGTCAACGCCGACACCGCCTGGATGGACATGCGCTCGTGGGAGGCCTGTGCGGATCCAGGCATCACCGAGGACGAGTTTATCGGTGAGGAGTGTTATGTGGCGCTCGATCTGGCGAGCAAGGTGGATATCGCCGCCAAGGCAAAACTGTTTCAGCGCGAGGGCAAGTTTTACGCCTTTTTGACCTATTACCTGCCGGAATCGGCTGCCGAGGATGGTCGCAACAGCCAGTATTCCGGCTGGGCACGGCAGGGATTATTGACCCTCACGCCGGGCAATGTGACGGATTTTGATCAGATCGAGGCGGAACTGATGGCAGATGCCAGCCGCTTCCAGATCATCGAGGTGCCCTTCGACCCCTTTCAGGCCACCCAGTTGTCCAGCCACATGCTGGCTGAGGGTCTGCCGATGGTGGAAATGCGCCCCACCGTGCTCAATTTCTCGGAACCCATGAAACAACTGGAGGCGCTGGTGCTGCAGAAGCGATTCGTACACAACGGCGACCCGATTTTGAGTTGGATGATCTCCAATGTGGTCTGCCACCGCGACCAGAAAGACAACATCTACCCCAGAAAAGAGCGCGAAGAGAACAAGATCGACGGGGTGGTGGCGCTGATCATGGCTCTGGGACGCCAGATGGCCCCGAGTGACGACCAGACGCCCGTTCTGGGCTCAGATTATCAGTTGATGGTGGTGTAAAGTCTGGCCCCAGACGAATCTGCTCACTTAGAGTGTAGGCCGATCAGGTTTCCTTCCGAGTCGTAAACATGGGAGATAAAGCCATGGGGGGCGATGGGCATTTTGGAATTCTTGATTGTGCCACCTGCCTTGATGACACGGCTTTCTTCGATGGCGCAATCTTCGCAATGAAAGTACACCATAGTGCTGCTACCGCTGGGTACGAAACCTTCCATCTTGACCAAGGTACCGGTGGCTCCGTAACTGTCATGGTTAGCGGGAAAGGCCATCATTTGCAGGTGGGGTACTGGAGAGTCCAGGTGCTTCAGGCTGATGCCCAGGACGGTTTCATAAAACTTGGTCGCACGCGCCAGATCCTCGACATAAATTTCAAACCAGGCTACCGGATTATTCATTGGAGAACTCCTCTGTGGGTCATATGGGTTTCGGTGTTTCAGGAGTTTTGGTTTTAACACAAATATCACCATGGGTTTATTAAATCTATTTGACCGTTTTCGTGCATCTGCCAGCGACCGCTCGCCGTGGGGATCGTTTTGGTTCGAGCCGGTGGGCGTACAGACCATGGCCGGGATGCGGGTCACGGCGGACAGCGCCCTGCAACTTTCAGCAGTGTTTGCCTGCGTGCGCATTATTTCCAGCCAGTTTGCGAGTCTCCCCTTCGTGCTCTACCGGACCCGGCGCGATGGCGGCAAGAAACGGGTGACCGATCACCCCCTGTATCCGTTGCTGGCCCGACGCCCGAATCCTTACCAGAACGCCTTCGAGTGGCGCGAGATGCTGGCGGGCCACCTAGTGTTGCGCGGCAACGCCTTCAACCAGATCGTTTCCAACCGCCAGGGCGAGATCACGGCGCTAGTTCCCCTGCATCCGGACCGGGTCACTATCGATTTGCTGCCCAACGGGGATTACCGTTACAAGTACACCACGCTGACCGGCAGCGAGCAGGTCTTCCCCCGAGGCCAGATCTGGCACCTCAGAGGGCTATCCCTGGATGGCATCATAGGGCTCTCCCCCATCGCGCTGGCCCGCAACGCCATCGGTGGAGCCATGGCCGCCCAGAACTATGGCTCCCGCTTCTTTGCCAATGACGCCAAGCCGCTGAGTGGGTATGTCGAGTATCCGGGTTCCTTCAAGGACAAGATGGCACGGGAGCAGTTTCGGGAATCCCTGCAGGAATCTCAAACTGGGGCCAACCGGGGCAAGATCGCGGTATTCGAGTTCGGGATGAAGTATCACCAGTTGGGGCTGACCAACGAGGACGCCCAGTTCCTGGAAACGCGCAAATTTCAGGTTAATGACATCGCCCGCTGGTTCGGCGTGCCGCCCCACAAGATCGGCGATCTGGAGCGCAGCACCAACAACAACATCGAGCAGCAGGCGCAGGAATTCGTGCAGGAGTGCCTGGGGCCCATGGCCGAACGCTGGGAAGCCAGCATCGAGGCAGAACTCCTGTTCGACGATGATGGCCTGGAAGCGGAGTTCCTGTTCTCCCAACTCCTGCGCGGAGATTCACAAGCGCGGGCCCAGTATTACAACCTCGGCATCAACGGTGGTTGGCTCACGCGCAATGAAGCGCGCCTGAGCGAAAACCTCAATCCCCTGCCCGGGCTCGATCGACCCCTGAGGCCGCTGAATATGGCCGAGGAACAGAATGATGGGTCGGACCCCACGCAGCCGCCGGCTTCCGACAATCCAGACAACCCTGTTCCACCCCTGAAAAACAAATCCGAGGAAAGTCATGAAACACGCGCTCTTGATGTCTGAATTCCTGTCGACGCCCTGGGCCATGCGGCCTGAATCCTTACGCGTCTTTGCAGGGGTACTGCATCGCTGGCAGAAAGGGATGCCCATGTCAGACACGACCCTGACCACCGTTCAGGCAGATCAATCGGTGCGTGCCGCACGAACACAGGCGACACAAAAGGCCAGTGGGGATGGAATTGCCGTATTGCCCTTGTACGGGGTGCTGACCCAGCGCGGAAACATGGTGGATGCCCTGAGCGGTCCAGGGAGCACCTCCACCCAGATGTTCACCGCCGCATTGCAGGATGCCCTGGCGGATGAGGCTGTGGGTCAGATCCTGATCGACATCGACTCTCCTGGGGGGAGTGTGTACGGAGTGGCAGAACTGGCATCGGAAATCCTGAATGCGCGATCCCGGAAACCGGTCGTGGCCATCGCCAACAGTCTTGCGGCCTCGGCGGCCTACTGGGCAGGATCAGCAGCCACCGAGTTCTATTGCACCCCAGGGGGCGAGGTGGGAAACATCGGCGTATGGCAGGCCCACGAAGATATCTCCGGTGCCCTGCTGTATGAGGGAATCGATGTCACCTTGATCTCTGCCGGCAAATACAAGGTGGAGGGCAATCCGTATGAGCCTCTCACAGAGGAGGCGACAGCCTTTCTGCAATCGCGCGTGGATGAATACTACAGCGTCTTTGTGGAATCGGTGGCGACAGCCCGTGGGGTCACCACGGATGCGGTTATCCAGGGCATGGGGCAAGGGCGCGTGGTGGGTGCTGCCACCGCCGTATCCCTGGGAATGGTGGATGGTGTCATGGCTTTTGACCAGGTAATTGGGCTGATGCAGTCGCGGGCGAAACCGAAGACCTCGCGTTTGTCGCAGGCCAGGAATGCCTTGGCGCTGATATGATGAAGAAGCTTTCGGCATAGAAAAATTTCTGCGTTTATGTCATGCTTGCTCGCAGTCAGAAAGTGGGATTTTAAATCACACAATCGAACCCAGGCCGATTCACTGAAAGGAGTGAGCCAATGACTTACAAAGGTAGCTGTCACTGCGGGCAGATTGCATTCGAAGTTGAGGGGGAGCTCGAAAAAGTCATGGAGTGTAATTGCTCCCTTTGTAGCAAGCGCGGTTCGCTGCATTGGTTTGTCCCGCGCGAGAATTTTCGCTTACTCACACCTGATTATGTCTCTATCTCAGTGCTCACTGGATAACTGTACGGATATACAGTATTCTGACCTCTTGCGGAAACCGTTTGAGGTGAACCATGGCGATCAACAGTATCCAGTTCCAGAAGGGCTTGTCGATGAGTGAATTCATCGTGCGCTACGGGCGCGAGGACCAGTGCGAAGCCGCTTTCATCCAAGCACGCTGGCCGAACGGTTTCTGTTGCCCGCGCTGTCAGGCTCGGACGGCTTCGCAATTCCGCCGCGGCGGCCTGCTGACATGGCAGTGCAGTCATTGCCCACATCAGACCAGCCTGATCTCTGGAACGATGATGGAACACTCCCGACTGCCTTTTGCCAAGTGGTTCTTGGCGATCTACTTGATCACGCAGTCGAAGACCAATATCGCAGCACTCACGCTGCGCCGCCAACTTGGTATTTCGTGGCGGGCCGCCTGGTTGCTCAAGCACAAAGTCATGGAAGCCATGCGCCAACGCGAGGCCACAAAGCCCTTGCAGGGCGATGTCCGTATCGATGACGCCTACCTGGGCGGCGAACTGACCGGTGGTCGCGCTGGCCGCGGCTCCAACAACAAAGTGCCGTTCGTCGCGGCCCTGGAAGTGCACAACGGAAAGCCCATGCGGGTGCGATTCGACCCGGTGAAGAACTTCTCGTTTGCGGCGTTGAAGCCCTGGGCCAGCATTGCACTTGCTCCGGATTGCACCGTAACCTCCGATGGACTGCTGGGGTTCGAGGTGGTCGAGCGACTGGGCTTTGCGCATCGCGTGGTGATCGCGCCCAAGGGCAAGGCGGGCACGGAGATCGAGCCCTTCCGCTGGCTCAATGTGGTGCTGGGCAACCTCAAGACCGCGCTGAGTGGAACATATCATGCCTTTAATTTCCGAAAATACGCCGATCGATACTTGGCAGAGTCGCAGTATCGATTCAATCGAAGATTCGACCTAGCAGCGATGGTGCCAAGACTTGCCGTGGCACTCACGAGTGCAACTCCTTGTTCTGGAAAGAAACTGATGGTGCGCACTGAGATAGAGACATAATCAGGTACTCACATCTGAAGACAACCTTGGCACTTACACATTCAACAAGCATCGAATTAAACACCGCTTCTGCTCCAAGTGCGGGTGTGCGCCATATGGGGAAGGTATAGCGCCTTCTGGTAACTACATGGTTGCCATCAATGCCCGCTGCCTGGATGGCATCGACTTGTCACCTCTGAAGGTGGGGCATTTTGATGGCCGCTCACTCTAAACCGGTATGTCTGGCCGGTTTAGGAGGCTGTCATGCCTGTGAGTTGGCAAGTCTCGAAAAGTCTTAAATCACATAAGGGAGAATTAACTTGAAGACATCCGAGATTCAATGTCACTGTGGAGCCATTAAGATCAAGCTCAGCGGAGAACCCATCGCTCAGTTCTACTGCCATTGTGATGATTGCCAAACCGTCCATGCAGCGGCTTATGTCCCAGTAGCCCTTTATCCCGCGCAAGCAATCGAAGTCATTGAGGGGGTTCCAACTGAAACCATATTACGAACTACGCCACGGATGCGCTGCCCAACTTGCGGTACATTCCTGTTTTCTGAACTAACGAACTTTGGCCTCCGAAGCCTCAGCGCATCCCTCCTGCCTCGGGAGGAGTTTAAGCCGCAGTTTCATGTTCAATGCCAGTACGCAGTCCTTCCAATCAAAGACGAATTGCCTCATTTCAAAGCGTTCCCAGCCAAGTTTGGCGGTTCCGATGAGATGGTCGATTGGTAGTCGTGCATCTCGGCTAGGTCAAAATCATGAGCATCCTCCACGGACGCCCAACATTGCATTCGAGAGGGATGCGCCAAAAGCGGCGCGCCCATCATTTGAACATTAGCCCTTCCACTGGCAGCGCTATGCCGTGACCGAAGTTATTGGAATAGACCATATCTATATCGCAGTTTCCGATCTTGAACGCTCGGAGGTTTTCTACGACCGGGTCTTGTTGGGAACTCTGGGCTTTCGCAAGAACAAGTTCACGCTGGGCGGCGATCCTCACATTCAATACTTCAACCGCCACTTTGGTTATGTCCTTCGCCCTTCACGTACCCAAGCCGCACACGATTCCTACGCGCCCGGGTTACACCACTTCTGCCTCCGCGTTGATTCGGCGGCCGAAGTCGCAGCCGTAGCTACTCAACTTCGTGGCTCTGGCATCGAGGCGTCTGAGGCAAAGCTCTATCCTGAGTACGCTTCTGACTATTGGGCAACGTTCCTCATTGACCCCGACGGCATCCGCCTTGAGGTCACAAACTACAGGCTGGAGCGCCGAGAGCGCCATGACCGTTGGTAAAAGCAGGGCTAATGAATCATTTCACCGGACGCTGCATGATAGAGCCGCGCAGCACCGGTCACTTCCAAATTGGGCATCAATGTGACGGATTACATCTTGATCCCGGCTATGCTCGCCATGATGCTCATCGGTTATATTTGCGTAAAGGTCTACAGTTCAACAGTCATCATTTGGCATTGCAGTTTGGCCAAGTTACCTGAACATTGAGAGAGACGTGCCAAAAGCGGCGCACCCTTCAATTTGAACATCTGACACCAATGCAACTGAATTTCGCTGTTCACTGACACGGCCTGCCGGTCGAAATCAGATCAACCACCGCCTCAGGGCGGTTTTTTTTGTGCCCATCAATCCCGCCCTGAGCGGGTTTTTGTTTTTGGAGAACCAAAATGAGCAAGAAGTTACGAGAAATGCAGGCCAAGAAGGCCGAACTGGTCAAATCCGCCCGCGCACTGACCGATGGCGCCGCCACCGAAGGGCGCGATCTGAGCGATGAGGAGGTCACGGCTTTTGATGGCCTGAAGGGGCGCATCGATGCGCTCAACGCCGCCATCGAACGCGAGCAGAGCCTGATTGCCGAGGAGGCGCAACTGGGTATCGAATCGGCACTCCCTTCCGTGAGCGTCACCGAGAATATGACGGCTGACCCCAAGTGGGGCTTCAAGAACTTTGGCGAATATGCGTATGCGGTGCACCAGGCAGGCTTGCCCGGTAATCCCGTGGACAATCGTCTGTCCATGCTGCGCAATGCGGCAGTGCCTGGAGTGTACGGAAACGAGAGCGCCGGCGCCGATGGAGGTTTCCTGATCCCCCCGCAGTTTGCCAAGGACATCTTCATGCTCTCGCTCGATGACGAGGCGTTCCTGCCCTTGACGGACAATATCGAGATCTCGGGTAATTCCCTGGTGCTGCCCAAGGATGAGACCACCCCCTGGGGGACAGATGGCATCACCGTGGCCTGGCAGGGGGAAGGCACGCCCGCCAACGCATCCAAGCCCAAGTTCGGCACCGCCTCGCTGCGCCTCAAGAAACTCATGGCCCTGGTGCCCATCACCGACGAACTGCTCTCCGACACCGATGCCCTGACCTCCTACACGCCCAAGAAGGTGGCCTCCCGGATGCAGTGGAAGATCAACGAGAGCATTCTCTTTGGCAACGGCTCAGGGATCCCGCAGGGGGCCTTGAGCGGGAAGGCGCTCGTCACCATCCCCAAGGACTCGGGGCAGGCCACCAATACGCTCACCCCCACCAATCTTGCCAACATGATCGCAGCCTTGCCGCCGGGGAGTTTCAAGAAGGCGGTGTGGATCGTGAACAACAGCGTGCTGCCGTCGCTCTTCACCCTCACCCTGGGCAATTACCCGATCTACCTGCCTCTGGGTGGGGGCGTGGCCGCCTTCAAGGGCTCGCCCTACGGAACCCTGTTGGGCCGCCCGGTCTATGTGTCTCAACACGCGAGCGCCTTTTCCTCCCAGGGGGATGTGCTGCTGGTGGATTTGACCTACTACCAGACCATCACCAAGGTAGGAGGAATGGAGACCGCCACCTCCATGCATCTGTACTTCGATGCCGATGCCACGGCATTTCGCACCATCTTTCGCATGGATGGCCAACCGAAGATCGCCGCCCCCATCCTGCCCGCCAAGGGCAGCGCCTCGCTCTCGCCCTTCGTGCAACTGGGCGCCCGTTGATCCCCCTCTTTCTCAAGGAATATAACTCATGGACATGAATGTCAAAGCCTCCGAATTTCTGGCCCTGTTGGGCTCCATCAACCCTTCTTCTCAGGCGGTGGGAACCTTGACCACCGGCTGGATCTCTCTGGCCAACGTGCGCACGATCCTGGCGCTGATCTCCACCGGCGCCCTGGGCGCCCTGGCCACGGTGGATGCCAATCTGCAGCAGGCGCTGGATGCCATCGGCACCGGGGCCAAAGCCATCACCGGCAAGGCCATCGCCACGATCGTGGCCGCCACGGGCAACGACACCCAGGCGCTGATCAACCTGCAGGACCATGAACTGGATGTGAACAACGGCTATCAGTTCGTGGAACTCACGCTGACCGTGGGGGTGGCCGCCAGTGAAACCGCCGGGTTTCTTCTCGGGGCTTCCGCCCGCTATGAACCGGCCTCCGCCTTCAATCAGGCGAGCGTGACCCAGATCGTCGGCTGATTCTCCATGCCCTTGCAACTGATCAGCGGCCCGGGGGTGGAGCCGGTCTCGCTGCTCGAGGCCAAGGCCCACCTGCGGGTGGATATCCCGGACGATGACGCGCTGATCACAGCGCTGATCGTTGCCGCCCGGATGCATGCAGAAACCGTGACCCGGCGGGCGCTGATCGCCCAGTCGTGGAAACTGGTGCTGGATTCCTTTCCGGGCCCCACCCTGATCGGTATTCCCTGGGGCAAACCGTTTACCTTGCCAGGTCACGCCATCATCCTGGAGAAATCCCAGGTCCGGGTGGTCACCGCCATCCAGTATCTGGACATGAGCGGGGCGATTCAGGTGATGCCGTCGGCCAATTACACCGTGGATTTGACCTCGGAGCCGTGCCGGATCACTCCGGTATTCGGGCAGATCTGGCCGATTCCGATGCCTCAGATCGGGGCGGTGGAAGTGGATTTCTCGGCGGGATACGCCGAACCCTTTGTGGCCGATGCAACCAACAGCACTATCTCGATTCAGGGTCCGTGGGTTCCGGCACAGCCCTTCATGCTCTCCAATTCAGGGGGCGCCCTCCCCTCGCCTTTGCAACCGGCCACCAACTACTGGATTGGGTCGACGCCGGTTCCGGGCTGGTTCGGTTTGTCGGCCACTCCGGGGGGACCCGCCATCACGCTGACCGATACGGGGTCAGGCACGAATCTGGTGGGGGCGGTGCCGGAGGGAATCCGCGCCTGGATCAAGATTCGGGTGGGTTCCCTGTACCAGCACCGGGAGGAGATGGCCGCCTTTGACAAGACCGGCAAGGTGATGCCTTTGCCCTTTATGAATCGACTGCTCGATCCCTATACGGTGGTGTTCTGATGGGTCTCGTCGCGGCAGGCTTTCTCGACCAGCGCATCACGATTCAGACCTTGACGGTGGTGCGTGGCGCCCTGGGAGGTCACGATGAGACCTGGTCCCCCCTGGCCACCGTCTGGGCACAGATGATGGACATGACCGGGCGCGAGATCTTTCAGGCGAAGGCCATGGGCAGTGCCGCCACAGTCCTGATCACCATTCGTTATCGGTCTGATGTTCGGGCCAGCCAGCGCATCCTGTTCACGGATGGATCCATCGCCCGGATCGAGTGGATCCGGCATGTCACGCGCAAGGAACGACTGGAACTCTACTGCTTGAGGCTCGATGACTGACATAGAGGTGAAGGGGCTCTCCGAATTGCAGAAGTTGCTGGACGAACTTCCGGCCCGGATCGAGGCCAATGTGGTGCGCGGGGGATTGCGCGCAGCCGCCAGGGTGATCCGCGATGAAGCCCGGCGCGTGACAAGGAAATTGACTGAAGCAGCCAAACCGTCCGGCGCTTCAGCGCGACAAGTGTGCTGCGCCGGTGGCAATTTGCAGCAAACACATGGCTTCCGCGCGCGCCTCGGCCAGCAGTTGATTCCAGTCATCCGGAGGGTGCCCGCTTTCCAGCATCTTTCGGAATACCCGGTAGGCGTCATCACCGCTCTCGTAGGCCCGTTTGGTGTCCTCGTCATTCACCCAGGCAAACACGATCACCTTACTCAAGGCGTGGTAGCGGAAGAACAGCCGGTACTGCTGAAAGAATTTGGCGCGGAACCAGTGTTTGTGATCCTCGCCGAGAGTGTTGCCCTGCCGGTATTCCGACCGCGTTGGATCTTGCGGAATCACCTCGAACGCCAACTTGGCAATCGCTGCCAGCCGCTTGCTGGCGTTCTTCCTGGTAAAGCCAGCCGGATCCTTCTGTTTGAGCGCCTCGACCTGTTGGATCAATGTTTCAAGTTGTGCGAGGAACAGAGGGTGGGCGAAAACCGTCCAGCCCTTGATGATCAAGGGTGCGGACTGATTTGCGCTCATTCATCGTCTGCCGACAGGGCAGCATCGAGATCGAATTCGATACCGCCAACCAGAGACTGGAGTCGTTGCACGAGGCCCGCACCCACGACCTGCAGACGCTCAGGGTGGTTGGCGATATCGTGCGCCAGGAAGCCCAGGAACTGGCCCAGTACCGGATCGTTCTCATCGGCGGTGCCGACGCGCGTCAGTACCACCTCGCCGCCGGGGCGGATGGTGTAGTGGATCTTGTCGCGCTTGCCGAGACGGAGGGCACGGCGCACGGTTTCCGGCACTGTGGTCTGGTAACGGTCGGTCAGCGTGGATTCGACTTCGAGGATGGCAGACATGATGACTCTCCAGCCAGATGGGGTATGCCTTGCATGGTAATGCAAACGCCTTACCATGTCAATGCCCCCCATCAATTCCTCACGGCAAGAAGACGCGCGATCGCGGCGGCAATGGGTTGCCCGGTGGCAGCCTCATAATAGGAAAACCCGGGCGATGGGTTGACTTCGAAGCAGACCCACTCGCCATGATGTTCGGGCCAGCCGGCGCATCCTGTTCACGGATGGATCCATCGCCCGGATCGAGTGGATCCGGCATGTCACGCGCAAGGAACGACTGGAACTCTACTGCTTGAGGCTCGATGACTGATATAGAGGTGAAGGGGCTCTCCGAATTGCAGAAGTTGCTGGACGAACTTCCGGCCCGGATCGAGGCCAATGTGGTGCGCGGAGGATTGCGCGCAGCCGCCAAGGTGATCCGCGATGAGGCCCGGCGTTTGTGCCCGGTGGGTGAGAACCTGCCCAAGGGCCATAAGTCCGGAGCGCTGCGCGACTCCATCCGGGTCTCGATGTCCTCGAAACACGGCGCCATCACGGCCAGCATCAAGGCCGGGGGCAAGAACAATGTCTACTACGCCCACATGGTGGAGTACGGCACGGCGCACCACCTGATCAAGCCCAGGAACCGCATGTCATTTTTCGGCGCGAGGTAGCCATTTCGTTTTCGGCATAAAGGAGCCACCTTGTTTTCGGCGTAATGACGCCACTTTATTTTCGGCATAAAGGAGCCACTTCTTTTTCGCCGTAATGGCGCCACCCCGGTGCTGATTTTCTGGACTCGAACTTTCCCGTAACGGCTATCCTTCCGGATTTTTTCCGGAGGAAGCCTTGAGTAAAAGGAGGTTCGAGATGTATCACTACCGACAAGTCCTGGTGCGTATGCGCCAGGGAGATTCAGACCGTGACATTGCCAAATCCCGGATCATGAGCCGCAAGAAGTTGGCCGAGGTCCGAGAACTGGCATTGGCACGTGGTTGGCTGCTTCACGCGACAGCGCTTCCGGACGATACCATGCTGGCGGAGGTATTTGCCTCGAAGAACGATCTGCCCGCCAGTTGCCAGTCCACCGTGACCCCGTGGCGCAATGAGATCGAGAAGTGGCATGCCGCTGGCATCACCGTCACCCGGATTCATCAGGTCCTGACCGAGCGGCACGGCTACACCGGCAGTTATTCCTCGGTGTATCGCATGCTGCAGCAGATTCAGTCGAGACGGGATCCGGATGTGCCGATGCGGCTCGAATTCGCACCAGGAGAAGCGGCCCAGGTCGATTTCGGTGCGGGTCCGCAGATCACGGATGTCATGAGCGGTGAGATCTTCAAGACCTGGTTCTTCGTCATGACGCTATGCTGGTCGCGTCATCAGTATGTCGAGATGGTGCGCGACCAGACGGTAGCCACCTGGTTGTTCTGCCACCGGCATGCCTTCGAGTGGTTCGGCGCCGTGCCTGCCCGGATCATCATCGACAACCCCAAATGCGCTATCACCCGTGCCTGCATCCATGAACCCGAGGTGCAACGGGCCTATGCGGAATGCGCCGAAGGCTATGGCTTCAAGATCGATCCCTGCCCGCCACGGGATCCGCAGAAGAAGGGCATCGTGGAATCCGGCGTCAAGTACGTCAAGCGCAGTTTCCTGGCATTGCGGGAATTCCGTAGCCTCGCCGACGCGAACGAGCAGGTCAAGGCATGGGTGACTCGAGAGGCGGGAAACCGCTGCCACGGCACGACCCGTGAAATGCCACTTGCCCGATTTGCCGAAGTCGAGCGCGCCATGCTCCAGTCCTTGCCGGATGTGCCGCCGGAACTGGCCGTCTGGGCGGGCGTCAAGGTGCACCGCGATGCCCATGTGCAGTTCGAGAAGAGTTTCTATTCCGTACCGTTCAGGCTGGTGGGACAGTCGCTGTGGCTCAAGGCCACCGACGCCACCGTCAAGCTCTATCGCGACCATGCACTCGTGGCGACCCACGTTCGCCAGCAGCATCCCGGCAGCCGATCCACGGTATCCGATCACCTGCCGCCGGAAGCGCAAGCCTGGCAACTTCAGGGAGTCGAATGGTGCGTCAGGGAAGCCGAGCGTATCGGCCCGTCCTGTCACGCCCTGGTGCGGGCACTGTTCGGCAACCAGGTGCTCGTCATGCTGCGGGCCGTGCAGGGCGTGCTGCGGCTGGCGAAGTCTTATGGCGATATCCGGCTCGAAGCCGCCTGCCGCCGGGCCAACCATTTCGGCACCCCGACCTATCGTGCGGTGAAGACCATCTTGCAGAAGGGACTGGATCAGCAACCTGAGCGTCCGGCCTTCGACACCCTCGCTGACACCTATACCCAGGGCGGGCGCTTCTGCCGCGACACCGAAACCCTATTCGTTCACTGAAAGGACATCCCATGAATCCGATTCCCGAAATCACCCCCATGCTGAAGCAACTGCGCCTGTCCGGCATCCTCGACTCCCTGGAAGCCAGAAACCGCGAAGCCATTGCCGGACGGCTCGCCTATACCGATTTCCTGGCCCTCTTGATCCAGGATGAAATCGCAAGACGGGAACAGAAGAAACTCTCGCTACGCCTGCGCCGCGCCAACTTCCGGGGTCACAAGACGCTCGAGGGATTCGACTTCGAGCGCTTGCCCAACCTCAACCGAGCGTTGGTTCATGACCTCGCCACAGGGCGCTTCATCGATGAGAAGGTCGCCGTATTGATTGCGGGGCCTTGCGGCACCGGCAAAAGCCATCTCGCCCAGGCGCTCGGTCATGCCGCGGCGCGTCAGGGATGGGACGTGCTGTTCACGACGCAATCCCAACTCCTTGCAAGCCTGAGAAATGCGGAAGCTGTCGGCAACTACGACCGCAAGCTGCAAAGCCTGGCCCGCCTGGACCTGCTTATCATCGACGACTACGGTCTTAAACCGCTTCGTCAGCCCGAGGACGAATTCATTCACGATCTGGTGGCCGAGCGGTATGAGCGCGCCTCGACCATCATGACCAGCAACCTGGACTTCCCGGAGTGGGGTGATGCCTTCACGGCCAACAAAATGCTTGGTGCCGCCACCCTGGATCGGTTGCGTCACGGCGCCTACCGGGTCGTCCTCGACGGGCAAAGTTATCGGACTCCAAAAGCACTGCAGGAAGGAGGTCACTCAACGGAAAAGCCGACAAAATCCGCACTTGAAAAACACCGAAAAAACGTCCAAAATTGACCCCAGTTCGAGCCCGGAAATCAGCACTTCCAGGTGGCGTCATTACGCCGAAAAACCCTGGCTCCTTTACGGCGAAAAGTGACACCGCAAGAGCCTGTTTATCGCGGGGCTGTTCAAGGAGGTCATCGATCACCCCGGAGCCCAGAAAAAACCCTTCATGCGCCCGGCGCTGGATTCCAAGGTGGATGAAGCCATCCGCACCTTTGCCGAGTATGTCAGAAACCGACTGGATGCCGAGGTCGCCAAATGAAAGCCGAAACAGCGCTGTATGCCCTGCTCGATGCCTCGAGTGAATTGGAAACATTAGTTTCCAGCAGAATCTATCTGGATACCCGGCCCGAGGCCGATCCCTTGCCTGCCGTGGTGTACGAACTGGTGAGCGACAAACAGGACAACACCCGGGTGGGGGAGTTTGAAACCGCCAAGGCACGACTCCAGGTCAACTGCCTGGGGCAGGTGGCGGAAGACGCCGCCAATGTGAGGGAGGCTGTGAAGATCGCCTGCCACAACCAGTCGGGCACCTTTGGCGGGGTGACGGTGCTGGCTTGTATTCAGTCGGGCTCCGGCACCGATTCCTACGATGAACTGGTCAACATTTATGTGAAGCCCATGGACTTCATGGTGCATTACCTGCGCTGAACAGGGCTCAACCCGCCAGTTTGGCGCTTGCCAGACGGTTCAGACTAATGCCTTGCTCGGCAGCCTGTAGCGCCAGGGCACGGTGCACTTCGGGTGGAATGCGCACACGAAATTCACCGCTGTAGCGTTTCTCGGCAAGAGGAGGCGGAACCTCTTCGCCGTTGGATCGCATATCCTCGACTGTACCCGCTACAAGTTGGCGGATGCCCTTGAGGGCGGCTTCAGGGGTTTTAGCAAGCCAGGATAAGGATGGAAATTCAGCGCACAGTCCAACCGACTCCTGATCTTCGGGAGACCAGGTGACGCGGTATGTGTAGTGATCAGCGCTCATGGCGTAAACCCTCCAGTTTCTCTATCGCAAGCAGCACCTGGCGCACCTGGTAGGCCTTGGCCTTGCCTTTGTCGTCCTGGATGTTGATCCGCGGATCTCCGACCCAGGGCGTTTTGAAAATCGCGTGGCTGGTGCCTGATTGGCGCGGCTTGCCGAAATATTCCTCGCAGACCTTTTTGAGATCTCCAAACCGGACGTTGGCAGGTTCGCGCCGCATTTGGTTGAGGATCTTTGGGGAAGCCGTCATGGATGAATGGTATCAGTATTGACACCACATATCAAGCCGGATCATCAACCCAGGTAACACAGAAACAATCCCCCCTCGAGGCCGCGCAAGCGGTCTTTTTTTATGGAGAACCCCCAATGATCAACTTTGGTTCCGGATACCTTTATGGGATCAGCACCGCCACGAACTCGACCCCGCGCAAATTCGGCACCCTGCAGGATGTCACCTTCGATTTCACCTTCACCACCAAGGAACTCTACGGACAGCAGAGCTTTGCGGTGGATGTGCGCCGGGGAGAAGGCAAGTTCACCGGTAAAGCCAAATTCGCCAACCTCAGCGGCGGATTGGTGAACGACATCTTCTTTGGCCAGAATGCCACACCTGGGCTGATTCTCTCCGCCATCGGGGAATCGGGTGCCGTTCCGGCGGCAACCCCCTACACCGTGACGGTGGTCAATGCCGCCGCCATCGACACCGACCTGGGCGTGGTCTACGCCACCACCGGGCTGCCCTTCACCAAGGTGATTTCCAATCCCGCCACCGGGCAGTATGCCGAGGCCAACGGGGTCTATACCTTCTCGGCCGGAGATGCGGGAATTCCAGTGCTGGTCGATTATCTCTACACCACGGCCACCGGGGGCACGCGCATTGCCCTCACCAACCAGATCATGGGCACCACCCCCACCTTCATGGCCATCTTCACGGCTCATGTGGGACCCAAGGTGGCAACCCTGAAACTCAACCAGTGCACCTCCACCAAACTCTCCTTTGCCACCAAACTCGAGGACTACGCGATCCCAGAGATGGACTTCAGCATCATGGTGGATTCTTCCAACACCCTGGGTTGGATCTCTTTTGCAGACTGAGGTGAATCATGATCGATGGTACAGAAATCAAACTGGGCGACGTTTCCTTCCTCTGCCCGCCCGCGCCCTTTGCCTGCGTGCGCAAGTACGAGGACATTTTTACCGGCAAATCAGAGGCGAGCCTGAACCAGATGGCCGACATCCTGTTCACCTCGCTGCGGCGCAATTATCCGGAGTTGAAGCAGGAGGAGTTCGAGTTCCAGAACCTGGACATCGCCAACTTCCGTGAGGCGTTTCGGGTCTGTCTCTCGGTCAATCAGCCCCAGGAGACTGAACCGGGGGAAGCAGTTCCGGGGAAGCCATAGCGTGGGACGAGATTTACTGCCAGATCATCGACCGCACCGGCTGGAACTGGGAGTACATCGATCATTCCATGGACATTCCCCGGCTATATGCGCTGAGGCGCTACTGGGCCCAGCACCCGCCCCTGCGCGAGATGGTGCAGGCCTATCTGGGGATCAAACCCGAAGTGATCAAGATCGAACCAAAATCAGTAACCCAACAATCCACCCCATCCAGTTCCAACAAACCCGGCACTGCGGGCTCCCAAAACACTGAAGCGGACATGAAAGCCTTCATCGAGATGTTTCAGGCGGCGGGTGGGCGGCGAGGATAACCATGGCATCCAAAATCGGATCGCTCGAGATCGACATCAAGGCCAACATTGCCCGCCTGTCGCAGGACATGCAGGCGGCGCGCAATGAGGTCCAGAAATCCACCCGGGGAATTCAGGGTCATGTCGCGGAAATGCAGAAGAATATCCGCGAGCACATGGAGGGCGTCAAAAAGTCCCTCGAGGTCTTCAAGGTCCTGACCGAACTGGGCGGAATCACGGAGATCGGGGCCAAACTGCTGGAACTGGGCAAATCGGCCGCCGAGTATGGCGATGAGATCGAGCATGCCTCGCAGAAGACCGGAATTTCCACAGAAGCGCTGCAGGGCCTCAAATACGCTGCCGGACAGAGCGATGTATCGTTCACCCAACTGCAGCAGGGCTTATTCCGGCTCTCGCGGGCCATGGCCTCCGTGGGACAAGGCAACAAACAGGTGGCCGGGGCCTTTCAGAGTGTCGGCCTGAGCGCGGCCTCCCTCAAGAACATGCGTATCGAGGATGTGCTCGCGCGGGTGAGTGACGCCTTCGCCAAAAGCCGGGATGGAGCCGCCAAGACGGCGGTTGCGATGCAACTCTTTGGACGCGCCGGGACAGACCTGATCCCCTTCCTCGACCAAGGCTCGCAGAACATCGATGCCATGACGAAGAAAGCGCAGCAATTGGGACTGGTGCTGGGTGATCAGGCAATCGCCAAGGATGCCGAGTTCAACGAGAGCCTCAAGCAGTTGGGAGCCCAACTCAAGATGGCGGCGGTGGGATTCGGTTCTGACTTGACCCCGGCGATCCAGGGGCTGACGGGGGCCCTATCCGACAGCTTAAAACCCGGTGGCCTGCTGTCGGACACCTTGAAGGCCCTGGCCGATGCCGTCAAATATCTGGTGCTGGGGCTGGAATTGGCCTGGCAGTCGCTCGAAGTGGTCACCGCCGCCATGGCAGGCGCCATCGTGACGGTGGCCGGGGTGATCAATTCGGCCCTGCATCTCGACTGGAGTGGCATCAAGGCCGCCTGGGATCGGGGGCTCACCGAAACCAGACTGGCGGTGGACCAGCAGGTGGGCTCCATGATGCACACGATTCTCGCCTTCAAGGGAGAACTCTCGTCAGTTGGGGAATCTTCCGGCAATAAATCATCACCCCTGGGCCAGATGGCCCTGCCCGGAGTCGCCCATTCGGCCCACGGCTCCCATGGTCAGATGAGCGAGTGGCGTGCTGAACTCACCCAGAAGCAGGATCTGGAGGGGGCTTATCACGATCTCTCCAGACAGGAGGAACTCGCGTTCTGGCAACAGAAACTTGCCCTGGCCAAAAAAGGCTCGGCAGATTACAACGCGGTGCTGCATCAGGTGGTGAATCTGCAACGCCAGATCTATCGGGCGCAGGTGGCCGCTGCCCAGAAGGCCAGTCAGGAAGCGTTGTCGCTCAAGTTGCAGCAACTCAACAGTGAGGCCAATCTCGAGCGCAACCACCTCAAAACGGTGACCCAGGGCAATCAGTTCCTGCTTCAAATCGGCAAAATCACCCAGGATCAGAAGTTGGCGCGAGATCAGGAGGTGGCGGCTTGGGAATATGCGATTTCTCTGGATCTGCTCGGAAAAAAACTGGAACTTTACAAAACCGACGCCAAGGAACGGGCCAAGATCGATGACCAGATCGTCAAACTCAATGCCGATCGGGAGGCTCAACTGACCCGCGCCACCCAGACGGCGGTGCTGGATAACCAGAAGTCTTACCAGCAGATGTTCGCCCCCCTGACTTCGGCCTTTGATACCTCCATCAAGGGGGTCATCATGGGGACCCAGACCTGGCAGCAGGCGTGGCAGCGCAGCCTCACCTCCATCCTCTCCTCGTTCATCGATACCGGCATCAAGATGGTCAGCACCTGGGCCTCGCAGCAACTCGCCATGACCCTGGCCACCACCACCCAGAACGAGGTGCGCATGGCCTCCAGCCAGATGGCCAGCACCGCCAGTCTGTCCACCAGCGCGCTCACCATCGTCAAATCCATCATGAACAGCGCCTCCGAAACCTTCGCCGGGATCTTCGGGTTTCTGGCGCCCACCATGGGGCCCTATGCGGCAGCGCCGGCGGCGGTGGGCATGGGGACCGTGGCGGCAGTCGCCGGATCGGTGGCCTCGAGCGCCGGCGGGGAGTGGAACGTTCCCGTGGACCGGCTCCAGTTCGTGCACCGCAACGAGACCATTCTGCCGGCAGGGATTGCGGGGGGACTGCGCTCCATGGTGGAAAAGGGCGGGAGCAATTCCACCACCCATGTGCACATTCACGCCACCGACGCCCAGAGCGTGGAGCGTCTGTTCAGGAACAATGGCGCGGCCATCGCCGGGGCGCTCAAATCCCACCTCAGAAACTTCGGGGGGTAGCAACCATGCAGGAGCGCCGTGCCAGCCCCCTCTCTGAAGAGATGCGGGAACTCCTGGTGGCCGCCATTACGGAGGCGGTTCGGGCAGAACTCTCGAGTTTCAGCCTCCCTCTCGAGGTGCACCGCGACCATCACGAATATCTCAAGAGGGAATTGAAAAACCATGCCCTGCGCCAGCAGCGCAACGAGCGCATCAAGACCAGCGTGCTGGGCTGGCTCGTGATCACCGTATTGGGCGGCATCGGCACAGCCGCCTATCAACTCTTCACCACCCTCAAGGAGCACTGGAAATGAGCCCGGAAGATTTTATCAACACGATCAAGGGAGCCGCCCTGGCCTGCCAGAAGGAAGACGGGATTCCCGCGAGTTTTACGATTGCGCAGGCGGCGCTGGAATCCGCCTGGGGGGAATCCCTCTTGACCCGCTCGGCCAACAACCTGTTCGGCATCAAGGCCGATGCCGGCTGGACGGGAGCGCGCTACCGGATTGCCACCACCGAATATGTGGCAGGAGTAGCCACTTCCGTGGAAGCCTGGTTTCGCCAATACGCCAACTGGCAGGAGTCGATCCTGGATCACGTCCGGTTTCTCAAGGGAGCGCGCTATGCGGGGGCCTTCAAGACGGGCAGTGGCGTCACATTCGGTTACGCCATCGCTCAGGCGGGCTATGCCACGGATCCCAACTACGGCGCCAAGATCGCCCGGGTGATCCATACCCATGGGCTGGAGAGCCTCGATGCCATTCCTGTTCCCCCGATCATTTCCACCCCCACCCAGGAGAATTCCATGCAAAAACTGTTCGCGCTGTGGAGCGTATTCAAGGTCGGCCAATCGGTCGCCAACCCCACCCTCTGGAAAACCGGCGCCATCACGGTGTCGTTGCTCGCCCCGGTATTACTGAAACTGGGCGAAGTCTTCCAGACCTTCGGCATCGGCCTCACGGTCACGAACGAGCAGGCGGCCATGTTGGCCGGTGGAGTGGTCGCCTTCACCAACATCGTGGTGCATCTGGTCGCCAACAAGGACATGGGGCTGAAGTAGTCGTACAAGGGAACGCGCTGCCCTTACTTCTCAGCGCGACATGAAATATTTCAGGAGAAACAAAATGAGTCTGATCGATACTTTGGAAAGTGATGCCAAATCCGCCCTGGATTCCTTGAAAACCGATTTTGCGGTATTCGAGAGCTGGCTGTCGCAAAACCCCATCGGGGCCCAGATCGTGGCCGAATTCAAGGCGGCGGCAGCCGAACTCAATACGGTGGCGGTAACGGATCTCGAGAATGCCGTGAAGCAGGTCGGGATTGCGGTCTTGAAGACCACGGCGGCGGGCAGTGGCTCGGGAGCCGCCATCACGGCGGGCATCGATGCGGCCCGCGCGGCCTTCACCACCCTGGGCCGTGCCATTTCGGAAAAAACCATCGCCACTCTGGCCACCACTGTGGTCAATGGCGTGAATACCATCAAAACCGCCTAATTCCTTGCAGAAGGCAACCCTTGCGGGGGAGCAATCCCTTGCAGGGGGGGGCGATCCCTTGCATCCTTCCATTTCACCACGAGTAAAACATGGCGCTCATTCTCTGGGATGGTTTCGACAAATACGGCCAGGCCTCCGATGTCAACTATGACGGCTGGGCGGGGGGTGGCAGCGGCAACAATACGGCGCTGGCGCCCGGTCGCTTCGGGCTGCCCGGCAAAGCCTACTTTTTGGGTCAATATGGCTCCCCATTGACCCGGAATCTGCCGGGGAATTACACGACCTTCTATATGGGAATCGCCGTCAACGGCGCATTCCAGATCGTATTCAACGATGTGAACACCAACCAGTTCTGGGTGTATGCGGTCAATTCGGTGGTTCAGGTGGGCCGCAGCGCCCCCACCAACAACCTGCTGGCTCAGTCCCTGGCGGGCGTCATGCCCAGCGCCGGGTGGTATTTCCTGGAAATCGGCGGCACGGTAGGCGCCGCAGGTCAGTTGACAGTACGCATCAACGGCAATGTGGTGCTCAATGTCTCTGGGCTCAATATCCAGACGAGTGCCAATGCCAGCATCAACAACATCCAGTTCAATGGAACCATGCTGGTCGATGACTTTTACTTCTGCGATAACACCGCGGGTCCGGGGGCTTATCCCTGCAATACCTTTCTGGGCGACAAGCGCACCCGCACGGTCTATCCCTCTGCCAATGTGAGCACGGCCTTCACGCCCAGCAACCCCGTCACAGCGGGGCAACTGGCCATGGGGAATGGGGGCAACTGGCAGACGCTCTCTGCCAACAACCTGATTCTGACGCTACCCGACAACCCGAGCACCAATCTTCCTGGGGTCAACCCCGGAAACATGGATGATCCAATGACGGGGGTGGCTCCGCGCATGGCGCATGATTGCACCATTACGGCGTTGACCCTGTATGCCCAGACCAATTATCCCGCCCTCAAAATTCGACCGGTCATCGCCCCGGTCAATCCGCTCAATGGCATGCCCACGAGCATCCTTTATGTGGGTGATGAGAAGATCGGGCTCGTCACCGGACAGAACACCCTCACCTTCTCGGCGGTCACGGCATCCGTCACCAAGGACACCACCTACGCCCTGGGGTTCATCACCGACACCGGTTTTGCCTTTGACACCTTCAGCGTCTACGCCTATGCCAATCCTCTGGCCGCCGTCTATCCGCTGACCTATGCCTCCCCTCCCACCATTCCAGGACCTTTGCCCCCAGGTCCTGCCATCACCAGTGGCAAACTCAACATCGGCTACACCTACACCCTCACCAACTATGCCGCCGTGTCCGAGGACGGGCTGGATGGGGATCAGACCTACAACAGCAGCGCGACCATTGGCGCCGTGGATCTCTTCAGCACAGTGGCCGGATTGCCCCCAGGAGCCACGGTGTACGGGGTGCGCGTGGTGGGCGCCTATCGCAAGGATGATGCCGGAACCCGCCAGATCGCCAATCTGGTCAAAACCGGCACGGTTCAATCGGCAGGTGCGACCCAGAATGTGGGGACCAGTTACCAGTACCTCTCGGATGCGTTTGCGGTGAATCCGGCGACCGGGGCCAGTTGGGTGACCAGCGATGTGAATGCCCTCGAGATCGGCTACGAAGTCATCAGTTGAACCATGGCCAACCGCATCACCCAACTGGCCACCGAGGTACTGGCAGCCGGGATCCCGGCTGTCCGCATCAGCACTCTCGCGGCTGAAGTTCTTGCCGACGACAACCCCGCCGCCACCCTCAGTCAATTACTGGCCGAAATCCTGGCTGATGATGACCCCCGGATTCGGACCTCCCAATTCTCGGTGGAAATTCTCTACGAGTTTGTACGCGCCCGGGTGTCCCAGGTGGCCGGTGAAATCCTGGCGGATGACAACCCCCATGCCAACGTCTCTCAAATCGTCTTTGAAATCCTCTATGACTACCCCCTGCCGCCCTTTGCGGAGTTCACCATGAGCAACCTGATCTTCCCGACGCTTCCTGGCCTGCAGTGGAACATTGTGAAGTCGCCCCAGTTCCACACCACCATCGTCAAGCATACCTCGGGGCGCGAAACCCGGGTGTCCAACACTGCCTATCCCCTGTGGAAATGGGAAATGTCCTACGAGTTGCTGCGCGAGACCCAGGGATTCGCAGAATTGCAGGTCTTGTGCGGGTTCTTTCTGGCGCGCACAGGCAGTTTCGATACCTTCCTGTTTGCCGATCCGGCAGAGCCCAACACGGTATCAGGCTATGCCCTTGGCGTAGGCGATGGATTCACCACCGAATATCCCCTCACCAAATCCTACGGCGGGTTCATCGAGCCGGTGGGGTATGTGGATGCCGGATCCCTGCAGGTGTTCGTGGGTGGGGTTCAGGTCTATTCCCCCTCCACATGGAATCTGATCACCCCCAACACGCTGAGTTTCCCGGCACCCCCAGCCAAAGGGTCTGTGGTGAGCGCCAGTTACACCTGGTACTACCGGGTGCGCTTTGGCGAGGATGTCCAGGACTACAACAATTTTATGTACCAACTCTGGGAACTCAAGAAACTCACCCTGGAGATGGTGAAGCCGTAACTTTGCAGGGTGGAAAATGCGTGTATCGCGCCATCCTCGATCAAGTGTCAAATTCAGCGACAACCCGCATGGGGCTACCACCCACTGCCCCCCTGAATAGGGCGAATTACCCGAAGTGCCGATGCCGCCGCAGCCCGGCCATAAACCCCATCAACCCGATGCCGAACAGGAGCCAGGTAGAAGGTTCAGGAACAGCAGCCAAAGGTGTTCCACTGTAGGTCGCTCCGCTTGCCGAAGTAAAGGTGATTCCCGGAGGAGCAAGGACTGTGATGCTCGGATCAAGATATGTGGAACTAATAGATTTTGTTTGAGTAGAAGCTGTGTTGGCAATCCCACCGATTTCTGCAGTAAAGTCCACTGTAGGTGAGAGAATATTTACATAGGTAGTCATGAATATTTTCCCCGACCCAATACCAGAATTGGCGAAGAATTGGTCAGTACATGCCGGGCAAGAAAACGTGCCTCGATATCCAGGAAGTATGCTTGCACCAACGGAAGAATAATCAAGAGAATTACTTTGTTGTACTCCATAATTAAAATTCAAATCAATAGTTATCTTTTCCATCAGGTGATAATCAGAGGGTAAATTATGAAATGTAAGCGTATCAAACAGATATGCCTGAGCGCTGGCAGACGACCCCTCATAAAATGGTTTAGAAACCCCGTTGATGTAGTAAAGTGAACCTGACTTTGAAGAAGCGGAAAGATCTAATGCATTATTGATAATATTGGCAGAGGCGGTTGCACTTGAATTTGAAGTATTTGCAGTGCCATAAAGTTGTGTTATCCCATTCGGAGAACTAGCACTAGACCCAAAAAAACCACTGGTTGAATTATTTATAGTTGTTGAGCCATCTGTGTTGTCTTGAGAAGCCTGATCAAAATATCCCGTTCCAAACATGGGTGTCGCAAAGGCTTCTTCCTGTGACAGGATCGTCATACTCACGAAGACCAGACCAACGACCAAGGAATTCCTTTTTATCTTCATTGGAACCACCCTCTGAAAAAATTGTTTTTTGAGAATTTGTATTTTCATCATGTACACCAGAAAAGGTCATCGGTTTTCCCGGTATTTACCCATTCCTCTTGCGGGGAATGTTTTTCTGAATGAAAAGCATAAATCACGCCACTTAATGCATATTGAAATATAATTCAACAATTACAATTGGTTATAATGCCGGAACGGAACGGAACGGAACGGAACGGAACGGAACGGAACGGAACGGAACGGAACGGAACGGAACGGAACGGAACGGAACGGAACGGAACGGAACGGAACGGAACGGAACGGAACGGAAAAGTGTAAAAATTTCCGACACCCCACAAACTTCCTGGTACGCGAATATTGCTGCCGGGCTACCAGCCGGCCCCCTCACCTGCCGTCTGGAATCTGATCACGCCCAACACGCTGAGTTTCCCGGCGCCCCCACTCAAAGGATCTGTGGTGAGCGCCAGTTACACTTGGTACTACCGGGTACGCTTTGGCGAGGATGTCCAGGACTACAACAATTTTATGTACCAACTCTGGGAGTTGAAAAAACTCACCCTGGAGATGGTGAAGCCTTGAACTTTAAAAGATTGGAACGACCCGAATGATCAGGCAGTCATAAATCCCGGCAAACGGGAGGCTTTCGTATCGAAGGTGACTGTGGCCCTACATCCTGAGCGTCTGTTTTTTGCACCAATGAAGCAATCCGCAAAATCGGCCTGGGACTCCCTCCAGGTGAAAAGGGCTTCTTCGATGACAGGTTCATCCTCAAATTGAATGTCCATTGCATCCAACATGCCTGAAACGATCTCAATGAACTGAGTTTTTGGCACGCCATATCGGCTTCGCAAAACCCACTCTGTTTCCAGCAATACCAACTGATTGACGAACACCCGACGCCCCGATGCGAGTTCACGGGCGATCAATTTATGTGCTTTCTCGAACTGTGCCTCGTCATCCCGTACCAGAAATCGAACGAGGACATTGGTATCCAGGCCCAGCATCAGCGCGACAGGTGCTCGATGGGGACGGCTTTTCGACCTTTTTTGTATAGCTTTCCGGCCAATTGGGTGATGCTCCCGGCTTTGACACGCAGTACCACGGTGCCATCAGGCATCAAGGTAAAAGTCATGCGATCGCCCGGCTTCATGCCGAGACTGTCCCGAATTTCCTTCGGAATGGTCGTTTGACCTTTGCTGGTCAGTGTGGCATCGGCTGCCATAGTGGCTCTCCTTTATTTCCTTACGTTTCCCATTTTAGTAATGGATCAGAAAAAAGGCAATTGTACTGATCCGGTATTTTATAAATGTTCAAGAACATTTTCATTACCTGCTGCCATTCCAGCAGTCGATTCCCCCGTAACCACTCAAGGAGAACACTCTCATGGCTGGTAAAACCACCACCTGGGCCAACGATCTGCTGAAACTCGTGTTCCAGTCAACTCCCGTCGCCAACCTCGCAGACAATGCCGCGACCTCTCCGCTGACCAACCTCTACATCAGCCTGCACACGGCGGATCCTGGGGTTGCAGGAGCCCAGAACACCAGTGAAGCAGCCTATACCGGCTATGCCCGAGTGGCAGTGGCGCGTTCTGCGGTGGGCTGGACCGTGACCGGCAACAGCGTCAGCCCTGCCGCCACCATCGTTTTTCCTGCGGCCACTGCCGGATCGGAGACGGAAACCTTTTGGGGCATCGGGGTGGCTGCCACCGGAGCGGGCACCCTGCTCTACTCGGGTTCCATCACGCCCGGCATCGCAGTGTCCAACGGAGTGACGCCGGAATTGACCACCTCCTCCACCGCCACGGAGTCCTGATCATGACCACCACCGTCAATCTGTATCAGAGCACCGATGCCTCGGCTCCGGTACTCACCGGGACAGCAGGTTCTCTCGTGGCCTTGCTGGATGCGTGCCTCGTGAACGGGTACGGGACCAAAGCCGGAGCCGGTTGGACCATCGCTTATACCGGCACGAATCAGCGCGTCTACAAGATGTCGCCCACTCTGGGCACCGGCAATTCGCTCTTCGTCGATGATTCCGCCACGGTGTCAGGGTCCACGCCGGAAGAGGCCTATCTCACCGGGTTTGAAGCGCCTACGGGATTGGGCACGGGCACCGGCCAGTTTCCCACCAGCGCCCAGTGCGCCCTGGGGATTGGTGCTGTGACCTGCCGCAAAAGCATGACGGCCGACACCACCCCCCGTCCCTGGACCCTGGTGGCGGATCAAACCTGCTTTTACCTCTTCACCGTCAGCGGAGACTACCTCAACCCCTTTGGACCCATGGCCATTACTTTTGGCGATATCTTCTCGTTCAAATCCAGTGACGCGTATCGCACCCTTCTGATCGGGCGCAACGTCCAGAATAACGGCAACAACGCCTTCGAGAACTTTGGGGGCTTGCCGCAAAACCCCGGGCCCTGGCTTCTTGGAGGATCTTCCATGGCAGGACACTACATGGATCGCAACTGGACAGGTGTGGGTGGCTCCGTGCCAGTGTCCAAATTCACCCTGAACTTCGCCAACAACGGTGGGGCGGTAGTGAATTCTGGCGTGGGGTCAGGTTCCTCCATGTATCTCAACGGCAACAGCCAATCTTCCATCGGGGGTGGAATCACGACGGCGGGAGGACTGCAGATGAATTACCCCAACGGGCCTGACGGCGGCCTCTACCTGAGCCCCATCTGGATCGGACACAATGGCTCGATTAGAGGCTATTTGAAGGGCCTGTGGGCGCCGCTGCACAACACGCCGCTCAATCACCACGACACCTTTGCAGGCACCGGAAACCTCGCCGGCAAGAGTTTCCTCGCCCAAAACATCCTGGGCGGGACCAACAACAACTGGTGGACAGGACAAGTGATGGTGGAGACTTCCTCCACCTGGAGTTGAGCCATGGCGCTGACTATGGTTCAAAGCGCCTTTGCGCGCAACAATGGCAGTCCCACAACGGCCACGCTCGCTGCTGCCCCCACTCTGGGCAATCAGATTCTTGTGATCTATGTCGGGCGCAATGCCGGGCTGAGTGTATCGCCCGCACTGGCGCTGGCTGAAATCGACCAGGGGAATTTCAACAGTTACCAGGGCACCCAATGCTGGGTTAGCCCCGTCACAGCGGGAATGGGTGCAACCTTCACGGTTACCGGCATGAGTGATTGGGGCAACATCGCCGTATTCGAGATCGGCGGAGCCGCTTCCAATCTCAATGTGCTGGCCAATGCCTGCGTGGGGACGGGTACTACCGTCACCACCTTCCCCCTGACCGCCAACGCGGATCCCAATGGCCTGAATCTGCTGGCGCTGGCCTGGGATAACGGGGTGGGTGTTTCCACCGTCCCCACCGGCTGGACCCTGCTCTCTCCATCCACTTGGCAGAACACCGGCAATTATCACGACGGCGCAATCTTCGAGATCCCCAACACTACTGCCGGGGTCCAATCCATCCCCTTCAACGGGAGCATGGATTCCCAGGGGGCGGTGATGCTGAACGTCCAACTCTGGACGCCTGCCGGGGCCCCCAGTATCGGCAAGACGCTGTGGGATGCCAACAATCGCGGCGCGGTGGGGTTCTCGGACGGAAGTCTGATCCTCGGCGGTGGCCTGGTAGCCTTCACCTATGCAGGCACCGGCAACATCCGGGCCAACCGACAACTGACCAGCGCGCTCTCCTATTGGGAAGTCACGGTCAGCCAACTCCCCTCCTCCGTCTCCCTTGGGATTTGCACCGGCGGATTCAATATCACAGGGACCACCCTGCTCGGAGCGGACAGCAACGGCATCGGTTTCGAGCAAAATGGCAGTGTTCTGCTCAACAATGCAATTGTGGCGACCTTACAGCCCTATGTGCAAGGCAACGTGGTGCAGATCGCCGTGGATCTTGAGAACCGGCTCATCTGGTTCAATGTGAACGGCGGAAACTGGAACAACAGTGCCGCCAACAATCCGGCAACCGGGGTGGGTGGCATCAGTTTGTCGGGGATAGCGGCTTTCAGCAGTCTGTACCCCGCCTTCGGCGCGCAGGTGGTTTCCTCTGACCCCACCGTGGTGGCCAACTTTACGGGACCCTTTGCTTATACGCCTCCTGCCGGATTTGTGAGCGTGGATCTCACCACCGTGGGCTCGACCGTCAACCTGGGGCAGTTCGTCAGCGACGCGATGAGTGCAGGCGCCAACGGCCCCAGTCAATATGCACCCTTCGGAAATGGTCAGTTGGGAGGCAGTGGTCACATCTCTGGCGCCGTTCAGAACAATGGAGTCGCTGCTGCCAAAATCATCCGGCTCTATGACGAATCCTCGGGCTGGCTGTTGGGAGCGGCGGTTTCCGACCCCGCCACCGGGGCATATTCGATTTCCGGGATGGGGCGCACCCAGGTCTATGCCGTCGCTTTTGATACGCCCAATGACAATGCGCTTATTCTCGACAACCTGACCCCGGTGTAGCGATGTCCTATACGCCTGCACCCGGAAATGCCGCCAACTTCGATTTTACGGTCGGCGGCTATGTGCCACCGGCTGGAAATGGATCCTCGTTCCAGTTCTCCACGGGTTCCTCTGGCACCGGTGCTGTTCTTGGCAAAGCGGTCGTTGCCGGCGTCAGTGCTGACTTCACCCGCTCCCAAGGGAGCATTGCCGGTCAATCCGCCCTCAGTGGGATCAGCGTTGCGGGCTCGCACGGCATGATCACTGGACGGGTGACTCTGACCGGTGTTGGGGTAGAGGCAAGATCAGCCACCGCCACCATTCTGGCCAACGCCGTCCTGACCGGTGTGGGTCACGCCCTTGGAGCATCGGCTGGATCTGCGGTAGGCCATGCCACCTTGAGCGGGGTCAGCCAGACGGGTTTCCACGGCAGCATCGCAGGGCAGGCGCAACTCTCCGGAGTGGGATTGGCCCGGCGGTTCGTGACAGGTGCCGGGGGAGTACATGGCAAAACCCTGCTCTGCGGGTTTGGCCTGGGCGCCAATGCCCTCAAAGTCTTGCTCGCCACCCGACAATTCGTGATGGCGGATCTCTTCACCATCACCCTGGCACGCACCGGACAAAACCTTCGCTTCACCGACGCCGATCGCCCCGTGTGGTGGAACAACACCTTCTACGATCCCTACTCGATCGCCATCGATGGGCTGCAATTCAAGAAGTCCGTGGGCCTGTCGGTGGATGAACAAACCATCACTCTGAGTGCCACGCGCGATAGGCTGATCAACAATCGGCCCTGGTTCGACGAAATCGCCAATGGCCTGCTGGATCATGCCGAAATTCGCCGGGAACGGGTCTTTGCCCCGGACTGGAACTCCCCTCCGGTGGGCTCAGTCATCCTGTTCGATGGCATCGTCTCCACCATCGATTCGCTCACCGCGACCCAGTGCCAGCTCAAGGTCAAGAGTTACCTCAGCCTGCTCAATCAGCCCATGCCCCGCAACAGTTGGCAAACCTCCTGCCTGCACACCCTCTTCGATGCGGGATGCAAACTCTCCAAAGCCGCCTATCAGGTGGTCGGGGTGGTTGGGGCCGGATCCACAGTGAACACCCTCAACTGGGGCGGGGCCACCTCGGGAGTTTACTGGCAGGGCATGATCTCGTTCACCTCAGGGCCCAATATGGGGCTCTCGCGCACCATCAAACTGGCCACCGGTTCGCAACTGATGCTCCATCTGCCCTTGCCCTGGATGCCGGTTGCCGGAGATTTGTTCTTTGCCTACCCCGGCTGTGACAAGACTTATTTGACCTGTCAGAACCGGTTTAACAATACCGCCAACAATCGTTCGTATCCTTACATTCCCTCTGCCACCCTTTCAATATGACCCCAGAGCAAAGACAAGCCGTTGTGGTTGAAGCCAGGAGCTGGGTCGCCACTCCCTATCACCATGGAGCCGACATCAAAAATCACGGGGTGGACTGCGCCATGTTTCTGGCCCGTGTTTATGCCGCCGCCGGGGTGGTTCCCTTCATCGATCCCCGGCCCTATCCGGTGGACTGGCATCTGCACCGTTCAGAGGAACGCTACCTCGAGACCATTGCACCCTATGCCCAGGAAATTTTTACGCCTCCCGAGCCGGGTGATTTCCTGCTGTTTCGCTATGGCCGCACCTTCAGCCATTCGGCCATCGTGATTCGCGCCCCTGCCGTGATTCACGCCCACGCCCAGGAGCGCGCCGTGGTGTGGGGGGATTTGACCCTCTCTCCCCTCAAAGACCGGCCCTTCCGGGTCTTTACCGTAAAGGTGTAACTCATGGGAGGAATACTCGGTCATCCGGCGGCGGGAAACAACGCGCAGCCCAATTACACCCAGCTCAATGTTCAGACCTCGGCGACAGGTCTTCCCATCCCAATTATTTACGGGGTTCAGAAAGTCAGCGGCAATCTGCTCTGGTATGGGGATTTCTCCAAAAACCCGGTGGGCGGCAAAGGAGGCGGCAAGGGGGGCGGGAAAGGCAGCGGACAATCCACCTATTCGGCTTCCGTCATCGTGGGCCTCGGCGAAGGGGTGGTGACCCCGGCGGTAGCCAGCGTGATCTTCACGACCTACGGCATCCAGTCCAGTGGCGTGAACAGCGCCCTCTACACCGATCTGGTGTCAGTCTACGGCGCGGCAACCGTTTACGGCACCACCCCTTCCAGCGCCGGATCGGGGACGGTCTGGGTCAACAAGGGCATGACCACTCTCGCGAACCTCGGCGCAGCACTTCTCAGCGGAGCATCGGGTCAGGCTCCCTGGGGTTATCTCGCATCGATCCATCCCGATCAGGCGCTCCCCTATCCCGACACAGCGTATATGGCCATCGCCAACCTGAACCTCGGTTACTCCCCGGATCTGCCGGTGATGTGGCTCGAGTGTTTCGGGAATCTCAACAGCACCTGCACCGCCGGCACCCCGGATGCGGACCCCGCCCAGGTGATCTATGACTTTTTGACCAACCCCACCTATGGCGCCGGGTTCCCGAAATCGAAGATCGATCTCGCCACGCTGGTGCTGGCTCAGAACAGTTACCAGAAATACGTGGGGGCCATGGGGATTGGCTTCAGCGTTTTCATGAACCAGCGCAGGCCCGCCATCGATTCCCTCAAGGAATGGTTGCAAGTCACCAACACGGCGGCCTTCTGGGCCGATGGGGTGCTCAAATTCATTCCCTATGGAGATGTGACCTTCTCGGGCTATGGGGTCACCTATACCGCCGACACCGGGATCAAGGCGTTTCTGACAGATGACGACTTCGCGGAGGGAAGTCACGGGGATTACCTCAAGATCAGTCGTTCCGATCCGCTCGACGCCTTCAATGACTGGAAGATCGAGATCAAGGATCGCTCCTATGACTACAACGCCAACACCATCGAGGCCAAGGATCAGGCCAGCATCGATGCCCTGGGGCAACTGCTTCCCTCCGGGGTGCGCCTCGCCTCTCCCATCACGGCCCACTTCCTGGCCAACGCCAGCATGGCGACGATGTGCCTGGAACTCATCAAGAATCGGCAACTTTATATCCGCAACCTCTACGAGTTCTCGGTGAGTTGGGCCAATGTGCTGATCGAACCCATGGATATCGTCTCCCTCACCAGCGCCAACATGGGCCTCGATGGCAAACTGGTGCGGGTGCAGAGCATTGCAGAACAAACCGATGGCAGCCTCAAGATCACCGCGGAAAAATACCTGCCGGGCGTGGGTTGGTCTGTCGCCTACCCGCAGCAGGGGAGCCAGGGGTATATTCCGAATTCAATGATCGCGCCGGGCAGCATCAATCCCCCGCTGGTCTTTGAGCCCCCTGCCGTGCTGTGTGGAGCGGCAGGTCCGCAGGTCTGGATGGTGGTCAGTGGTAATCCCGCCACCTGGGGTGGTTGCACGGTGTGGTCCTCCACCGACGGAATCAGTTACGCCAAAATCGGCGCCATCAGCGGCCAGGGCATCCAGGGAACCTTGGCCGCATCATTGGCGGCTTTTAGTGGGGCCAATCCGGACAACACCAACATTCTGGCGGTGGATCTGAGCGAATGCGCCGGAGTGCTGCAGCCGGTTCCCACGGGTGGCGCGGCGCAAGGGCTATCGCTCTGTTTCATGGACGGGGAACTGCTGGCCTATCAGACTGAATCGCTGACCACCGCCAATCACTACAACCTCACCGCCCTGGTCCGGGGGATGTACGGCACCGTCGCTTCTTCCCATGCAGCAGGAGTGCAGTTTGCATTCCTGCCCAGCACCACGACTTTCAAATTCACGCTCCCCACCAACACCAGCCTCATTGGGCAGACGATTTATCTGAAATTCCAGAGTTTCAACCTGTATGGCTCAGCCACTCAGGATATTTCCACCTGCGTGGCGTACCCCTACACCGTGACCGGCCTGGGGAGCCAGATTCCCTTCACCATCCAGGCCTCCGTCTCGGGAACCCTGTCCGCCAACCAGTCGGTGCTCCGGTATATCGCCAGCGGCAGTTTCTTCATTCCCGCCGGGCTCACCGGCACCACGGCATCGGAAGGCACCCCGGCCACATCCAGCGCCACATTCACTCTGGCAAAAAACGGCACGGCCTTCGGGACCATTGCCCTTGCGCCCAACGGTGGCGTCACCCTGACAGTCGCAAATCAAACCAACTTTACGACAGGCGATGTGCTGACCCTCACCGCACCCACAACGCCAGACGCGACACTCGCCAACGTGGCGTTTGGGATTGGGGCGGTAAAACAGTAATGAATCAATGAAGATGCGGCGGAGACGACGCTG